>Ga0209162_1001295_pt1 | contig 25072 bp, 16 predicted proteins | sample YNPNPMetaG_FD_187121 | JGI IMG/M metagenome (GOLD analysis project Ga0209162, IMG submission 187121) | Anoxygenic and chlorotrophic microbial mat microbial communities from Yellowstone National Park, USA - YNP NP MetaG (SPAdes) (version 2) ...
GGAATGGTGGGAAACGTGTTTGTCCGGCAGCGAGCTGGTGGGATTGCCGCCAGTGGTGGTGTTCGGCTTCATCCGTATCGGCACAAACGCGCGCGCGTTCAAGAATCCGATGACTCCCGCCGAGGCGGCACGGCACGTCGGATCCTGGCTGGCGCAACCCGTGGCGCAAATACTCGAACCCCGGAGCGATCACCTCGAACAAGTCCTCCAGTCATTGGAGAAACTTGGCACGGCCGGAAATCTGGTGACGGACGCACAGATTGCGGCACTGGCCATCGAGCACCACGCCGTCCTGCACACGAACGACACAGATTTCATGCGGTTCGCCGGCTTGCGATGGTTCAATCCTCTGACCGGTGCAGCCAGCGCGAAGCTGCGCAAGCATTGAAACCCAAGGGCCAGGGCGGCAGGAATTGAATCACGGTATAGTCCGCTTTGGCTGTCTTCTTCAAGTTGGCGCCCTCGATAGCGACAAACTTGGCCACAGGCTATTCGTGAGGAGTAATCACAATCCCCTCGCCTCGCACCACCCGCTCCAGCAGTTCACCCAACCGTGTCTCCGCCTGAAACGCAGTCACGCTTGCCTCAGCGCGGGGCAGCCGCACCCGAATGATCGCGGCGAGACAAAGGCGTTCACTGCGCGCCAGGCGGCCTGCCGCGCCGCGTGCATGGTTTCTTGCCTTGAACCGTTGCAAACAGAATTACCTTGGCACGGATCACCGGCTCAATTTCTAATCCACGGGTTTATGAAGGACCGACTGCGGTGCTGGATTGCGGTTGGCCCCGCGCTCGTCATTCCGGCGCTGGGGGCATTGGCGTATTTTGTTCTGATTCGCGACCCGCTGACAGCCCGTATTGCTTACACTGCAACAAAGCTGTTTACGGTTGCCTGGCCGATGGTGGCATGGTTTCTTATTCTACGGAACCCCTCCCCTGCCCTTTCGCCACTGCAGCAACACCTGTCCGCTCTCCCGTTGGGCGCTGGTACGGGGCTGTTTATTGGCATTGCAATTCAGGTGATGGCAACCGGGCCGTTCCGTGAGATTCTTGGTGCGAGTGCGCCTGCCATTCGCGCCAAAGCCCGGTTGTTCGGCGTGCTGGAACATTACTGGCTGTTCGCCGCGACGCTGTCGATGGCGCATTCATTGGTTGAAGAATACTACTGGCGCTGGTTTGTTTACGGGCGGCTGCGAGTGCTGATTCCGGGCAAAGGGGCGCATTTTGCCGCGGGCGCGGCTTTCGCCCTGCACCATATTGTCGTTGCGAGTGTTTATTTCGGGCTCGGCTTGGGAATGCTTTTTGGCGGCAGCACAATGATCGGAGGGATCATTTGGAGTTCGTTGTACGCGAGACACGGAACGCTTGCCGGCGCATGGTTGTCGCACGTGTTGGTTGACATGAGCCTGATGTGGTGTGGGTACAGACTGTTGTTCGGCCAAGGTTGACTTGCATCCAGAGAGGATAAAATGAACCATCACTCTGTTCTTTCGCTGGCGCTTACATGAAACTGTCGGAAGAGAAAACTGAACTCGGCAAAGTACAAGCGGGTGATGAGCGACTGTGGGTTCCGGGTTTGGCGAACGCGTACTGGTTTGCCACGTTCAATGCGTTGTCTTTCCAGATAGTCCTCGGCAGTCCGATGGTGCTTTACGCAAAGAGCCTCGGGGCCAGCGCAACCGTTTTGGGGATAATCGCCGGCATGATGCCATTGCTTGTGATATTCCAGATACCTGCTGCCCGACACATCTCACGCGTTGGTTACAAGAGATTCGTGTTTGCAGGCTGGGGCACGCGAGTGGTCATAATATTCCTTATCGCTGCGGTTCCGTTGACATACTCATTTCTGGAACCGCAAAGTCAAATCGCGCTTTTGCTGTTCTTGCTGTTTGGCTTCAACCTTTCCCGCGGCATCTCGAGTGCCGCATGGTTGCCATGGATCACCGCATTGGTCCCGGCTGAAGTCCGGGGCAGGTACCTCGCCCGCGATTCAGCGTGCGTCAACGGGGCCAGTGCATTGACACTCGCGTTTTCAGGCTTGGTTCTTGGTCAACAACCATCGCCGTGGCGGTTTTCGGCAATATTCGCTTTCAGCGCGTTGATGGGAGTGGTCAGCCTCAGCTTTTTGAAACGCATTCCTGATGCTGCAGGGCCCGAGTCGCCTGCGGCGAGTGCTGTGCAGGTTCCGTGGCCGGCCATCGCCAGACACACTCCTTTCAGAAAACTTCTCAAGTTCAATATCGCGTGGTCAATCGCATATGGCGGGCTGGCTGCATTCAGTGTGGCCTACCTCAAAAGCGCATCGAGTATGTCCGAGGGAACAATTCTGCTGATTACCGCATTCTCTTATGCTGGTGGCCTTGGCGGACTGGCGCTGTTCGGCACAAGGCTCGACAAGCACGGCAGCAAGCCTGTGTTGATTGTATGCATTGTTGGGTGGGTTCTGATACTGCTGGGCTGGACTGCATTGTCTGGCAACGCAATTCGGACAACGCCCGGTTACGTGCTCGGGTTGGAATTGTTCATGGGGTTGGGCTACGCAGTGTACTCGATGGCCAATACCCGGCTTGCCATGGCGGTCATTCCGCCAATGGGACGTGATCATTTCTTCGCCTTGTATTCGGTGGTCAGCAGCCTCACACTCGGCCTTGCGCCGATCCTCTGGGGTATTCTGATTGATGCATTCGGCGTCAAAACAGTGCAGATTTCCATGTTCACCCTCAACCGATTCAGCCTGTTTTTCCTGCTCGCAACCATCGCCTATGCGGTCACCGCGTGGCTCTGCGGCAAGCTTGAGGAACCACGCGCCGCAAATGTTCAAGCGCTGCTGCGCGATCTCCTGTCACAAAGCCCAATCCGTAGTTGGATGCGGTTCTGGCCGCGCGGTTGAAGCTCGAAGCCGGACGCAGGTTGGCCATCCTCCGCCAACCTGCTCAGCGAGGCGCAACCGCAGCCGAATGATCGCGGCGAGGTAATTGCGTTCGTTCCAGGCTTGGTACTCCGTCGCGCCGCGCCGAACGGGCTGACTTCGTCGCCCACGGGGAAGATGATGCTGGCATGGCTGGATGAAAGGCTTGACGGCAAAGGTTTCGAACGATCCGCTAATCTGCGACTTCCGCGCAGATTTCCCAATAGGCTACTGAGAGTGCAATTCATCCCAAACCAAAACAGCAACTCCGCCACTTGTTGTCCGCGAAAGACTTACATCGGAACTCAGGAATCCAAAACCGCCTTTGCTTCCCGGCTTGCCATGGCGAGAATGACGCGCTATAGATGAACTTGTCAAACGAGACTGCGCCCAGAGCCGGTGCGCCGCAACAATCGGCCGGGACTGAGCGAGTCCGGTTGGAATGTCAACTGGTGCAATCTGTGGATACAAAGTTGTTTGATCGAACTATGAAAACGAACTCACCTGCCGCCTGCCTCCATTGGAGAGCTCTGAATCGGTCGGGCTTTACACTGATCGAACTGCTGGTGGTGATTGCAATCATTGCGATCCTTGCAGGCATGCTGTTGCCCGCGTTGGGCAAGGCAAAGACCAAGGCCCAAGGCATCATGTGCGTCAACAACAACAGACAATTGCTGACTGCATGGCACCTGTATTCGGGCGATTTCAACGAGCGCGTTCCAAACAACTTCACAATCCCCGGCACCGAAGCGACCATCCAGAACCGCAAATTCGCCAACTGGGTCAACAACGTGATGACCTGGGGCGCGGGGACCTCTGTGGACGACATCAGCAACACCAACGTCGAATGGGTCCTGAACGGCGTGTTGGCCAAGTACGCCGGAAACGCGCTTGGCATTTACAAATGTCCGGCCGACAAGTTCGTGAGTCCACCCCAGCGCGCCAAGGGTTGGACAGCCAGACTCAGGAGCAATTCCATGAATGCGTTGTTTGGTGTTACCAGCGACGATCCGAGCGATCCGACTCTCAAGGGCATAAGCTGGGCCGAAGGCGGCGCTTACGTGCAGTTCATCCGCACAACAGATGTCCCGAACCCGGCCAATACATGGCTGACTCTGGATGAGCACCCCGATTCGATCAACGACGGATTCTTTACCGTGCCGGTGGGTGCCAACCAATGGGGCGATCTACCGGCGTCTTACCACAACGGCGCGTGTGGCTTCTCGTTTGTTGACGGGCACGCTGAAATCAAAAAGTGGCTCAGCGCAACCTCCAGGTACCCTGTGAAGTTCGCGTTTTCTGTGAGGCCTTTCGATGCCCAGGGCAAGAAAGACTACGAGTGGTACAAGGAACGTACCGGTTACATCCTGCGCCGCTGAATTGTAGCCAGTTCAAGTCGGCAAACTTCCGGATGAACCGGACAGGCCAGAGGTCCGGCGCCGGAGAAGGCAATGGTGCATTGGTTTGAAGAACGATCGTCCGCACTGCCGCGGTTCGGGCAACGTCACAGGGCCTTTGCCCGTCGTCCATCCCCACACGTAGGGGGTTCGATGCGATGATATTTGTCAACGGCGGGCGCTTCCAGCACCAGCTTCGGCCCGCCGTGCCACTGAATTTCAGCTCTTTCAATTTTTTCGATCTCGCCGAGGCCAAAATGTAGAACGCAGGGTGCCTGGCTGCGAAGTCCCTCCCCTGTCACGAGCTGTTTCACAGCGCGCAGTGAACCAGCATGTATGGTGACAACTGCTCCTATGGGGTGAGGCTTGCCGGCTTGCTCGCGGAACTCGAATCCGATCCAGTGACGATTTGGATGACTTAGTTTGTTGAGGTAAATGCGCAGTGTTTGTTTCGTTTCAGGCCACACTTCGTAGGTTGTCAGAACGAGGTCCTGCCACCCGTCAAGGTCGATGTCAGCAGCCACAACGTTGCGCGAATCCGCCTCGAGCGCCGCGCCGGCCAAATGCGCGATTTCCATGAAACGCAAGCCCCCCTGTTGAACGAACAACTTGTTCTTTTCGTAACCGCCGTAGGACCACCCTTCCTGGCGCCTGCGGGTGAAACGATTCAGAAAGTAGGCCGTGGCCTCCCTTGGATCAACTGTTTCGTCCACATGGATATCGTGCAACCAGAACTCAGGTTCGTATTCGCGCACCGACCGGCGCGTGTCGTGGCCGGTGACAAAATACAGGTCCGTCAGCCCGTCGTTGTCGAGCTCGAAGGCGGCGGCGGACCACGACCAACCCGCTTTTGCCAGCGTAACGTCCAGTGCGGGTTGCTCGAAACCGCCACTTTCCCTTGCTATGAACAATCGGTTGCCGACCGTCATTTCGCGGCGCGCCTCCGGCGTGTCCCTGGCATCCTGCCGCACAAGGCCAAGATGTTCCAGTCTGTCCACCGTGGGCGAGTTCATGCCAACCATGAGAAAATCCAGCAAACCGTCCGAATTGAAATCGGCGATTGAGTGTGACATTCCAAAGGCGTGCCGAGCGGAAACCCAGGCACCGGTCATGTCGGCAAACTTGCCCGTTCCGTCGTTGCGATACAGGTTCACGCCGGAGAAGTCGCTGATTTTCAAAAGGTCGAGGTGGCCATCCCGATCCATGTCCACGAACGATGCGCTGAATGTTCGTTGCCAGCGCAGTGGTTCCAGTCCTGACCCCTCGGTGGCGTCCATGAATTCCCCATGCCCATCGTTGATGAGAAGGAATGCCGGGTGCCCGTCATTGGCCTCGTAGTAATTCGGGCGGAGCACCTGCCCGACGGTTGGGACCTTGTATTGCGCCAGAAACAGATCAAGATCACCGTCATCGTCAATGTCACCGCAAGTGAGCGACATGGCGTTTCGCAACGGCTCGCCTGCCAGCCACGCCGGACGTGCTGGCACATCAAACGTGCCGGTCCCATCGCCCGGATACAGTATCAAACCCTCATCGACAGCGCACAACAGGTCAGCGAAACCATCACCGTCGAAATCCGCGATAACGGCTGTCTGCGGCCCGTCAGGCGGGTATTGGCAAAGCGGTCTGGACTCGTAACGTCCGTCGGCAAGAAGTCGAAAAACAAGGTTGGCTGAGACCAGAATGATCTCCGGGCGTCCGTCGCGATCCAGATCGTACAGAATTAACGGATCGATTGACCGCGCTTTTGCCGGTGGCGGAATCGACATGCAGACTCGTTCAGCGAGCATCGGCGGACCATGGCGCGTCTTGATCACAAGACGGCTCGCGTCGATGCGCTGCACCAGCCCGGTCTGTCCGCGCCCGAGCTGGCTGCACCAATCAACGATCAGATCGCCTTCGACAATCGCGCGGGTTGACGCGACATCGTTGTTCAAGTGCGCCGAAAACCAGAAGCGGCTTTGACGCGGAGCGCCGGATTCATCCACATCGAATTGCACATGGCGGAATTCCGTCTGTACAAGCCGCCAGCCCTGCATCCCCCATGCCCTGACACGCTTTTGCCAGTCTTTGCTGGTGAGAACTTCCATCGGCTCAGCAGGTTTCCACAGTTCAACACCGCAAGGGCCAGACTCACTCTTTCCGTAACGCGCAAGGACAAGCTTGCCAACGGGGAACCCGGCAACGACCCGGAACTTTTCGGTCGTCGAGTTGATCGAGTCCCAGAAATCCTCGAACGTCCGTCCGCATTTCTGGGCCAGAATTTCCCTCGCCCACACAGTCCCGTCGATCTCGCTCTCTCTGGCTTCAAGTGCGCCCCCGCTCATTAGCGCGATGCCGTTTTGAATTCCGGTGGTCTCTCGCCTTGGAAAGCCTGCAGACTCATCCGACCTGCGGTGATGGAACCACAGAGTCGCGGCCCCAACCAGCAGCGCCAACACGATACCAACCGCAGTTTGCCTGGCAGAAACGTTCACAGCCTGAACCGACCCGCATATTGGCATGTTGAAGTTGCCCGGTCAAACGGCTCTCCCGGCTCGGGAGCCGGCACTTGAACCGCTATATAATTACAGTGAGAAATCGATCATATTTGCGAAGATTTTCAGACTGCGAGTTTGCTCAAGTTGTCACCAGGTGCGGCCTTTGAGTCGAGTATAATACTGGGTAATCTGCGCGGAAATTGCAGATCAGCGAGTGCTTCGAGACTTTTGCCTTCGAACTTTTCGGCCACTGATCCCACTCGCATCTGCACCCCCGTTGGCGACGAAGTCGCCCCTTTCAGCGCGGCGCGGCGGAGTGCCAAGCCTGGAACGAACGCATTTATCTCGCCGCGGTCCTTTGGTTTCGGCTGCGCCGCGCTGAGAGAAGTGCGCAATATTCTGCTCCTGTCACGCAACGCAGCGCAGCCGCAACCGAATGTTCGGCTCGTGACAACTGCGCTGGTTGCTAAATACCGCTGTGTCCCGCGGCAGTGACCGGGGGGAGACATGCCAACGATTGTGCTGAATTTAACGTTTTTGCGTCAAAACCTGACAAGACAGATCCGGCAGTCGTGCTAGCATCCCCTTGTATCGTGAGTCAGTGGTGTTTTGATTCGCTTCCTCGACGCTTTCAGTTGGGTGATGGTTGGGAGCAAGCCGTTTGCTAGGAGGATGCGGGGTTGTTTCGCACTCGTTCATGGCACTATACCTTCTCCTTCCGCCATTCGAGAAACATTATCTGCCAATCAGTCACTGCCGGCGTAGCCCATCGGCCTCGCTTCAGCTCTTCAAGTCTGCCTTGACATAACTCGCGACCGCACGAGCTCCGCCTCGGCCCATCAATGGCCCAAAGCAATTCTGACCACCCGCGAGCCTTAAGTTACCCCTTCTCTGTGGAAACCGCGAAGAAACGTACCCAGGGACGCCAAGGAGTAGGTTCAAATCCTTGCGCGGGCCGGTGGGCAGGCGCCGAGCCAGCGAGGCGCCTGCGGCACGCGCCAAACTTCATCCTCATCCTCCCATACCACCTGTCTCCCTTCAGAGCCAAGCCAGCCGTTCGCAGCGGTGTATTTCCCGGCGCTGGGTAGTGCACAGACTCCTTGACATTGATTTGTGTGGTGTGCTAAAAGGCAAATGAAAGCTCTCGCTAAACCCACTATTTTCCCTTCTGGAGATACCTTGATACGCGTCACAGCGATAATCGGTTTGGCTGTGCATGTGCAGGTATGTCAACTTTTCGCCCAAGGCACGGCCTTCATCTACCAGGGCCGCCTGGACAGTGGCGGTGTGCCATACAGCGGCAACGCCGAATTCCAGCCGACCCTTTGGGATGCGGCCAGCGGCGGCACCCAGGTGGCCGAGAACAACCCGACCCAGGTGATGGTGTCGGTGACCAACGGCCTGTTTGTGCTGCCGCTGGATTTCGGCGCCAATTTTCCCGGGGCCGACCGCTGGCTGCAACTGGAAGTGCGCACCGGTTTCGGGCCCTTTACGGTAGTGAGCCCGCGCCAGAAGCTGACCCCCACGCCCTACGCCATCACCGCCGGGAACCTGTCGGGCATGCTGCCGGCAACACAGTTGAGCGGCACGCTGCCCAGCGCGAACCTGGGCGGGACGTATTCGGGAGCGGTCACGTTCAACAACGCCGCCAACAATTTCAACGGCAATTTCAACGGCAGCTTCAGCGGCAACGGGGAGGGCTTGACCGCGCTGAACGCCAGCCGGTTGACCAGCGGCACAGTGCCCGACAGCCGGCTGGCTGCCAATGTGGCCCGGACCAACCAGGTATGGTTGTTGGCGGGCAATGCCGGCACAACCCCCGGCACACATTTCCTGGGCACCACGGATAACCAGCCGTTGGAGCTGCGTGTCAATGGCCTGCGAGCGCTGCGGCTGGAGGACAACGGCGACAGCTATGACCCCGACACGCTGCGGGACGGGGCGCCCAACGTGGTAGGGGGTTCGCCGGGCAACTTTGTGCGGGCGGGCGTGGTGGGCGCGACTATTGCCGGCGGCGGGGCGACCAACTACGGCGGTTATGCCTACACCAACTCGGTGTTGTCGGACTTCGGCGTTGTCGGCGGAGGACTTCAGAACACCATCGCGGCGGATTCGCCGTACGCCACCATCGCGGGCGGGCAAGAAGACGAAATCGGCACGAACTCTTATAACAGCGCGATTGGCGGCGGCCGGGACAACGACATCGGCACGAACTCCCTGTACAGCGCGATTGAAGGCGGCTGGCGCAACACCATCGCGGCGAATTCGCGGTATGCCACAATTCCAGGCGGGACGTACAACTTCGCCGCCAACTACGCCTTCGCGGCAGGCCGGCGCGCCAAGGCCAACCACACCGGTTCGTTTGTCTGGGGTGATTCCACCCCCGCGGACATCGCCTCGACCACCGCCAACTCGGTCACCATGCGGGCCAGCGGCGGCTACCGCCTCTTCTCCAACAGCGGTGCGAACATCGGGGTTCGCCTGGCCTCCGGCAGCGCGTCTTGGACCAGCATTTGCGACTGCAATGCCAAGGAAAATTTTGCGCCTGTGGACGCGGAAAGTGTGCTGGCGAAGATGGTGGCGCTGCCCATTGCCACTTGGAACTACAAAAGCCAAGACCCGGCTATTCGGCACATGGGCCCCACAGCGCAAGATTTCAAGGCTGCTTTTGGTCTGGGCGAAAGCGACACCGGCATCACCAGCATTGATGCCGATGGGGTGGCCTTGGCCGCCATCCAAGGGTTGAATCGGAAGCTGGAAGCTGAAAACGCGGCGTTGCGGCAGGAGTTGGCCGAACTGAAGTCGCTGGTGCAGACCCTGGCCGATAAGCTCAACAAAGGTGCCCCGTGAAGAATCCGAAATCCAAACCTTGTGGTGGTCGATGCGCGTGAGCAAAATTCTCCTTGACAATTCTATTGAGCGTGTTAAACGTGGGGCATACTGCGTCTTAGGCGCGATTCTTCGTGAATGCCAGTAAGGCGAGATCAGTGCTCGCGGTGGTTCAGCTCAGGCTTGGATGGTGGGCTGAGCCCGAAGAGGGGGAGGCGGATTACACCAACGTACAGCGTCTGGGAATGAGCCGTTTGTTCCTCGACATGTGGCAAGCTGATGCCTCTGCTTGCACAACTTTTGGTGACTGTGTTTTAGACGGGAGCTACGCGGATGGAGCCGTCATCAACAAACCCCGAAAGAGACAGCTATGAAAATGCCAACAGAATTTCTCACGGCTCGAACATACTCTGGGCACCGGGGCTTGAAGGGAGGTATGGCCTTTATTGGATGGTGCATTGTGACGTGCTGTGCAATTGCCAACGATGTCGCAGTGCCATGTACATACACCATTACGCCCACCAGCGCGCGGTATCCGGCCGGGGGCGGCCAGGGCACGATTACAGTGAAGACGGAGTCGTGCTGTTTCTGGAGCGCCAGCACTACCGCCGAGTGGATCACGATCGTGCCTGAACCACGTCCGGCCGGACCCGGCGGAGGTGAAGTGGTGTACACCGTGGCGCCAAATTCCGGGTCGGAGGCAAGGGTCGGCACGATCCTGATTGCGGACCGGACTTGTACCATTATTCAGGCAGCGGCGCAGTGGGTGGTACCGAGTCACAGCTCGCTACTTTCTGCAGCGCATGACGCGCGATTGTCGGAGGCACATGATCCACTGCAATCGGCTGACCATCACCCGGCATTGTCAGCGGTACATTCGTCGGCTGCCTCTCAAGAGCACGATGCCTTCGGCTCGGCGGTCCATGCGGTCATCTTGTCCGCCCGGCATAATCCGTTGACCTCGGCCAGCCACGCACCGGAGGCTTCGGTGTTGCATCAGCCGACCCTCTCGGCCGGCATCGGGCCGCTCAACCAAGCCATTCATTCGGTGGTCTTGTCCCAGCAACACGATCCGGCCCGGTCGGCCCAACACCGACCGGAATTGTCAATCGTGCATCCGGCGGACCGATCCGCCGCGCATGATGCTTTCATGTCGGATGTGGTCAGGCCCGACTGGGCGGAGGCACACGAGACGGGGGTGTCGGTGTTGCAACACGATCCCAATCGCTCGCCCCAGCACAGCCCGGCACTGTCGATCGTCCATTCGGTGGTCCGGTCGGCGGCGCACGACCCGGCGATCTCGGAGGCGCATTCGGTGCTGGCCTCGCAACAGCACCGTCCGGACTTGAGTGCGGCGCACAGTGTGGCCTTGTCGCGGGTGCATGCCGCTGCCGACTCGGCCGCGCACGATCCGCTACGCTCGCAAGTCCATGCTCCGGTGGCTTCGGCTGGACACCTTGTAGCCGACTCGGCCCAACACGACCCGGCCCGTTCGCAGGTTCACGCCGCCTCAGTGTCGGCCGTACATGAAGGACTGCTGTCGCTTGTACACAATCCCGTCGTGAGCGACAGGGACGCGTTGGCCCTTCGTGGTGACGTGGCTGTGTATTATGAATATGAGAAATCCAGCCCGGGTCTCTGGACTGCTCAACCCGGTGGCCGACGGCGTCACGATCCGCTGCGATCGGCCGGAAACACCCTGCACTCGCCGGTCGCCTCGCAGGCGCATGATCCGGCCCGGTCGGTGGTGCACGCGGTGGTCCAATCAGCGGTGCACACCAGCGAGAGCTCGGCTCAGCACGATCCGTGGCTGTCTGGTGCGGACAGTCACAATGCAACCGTCTCGGGGCACGAACCAGCGGTGTCTGTAGCTGGCGCGCACGACGCCTTGCGCTCGGTGTTGCATGAGCCAATGCTCTCGGTCGAGCATTCAGTGGCGGCTTCGCAGCAGCACGACCCAGCCTTGTCGGGGGTGCATCGGCCGGAGGTGTCCGGCCAACACGTTCCGGGCAAGTCACTCTATACCCCGCTGGACGTGTTCCACGCCCCGGTGCGCTCGGCCCAGCACCGGACGGATGCCTCCGGCCAGCACGAGCCGGCCCGATCTCTGGTGCACGAGGCGTATTTGTCCCAAGGCCACCTGCCCCTGGCCTCGGCGTTGCATGTGCCGTTCTGGTCGCGCCACCACGACCCGGGCCGGTCAGTGATTCACGAGCCGGCGCGCTCGCGGGTGCATCTGCCGGCCCAATCAGCCACGCATCTGGCCTTGCGCTCGCTGTTCCATGCGCCGGTGGCGTCGGCGCACCACGACGCGGCCCTGTCCGGCGGACACGACCCGGCGCTCTCGGCAGCGCACAATCCGCTGAACTCGCGCCGGCACGAGCCTGCCGTCTCCGCCGCCCATGATGCCGCCGGGTCGGCCGCCCACGACGTGTTGCGCTCGGTGCTGCACGAGGTGGGGTTGTCGGAACAGGCCTCTGTTCCTGGCACGCTTGGGACGCCAGGCCACAAGTCGGTTGACTTACTCGGGTGGGGCCGGATTGATGGCTACGGTTACCTCGACAGCTATGGCTATCTGAACGGCTATGGTTATCTGAACGGCTATGGTTATCTGAACCAGGAAGGGCTGGGCGGCTCCACGGGCCAGTCCGGCCAGGTGGTTCACGACCCAGCCGTGTCCGTGGTGCACCTGACCAGTATCTCGGCCACGCACCGGCCGCTGGTGTCGGACTTGCACGACCCGGTCCGATCCGCCGCCCATGCCGCGGCGTTGTCCAGCCAGCATGACCCGGCGTTGTCTGTGGTGCACTTGGACCCGGTCTCGGCCGGGCACGACTCGTTCCTTTCGCTGATCCATGATGTGGTGCGGTCGGCGGGGCATGATGCGGTTGCCTCGCAACAGCATCAACCGGCCATCTCGTTGGTCCACGGCGCGGCGGTTTCGGCTGCCCACGATGCGCTGCGCTCGGCAGTGCATGCGCCGTTCTGGTCCAAACAGGCCGAGTTGGACAAGAAGAAGGAAGAACGATTTTGTCTGCTGGACAGCACGCCGGAGGGCGACAGATGGCTGGAGCTGGCCCGGATCGATCCCGCGGGAGAACTTCTTTGGAAGGGCGCTGAGGTCTATGGTTGGGAAGCGCACCAGCCCGAAACCAGCGGTTGGGTGTTCCAGACGCTGTTTCGCAAGAAAGTCTATCAGATGTTTGGCCACCAGCCTGAACTGTCCTCGGCCCATGACTCAGTGCGTTCGGTTTTGCATGATGTGGCCAGCTCGCGGGTGGCAGCCCATCAGACTCAATGGTCCGATCTGGGCCACGATACGGTTTTCTCGCAGGTGCACGCGCCGACGTTGTCCAGCCAGCACGATCCGTTGCGCTCGCAGGTCCACGCCATCCACACCTCCGGCCTCCATGACCCGTCCAAGTCTGCTACGCACGATGTGGCCCTGTCGGTCGTGCATGAGCCGGCAGCGTCGGTTCCGGCTAAGCACCTGCCGGTCGAGTCCCGTCTGCACGCGCCTTTGGTATCTCGCTGGCATGTTGTGGATTACTCGATCGGGCACGAGCCCGCACGGTCGGTCGTTCATCTGCCCTGGGCCTCGCAAGGGCATCTGGTGCTGGACTCGTTGCATCATGCGCCGTTTGTTTCGGCTCAACACGACCCGGCTCAGTCCGCGCCCCATCGGCCGGCCTTGTCGGCAGCGCACAACCCGGTGACGTCTCAACGGCACGACCCGGCCGCGTCGGCCCAGCACGTGGTCCAAGATTCTGTGCTGCATGACGTATTGCGGTCGCTGCTGCACTCGGTGGCGGCTTCGCGCCTCCACGACGCGCTGCTGTTGCCGCAGCACGACACGGCTGTGTCGCTGGTGCATACCCCGACCCGGTCCGAGCGGCATTATGCCGTGTGGTCCGATGTGCATGACCCGGTGCGTTCGGGCAACCACGCCGTGGCAGATTCGTCGGTGCACGATCCGGCCCTCTCGGTGGTGCATCGGCCTGACCGGTCTGCCACCGAAGACCATGCGGTACTGCGCTCGGCCATCCACTCACCGTTTGTGTCGGCAGCGCATTCAGTGACCATCTCGCAATGGCACGACATGGCCTTCTCACGCATCCATCGGCCGGAACGGTCCCGGGCCGAGTCGGCCGACCCGCTGCGGGCCTATTACCACGCGCCCCTGGCTTCGCGGCAGCATCTACCCATCGACTCGATTCAGCACGACCCGGCGGTATCGGCGGTGCATGAGCCGCTGCGGTCCGACCTGCACACCCCCACCCAATCGCGGGCGCACCAAGCTGCCTGGTCGCAAATGCATGACGTGGTGCTATCGCGGGTATTGCCACCGGTTCTGGCTCAGGGCGATGTTGAGTCAGGGCTCATCCACGACCAGTGGCACAGCCGGATGCATGACCCGGACAACTCGGCGGTTCACGACGCCGCCCGTTCGAGCCTGCACGATCCAGTCGTTTCGCGAACCCACGATGTGCTGACCTCGACCGTGCATGATCCGCGGGCGTCGCAGCAGCACACTGCTGACCTGTCTGCGGCGCACGACCCGGCCCGGTCCGCCGTGCACAAGCCGGAGCTGTCACCGGCGCACCTGACGGTGCATTCGGTCTTCCACACACCGTTCCTGTCAGCGCATCACCATTTTGCCGTCAACTCCGCCGTGCACGATCCGGTGACCTCATGGCCTCACATTCCGGCGACGTCGCAGGCGCACGATCCGGAGTTGTCAGTTGGGCCGCACGATCCGGTGCACTCGGAGTTACCGCACGACCCGATTTTATCGTTGAGCGGGGGCCACGACCCGGTGGTTTCGATGGGCGGGATGCATGATCCGGCTTTGTCAGTACATGACGCGGTGGTATCGCTGGGACACCAGCCTGTTTGGTCCGTGGCCCATCGTCCGAACACGTCGGCCAGGCACGATCCGGCGGTTTCAGCGGCGCACAAGCCGGACGGCTCGGGGCTGCATGATCCGGTTGTCTCGTTGTTGCATGAGCCAAAAGTGTCGGCTCAACACGATCCGGTGGGTTCGGCCAAGCATGACCCGGCGGTGTCGGGAGTGCATGTTGCCAGCCGGTCGCAGGCGCACGTAGCATTGCTGTCCGACATCCATGACGTGGTTCGTTCCGGTCGGCACGACCCAGGCCGGTCAGCCGTTCACGTGGCAGCGGTTTCGGTTGTGCATGCGGTCGCTGCCTCGGCCCAACACGACACGACCACTTCGCTCTACCACGATCCGCTCCGGTCGCTGCAGCACAACCCGGTGACCTCGGCAGTGCATGAGCCGGATTTGTCGGCAGGTGCACATCAGACCGGGTTGTCCCGGCTCCACAGTCCGGATGTTTCCAAGGCGCATGCAGCATTGCCTTCGGCGGTGCACGCGCCATTGATTACCGCGCAACATCGGGCCACCGAGTCGGCCTTCCATGAGCCGGTGCGGTCGGCGGTGCATGATCCGGGCGTGTCGTTTTCGCACGACCCTGGAGTATCGCAGGTGCACGATGCCTTCCGGTCAAGGTTACATCATCCTGAGTCATCGGACGCACACGATCTGCTGCAGTCGCGTTTGCACGAGCCGGTGAGATCCAAATTGCATTCGGTGGCCGCCTCGCTGGCTCATGAGGTGATGGAGTCGTTGATCCACGACCCGGGCCGCTCAGCGGCGCATGAACCGGCGGTTTCTTCGGTCCACGAAGCCGCCCGCTCGGTGGTGCATCAGCCGCCCGCCTCGGCTCAGCACAATCTGTTGCGATCGGAGTTGCACGATCCGTTCCGGTCAGGGTGGCATAATCCTGTCGATTCGCAGGTGCACGATCCGGCGCACTCGGCGCTGTTTCTCGGTGCCACGGCCTCAAAGATCGAGAAAAAGGACTTTGTTCAAATACACACCATCTTTGTCTCGGCGCAGCAGGTCCTACAGCCGCCACAACAGCAGAATGTGGTGACCATGCACACCGTTGCTGCCTCGGCACAGCATGATCCAGTGCATTCGGCGGTCCATGCAGTCCTGGCTTCGGCCGCGCACGCTGCGGCCCTGTCGCAGGTGCATGACCCGGGCCGGTCTGGTGCCCACGACCCGTTGCGCTCAGTGGTCCACGATGCACAGCGCTCAGTGGTGCATGTGACGGATGTCTCGGTTCAGCATGATCCGGCTCTGTCGGTGGTCCATGTATCGGAGGCATCCCAGGCTCATGATTCTCTGCGGTCCGCGGTTCATGATGTGCGGCATTCGGCGGGGCACGACCCGGCGGCCTCGGCGGTGCACGATGCGGCCAGGTCCGTGGTCCACGACGTGGTGGCTTCGGCCACGCATGATTCGTTGCGGTCGGTGGTGCATGCCCCATTGCTGACACGCGAGCAGATGGCCAAGTGGCATATGGCGGAGTTTTCTCAGCCGCACTATGCAGTGTTGTCTGGTCCGCACGACCCGGCGATTTCGGTGTTCCATGATCCGGCCACTACGAAATGGGCGGATCCGAGCGGTCGGCACACGGCTGACCTGTCTTTTGCGGTGCACGCTTCCGAGGTTTCGTCCGTACACGATGCTCTTCGGTCGCTGGTTCACGACGTTGGCGTGTCTCAGAAGCATGATCCGGTTCCATCTCAGACACATGACGCTGCAGTGACGGTTTTGGTGCACCCGATTCACGTGTCGGGTCTGTCACTGGCGCACGAACCGTTGGCTTCTGATATCCATGATCCGGTGCGGAGCAGCCGACACTCTGCGCAGGAGTCAGCTCATCACGACGCTGCGCTGTCAGTGGTGCATGAGGCGGAAGAATCGGCAGCGCACGATCCACTGGGTTCATCGGTCCACAGCCCCCTGCAGAGCCAGGGCGTGGTGACGGCGCCTTTGTGCGTCCACGTGTGGAGCGACAGCCGCTGGCATTGCTATTACAGCAGCCAGTTGTTCGAGGCCTTCGATCTGTGCTGTGCCAACTGCAGGCTGCCGCACAACCCGGTCCGTTCACGGGTCGAGTCAATCGAGATGGCATTGGATTTGCATGCGCCGGAGATTTCAGCTCAGCACGATCCACTGCGCTCGCAGGTGCATGCGCCGTGGTTGTCCGCGCAGCACGACGCGGCAGCCTCCGGTCTGCATGACCCGGCCCGGTCGGCGGTGCACGCCGTCAACGACTCGGCGGCCCACGACGCTGTGGCTTCGGTGCTCTGGCCGCCGGATTGGACGCCGCGCCATCACACCAAGATGTCCTCGGAGCTGATTCATGACCCGGGCCGCTCGCAGTTCCACAGCGTGCTGGAGTCGGATGTGCACGACGTGTTCCGATCGCGGCAGCACGTGGTTGATTCTTCGGCCCAACACCTCCCGTCGAGGTCGGCACTGCACGAGGCAGGGGCTTCAGCGCTGCATCAGCCGCTACGGTCGGCAGTGCATACGGTGGTGGCTTCGGCCCGGCATCTGCCGGCTGGTTCAGCCCAGCACGATTCTACCACGTCCTGGGCGCACGAACCGGCTTTGAGCGCGGTGCACGATCCGGTGCTGTCGCCTCGACGACACGACGGGGCTTTGTCGGCCTGTCATGATGCGCTTCGGTCTGTGGTGCATGAGGCGGTGGCCTCTTCGACCCACCAGGTGGCAGTGTCGGCAGTACACGACGCAGCGGTGTCGGTGGTGCATCGGTCTGAAAAGTCCGCTGTGCATGACGCCCTGGGCTCGTTGGTACATGACGTGCGCCGGTCTGACCAGCATTTGGCGGCACTGTCGGTGGAGCATGATCCGGCCCGGTCGGTAGTGCATGCGGCCGGGCCGTCGGCGCAGCACGTGGCCACGGAGTCTGTTGTACATGCGCCCTGGCGCTCGCGCCAACACGATGTGGCTCAATCTCAGGCACATCAGGCGGCTCTGTCGGCGGTGCATGCACCTGCGGATTCGGCTACCCATGACGTGGCATACTCGCTGGTGCACGCGGTGGTACTGTCGGTGAGCCACGAGCCGGTCCGGTCGGCGGTGCATGACCCGTTGCGCTCGGCAGACACCCACGACAGTGTGCGATCAGCCGTGCACGCGGTGCGGGCTTCCGCACAGCATGATCCGAGTGCGTCGGCCGTCCATGATGCCGCCCGGTCTATCGTGCATGTGCCAGAGGCCTCGGTCGTGCACGACACGCTCCGCTCGGCGATCCACGCGGCCTTGATGTCGGTGGTGCACGATCCGGCGGCTTCGTCCGGGCACGATGCGGCGTTGTCGAGCGTTCATGCGCCGGAGGTCTCCCATGGGCATGATGTGGCGTTTTCGTTGGCCCACAGCGTGGTGCAATCGGCGCAGCATCTGCCAACCGCTTCGCTTGGCCACGATCCGGCCCGGTCGGCCGTGCATGACCCGGCAGCCTCCGCCGGGCACGACCCGTTGCGCTCGACAGTGCATTCGCCGCGATTGTCTGCCGCGGGGACCGACAGTGACAAAAACGGCCTTGACGACGCGTGGGAGAGCTTGGCCCAAGCGGCAATCGGCCAAGACAGCGACGGGGATGGGATGGCGGACGAGGACGAATACATGGCGATGACGGACCCGCGAGACCCAGAGTCGGTGCTTAAGATCGAGGGCGTTCAAATCCAGGATGATGTCACTGGAAGGCGTATTTCGGTGCGGTGGCGGGCAGTTCCCGGGTTGCGCTATGTGATCCAGTACACTGGGGATTTGGACGATGAGCAGGGTTGGGAAGACGTGGCGGAGGTTAAGGCGCAGTCTTCTTGGGGCTACAAGGACGGGATAATATACGACCGGCCGGAGCGCGGGTTTTTCAGGGTGCAGTTGATCCCGGAGTAGGGTTCTCACGGCGAGGTCCTTGTGACGTCGTGGACGCTGGAGTTTCGCGTTCATTTTTGCGGGTGGTGCGGCTGGCGTTCCAGGGAGTGATGTCGCAGGCCTCAGTAGCATCAGGGGCAGGCGTGCAGCATGATTGTCGAAAGTTGTTGTCTTTCTACCAAGGCAAGAGTATCGGACTGCTCGGTGCGGTGACATATTTGAGGCGGCACGTTATTGGTGGTCATACTGTGAAAACTAACCTCAATTCTATGCTGGTGGAGTTGGTGTGTTCCCTTGCAATAGCAGGTGCTTGCGTGGTGGCTTTTGGAGCGGAGTTCGGAACTGACGAATCTTCGGATTTTCGACTTGGGAGCCGTGAGCCGGGCAAGGAACTGCGAACCAATGCCGTTTCCTGTTTGATATTAGAGCAACATTTGTTGGAGGGGTACTACACCGAGGATGTGGATTTGGAGGATGTGGATGCCTACTTCTGGCACATATTTTCGAGGTTGCCGGACGAGGTGACAATCTATCCTAGCGAGAACTACTTTTACTTTGTGGACCACGTGGCCGGGCGGCAGGTTTGGGGTAACATTCGTTTGCCGGCTGGCCGGCGAGAACGGGGTGTGTTGTCGTTTGGCTACTCGGAGTTCATTGAGTTTCCAAGTGGTTATGGTCAGTACCTTAGCAGGTCGAAGTATTTTACCGAAGGCGACGGCCTGGTTATTCGCCAGGGCCGGGATGCATTCGAATGGCACGTGACTTACAACAAGAAGACTGTGACATTTCATTTGTACAAACTGTCGCAGGACCCACCAAAGCTGTTCAACTTGCGAACGAACGAGGTTTTCATAGAGCGGACTTTCGACGAATCCGGCTTGCAATTCTTCCTTTTGTTTAACACCTCAAGCAACTATTTCTTTTGGGTGCTCAACGAAGAAGAGCGTGTTCCCGACACGTTCACAGTCTTGGATAAGGACATTCTGGTTGGGCGGCGAACGGGGTTCGCCTTTTGGGTGGACGGTGCGCAACCGCCGCGGAAGGTACTGGCAACGATCCGGAGGATCAGTGTCAACCGCAATGACTACTACGACGGCCCGTTTGACCAGTTGGCTGACAATTACGTGGACCAAACCAAGATTTCCAAGTGGATGGAGCGCGCCATCCCATCTGTCAAAGGAAGAATAGACAAGTACGGTTATTACACCGATGTTGAGCGGCCATCAAGGGTAGCGTTGTCATGCTACGGCACTTACTACACCCAGGCCGACATTTTGGAGTTCGTAAAAAAGGCCAAGGCGTCGCCCGATCCCTATCATTTCATCTCTCGCGGTGGAGTGCCATTGCCCGGTGAACTAGTGGCTCAGGGTGCGACCAATCGGGTCGGCGTGTTGGGTGGAGGCAGTGTGACCAACACGAGCGACTCGGTTTCGCCGTCCCAAATGCAATCTGTTCCTGTGCCAAAGTAGAAATAGAATTGCTCGCTTATGCCGGAGAATGGAATCCGACGAGGTGTGATTTCGAGGCGGTTGCGGCCCATGAAGCAGGTCATCTCCTTAGTGTCAAAGACAGGTATGTGGATCTTCCTGGCTGGCTGATCAAGCTGGCGGGAAAAGCCGAGATGTCACTTCCAAAATCTGTTCCGGAACCTGGTTGGTCCGCCAACCTCATGGCAGACTTGGGGCCTGCTGACGTGCGGAATGTCACGGAATTACTGCGTCGCTGGGGGGGCTTGACGGGAAACGTACATGGGGCTTCTTGGACATCGGTCAAAAGGGCACATGCCTCTTCCACCGGACCAATACCATGACTTGGCGCGTCCAAGAGTTTTCGGGGGGAGCAGGCTCGCGATAAATGTTTGGGCAATGGCGACAGCACGGTGCAGCCGCGTGTGAACGCTTCGCTCAGGACAAATGCGCTGGTTGCACGAATACCGCTGGGTCGCGCCACGCTAAAACACAATATTGGCACATCCTCGCAGGAATTCCAAGTGGGCGGATCAATCGAGAGTATTTCTTGAAACTGTTCGGCCATTGGCCCCGATCTCACCCCCCCGGCCCGGGAATCTACCGGAATTAAGTTTTGGGGTCTGGGTTTGGCAAGGCGGTGAGATTTGCGGTTAATGGAAACCCGCGCTGGAGCCAAGAATGATGATGTCGTAGTTTGTGTCAGCAGCTTTTCCCGATCAGTTTGACCACGTCCTCCTTGTTCGGCACGATGCACAGGAACTCGAAATCCTCGTCGCCCACATTCTGATACCAGTGCGGGGCGCTTTCAGGGATGAACACCACGTCGCCAGCCCGGACCTCGAATTCCTCGCCGTCAATGCTGATCCGGGCGCGCCCACGCAGCACGTACTGCTCGTGTTCAACCGTGTTGGTATGCTCCGGCATCCCGCCACCCGGCCCCATGACAAAACGCCGCATGGTAAAATTGGGACCTTGCAGCAGCACCTGCATGCTGGTTAACTCACCCGCCTTGACCGGCGTAGCCGGGACATCTGAACTGTGCTTAACAGACATTTTGTTTGCCTCCGGTTCTCAGGACGTTATTGACATGCACTTGCTCTTTGACGTGACTCGAGTGTGTCTGGCCTTGAGTGGCCGCTCAAGTCGAAACGGGAAAACACAAACTTGCAGCGAACACTTTTATCTCGCATGAACGATTCGGTTGCGGCCGCCCCGCGCTGCAACGAACGCGTTTGTTTCCCCGAGATCATTTGGTTGCGGCCGCCCCGCGCTGAAGACATATGAAACGGGTGATCAAACACACACACTCCGCGCCGGGGCGATTTTCATGTTTCTGTATCTTGGCGCGATTGTCGGTTGGGGTTTGCTGAGCCGAGCACAACCTTCTGATGTCTGCGTGGTCCTTGGAAATGCAGTTCTTGCGGATGGGACACCCTCGAAAAGGTTGAGGGCAAGACTGGAGAAGGCTCGCGACGTCTATACCAGGGGACACTGCCGGATAATTGTCGTGTCAGGCGGCGTTGGGAAAGAAGGTCATGACGAAGCCGAGGTGATGAAACACTATCTGGTTTCACATGGCGTCTCGTCCGGGCAGATCATTGTGGATTCCAGAGGCGTGAACACGCTGGCCACTGCACAGTTCCTAAAACGATACTGCGATTCGAAAGGTCACAAATCGGTCCTTGCAGTGTCGCAGTATTTTCACCTGCTGCGAACGGCATTTGCTCTGAGGCGGGTGGGGTTTAAACAAGTCAGTGCCGAAGCCCCGCTATATTTCGAGATTCGAGACCTCTACTCGATTCTCAGAGAAGCCGTGGCGCTTCCGGCGTACTTGTTGAAGAGCTCCGTCGAGCCCAAAGCAACCGCCAACGCCGATAATAACCTGGCGCAATGACAACCTATAACCAACCTACTTGAGCGTGCAGGTCTAACCTGTTGGCTCCGAGCGGCACTCGTTCGGAGAGCTCGACAAATCCGCATAGAACGCTCGCCGAACAAGAGCAACGCGAAGCAAATTTCCAATATTCTACCACAGACGCCTAGCCCGCATATTTCCCAGCCCGGCGTAGCCGGAACCAAAGTTGCCCGAAGCCCAAAGACCCGGTGCTTCCGCCCGTTGACCAGAAAACTCTGCGCCGCCGGGCTGGGAAATATCTGCTGCGACTTCGTCGCCCACGGGGGAGGTGAGATTGGGATCAATGCGCGGACAGCTTCAAGACAACAGTCCCGAACCATCCCCCAAAATCAACTCCGTGCCTGTCCCCGCGGGAGAGGGAAAACATGATCCCGGTCCCAGATGCTCCCCGCTGTCGCCCATCTCACCGCGTCTGGCTTCGTCATCAATGATCACGGCTCAATTCATGCAACTGCGCAGCAAGTCCGGCCCAGCCGTGGTTATTGCAACAACGACTTGACCAGCCCAACGCGTTGCCCCGGATTCCCTCTCCCCTTGGGAGAGGGCAAGGGTGAGGGCCCCAACCGGTCAATGAACAGTCAACCTCCAAAACACTCGACAGTACCAATCATGAAACCGTGCAGAAAGTCCGGGCAGATTCTGCAACATTGTACTCGAAAGGCCTCACTTTGGTGACAAATCGAGCAAACTCGCAGTCTGAAAATCTTCGCAAATTTGATCGATTTCGCAATATAGCAATTCAGGGATTTGCCCCGTCATGCTGCCAGCATCACTTGGTCGATTCAAGGAAAACGGGTGTAACGCTGATGTCGAGCGTCAGTTTGCCGTTTACAGGTGTGAGCTTCTTGACCGGCGGAAGGGGGATTCCCCGCTCGGTCGGAGTTGCCGCGAGTCGATAGGGTTGCTGCGGCACTGAAAGGGTTACCTTACACGATGGCGGTGTTTCACCCGGCAAGTATCGTTTGCCGTCATTATACCACAGCACTGTAATCTCACCGTCGCGCAACTTGAAATTGTATGCATGCACACCTTGACCGAGCGCGAGCTGCTTTACTTCCTTGAAATTCGACAGCGTGCGCGCCAACAAGGCAAGTGCGTGATATGCTGGCCGCGGGTCGCCCGGAATCCTGTCAGCCAGTGCAAGTGGCGCACCGGGTTTGAACCCTTTCCGGTCAATCAGTCCCTGCGAGGCTGCCGTGCCGACAATGGTGGGAACAAAATTGAAAATATCCCAGTCTTCAAGATTGCCAAGATTGATGCCGGCGCAACCCGCGCTCATGGCCAGAACAGTTTTCTTGACCAAACAGGCGGCTTGCTCGGCGCGAAACCATTTTTCCACCTCCGCGTAACGCTCATGTTGCGGGTTTGCCAGAATGGAAACTGTTTCCACAATCGCCGGCTTTTGATCCGCCGTGTAAGGTGGCAGTGGAATACCCCAAAACAACATCGGAGACGCAGTATAGTTTACATCGCCGACCCAGATTGGTTTTTCGTACCCATGCGCGCGCATTGTCGAGCGTAAGAACCGCGTCATTCCGGTGATCTCAGACCAATCACTCAAGGAATGGAACTCGACCACGTCGAACAACTCGGGATGGCTGAGAAGATGATCGGCCTCGGCCAAAAGACGGCGGATGTTGGCCTGAATATGCGGCGGATGGCGTGCACGCAGGACATTCTCGATTTCTGCATTCGGGTTTTCCTCGAACAAACCCGCGATAAAGAAACCTATCAATATGATCTGAGCATTTGGATTGGCAGCCTTGGCAGCCAGACGTGCGACGCGTAAGAGATCGAGATACTCGTCGGCGGTTCCCCGCCAAAAACCCGTCCCCCATTCGGCTTCGATCTCATAGTAGAGCACCGGATACAGCAATCCCGGCGCGTCCTTGATGCCATCCTTGTCGTAGCGCTCAACAAGGTTTCGAATGTAATCTGCATAGTACGGGATGTACTCCGGTTTGGGCGGGTATGTCCCGCGCGAAGACAATTCCGAGGAAGGCGCAGTTCCCGCCCACGGGGACATTGCTCTGGTGTAAATGTGAAAATGCTGAAAACCAGCTTTTTGGTACTCGAGGATAAGGCGGTCAGTGTTGCGCCAACTGTACTGGTGCCGGCCATTAACTGGCGGATTCGGTTCCACATCGCCCCAGCCGAACCCTGTAGCCATCGGTTTTGTCCACTGAACACCTGCCTTCGCGTATGTTGATGCCAGACCCGGCACCATGTATTCAACGCCAAGCGCAAATCTCCGGTCGTCAGGCAAAGCACCCTCGGCCGATGAGAGCTTTGGAGCCGTTGCAATTACGCTTGCGGCCATGGCCAGAGGCACAATTCCTGCCATTCGAATCGCCTGCATAACTCTGTCTGTAGAACTCTGTCTGTAGAACTCTGTCTGTAGAACACCATGATGTGCACAAAGGTTGCAATAAACATGAAAACAATGCCAATCGGCGCGGCCAAACAACCAGCATTTGCTGCTCCAATGCGCTCGAGTGTGAATGGTCGGCACGGTGACCGATAGACGCGAACCGCGCCGGCAGCATCTCCACTGCGAGACGATTTGATCGACCTTTCAGGGCTGCGCCGCGCCCGGCCACCTGATCTGAAGGGCGATCGCCTGTCTCGGTTTGGTTCTTCTGGCCGCGTGGCGCCGCGCCGGGCAATAAACTGATCCGGAGTCAGCTCAGCGCGGCGCAACCGAAACAAAACGCTCCAGACAAAACAAGTGGGTACTTTTGGGGTCAGCCCTTGATATTTGACAATCTTGTTGATTCTGCAGTCGGGAACGGTTAGTCTGTGCGCTGTTGTGGCAAGAAAACTCCGCGTGGTGTTCAAAGGCGCAATCTACCACGTCACCATCCGCGGTACCGAGCGGCGACGGTTGTTTGACGATGATACAGATGGGGCGGCGGTTTCGCATCAAATCCAGCGCCTGCGTCAACGCATGACGGAGGATGCGGAGTTGAGGGGGGTGGAACGACTGAGCAGCAAACTGGAAAGGTATGAAAAATCAGCGCGAAGTGGGAGAATGTTAAATATCAAGTACTGACCCCAAATTTGCAGGTAATACTGCCCGTCGTCAAGCTGCCGCAAGTAGATCGAGTAGTTCTGGATGTGGCACTGCTTGATCATTTTCAGCACGTCGAGCCACACGGCGGCGTGGCGCTGTTTGTATTCATGGACCTTCTCGGCGCGGAGGCCGGTCACTATTCCGTAGCGTTTCATAGTATTTGATTCCCTTGCCGGCCCGGCTCACAGCGGTTCGTCCAAATCGGCCAGTTGCAACGGATACCTG
>Ga0209162_1001298_pt1 | contig 25019 bp, 23 predicted proteins | sample YNPNPMetaG_FD_187121 | JGI IMG/M metagenome (GOLD analysis project Ga0209162, IMG submission 187121) | Anoxygenic and chlorotrophic microbial mat microbial communities from Yellowstone National Park, USA - YNP NP MetaG (SPAdes) (version 2) ...
GAAGCCGGAGCTGCGCCGGTTGCTGGAGCCGGAGGAGGGGACGCGGCTGAACCGCCGCCTGGGGCAATACCTGCGCCGGGACCGTCTGGCCGAAGGCTACGACGTTGCCCTCACCCGTGCCCTGGCCGCCATCGGCGAACACCCTCCCGCCCGGGAGCGCCTGGCGGAGATCCTGGGCCGGGAGGGGGTGAGGGACCTCTCCCGGCTCTACCAGTCCCTGCCCGGAGGGGAAGGGGGAATCCCGGCCGGGACGGTGATGGTCTGTCCCGTGGACCCGACCCATTACCGGCGGCGGCTCCAGTTGGCGGGCCAGCGGCTCCGCTGCCCGGAGCACAACGTAGACCTGGTCCCGGAGCGATCGCCATGATGGAAAGTTTCTGGAAAAAGGTCGGCGAGGCGCTGGCGGGGGAATGGGGGGCGCGGCTGCTGGCCCCCGCCTTCGCCTTCTGGGGCGGGGGGCTGCTGGCCTGGGCCTTCCGCTACGGCTGGGGGAGCCTCATAGCCTGGTGGGCCGCCCGCTCCGCCCCCGAACAGGTGGCCCTGCTGGTGGGGGGCCTGCTCCTGGTGGCCTTCAGCGCAGTGGTGGTGGAATGGGCGCAGGACGGGGTGTTGCGCCTGGCGGAGGGGTACTGGCCCCGCCCCTTCTCGGGGCTCCGCTTCGCCCTGGCCCGCCGCTGGGAGAAGAAGGTGCAGCGGATGGAGGCGCGCTGGCAGGAACTGGCGGACCGCTGCGGAGGGGACCCGGAGGGGCACACCGGCGGCGTGCCCCTGCTCTCGCCTCCGGAGCGGGCCGAATATGCCCGGCTGGATGCCCTGCGGCTCCGCCTCCCCGCCGATCCCGGTCGCCTGATGCCGAGCCTCATCGGCAACCTGCTCCGGGCGGCGGAGGAGCACCCCTGGGTCCGCTACGGGCTGGAGGCAGGCGTCTGCTGGCCCCGGCTGTGGCTGCTGCTGCCGAAGGAGGTCCGGGAGGAGGTCGCCGCCGCGCGGGGCCGCCTGAACGAGGCGGCGCGCCTGATGGCCTGGGGGCTCCTGTTCGTCGTCTGGACGGGCTGGGCCTGGTGGGCGGCGCCGGTGGGGCTGGTCGTCGCCGGGCTGGCCTGGCGGGGGATGGTGCAGGCCGCGCTGGTCTATGGGGACCTGGTGCGGGCCGCCTTTGACCTGTACCGTTTGGCCCTGTACGACCAGTTGGGCCGGCCACGGCCGGAGGGGGAGGAGAAGGAGGCGGGGAGGCAACTGACCGGCTACCTGGCGCGGGGCCCTGCCCCCATTGGCATCCAGTGAAGGCGGGGGCGATTGGAAATCGCCCCGGGAGGGGCAGAGCAGCGCTCTGCCCCTGGCCGTCCGCCTGTCTGAAAACCACCAAGGACACGAAGGATGATTTTCAGGCCCTTTGTGTCCTTGGTGTCCTTGGTGTCCTTGGTGGTAATCTTTTCAGACCGGCTCTGAGGTGCGACTTGGCTTGATGCGTATGGGCCACCTGTCCTGAACCATCCCCAGCCTCCCACGGCGATTTGACTTTTCTCCCGATCCGGGCTATACTCTTATTGCAAATCTTTGCAATAAGGAGGGAGAAGCTATGCACATTCCAGACGGTTTTCTGAACACCGGCACCTCGGTGGTGGCCTGGGCCATCTCGGCCGGGAGCGTGGGCTATGCTGTGCGCCGGGTGAGCCGGGAACTGGGTGAGCGGCAGGTGCCGCTGATGGGGGTCACGGCGGCGTTCATCTTTGCGGCGCAGATGATGAACTTTACCGTGGCCGGCGGGACATCGGGCCATCTGTTGGGAGGTGCGCTGGCTGCCATCCTGCTGGGGCCGTGGGCGGCGATGCTGGTGTTGACCAGCGTGCTGGCCGTTCAGGCGCTGCTGTTCCAGGATGGGGGCTTGCTGGCGCTGGGGGCCAATGTCCTGAACATGGCGGTCGTCGGCGTGCTCGTCGGCTGGGTGGTTTACACCGGGCTGAGGCGGCTGGCGGGCAACCGGACATGGGCGACGATGGTCAGCGGCTTTGCTGCCGCCTGGCTGTCGGTGGTGATCGCCTCCCTTGTGGCGGCGGTGGAACTGGCCCTGTCGGGCACCTCGCCGTGGGGCGTGGCGCTGCCGGCCATGGGCCTGGTGCACATGCTCATCGGCCTCGGCGAGGGGCTGATCACGGTGGCCGTGCTGGCCTTTCTGCGCGCCGTCCGGCCAGACCTGCTGGCCTTGCGCCAGGCGTCTGTGGAAGTGTGAGGTGGACGATGGACCGACTCAAGAGATCATGGTGGGGGGTGGGCCTGTTGCTGGCCCTGTTGATCGCCCTCTTTTCGCCGCTGGCCTCGCCCCATCCTGATGGCCTGGAGCGGGTGGCCGAGGACAAGGGGTTCCTGGATCGGGCCAGGGAAGCGCCCTATCAGCTCATCCCCGATTACCTGTTCCCCGGCATCGAGAACGAACAACTGGCCACGATTGTGGCCGGTCTGCTGGGGACGCTGGTGATGTTTGGCGTGGGCTTTGGGCTGGCCTGGGTCCTGCGTCGGCGAGAGGGGATGGGGAGGTCATAGGCCGGAGCCATGCGCCACAGCTTCCTGGACCGCTATCGTCACGGCAGCAGCCTGATCCACCGCCTGGACCCACGGCTCAAGCTGCTGGCGACGCTGGCCTTTATCGCCGTGGTGGCCGGAACTCCGCCCTGGGCCTGGCCGGCCTTGATCCTCCTGGCCGGACTGGCGGTGGGGGTGGTGTTGGCGGCCCAGGTTCCCCTGGTCGAGGGGCTCAGGCGGTCGGCCATTGCCCTCCCCTTTGCCCTGATGGTGGCGCTATCGGTGCCCTTTACCCGGGCCGGGAATGCGGTGTGGAGCTGGCAGCCCTTCGGCGCGGCGGATCGGGGCTGGACCCTGACCGTTACCGACCAGGGGTTGCTGTTGTTCGGGGCTGTGGTGGTCAAGGCCTGGTTGTCGGTGATGGTCGCCGGCCTGCTGGTGGCCACGACCCCCTTTTCCGACCTGTTGGCGGCGATGCGCTCGTTGCGGGTGCCGGCGGTGCTGCTGGCGACCATGTCGTTCATGTACCGCTACCTGTTTGTGCTGGTGGACGAAGCGATGCGGCTGATGACGGCCCGTCAGGCGCGGTCGGCAGGCCCGGGGCGCACGGTGGCCTGGCGGGCGCGGGTGCTGGGCGGGATGATCGGCAGCCTGTTTATCCGGAGCTACGAACGCAGCGAGCGCATCTATGCTGCCATGCTGTCGCGGGGGTTCAACCCGGCCGAGGGTCAGGTGCGCACCCTGACCACCCTCTCCTGGCAGAGGCGCGATACCTGGGCGGCTGCCTTATGGGGAGCCTGGCTGGTCGCCCTGTTTGCCCTGGAGCGGCTTTTGTTCTGAGCGGGGCCATGTCTGAACCGATCATTTCCATCTCCCACCTGTCCTTTACCTATCCCGACGGCCGTCAGGCTTTGACCGACGTCAGCCTGAGCGTGGCACGGGGGGAAAAGGTGGCGGTGGTTGGGCCCAATGGGGCCGGCAAATCCACCCTGCTCCTGCATCTCAACGGCACCCTTCGCTCCCGGCGGGACGGCTGCGTGCAGGTGGCCGGTCTGAACGTGGATGACAGGACGGTGCGGCAGGTTCGCGCCCGGGTCGGCCTTGTCTTTCAGGACCCGGATGACCAGCTCTTTTCCCCCACCGTTTTTGAGGATGTGGCCTTTGGGCCGCTGCACCTGGGCTGCCCGGAGGAAGAGGTCCGCGCCCGGGTGTCGCGGGCGCTGGCGGCGGTGGGCATGAGCGGCTACGAGAAGCAGATGCCCCATCACCTGAGCCTGGGCGAACGGAAGCGGATTTCGATCGCCACGGTGCTGGCGATGGAGCCGGAGGTCCTGGTGTTCGACGAGCCGTCGGCGGGCCTGGATCCGCGGGCGCGGCGCAATCTGATCGGCCTGTTGCGCCGGCTTCCTCAGACGATGCTGATCGCCAGTCACGATATGCGGCTGGTGTGGGACTTTTGCCCGCGGACGGTGATCCTGGATGGTGGACGGGTGGTGGCCGACGGGCCGACGGTCGAGTTGCTGAGCGATGAGGAATTGATGAACCGGCATGGGTTGGAGGTCCCTTACCTGCCTCCACCGCGGTGGCCGGCGGCACAGAGCAAAATTGATCCAGGGGGTGATGACATAAAATGGGAGGAGTCCAATGAACCGCTGGCAGTATCGGGTGACCGTGCACAGCGCCGATGAGGTTCTGCACCGGCTACAGGAGCCGGTGACCCAGGTGCCGCCGGTGCTCTACTGCGACACCGGGGGCATCTGTTATTTTGACGCCGGGGACCCGTTCCTGCGCGCCATCGAGGCGATCCTGAACGGCCCCGGTGAGCAGGGGTGGGAACTGGTGCAGGTCACCTTCCGTTCCCGGCAGATGATCTGCTTCTGGAAACGGCCTGATTGAGCCGACGGCATGGCGGGTAGCCGACGGCATGGCCGTCGGCTACCCGGCTGTCGGTAGCCGTCATTCTTTGACGGTGATCAGGACCGACGTCTTGCCCGTCGTGCTGTCGGTGGAGATGATAAAGCTGGCAGTACGGCCCTCTTTGGTGTACTCCAGCGTATACATCCCGCTGAACTCTTCGGCATTGGACTCGGTCCAGCCATTCTTGGGCATCTCGGCTTTGTAAAAGTCGGCGATCTGCTGCGGGGTGCTGGCTGAGGTGAAGGTGATCATGCCAAAGGCGTTGCTCAGGCCCTCAGCGTCCGCCGGTACAGGGATGTCCTGGGGCGCACCGCTGGTCTGCAACGCTTCCTCCGGCACCTGAATGGTGATCGGCTGGTTGATGTCAGACAGGTCGGTCTTGATCGTCATAGATCCATTCTGGACCACCTGACCTTCCTGGCCCATCGGCAGTTCCAGACCGCTGCCACTGAGAGTCAGGTCCATGTGGACCAGATAATTGCCCTCCACGGCGATGTAGAGATTGCCGGTCGCTTTGTCGATCTTCATCCCTTCTGACAGGTTTTCGGGCTTGAAGGATCGTTCGTCAAAGCTGTAGTGTTTGGTCTGGATGCCGTTGTAAGTTTCTTTGCCCTCATATTTGGGTTTTTCCAACCCCTCCAGCATTTTGTCGGTGGTGGTAAAAGCCATCTCCTCGGCTCCCAACCCACCTTCCTGGGCCGGCATCTGCATCCAACTGCCAAACAGGTTGGTGTACATGGTATCTCCGACCACGTACATCTCCAACGCGCCGGCCGGCTCCACCCCCAGCTCCTTCATGCCGGCAAAGTCACCGGAGATGGTGAGATGCTCGGCCTTGGGCTCACGCACAAACTCGACGGCAACCACCATCGAACCGTTGGCCGGCGTGCCGTCGGTGTAGGTGCCCTGCCACGAAATCTCAAACCGGGAGCGGAAGCTGTTCAGATCGGTCGCCTTTTCCAGGCCGGAGACGTCAAGTGGCTCTTCTGCCGCCTCGGGCGGTGGGGTGTCGGTCGGCGGCGGAGGGGGTGGGGTGTCGGTCGGTGGTGGAGGGGGTGGGGTGTCGGTCGGCTTGGGGAGGGGGGTGTTTGTGGGGGCCGGAGGCACGGTGTTGGTCGGCGCCTGGGCTGCCTGAGTCGGCGATGTCCCGGCTTCTTTCTCTCCGCCGCAGGCGGCTAGGGGCAGCACCATTGCTGCCAGGATGGCAAAAATCAACAGACATTTCGCAAATTTCATGTTCTCTCCCTTTTTTTAAATCTCTGCAGACAGCTTCAAACGGGCGGCAGGAATCTTATACCAATCACCCCCTTTTGTCAAATAGCGTAACCACCCTGCCCCCTGATCTCTCCGCCCTGCAACGGGTTACGCATCAAGCTAAGCGACAAGTCGCACCTCAGGGGCCTGCGGCCAGGCATCCACCTGCGTGGATGCCGCCGTCCGCGCAGGCGGACGGCCAGGGGCAGAGCGCTGCTCTGCCCCTACCGGTGCGATTTCCAATCGCCCCCGCCGGGCAATGGGGTGCCCCCACGCCCATGTTCTGCTTCGAACACCCCTTTTGAGGCTGGAGCTTACGTGGTCAGATAGCCGTGAGCGTAGATGACTTTGTTTTCCAGGATGCGCACCGTTTTATAGATGGCCACCTGGTCCGGGTCGCTCATATCCACGTGGTCGGGTGTGAACTCTTCCATGCTGGCCACGGCATCGTACAGGGCCAGATAGGCCCGGCCGACAGCCGTGCTGTCGTCCCGCTGCTCGACGATGCGGATCACCTCGTTCTGGACGGTATCCAGCGGGTCGGCGATGGCTGCATCCAGGCCGGCGGCCATGAGCATGACCAGGTAGGTGCGGTTCAGCAGGCTGCGTCCCTCGTGGGGCACACTGTTGGAGACGTTGGACAGGCCCACCACGGTCATGGGCGGCGGGTCCCACAGCATTTTGAAAGACCGGATGGCGTTCAGGGTCTCCGGGCCGTGCTCCTGGCAGCCGTTGACCGTCAGCACCAGCGGGTCCAGGTAGATATCGTGCATCGGGATGCCCAACTCCTGGGCTTTGGGGATGAGGACCTCCATAGCCAGGGCCACGCGGCCGTCGGCTGTGGCCGGGATGTTTTTGTCCATAGCCAGGGCGATGATCTTGCTGCCATACCGGGCGGCCATGGGCATGGTCACGTTCAGGCGATCTGGATCGGCGGAGGTGGAGTTGATCATGGCCGTGATGCCCAGTTCGCGGCACTTTTTCAGGCCGGCCTCGATGGCGGCGGCGTTGGTCGTGTCCAGCGACAGAGGCACCGGACCGACCTCATCGTACACCTCGTCTATGATCCATTGCATGACCTCGATGCCATCTTTTTTGCGCGGCCCGATATTCAGGTCGAGCATATTGGCCCCATGCTCCACCTGCTTGCGGGCCAGTTCACGGATATAAGTCGGGTCGCGATCGGCGATAGCCGCCTTGATCCGGGGCGACAGAATTTGAATGTTTTCACCGATAATATACATTTCTTTCCTCCTTGTTTGTGGCTGTCGCTGATCGGCCCTTATCCTCCTTTCCCTTCCAGAAGCCGCATGACGGAGGGAAAGGCGCTGATATCGGTGTGCGGCAGGAACAGGGCCGACATGAATTGATCGTAGAAGCTGTTGTCAGCCGACAACTCCAGATAGGTCATTTTTTGGGCAACCTGGATGACCTGGCGGCGCATGGGGCGGGAGACCAGGGAATAAAAAGCTCCCAGAGCCGAGGTGTTGCCCAGGTACCGAAAGCGATCCCAGGGCATATCAGGCAGCAGGCCGATCTGGATCGCTTTTTCGATATTGATGTATTGCCCGAACGCCCCGGCGATAAGCACCTGCTCCACATCGGCCAGTTCCAGGCCCACGCTGCGGACCAGCACCGAGAAGCCGGCATAGATCGCCCCTTTGGTGCGCAGCAGGTTCTGGATGTCCACTTCGTCGAGGACGATGTCGGTGCCGGTGCCCGACTGGTTGGCCCACACCACCACATATTCCCCGCCGTGGTCGCCCACCCGCACCCGGGGCGTGGGCAGGTCGCGTTGGATCTTGCCCCCTTTGTCTATCACCCCGGTGATGAACATCTCGGCCAGCAGGCCGATCATGCCCGAACCGCAGATGCCTCGCGCCGGCAGGCCGCCGATGGTCTGGACGGTGGGCTCGTAGGTGCGGGGATCGATCCACACCTCCTCGATAGCCCCGGCGGTGGCCCGCATGCCGTGGCGCACGCCGCTGCCCTCGAAAGCCGGTCCGGCCGAGCAGGCGCAGGTGATCAGCCAGTCGCGGTTGCCCAGCACGATCTCCCCGTTGGTGCCGACATCTATGAACAACGTCAGCGCCTCGGTGTCATACAGGCCCGACGCAAGCACGCCGGCGGTAATGTCGGCCCCGACATAAGCGCCAACCCCCGGCAGGCAGTCTACGGTGGCCTGAGGGTTGATGTTCAGGCCGATCTCCTCGGCGGTGATCGGCAAGGGTTGGCTGAGGGTCGGGATGAACGGCATCTCGCGGATATAGCGGGGGTCCAGTTCCAGGAAAAGCTGGATCATGGTTGTATTGCCGGCGACCACCGCCTTGCTGATCTGGCGGGGCGGGATCTGATTCCGTTCGGTCAGTTCATCCAGCAGGCCGTTGAGCGTCTTGAGCACCAGCTTTTGCAGGCGTTGCAACCCATCCCGTTTCTGCGCAAAGACGATGCGCGAGATGATGTCTTCGCCGGCCTGGATCTGGGCGTTGTAGGCTGAGGCGCGGTCAATCACCTTGCCACGGAGCAGGTCCACCAGGTAAATGACGTTGGAGGTTGTGCCGATGTCTATCGCCACGCCGTAGCAACGGTCGGTCTGGTCACCGGGCAGCAGGTCAATCAGCCGTGGCCGGGCACAGGGATCGATCACCGGGTCCCCCATTTCCAGCACGGCGGTCACATTCCACTCGGCGTCACGCAGATCGCGGGCCAGCGTGCGGAGCATGGGCAGGCCGGCTGTCACCTGCTGGATGCCATGCTGGAGCGACAACGCCCGCAGCAGCCGGTCCCAGTCGGTGGTCTGGTCCTGCAGGCTGGGGGGTTCGATGACCAGGTGCACCCGGCGCACGCTGGGGTCCGGCTGGCCGCTGAATTCGGCAGCCAGGGCGATCCGCTCGGATCCCACAGCTTTGGGGATGGCCTCGACCCCGACCTTCTCCTGCTCCGGCACCAGCACGACGGCATCCCCTTTGATCACCGTCTGGCAACCCAGGGCCCAGCCCTCTGCCATTTCCGCGTCGGTCAGGCGCACGCTGCTGCGGTGGCTGACCACGCCATGCTCCACTTTGACCCGGCAACGGCCACAGCGTCCCTGCCCGCCACAGGGCAGGTTCAGCGTCACCCCGGCCTGCACGGCTGCGTCCGACAGCAGCGTGCCGACCTCGACCTCAACCACCTGGCCGGAGGGTTTAAAGACAACGATGGCTTTCTTGTTGCGCCGTTCGACCGTTTCTGCCATGACCTGTCAGCAATATCCAATCTCGAATATCGAATATCGAATATCGAATGGATTTGGATAATAGAGATTGGGTATTGGGTATTGGACTCAGCTCCACGTCTTGAGATAGGCCGGGATGTCTACCGCTTCGCGCGGGCCGACGCGGATCTCCCAGCCGGGCAACTCCTCTTCCAGATCGCCGGACAGGACCGCCACCAGGCCGGGGATGGTGATCTTTTTGTGGCTCAGCCTGTCGGCGATGCCGGTCGTTTTGACCGCCTTGGCGATGGTTGCGGCATCGAACTTGCCCGCTGCCCAGGAGGTCAGGACGCTCATCCCCTCGGCATCGCAGATCAGCAGCCAGGCAGGCAATCCGGAGCTATCCAGCTCGCCGGCCACGCTAAAGTAGGTCAGGGAGAAGTTGGTGGTGGTCAACAGCGGCGCCTCGGCTGTCGGGTGGTTGAACTCGTAGATGCCCGGATCGACCGAGATCGGTTTCTGCGGGTCGGTGTAGATGTTTAGCCGCAGGGTGAGCAGCGGGTAGGCCACCGCCGGGTCAAAGTGGTCCAGGACCACAATGCCGGCGTATTTGGCGATATATTGGGCTGCGGCGACCACTTCCCCTTCTGGTGTGTCGGCCACTTCGCCGGGGAAGGTGATGATGGGGAAGCCCAGGGGACGAAAGTTTTTCTTCAACGCCAGGCGGCGGAGCTGGGTCAGTTGGGCCAGCGAACCGCTCAGGTCACGGCTGCCGGGGTCGAGCACCAGGTCGGCCACGCCGGCCTCGCTCAGCTTTTTGGTCAGGTCGGCCAGCTCATCCAGGCCGTCCCGGCTGCGCACAGCAAGCGACACGCCGCTGCCCTTGGCCAGGGCGGCCATCGCCTGCCAGTTTTCGGCTGTGGCGGCATACAGAAGGGGCTTGTGGCCCCCTTCTCTGGCCAGTGCTGCCTTGAGAGCTTCGGCGTTGGGGGAGATCAGCACGAAGGGCAGGTTGGTCCTGGCCCGCACCGCCGCTACGGTGTTGGCAAAGGTGGTGACATCTCCCGAAGCGTTCTCAATGGCCACGGCGTTCAAAGTCATCTGCATGCCCACCCGCTCAACGCTGTAGGCGTTCACCGTCTCGGCCTTGGCGGCGACCACGTCGGCTGCTTCGGTGTCCTTGATCCGCAAAGCCAGCCCCGGTTTATTGAAAAAGGTCTTTTCATGGCGGAACATGACCGTCTCGTTGCCCACCTGGAACTCCCGCTCGCCGCTGCCCAGCTTGATCAGGCGGATGGGCGGTGCCGATGCAGCCGAGAGCGCCTCTTTGGCTTCCGCCGACACATGGGGGCAGTTGTCCAACTCGGCCTGCTTTTGGGCCAGTTTCATGGCGAAGGCCAGGCAGGTCGGGAAACCACACTCTTTGCAATTGGTTTTTGGCAGCAACTTGTAGATTTCAAGCCCTGAAAGTGCCATTTTGCTCCTCTCCTCATTCGGTTGCAACTAGTGGGCCATCAGTCGGGTGATGGTATCGCGGATGATGCCGACCGTGGCGGGATGGCGCAACACCACAATGTCTGCGCCCGATTCCAGGAGGGCCGTCGCCGTCACCGTTTCCCAGGTGATGGCCCGCTTTTCGATGTCGCCCCATTGGGCAGGGACCCCTTCGGCGACACGGGATTCCTTCTGCCGCCAGCTTTCCTCGCCGACAAAGCAGATCATCGGCTGTTGGGTCATGCTATCGCCGGTCAGGGCGGCCAGGCGCAGGCGCTCCATCACCGAGTAGGTATACTCCAGGCCGTAACCCAGCGCCCCGGTGGTGGGGTCCATCAGCACCCGGTCCAGGGGCAGGCGCATGTCGTTGATCAAGATGTTGAGTTGCTTGGCCAGGTTGACATCAATCGGGCTGCTGGCGATGACCAGATGGCCGTGGGCCAGCGCCGCGGCGACGATGGTCCGGTAGTTCTTGTCCTCGCACAGGCCCAGGGCCAGCCGTTCGCCGGCTGTGGCCTCGGCTACGGCCACCAGCAGCTCATTGTCCCGCTCAGCCTGGCCCGGCCCGCGGACGATCAACGGCAGGCCGGTGGCGCCGAGCACCGCCCTGACCGTGGCGGCGGCCTGCACGGCGGGGGTGAGCTGACCATCGGCGTTGGTGCCCCGCAAACGGAGCATGATCAGCCCGGCTCCCAGCTCTTCGGCCTTCCGGGCCCAGGCGGCCGGGTCCTGAAGGGTGTCCCCCCAGGCTTTCAGCAGCACCGGTGACCAGTCGGCCGGGTAGCTGTCCTGGATCTCGACGGCGACGACCGGTGGGTTGGGGATGTCGCCCTCGAAGAACAGGAAAGGCAACGTCGTCTCTCCGCCGACGGTGACCGTTTTGCTCCGGGTGCCGCCCTGGGCCGCGGTGGCCCCCAGGGTGACCTGCCGGATGCTGCCGGTCCATTTCTCTTTTGGAATTTCGACTGTGACTGGCATAGATTCTCCTCCCTATAAAAGTTCAACCTCTACACGATCAGCAGCAAGGGGGCATCCCTTGCTGCTTTTATCGCTGTCTGAACCGCAAGTTAACATAAATGGCAACAAAGGTGGACCTCACCCCATCCCCCAACCCCCTTCCCCTCTCCACCGCGGAGAGGGGAAGGGGGCCAGGGGGTAGGGGAGAGGTCAGATCGAACAATGTCGAGCAATAATCGCCGGGGAAAAGGGGATCAGGGGATCGCGCGATCCCCTGATCCCTGGTTCTCTGGTCCTTACATTAACGGTTCCATCGTCAGGGCCGGGTGGCCGGTTTGCTCCAGGTAGGCCAACACCTCTTCTTCGGTTGTGGCCACCCGTTCGTCGGCGATCTTGTCAATCAGGTCGGGATCCCCCTCGCGGATGGCGGCCTCTTTCAGCTCCTCGGCCATCGTCTCTTTCAGGAAGCTGGACATCCAGACGATGCGCTTCAGGCCGCCATCGGCGCGGATGAACTTTTTGCTGACGATAAAATATTTGCCGTGGCCCATCACGCCGGGGGTCTGCAACCCACCGCCGGCCATACCGGCCAGGGTGCTGAAGGTCATGCCTGCCGGGGTCATGCTGGGGTCCTCGCGGCTGACGACCATGAAGCCGTTGCACAGCGGCAGGATCATCATGATGCACTCGAAACAGCCGCACGAGGTCATGGGCGTCTCCATGATCGAGTACATGGTGACGCTCTCCACCGAACCGTGAGAGGCTTGCTGGACAAAGGCGTTGACATTCTCAAAGACACCGCGCCAGGGATCAATGGCCCGCCCCTTCGGGATCGGCTGGTTGGGTCCGGTGGGGTTGATCTGATAGCTGGCTTTGCAGTCCAGCCAGTTATAGGCGCCACACAATCCCAACCGCTCCGGGCTGACCACGCACACATGGTTCGGGGCAAAAGATTGACATAATGTACAACTGTAAAACTCATCTACCGCCTCGTCGGTCATTTCTGCCAGGCGTTTGTTGCGGTAGTCGTAGGCCACACGGGCTTTTTCCAGCCACTCGGCGTGCAGGGCCGGGTCGGTGATGATCTTGACCTGCACCTTGTCCACAATGGCTCCAAAGTCGCTGTGGAAGCGGGCGTACAGGATTTCGCCAAAGTGCTTCAGATTGAAGCCCTTGTCGGCGGCGGTCTTGCTGATGCGGATCCAGGCGATGTCGCGCTGGCCGATGTGCTGGATGCCGCTGGCGCCGTTGATAAAGTAGTGGATCTGGCGCTCCAACACCGGCTCGAAATCCTCCTGCATCTTGCGCCCGGCCACCTCGACCAGGATGCCCAGGTCCATGGCCCCGCCCACTTTGACCTCCTCAAAGCCGGGGCCGATGACTTCGATCTTGTGGTCTTCGATCTGGTCCAGGTCCACCATGCGCAGGTATTCGAAGGCGCGGGAATATTTGCCGCCGAATTCGACGCGCATCTCCTCTTTGCGCACCCGCTCCCCCTCAAAGGCGGAGCCGTAGGGCACCGGGATAGGCACCTCGGTGACCTTGATCTTGACGCCGCGCACCTCAATCGCTTTCTGCACAAAGCGGGCGGCCTTCTCGGCATCATCCGCCCCCTCGATATCATCCCAGGGCATGGAGATCACATGCTCATACTGGGTGATGCCGGTGGGCCGGATTTCGGGGATGACCGTATCGGCCAGGGCGGGGAAGCCATAGGTGATGGCGCCCGCCGCTGTGGCATACTTCAGGTCGTCCACTTCGCCCAGGGCCAGGGCGAAAGCAAAGACGCGGTATTTGTTGTAGAGCAGGATTTCGCGGGCCTGTCCCCCCTTCATGCCGCCGAAGGTCAGCGCCGAGCGGGTGGCAAAGCCCATGGGATAGACGGTGGAGATGGTATCCAGGCCAAAGGGCACGATGTAGGTGTCGTAGCCCATCTCCACCCCTTCTTCCATGAGCTGATGGATGATGCTCCGCCCGTTGACGTTGCCGCTGAGGAAGATGAGGATGTTGCGCTGCTGAAGCTGGCGCACGATCTCGACGGCGGCCTGGTTGGTGCGGGCGCAGCCGATGATGGCGGCAAAGCCGGGCATGCGGCCATCCACCAGTTGGATGCCCCAGCTTCGGAGCTGGATGTCGTCAATCGGGCCGTTGAGGTAGCCATCGGCCGGGGCGCTGGAGCCGGTCAGTTGCAGGCCGGGCATCTTTTGCGGTTCCAGGCCATAGGCAAAACGGATGCCCATGATCCCTTCCTCGGCCAGGAGGGTGGCCACGCCGGCATCCAGCGTTTCGCCCAGGTAAGGCAGCCAGGTTCTGTCTGCCGGTGGGCTGTGCAGCAGGGTGCGGCAATGGTCCAGCACCGGCTTGAGTCCGCCGATGTTGCTGACCTCGATGCCGGTGTAGCCCAGGATGGTGGGCAGGTAGTAGGCCGTGTTGGTGAATTTGATCTCCTTATCCGGGCCGAGCTCCACCAATGCTTTTTGCAACAGGGCGTCAAACTCGTTGACGATCAGGTTTGCGCCGCGCAGAGCCCGGGTGGCGATATAGCGGGACATTGATACCTCCTCCTTTGGATATTAGATATTGGATATTAGATGTTGGATGTTGACGTTCTCAACCCTTCATATCTAATACCTAATACCTAATACCTGACATCTATGTAGGCTTTGCGGCTGTACAGGTTGCGCTTTTCGGGCGGCACGGCAAAAAAGGCGGCCAGCGGAATGTCGCCACTCTGCCCGTAGCGGGTCGGGTCATATTCGACCAGGCCCAGGGCAGCCCGCTTTTTGTCAATATGTTCGAGGCTCTTGCGCACCATCTCCTGGGGATCGAGGATGAACTCCAGCTTGCCGCCGACCTTGGACTCCCAGCCTTCGCTGATCAGGCGCTGGATCTCCTCGCTGCCGGCGATCGGGTTCTTGGTGCCAAAGATGACGTACACGCCCGAGGCCACAAAGTAGGCGCCGATAGACAGAGCCTTCTCGCTCATCCACTCCGGAGCCAGGCCCACCGCTGGCAGGTCGGCGATGTCTTCGCCCAGGCCGCCTTCGGTGGCCATCTGCGTGGCCACGGTCAGGATGCGGGTGTTGTCCACGCAGGAACCCAGGTGGAGCACCGGTGGGATGCCGATGGCCTCGCACACCTCGCGCAGGCCCGGCCCCGCGTAGCGCAGGGCTTCCGGCCCCAGCAGGCCCAGCTTGGCCACCGAAATGGCGCTGCAACCGGTCTGGACGACCAACACATCGTTCTTGATCAGCTCCTGCACGACGTAATTGTGGGTATAGTCGTGGGGGGTTCGGGGGTTGTTGCAACCGACGACCCCGGCCACGCCCCGGATCCGGCCGGCGATAATGGCATCGTTCAGCGGGCGGAAGGAGCCACGGTAATAGCCGCCCTGCATATAGCGCAGGTATTCATGGCTGAAGCCGGCCACCAGCGGGGCGCTGACGTTGGGGATGTACACCCTTTCGCTCTTGCCCCGGTTGGGATAGTTGTCAATGCCGACCTTGACAATCTCTTTGGCGATCTTGAGGGCTTCTCGTTCGTTGAACTGCATATGAATGGCCCCCTTGATCTTGGCCTTGCGGGAGGTGGTGATCAGCTTGGTGTGGTACTGCTCGGCCACCGGTACAAGCGCCTGCATGATGCACTGGATGTCCACCACCATCGCCTCGACGACGCCGGTGGCGATGGCCAGCTCCTGGCTCAAAAAGTTGCCGGCCGAGCGCACCCCCTGGCGCATCAGCGTCTCGTTGGCCGTGCAGCAGATGCCGGTCAGGTTGATGCCGGTTGCACCCTTGGACTTGGCGTATTCAATCATCTCCGGGTCCTGGCAGGCCATCAAGATCATCTCCGACAGCAGCGGCTCGTGGCCGTGGACGATGATGTTGACCTGGTCCTCTTCCAGGGCGCCCATGTTGACCTCGCTGGTCAGCGGCACCGGCGTGCCGAACAGGATGTCGGTGATGTCGGTGGAGAGCATCGAACCCCCCCAGCCGTCGGCCAAGGCCGTGCGCAGGGCATGGTCCAGGATGTGCTCGGCATCCTGGTCATTGCCGATGTGGGTGCGGTGCAGCGTTTCGACCACTTCGCGGTCAATGCCCCTGGGGGCGATATCCAGCTCTTTCCAGATCTGCTGGCGCTTCTTGGGCGCGCGCTCCAGGTATTTGAGGGGACCGTGCTGCTGCCCAAACTGGGCCAGGGCGGCCTCGGCCACATCCCGGGTGATGTCGTTGAGGTCCCGGCCCTGCACAGGGACGCCCAGGAAGTGGGCCACCTCGACCAGCTTGCCCACATCACGGACGCGGTAGTCGGGGGCATGGCCTTCGGCCACGGCCAGCAGGGCCAGGGCCATATCGCGCCCATGGTCCGAATGGGCCGCCGAGCCGGCCGCAATCTGGCGGGCCAGATTGCGGGCCACCACCGTGTCCAGCGTGGCCCCGCAGATGCCGGTGGTGACTTTGCCCACCAGGCGGCAAGGGCCCATGGCGCAGATCTTGCAGCAGACCCCGTCGCTGCCGATGGGACAGGGTTTGATGTTTTCGGCGCGATCGAAAGCGGTTTCGATCCCTTTTTCCCGGGTGATCTCCAACATTTGCTCGACTGCCGGATCAGCAGTCAGTGATGCATATTTCCCCATTTCTTTCCCTTCCTTCTAGATGGGCAAACGCTCATTCGCTCATTTCCTAATACTTGCGAAAATCTCCCGACATCTCCAGATCGCGCATGTCGGTCTCGGTGATCCGTTCCTGGAAGCGAAACCAGTCGGATGAGTCGTCTATGCGCGGCGGATAAAGGGGAAGTGCCGGTTCAGCGGTGGGGGTGTAGCCGGCCTTGACCAACGCATTTTCCAGGGCCTCGGGCGCGACGACCGCCGGGTCATATTCGACCAGCACATCTTTGTAGAGTGAGCTGGCGACGACATTTTGGACGCCGGGCACCTGGCTCAACGCCTCACGCACGGCCAGGACGTGATGATCGGCCCACAGCGCCGGAAGGTTGAAGGTTACTTTTTCCATCTGATTCCCTCCTTGATGCCAATGGTGAGAGCTTGTCCGGAATGACAAATCTATTATAGCACAGAGCACCTGTTTTGCAAATTCTGCTATCTAAAAAGTTGTAAATACAAATTGTCAGCTTTGAGAGATGGGGAGGGGGTGTCCCCCATACGCATCAAGCTGAGCGACTCAAGTCGCACCTCAGGGACCTGCGGCCAGGCATCCACCGGCGTGGATGCCTTCGTCCGCGCAGGCGGACGACCGGTAGGGGCAGAGCGGCGCCCTGCCCCTACCGGTGCGATTTCCAATCGCCCGCCCCTTAACTTGATGCCACCGGAGGTGTCCCCTTCCCATCTTCTGGCGCTCATCCCTGTTTAGAACAACCCGACCACGCGGCCGGTCTTCAGGTCCAGGTCCACGTCGGTAAAGGCCGGGCGGGTGGGCAGGCCGGGCATGGTGCGCATCGTGCCGCACAGCGGGTAGAGGAAGCCGGCACCCACGCTGGCCCGGATATCAACGATCGGCAATGTCCAGCCGCGCGGTGCCCCTTTGATGGTCGGGTCGTGGGTGAAGGACAGATGGGTTTTGGCCATGCAGATCGGCAGATGGCTCAGCCCCATGGTGGTAAAGAGCCTGATCTTTTCGTCCGCTTCCGGCGTATAGCTGACGGCATCGGCGCGGTAGATCTCGGTGGCGATGATCTCGATCTTTTCTTTGATCGAGATGTCATCCGGGTAGAGGAAGTGGAAGTTGGACGGTTTTTCGCAGGCTTTCATCACGGCCTGGGCCAGTTCGACACCGCCGGCCCCGCCGTCGGCCCACACCGTGCTGACCACCGCATCCTCGGCCCCACTTTCCTGGGCTCGCCTGCGGATCAGTTCGATCTCGGCCTCGGTGTCATCCTTGAAGCGGTTGATGGCCACCACCACCGGCACGCCGAACTTGAGCACATTCTCGACATGCTGCATCAGGTTGGGCAGGCCCTTTTCCAGCAGCTCCAGATTTTCCTGGGTGTAGGCCTTGTCCAGCGGCTTACCGGCGACCACCTTGGGGCCGCCGCCATGCATCTTCAGGGCGCGGACGGTGCAGACCAGCACCACGCAGTTGGGGATCAGGCCGCTGACACGGCATTTGATATTCATGAACTTTTCCATGCCGCAGTCGGCGCCAAAGCCCGATTCGGTGACCACATAGCCATCCGGCCCCACCAGTTTCAGGGCGATCCGATCGGCCAGGATCGAGTTGTTGCCCTGGGCGATGTTGGCAAAGGGGCCGCAGTGGACAAAGGTGGGACTGCCCATGAGCGTCTGCATCAGGTTGGGCATGATGGCATCCTTGAGCAGGACGGTCATGGCCCCGGCCACATTCAGATCTTCGGCGGTGATCGGTTCCCCTTTTTTGTTGGTGCCGATGATAATGCGCCCCATCCGTTCGCGCAGGTCTTCCAGTCCGCTGCACAGCGCCAGGGCGGCCATGATCTCCGAGGCAACGGTAATGTCGTAGCCGGCCTGGCGCGGGGGCCCATCGTTCACCGTGCCCAGTCCGATGACAATGTTGCGCAGCGAAGCATCGCTGACATCCACCACCCGCCGCCACTGGATGGAATAGGGGTCAATGTCCAGGCGGAACATCCGCTCCCGATCGGCCTCGCTCAGGTCGGAGGGCCTTTCCGATTGGATGCCCAGTTTGGCCAGGCGCTTGCGCATGGAGGGGGTATAGGTGTCATCCGGGCAGAGGGCATTGGCCAGGAATTTGGTGCTCCAGCGGGACTCTTTTTGCAGGCGGTTGTCAATGGCTGCGGCCAGCAGGTTGTGGGCTGCCCCCACGGCGTGGATGTCACCGGTCAGGTGCAGATTAAAGTCCTCCATGGAAACGACCTGGGCATAGCCGCCGCCGGCCGCACCCCCCTTGATGCCAAAGGTCGGCCCCTGGGAGGGCTGGCGGATGCAGGTACAGATCTTCTTGCCCAGGTAGGCCAACCCCTGGCTGAGACCGATGGTGGTCACCGTTTTGCCTTCGCCCAACGGAGTGGGGGTGATGGCCGTCACGTCAATATACTTGCCGTTGGGCCGGTCGGCCAGCCGGTCCAGGACGTTGAGATGGACCTTGGCTTTGTACTTGCCATACAGGTCCAGATCCTCTTCGTCCAGACCAACATCTCGGGCCACTTCTATGATGGGCCGCATCCTGGCTTCCTGTGCGATCTCGATGTCGCTGGGTACGGGGCGCTTGATCTCGACAAGCATGTTAGCCTCCTCTGTCGTATTTCTCGAGAATCTATCGTAACCGAAGGTTTTGGGGTGCAATGTCACTGGAGTAGCCCAGGCTCTAAGCCTGTGCCGCTCATCATCCGTGGCTGATAAGCCCCGGTATCAGGGCTGAGGTCAACGCGGTCCGCGCTTTGCGAAGCCGGGAAGCGACAACCGCCGAGGCGTTTTTCATCACGATGAATCCGGCAGCCGGGTTCTCTACCAGCAGGCGCATCAGTTCCTGGCTCTCTATGACAACGACCCTGGTGGGCTCCAGGCACACGGCTGTCGAGGTGTACGTATACGGTTCAATGATGGCCGACCAGCCAAAGATTTCGCCTGCATCGCGGATGGCGGTGACCATCACCTTTTCCCCGCCGGCCGGCGTATCAATCCGCAGAGTCACCAGCCCACGTTCCATCACGTAGAGATGGCGGGCCGGCGTGCCTTCCTCAAAGAGGATAGCCCCGCGCGGATATTCCGCTTCCTGGCACAGGGCGACGATCTCCTGGAGAACTTCCAGGCTCAAGCCTTTGAACAGCTCCGACCGTTCGATCAGCTCCAGAGATGGCATTGTCTCCTCCTTTTTTTCTATTGTCGGCAGCTATGCCATCGGTTGCATAGACTGGGAAACTCACGCTGCCAGTTTACCACAGGCCCCCTCGCTTGTCAAACAAAGCCTGTTTTATGACCGGCAGTCAGTGATCGGGTTGCCTATCTGACCTGCCGCCGGGCTGCCTCCAGCACGTTCAGGCAGAGCATGACGTTGGTCATCGGTCCGGTGCCGCCCGGCACAGGGGTGATCATGCCGGCCACTTCGACCGCCTCGGCGTAGGCCACATCGCCCACCATCTTGCCTTCTACCTCGTTGACGCCAAAGTCTACGACGACCGCCCCCGGCTTGATCCAATCGCCCCGGACCATCTCGGCCCGGCCCACCGCCACGCACAGGATATCGGCTCCCCGGCAGATGGCGGGCAGGTCCTTGCTGCGCGAGTGACAGACGGTGACGGTGGCATTCTCGCGCATCAGCAGCAGGGCCATCGGCTTGCCGACGATGTTGGAGCGGCCCAGGACCACGGCGTTTTGGCCGTTGAACTCCACCCCGTAGCGGCGCATCAGCTCCAGGCCGCCGGCCGGGGTGGCCGGGACAAAGAAGGGCCCCACGCCCGCCGGACGTCCGGCCGGGGCAGCCATGGCCAGCCGCCCGGCGTTGACCTCGTGCACACCGTCCACATCCTTGTCGGGTGAGAGCGCAGCCTTGACCGCCCCTTCATCCACCCCTTTGGGCATCGGCTCCTGGACCATGATGCCGTGGACGGCGGGATCGGCGTTCAATCGGGCAACCAGGGCGACCAGCTCCTCCTGGCTGGCGGTCTCGGGCAACACGTGAAGCTGGGCTTCCATCCCCCGCGCGGTCATCGTCTTTTTGATGGCCCCGGCATACCACACCGAGCCGGGGTCCTCGCCGGCGCGCACCACGGCAATCGTCGGCGTGATGCCGGTTTTCTCCTTGAACTTGGCCACGGCGGCGTCAATCTCGGCCTGCATCGTTTTGGCTATTGCTTTTCCGTCCAGAAGGGTTGCAGTCATTTGTCTTCTCCCTGTTGGTTCTTACGCAAGGCGCAGTACGTCTTGCCTCTTGCGTAGCTATAGTTTGCTCACCACATGGTCATAGACCTGGTCGCGCATGGCCCCTTTGCCGGCCAGCAGGCTATCCAGGTGAGCGCGCTTTTCGGCGACAAACGCCTCATCCTTGATGCTGCCCAGGTTGATGAACACATTGAGGGCAGCACTGCGCAGGGCAGCCTCGGCCATCAGCACCGCCACGCCGGCATCGCTCACCGCCCATTTGTTGCCCTTTTCGGCGGTGGGCAGGCACAGCTCCATGACCCTGACCGCTGCCTCGGCGACGCGCAGGGGGACCAGGGTGGCGTTCTTCAGGGCGGCCTGCATGGCCTGGTTGCGGGCCGCTTTCTGCTCCTCGGTGTCCCTGGGCATTTTGGCGGCCTGGGAGTAGGCGGTGTAGGCAGCCACATCGGCCTCCAGCAGGTCGGTCAGCTCCTGGCGCAGCGCCTCTGAGCGGGCCAGCAGCTCCTGGATGTCGCCCTGCACCTCCTCATAGCCCTTTTTGCCCAGGGTCAGGTTGCAGACCATGCTGACCAGCGCTGCCCCCAGCGCGCCGGCCAGCGAAGCCACACTCCCGCCGCCGGGGGCCGGGGCGCTGCTGGCCAGCTCGTCAAGAAAGTTGGTAATCGGTTTGTCTGTGAGTTTCACGGTCCTTTGTCCTCCTGAGTTTTGCTCAATGGCAGACTCTATATCCCTGGTAAACGATGGGGTCCTGGCGGGTCGGTCACCTCGGCCAGGTAGAGAAATAGCTTGTAATCTTTTCAGGGTGTCAGCAACCCCTTCTCCTTCAGCAGGCCGATGGCGTCGGACAGGTGTCTGTCCAGGCCCAGCGTTTTGGCATCCAACCCATAGGCCACACCCATCAGTTGGGTAAAGTACACGATGGGGATGTCCAATCCGCCGCCATACTCGTCGTTGATCTGCTTCTGGCGCAGGTCCAGGTTGGCATGGCACAATGGGCAGGCGGTGACGATCAGGTCTGCTCCGCGTTCGAGGGCGTTTTGCAGGATCTTGTGGCTCAGGTCAAGGGCGATTTCCAGCGTGCTGAGTGACAGGGAACCGCCGCAACAATCGGTTTTATAGTCCCAGGTCACAGCTTCGGCACCCAGAGCAGACATCAGGCGGTCCATGTTGGTCGGATATTCATAGTGCTTCTCGCCGGTGATATCGGGGGGGCGGGTGAGCAGGCAGCCGTAATAGCAGGCCACCTTCAACCCGGTCAGCGGTTTGACCACCGGCCGGGCAGCAGCCTGGTATCCCACCCGATCGGTGATGGTGGACAGCAGGCTATCCACCTGGATGCCACCTTTGTACTCAAAGCCGATCTCCTCTGCGATCCGCCGCCGCAGGTCCGGGTTGTTTTGGACCTCGTGGATGGCGAAGCGGAAGCGAGAAAAGCAGGCGGCGCAGGGCATGGTCATGTAGCTGTGGCCCATCTCCTGGGCAATGGCCAGCGTCTCCATCGGCAGTTTGATGGCGCGATAGTGGTTGGTGTTGTGTGCCGGCGAGGTGCCGCAGCATTTCCAGCCCTCCGGCTCGACCAGGTTCAGCCCCAGCTTTTTGGCTACGGCCAGGGTCGAGAGGTGGAACTCGATGCCGGTGGCGTGCAGGCTACAGCCCGGGTAGTAGGAGATGATGTCGCTCCTGGTTGCCGGCGGCGTTGCCACCCTGGGCAGCTCCGGGTAGGCGGGCATGCCGGGGATATCCGGCTCGACAGCGGCGGCCGGTTTACGCCGCCGACGGGCGATGCCAGGCAAGATTTTCAACTTGCCGCTGCGGAACATCTTGAGGGCCATCGGCAGGTCATACTTGAAAAGCTGTTTCAGGTTCAGCGTGCCGGCCAGAAATTCCCGCACGTACAGCTCGGCCATCAATCCCAACTCCCACATCCGTCCGAACCAGTTGATGCCCCGGTTGGCCGCTTTGTAGAACATGGGCACGGTGGGCACTTTCGGTTTGATGCCCCGTTCGGCGGCCATGATCTCCAGCTCGTCCATGATGCGGGCGATGTCAATGCCCTGCGGACAGCGGGTGGAGCAGGTTTCGCACGCGGCACACAGGGAGATGGTCCGCGAGTTGAGCACCATCTCCTCCTGCCCGAACTGACAGGCACGCAGCACCTGGTTGGGGGTCAGGTCGAAATAGGCGGCCACCGGACAGCCGGCGGTGCACTTTTTGCACTGATAGCACAGAAAGACATTTTCCCCACAACGCCGTTTGATCTCTTGGGCCAGGTGGGGGCGAAGTGCAATGGTCATGGGCCACTCCTCGTCAGTGAGCCAGAGTTGGCTGCTGGCGTGCCGGATCGTACCGGGGGCCGATCTGAGCCTGTTTGACGATCTCGTCCACCGCCTCCTCCCACTCGATGGCCATGATGTGGACACCGGCCACCCCTTCGATCTTTTTGCATTCGTTGATGATCTCGACGCAGATCTTGATCCCTTCCGCTTCGGATGCTTCCTGGCGCAGGCGCCGGGCCTCGGCCGCTTCCTTGGGGGGCATGGCCTTGATCTCGGCCGGCGAGGGCAGGCCCCGGGTGCAGTTGGTCATGCGCTCAATATATTCCGGGTCCACCTCCATCCCCGGCACCTTGGTGGCCATATATTTGGCTGCCCCCAGGCTCTTGATGGGGCCTACCCCGGCCAGGATGTAGGCCTGTTCATGGACCCCCAGGTCAACGACGCGGCGCATGAATTCGGCAAACTTGGGCACGTTGAAGATGAGTTGGGTCTGGATAAAGTCAGCGCCGGCCCTGACCTTCTTGGCCAGCCGGTAGGGCCGAAACTCGAACGGATCGGCGAAGGGGTTGGCGGCTGCTCCCAGGAAGAAGCGTGGTTCCTGCCCTTTGATCGCCTCGCCACATTGGAAGATCTTTTTGTCGCGCATGTCCCGGCACATCTGCAACAGCGAGATCGAATCCAGATCGTGGACATTTTTGGATTGCGGATGATTGCCGAAGGTCTGGTGATCGCCGGTCAGACAGAGCAGGTTGCGGCAACCCAGGGCGTAGGCCCCCAGCAGGTCGCTCTGGATGGCGATGCGGTTGCGATCCCGGCAGGTCATCTGGATGTTGGGCTCAATCCCCAGTTCCAGGAGGATGACCGCCACCGAAATCGAGGACATGCGCACCACGGCGGTCTGGTTGTCGGTGATGTTGACCGATTCGACCAGACCCTTCAGGAGCCGGGCTTTGCGTTCGATCTCGTGGCGGTCGGCGTTCTGCGGCGGGCCCAGCTCGCCGGTGGCCACAAAATAACCGGCCTTGAGGGCTTTTTCCAGATTGCTGCCGACGATATATTCTTTGTCGCTCATAGTCGCAGATCCTCCCGTACGATTTTGCGCTGACCGCCATCCCGGCTGGGGTGCCAGTTCTTCGGGGGCCGGATCTCCATCATTTTGTCCAACTGGCCCAGTTCTTTCAGGCGGTGGTAGATCTGGTCCCAGACGCAGGGGGTTTCCCGCTCGGCATATACCTCGCAGATGCCGCGCTGCGAACCGCCGCAGGGTCCATTGAGCAGGCTCTTGGCGCAGCGGGCGATGGGGCACAGCCCGCCGGTCAGGGCCAGGATGCAGTCGCCGCAGGCCTGACAGCGTTCGACCCACACCCCCTGTTCGGTCGGCTGGCTCAGGCCGCTGGTGTTCAGACCGGGCACCGTCAGCTTTTCCGGAAACTGCTCGTTCACCGTCTGCACCCCGATGCCACAGGCCAGCGAGACGATCAGGTCGGCATCGCGGATATAGTCCGCGGCCATCTCGTTGTACTCATACTCGCACTGGCGTTGGACGGTGAACTCGCGGATCTCCTTCTCATTTCCGTCCAGACGGGTGGCCATGCGGAGCTGCGAAGCCAGGATGGCCACCTCTTTTTCCCCGCCGGCGAAACAGACGGTGACGCACGTGCCGCAGCCGAGGATCAACACCTTTTGGGCATCGGCGATCATGGCCTTGATCTCTTCCAGCGGTTTTTGTTGGGCTACTATCATTCTCTAACCTCCATTTGTGTCCATGGTTTGACCCCTGATGATTTTTTTCAGCGGATTCGGTCCTAACTGCCTGGCCCGTTCGGTCATGTCGGCGGCAATTTCTGCAAAGTGAACCCCCTCGGCTGAGGAAAGGAAAAAGATCTCCAGCCGCTCCGGCTCCAGGCCGACTTCGGCCAGCAGTTTTTTGGCATAATTCACCCTTCGTTCGGCGTGCAGATTACCTTCCAGGTAATGACAGGTTCCCTTCAGTCAACCGGCGACGAATACGGCGTCGGCTCCCTTCTCGAACGCCCGCAGCAGGTAGAGGACGTCGAGCTTGCCGGTGCAGGGCAGGTGCAGCACCTTGACGTTGGGCGGATAGCTCAGCCGCATCGAGCCGGCCAGGTCGGCGGCTGCATAGGCGCAATAGTGGCAGGCAAAAGCCAATATTTGAGGTTCAAAATCGGTCATGTTTTGCTCCTACTCACGCTGCCAGTGTCCTATCAATCGCCTCGAACAGCGCTTCTTCCTTCTCTGCCCTGCTCCTGCCGGGTCTGGGAGCCGGCGGCCCCCCTGGCGGCCCCCTGGCGGGGGTCACAGACCCCCGCCGAGCGTCACAGACCCCCGCCGGGCGATGGGACCTCACCCCTACCCCCTGGCCCCCTTCCCCTCTCCGCGGCGGAGAGGGGAAGGGGGTTGGGGGATGGGGTGAGGTTCACTATCGCCACCCTCCCGCAGGTTTTAGAACTTGCTGCTCCTGCCGGGTCTGGGAGCCGGCGGCCCCCCTGGCGGCCCCCTGGCGGGGGTCACAGACCCCCGCCGAGCGTCACAGACCCCCGCCGGGCGATGG
>Ga0209162_1001299_pt1 | contig 24996 bp, 19 predicted proteins | sample YNPNPMetaG_FD_187121 | JGI IMG/M metagenome (GOLD analysis project Ga0209162, IMG submission 187121) | Anoxygenic and chlorotrophic microbial mat microbial communities from Yellowstone National Park, USA - YNP NP MetaG (SPAdes) (version 2) ...
CAGCGCTGGCAGCAGCCACAGAAACACTCCGCGCCATGATGCGCGCTTGAGGTTGTAAAGCGCCATGCTCAACAAGGGCAACGCCAGCGTCTCGGTGCGGATGTTGCCCCCGCAGCGGATGCCCGCGTCGACCACCATTGGAAAAGCCAGATAGGCCAACGCCACACACAGCGCCGCAAAGCGAGAACGCAATTCTTGTAGAGCAAGTCCATAAAGCGGTAGCGCTGTCATTCCCACCGCCAAAACCCGCACGACCAACAACAGGCGAGGATCGGCCCAAATCGCATACAGGGGTACCAGCGCCAGGAGGATCGGCTCTACATGGTCGGCCAACAAGCTCATCTGGACGCCCTCGTAGAAAGTGTATTGCAGGAATCGCCCGTGGAGGGTGTTCCACAGCGCCTGGTCAACCAGCCCCATATCCAAATACCACGAGCTATAACTGTGATAACCCAGCAACGCCAGCGCGCCGATGATGACAATGAAAGCCGCTACCGCTCCCCCCAACGCCACCTGGTAAGCCCGCAGGGGAAGATGAATATTCTGTTGCTGTGCCGCGTGCGCCCATCGCCATGCCTTCAGGCCCACGCTGGCAACAAACACCAGCGAGACCGGCACCACGACCAACGCCTGATAGGCCGATGGTTCGAAGCCGGTCAACAAGGACATAAGGGACAACAGGCCCAACAGCGCCACTGGCCAGGCACTGGGGGCATCAATCCGCAGCCCTCGCCGCCACCCGACCCCCAACAGTCGCCCGCCGATCCATCCGGAAAACAGCCACAGCCCGGTCAGCACAGCCGGCCCTACTGCCAGCACCAGCAACGCTGTCTGCCTGTTGGTCAGCACCTGGGGGCCCACAAAATCCTGGTTGTGGGCCAAGAACTCCCACAGATAGCCCCCCAGTGCAACGCCTGACAGCGGCACCGCAATCCACGAGATTCGGCGCAAATAATCTCTCAAGGCTCCCTCTCATCTGGGCGCCACAAGTAGACAGCCGCCCGCCTCCCGCCTGTCTCATCACGGAAGCGCAAGATGAACTCATCGCCGGCGGCATCCAGGGCCTCGACCCAGTACCGCCATGCTTCTGATGACAGCACGTGGCTACCCAGGTCAGGCCTGGCTACCAGAACCAGCGCTCTTGCATCATATCGGCGAAGCAAGGCGCGCAGGCTGTCCATACTGCCGCCAACAGTCAGGACACCCGCTACCACACCTCGCCGTTCCTGATCATCCGGCACCAGCGGCGAGGCGTGACCATAGGGAATGGCCACCACATAGTGGCCGGTCAATCCAGAAATGTAGTAGCTGGTGCTGATATCGCTCAACACGACCATCGGTTCACCGCTCTGCGGCAGCGCGGCCAGCGGTCCCGTGCCCAGCCAGGCCACCGCATCCTCCATCGGGCGGCCTTGCCGGGCCATCTGGACATAGTTCAGCAAAGGATCGAGCAGTGGGGTGGCATTGGGCACCAACCCCACGAGGAGCAATCCCCCTACCGCCATCACGCTGGTCCAGCGCCGTCCCCCAAAGAGGGACAAGACGGCTGGCCACATCGCCTGAGCGCCCCAACAGACACATGCGGCAACCGTGAACTGGAAAGGATAGATCTGGCTTGCCAGCCGCCAGATGCCCCAGGGCGGGAGCACGCCAATCCGCAAGATCGCTTCGACGATCGGTGGGGTGAAGGCGATCAGCACAACCAGCACCATCACCCCGATCAGAAGCGCCGCACAGTCGTGCCGCCGGACCTTGACCAGCAGCAGAGGGAGAAGAAGGAACGAAAAAGCGAACAAGTGCGGTCCACCGGACAGGCTGCTCACTCGCAGCACGTGCCAGGGGCCGATAGCCTTGAACAGGCCCCACAGGTCGCTGTAGATGGGATTGGTCGTGCCAGCCAGACTCTGCCCCCAAAACAGCACCACAGGCATTGCCACCAGAGCGCTCGGCGCCAGGACCAGAAGCAAACGCAAGCCGGCTTTGCGCCACTGGGCAGGGCAAATGGCTTTGTCTGTCTCTGCATCGGGATCAGGTCTGATCAGGCTCATCACCAGTTGGGCAACGGCAAAGACTGCCACCATCAACAGCATCCCCCCCAGAACCAGGATGTGTTGCGCCGCGACCGTCCCGGCCAGCAACACAGCCATCGCCAGGTAGCCCCATCCGCCCTTTCGCCCATACTCGATGGCCAGTCCAAGGCCCACGAACAATAACAGCAGGGCAATATTGGACGGTGCGGCCATCATCATGGGCTCATTCCAGGTGAAACCAGTCCGTCCAGCCAGGGTCAGGAACACAGCCAGGCTCGCCACCCAATGGTTGTGGAACCAGCTCCAGGCCAGAAAATAGAAGGCCAGCAGCGCCAGCGGCATCACCAATCCCGGCAGCAGTTCCCACAGGGCCATCAGGTCCACGCCGCTGAGCCGCACCCACAGCGCCACCAGGCTCAACCAGGGGCCGCTGCGCCCCGCATCGGCGACACCGGCAAAGAACGGGTCGCCAGGAACAAGGTTGCCTGCTACAAGTATACGTCGCACAACAGCCAGGTAATACCAGTTATCGCTTTCGGGCATATAACTGGCGCCAACGCGAAAAACCACCCAGGCCCAAAACAGAACCGCAACGGCTACAGGGAGAAGCGCCAGCCAGGTTCGCAATCCTCTCGTCTCAGGCTGTGAGGGGGGGAGAACTACCCTCCCCCGACGGCGCAGGACGATCGCAATGGCCAACGCTACCACGGCCACAGCGAGAGCGACGCCCAACGTGAGCAGCTTTCCCCCCGCAAGGCGCGCTGTCAGCCAGGCTAACGCACCGACAGCCAGGCTCAAGCTGAAGGAAAGCGGCACCTCGGCCAGGAGTGGCCAGCGCGAGGGGAACAACCACCGTCGCAGCAAGTAGCCAGGCAAGAAAAAGATCATCAGCCCACAAAGAACAGCGAGAAAGGTAGGGGCAAATGGCATCATGGTTGGAGTTGCTCCTCCACTCTCTGTAATGCCTCACGCGCCGGCGCATAGTCGGGGGCCAGTTCCACAACCAGGCGGTACTCGACCGCGGCGTCTTGAAAGCGGCCCAGCGCCTCGTACACAACTCCCAGATTCATGTGCAGCGCGCCAGGGTTACAACCGGTCAAAGCGTTCGCCCGCTCCAACGCTTCCAGGGCCTCGTCCAATCGACCGGCCGAATAAAGAGCCAGCCCATAGTGATAGAACGCACCGCAGTTCTGCTCGTTCATCTGGGTGGCAATGAGCAATTGCGCCGCCCCTTCTTCAAAGTATCCCCGCTGGTAGAGGCTTATCCCCTCGTACAGATAGGGCAATTCGCTCTCTGGCATCACCTGCCGCCAGTGTTCGTACCACTGCGCCGCATCCTCATAACGGCCCATCTGCTGGTACACCTGACCCACGCCGATATAGGGATCGTATTCCCCTCGTCCCAGAGCAATAGCTTCCTGGAAACTCTCCAGGGCACGTTCCAGCTCGCCACGCCGTTGATAGACGGTCCCGACCGCATAGTATGTGGCAGCTTGTGAAGGATCAGCCGCCAGCGATTCTTGATAGTACTGCATAGCCGTGTCCAGGTCGCCATTTCTCTGAAATATCTCGCCCATTCGTCGCAGCGCATAGGCATCTCCAGGGACAATCTCCAGATACAATTCATAGCCCTCACGCGCCGCATCCAGTTGCCAGGCCCTGAAAAGTATCTCGGCCGATTCCAGGAAGTAGGGGCTCGCGCCCGCAAGTTGCCACGCCCGAACTGCCATCTCTCGCCGCCCGGTAGCCAGATACAACTGTCCCTGGTACCACCGCACCAACGGATCCTCCGGACTGCGGGCCACAGCCTCCGCGAGCGCCTGTTCCGCCGCCGTATAATCTTCCTGAGCCAGCGCCAGCACCCCCTCATTGCGCAGAGCTGCGGTCGTCTCCCCCAGGTCGCGGCTCAGCCCCAGGTAACGCCTGGCGCGGACGGACTCCTCAGGCGGTGCCCCTCCCAGCACAACCCTGTGCACCGATGCCACACCTGCGTTGAGGAACAACGCGCTCAACAAGGGACGAATGAGCAACACGGTTAGCAGGAGCAACCCACCCAATATAGACAGCAGGCGCCAGAAACGCATCTTCTTTTCCACCACCCCCTCACACACTTCACGCCGCTTCGCAACCACCCCTATCCCCTCTCGCCAGTCAACAAGCTCTCCCCCAACCGTCGCAAATCACCCACCCCGTCTCCGGCTTGCCGAACAGACCGCGTTCCGCCAGCGCGGCCATCCCTCCACCAGGGCGCGGAAGCCCAACCGCAACGTACGGCAGGCAGCCCACCTCTCACCTCCCCCCAATCCACCCCACATACCTCACCCCGCTCCGCAGCCACTGCGCCAGCGTCCCCGGATGGCGCATCTCCTTGACAAACGTCCACAGCGGCCCCGGCCGCAGGCTCCACGCCCGCGCTGCCCGCCGCGCCGCCCGCTCGATCTGCGCCGCGCTCAGTTCAGGATACTCTACCACGGTCGAGTTGTACATGTCGAAATCCTCCCACCGCTCGACCCGCAGCCAGCCCTGCTCCAACGCCTCGAACCAGAACGGCGTCCCCGGATACGGCACAGCAATGTGAAACAGCGCCAGGTCCAACGGCAGCCGCCTGGAAAAGGCGATCGTCTGTTCGATCGTCTCCTCCGTCTCCCCCGGCAGCCCGATGATGAAATAGCCCCAGTTGCGTATCCCCGCCGCCTTGCTCCAGCGCAGCGCATCCTCCACCCGCTGCAGGTCGATCCCCTTGTGCGCGCGCTTCAGTATCTCCGGCGCCCCCGACTCGATGCCCCAGGAGATCATCCAGCAACCCGCCCGCCCCATCAGCCGCAGCAGTTCCTCGTCCACAAAGTCCACCCGGCTGTTGCACGTCCAGCGGATCGGCGCTTTCTGCTCCAGAATCGCCCGGCACAGCCCCACCACCTGCTCGCGGTTGATAGTGAACAGATCGGCCTCAAAGTGGATGTTGGTCGTCCCCAGCTCGACCAGCTTCCAAACCTCTTGCATGATGTGCGCCGGCGAGCGGAAGCGGAACGTGTTCTGGTACGTGACGTGCTTGATGCAAAAGATGCACCCGCCCGGACAGCCACGGCTGGTGACGACAAAGGTGTACCGTCCGCCAACGATCGGCAGGCGATACTTTTCCAGCGGCAGCAGTTCGTGGCGGGGGATCGGCAGCGTGTCCAGATCCGCGATGAACGGCCGGTCGGGATTGACCACGATCTCGTCCCCCTTGCGCCAGACCAGACCTTCGATACGTGAAACGTGAGACGTGAAACGCGTTGCGTGTTGCGTGTTGTGTGAAAGCGCCTCCACCAACTCGCGCACCGTCTCCTCCGGCTCGCCGCGGACAACAAAGTCGAGCGCGGGAAAAGCGCGCATCGTCTCGACCGCCGTCGGGCTGACGTGGGTGCCGATAGCCACCGTGGTCGCGCCCAGCGCTTTGGCCAGAAAGACGCCGCGCATGTCGTTGGTCAGCGTGGGGGCGGTGACATGGGTGATGTAAAAGCGCGGACGAAGCTCCCGCAGGAAGCGCTCGAATTGCGACCACCTCATCCGTTCGGCAATGCAGTCGGCAATGCGCACCGACATCGCCTCCGGCAGCATTGCCGCCAACTGCGCCAGCGAGGTCTGCGGCCAGATTGTCCCCTCGCGGCTGTTCCGCCCCACGCGGTGAATGTCGCGGATGTACGGGTCGCGGTTGGGCGATGGCGGGTTGACCAGCAACACATCCAGCCCGTGCCCCGCCGTCCCCGGCAGACGCACCTCCGGGATGCAGGGCGCGGCCAGGCGGGATTCGACGCTGCGCGCGCGGACAGGCGTTTCACTCATCCGTATTCTCCTTCGGCAGCGCCTCCTCGCCCTCGCCGCGCCGCAGCCCCTCCACGTAGTGGTCGATGATCGCCAGCCGCTGCGCCAGGTTCTTGACCTGCGTGGTCAGCGTCGAGATCTTGATCGAAAAGTAGACGTTGACAACGATCAGAAAGAGAATGCCAAAGACGAACAGCGTCGAGACCGGCACCACCGCGCCGATCAGGTGGGTCAGCCACTGCAACAGGCCAAACCAGACCGACAACACAAAAACCGTCACGCCGACAGCGATCCATAGCCATGAGTACTCCTCGCGCAGCCGGCGGCGACGCACCATCTCGACGATGAACACCAGCAGGGCAACGCTGGCAACCAGGGCAAAGATCTGCTGCCGTGGGGTCATCCTTCCTCCCCTCCCTCCACCCCTCCGCGCTTGCGCAACAGGCTGACGAACACGGCCAGCGACATTTTGAAAACATAGTAGGCTGGCGTCAGGAAACTGTACATGTTGAGGTAACGCGAGCGCTTGTTCGCGCTGGGGCGCATTTTTACCGCCACCTCACGGATGCGCAGGCCGGCGCGGTGAAGCATGATCAACACGTCGGCGTCGGCAAAGTCGCTGGGATAGACATCGTTGGCGCAGTAGCAGAACGCACGCCGGTTGAGCGCCTGGTAACCCGAGGTCGGATCACTGACCCGCTGGCCCATTGCCCACGAGGCGATCGTCCCAAAAAGCAGCATACCGATCCGCCGCGTCAACGGCGCGCGGTAGCCACTATCCACCAGAAAGCGAGAACCGATCACGACGTCAGCCTCGCCGCGCGCGATCAGCGCCAGCATCTCCGAGATGTAAGCGGGGTCATGCTGGCCGTCGGCATCGATCTGGGCCAGCACCTGGTAACCGTTCTCCCGCGCATACTTGTAGCCGGTCTGCAGCGCCGCGCCATAGCCCATATTGTACGGCAGGCTGACCACCTTCGCTCCCGCCCGCGCCGCCACCTGCGCCGTCCGGTCATGCGAACCGTCGTTGACGACCAGCACATCGGCCTGCGGCAGTAGCGCCCGCGCCGCCTCGATCACCTGCGCGACGTTCGCCTCTTCATTGTAAGCCGGAATCACGATCAACAGCTCTTTCATCTCTCCTCCTCTCTCAGTCCGCCAATGTGCCGGTTGACAATTTCCACCCTACGTCTTACAATATACTATCGGCGTAAGATAATAGAAGGAGAAATAAGCCATGCTGGTCAAACTGTCCACCAAAGGTCAACTGGTCGTGCCGCGGGAGATCCGCCAGGCGTTGGGACTGCGACCAGGTTCGCAACTGCAGGCGCAGATCGAAGGGCGCAAGATCGTCCTGGAACCGCTCGACGCCGCCCCGCCCGCCGACGCCCTCTATGGCCGCTACGCCGGGACTGATTTCCTGACCGAGATGGAAGCGGAACACCGCCAGGAATTGACCCATGAGTAAATTCGTCCTCGACGCCTGGGCGCTGCTCGCCCTCCTCCAGGGGGAAGAACCAGCCGCAGCACGGGTCCGCCAACTGCTCGACGAGGCCCAAAACCAGCGCCTCAGTCTGTTCGTTTCCATCGTCAACCTGGGCGAGGTGTACTATCGGGTGGGCAGGCTCAGAGGAGAGGACGAGGCCCAGGAGGTGCTAGCCGAGATCCATCGCCTCCCCCTCACCGTCGTCCCCGCCAGCGACGAGCGTGTCTTGGCCGCTGCCGCCTTCAAAATCCATCACGTCCTCTCGTATGCCGATGCCTTTGCCGCCGCCCTGGCCGCCGAGCTCCAGGCTGTCCTCGTCACCGGCGATCCGGAACTGGTGCGCATGCAGGGCAGCCTGCAGATCGAGCGCCTCTGCCGCAGGGGGCGCCAGGGCGTCTAGTCCCGCGCAAAATAGACCTGGCCGCGCCCAACCGTCCGCCGGCCATCAATCTGGCGGACCACCCGCGCCGGCACGCCAGCCACCAGCGTGTGCGGCGGCACGTCCTCCGTCACCACCGCCCCCGCCGCCACCACGCTCCTCCGCCCCACCCTCACCCCGTCCAGAATGACCACCTGCGCGCCGATCCAGCATTCGTCCTCGATCACCACCCCCTGCGTCGTGATCCCCTGCTCGACGAAACAGACGTCCGGATCGTCGAACACGTGGTTCGAGGAATAGATGTGCACCGCCGGCGACAGGTAGACGCGGTCGCCGATGCTCACCCCGCCCGACCCACGGATCACGCAATACTCTCCCACCAGGCTGTCCCGCCCGATGCGGATGCCGGCGTGCGGCAGGCCGCGAAAGTTGTAGACGTGCAGCACCGCCCCGTGCATCACCAGCGTCCCCGCGCCGATCTCGACCCCGCCGGGGCAGGCATGGATGTAGACCCCCTGGTCCAGGTACGAACGGTGACCCAGGCGGATGTGGCTGGCAAAGCGCAGCCGCACGCCGTTCTCGATCCCCGCCCAGCCGTCCATGCGCAGCATCAGCCGGTAGAACAGCGCCCGCAGACCAATGCCCAACGCGGTCGGCACCCCGCCCAGCAGCGCCTGCAACGCCTGCTCCAGCACGTACCGCCCCACGTTGTCCGCCTGCCGGCGCAGGTACAGCCCCGGCCCCCCGCTGATCTCGCCGCCCATCCCGCACCGCCGTCCCCCAGGCACGCTCCGCCCTTCCGACAGGATTTTCCTGGCAGAAGCTCCCTGATCGCCTATCGCTTATCGCTTATCGCTTATCGCTGATCGCTTATCGGTGATCGCTGGTCGCTGGTCGCTGATCGCTTATCGCAATGCGTGGCCTTGTTCATCTCGGCGGCAGCAGATCGCCCAGATCCAGCTCTGCCGCCACCCAGCGACTCATCCACTGCAAAAAGACCCGCACCCGCCCCGCCGGCGAGAGCCGCCGGTCGAACACGGCGTCCAGCCCCTCGAACGGGCCGCGCTGCACGCGCACCGCTTCGCCTTTGCGAAACGGCTCCTCTGGCCGCTCCATATCCATAGTCGCCAGACGGCGGCGAATATGGCCGATCGCTTCATCGGGAATCGGGACTGCCTGGCCGTCCGCCGAGACGATGGCCCGCAACCCCGGCGTCCAACGCGCGCGGGCCATCGCCTCACTGCCCGGAACCAGGCGGGCAAACAGATAGTGGGGGAAAAAAGGCTTACACTCGCGCCGGTCGCGCCGCCGCACGGCCACGGCGACCTCCGGCAGGTAGACTTCGCATCCCTGGCGGCACAGCAGGTCGCGCACCAGGTACTCTTTATGGGGTTTGGTATACAGAGCGAACCACACTTTCCCAGATGTCTCTAAATCCATACCCTCGCCCCCAGCTACTCGAAATAACCCCCGCCCGCGTTCACCATCAGCAAGGGCCGAAAGCCATTTTCCGACAATGTCAAATCACGCCCATGTCGCCTTCGCCTGGCCCCCCATCCCGCAGCGCCCCCCTGCGCCAAGCCGAAAGGAATCTCGTTTTCGTTCAGGGTCAGAGCGACACAACCTCCGTTGCGACATTGTCAACTTACATGCACTATATTATATAGCAAAAAGTCTTTTCGTCAAGCCTGGCTGGTAGGACAACTGCAAGCAGTTGTCCTACAAATCTTCTGCTGCGAACACCCAGTCTCCCCCTTGTCTCCTTGTCCCCTTGCCCCCCTTGTGTTAGAATAACCCCAGAAGATCCCTATGCTCAGAAACCTGTTCTCCTCTATCAGCGTCCGCCTGGTCGGCGTCTACCTGCTGGTCGCCACCCTGGCTCTCGCCGTCGGCGCCGCCGGTTACGTGCAGATCGAGCGCATCGGCAATATCCTGGCCACGGAGACAACCACCCGCGCCGAAATCCGCTACCTCAGCACCAAAATCCGTGTCGAGGTCCTCCAGGTCTCGCTGCTGGTGGAAAGCTATGTCCAGGCCGAATCGCCCGCTACCCGCACGCGCCTGGCCACCCAACTGACCGACGAGTTCACCTCCCTCGACGAATTTGTCCGCCAGCTTGGCCGGTACAGCAGCTCAGAAGCCGAACAGATCGCCCTGGGCGAGATCGACGCCCTGATCCAGACCTATGTCCACCAGGCCGAGGCCGTGCTCGCTGCTCCCGACAGCGACAACCCCCTGGCAGATGTGACCGCTATCAGGCTTGCTGCGTTCAAACTTACCCGCGCCCGCCTGTTGCAACGGCTGTCCGATTTCGAGGACGAGCAAACCAGCAGGCTCTATCGCTCGCGCCAGATCGTCCGCGAGACCGTGACCGGCGCTCTGGTCATCATCATCGCTCTCACCGCCGTCGCCATCGCCAGCAGCCTACTCCTTGGCGGCTGGGCCTCCAGCACCATCAGCCGTCCGGTCAACCGCCTGGTCGAGGCCGCCCAGCGCCTGGCCAGCGGCGACATGAGCCACCGCGCCGACGTCCGCAGCCGCAGCGAGATCGGACTGCTGGCCACGGTCTTTAACGACATGGCCTCCCAACTCCAGACACTGGTGCAAAGCCTGGAAAACCGGCTGAGCGAACTGCGCCAGGCCTCGGCACGGCTGGAACTGCTGCACAGCCTGGGCCAGCGGCTCTCCCAGAGCCTGGACCTGCACGAGGTGGCCCAGCGCGCGATCGACGGCATCTGCCAGGTCGTCGGCGCCCGCCACGGCGCCGTCCTTATCCGCCAGAGCCAGGACTGGCACCTGCACATCGTCGGCGACTCGTCCTACGACGCCATCCGCGCCGAGGCGATCCGGCAACAGTTCGCCCTCGAGCCCGGCACGGGATTGGCTGGCTGGGTCGCCGTCCACCAGCAATCCGCCCTGGTCAACGACGTGACGCAGGACGAGCGCTGGCTCACGCTCATCGGCCTCGATGAGTGGGTCCGCTCTGCCATCAGCGTCCCCCTGGTCACGCCCAAAGAGCCAATCGGCGTGCTGAACATCTACAGCGACCAGCCCGGCTTTTTCAACGAGAGCCACCTCCACCTGGTCGAATCGGTCGCTGCCGTCGTCGCCGTTGCCCTGGCCAATGCTCGCCTCTATCAGGAGACCCGTCGCCAGTTGGATGAACTCTCTACGCTCCACGCCATCGCTGCTGTTGCCGCAACGGCGGAGGATGAAGACACGCTGATCGAGGGCGCAACGGACGTGATCGGTCATTCGCTCCACCTGGACAATTTCGGCATCCTCCTGCTCGATGCGGAGGGCACCGCGCTGCACTTTCACCCCTCCTATCGCGGCCTGCCCCCAGAGCTGATACAGCACGCCATCCCCATCGGAACCGGCGTCACCGGCGCCGTCGCCATGAGCGGCACCCCCTGCAACCTCGGCAATGTAAGCGGCGAGCCATCCTACGTCTCTCTGACCGGCAAGATGCGCTCCGAACTCTGCGTTCCGCTCAAGGTCGGCCGGCGAGTCATCGGCGTCATCAACGCCGAAAGCAGCCAGCCCAACGCCTTCACCCCCTCTGACGAGCGCCTGATGATGACGCTGGCCGGACAGTTGGCCACGGCCATCGAAAAGGTGCGCCTGCTGGCCGAGACCCGTCGGCACGCCGAAGAGCTCGCTGCCGCCCTGGCCCGCCTCGAAGAACTCGACAGGCTCAAGGACGAGTTCGTCCAGAACGTCTCTCACGAACTGCGCTCCCCCATCGCCCTGATCCAGGGCTATGCCGACCTGCTCGCGGCAGGCGACCTGGGCGAGCTGAGCCAGGCCCAGCGGGGAGCAGTCGACATTATCTGCCGGCGCACGCGCATGCTCAGCGATCTGGTCAAAGACATCACCCTCATCCTGATGGCCGAGGCGCGTCCCCTCGACCGTGAGCCGCTGGCGCTGGAGGAGCTGGTGCAGGCCGCCGTGACCGACTTTGGCGTCATCGCCGACGGGGCCGGGCTGACCCTGCGCGCCGAAATCGAGCCCGGCCTGCCCCCCGTCAACGGCGCGCCGCTCTACCTCCGCCGCGTGCTCGATAACCTGATCGGCAACGCCATCAAGTTCACCCCCGCCCAGGGCGTCATCACCGTCCGCCTCCGCCGCCAGGACCACAACGTCGTGCTGGAGGTCGCCGACACGGGCATCGGCATCCCTGTCGAGGAGCAGGAACGCATTTTCGACCGCTTTTACCAGATAGACAGCAGCAGCCGTCGACGCTACGGGGGGATTGGCCTGGGGCTGGCTCTGGTCAAGGAAATCGTCGAGGCGCACGGCGGAACCGTGCGCCTCCACAGCGAGAAGGGCCAGGGTTCGACCTTTATCGTCGTCCTGCCGGCGCTCGTAGAAAGCATAGGCCCCACCGTGCCGTGTGCCGAATAGTTTTGACCCTGCCTTCGCAGGTGGAGTCCTGCTCAGAGGTTCTGCCTTGCCCGAAGGCTACCGCATCCCCGCTGAAGAGTCAGTCTCCGTCGTTTTAAGTGTTGGCTCAAAACCCAGATCGGCGATCACGCACACAGCAGGGCTTGCACATACTATACCACGTCTCCCCCAAACGCGCAAGTCCCCTCTCCTTCCACCCTGCTCCCGCCGGGTCTGTGACCTCCGCCGGTGGGGGCCGCCGGGTCACAGACCCGGCGGGAGCGGGGCGGGCGAGGCGCTCTATCCTTTTGCTTCGAACTCCCGTGCTGAGCCCAGGTTGGCGCAGATGATTGACGCATGGTATAATAGCTACGAAAATGGAGGTAAAGCAGAGGGTTGGTCCGTGGAACAGGATCTTGATCTGGCCACCATAGCTGACTATCTGGCTGGTCGGGACGACATTGTCGCGGCTTACGTATTTGGCTCGGCGGCTGAGGGTCTGGCCCATCGGCTGAGTGACCTGGACGTTGCCTTGCTATTGCCGTTGACCACTGGGCCCGCGGAACGGCTCGACATACGCCTGGAGGTGATGGCTGCCCTGGAGCGACTGAGCCGGCGCCCGGCAGACGTGGTGATCCTCAACGACGCCCCACTGCTGCTGCGCTTCCAGGTGCTGAAGCACGGCCGGGTGCTGGTTGATCACGACAGGACACAACGCTGCCTGTTTGCAGCCAGGACGATGAGCGCGTACTACGATGCTCAGCGGTACCTGGATTATTACTTTGCTCACTTGATCCGCCGTATTCGAGAGGATGGTTTGGGTGCTGGATATCACGGTCATCAAGACACGCTTGAAGAAGCTCGACGACTATCAGCACGGCTTGCTGCCCTTTCAGAAGATCCCGCTTGAGGAGTACCTGGCCAGCGAGAACATGCAGATGATCGTCGAGCGGCGATTACAGCTCTCCATCCAGGTCTGCATAGACATCGCCAATTACCTGATCGCTCACCTGGGGCTCAAAGTGCCGGATGAGCAGGAGAACGTCTTCATCGTTCTCGGCCAGGCAGGTATCCTCTCCTCTGATCTGGCTCAGCGCATGGTGGGCATGGTCAGGTTTCGCAACATTCTGGTGCACGATTATCTGGAGATCGACGCTTCCTTGGTACACAGTCACCTGGCCCGGCGCCTGGCCGACTTTGATCAGTTCAGCCGCGAGCTCGCCGCTCAGTTCTTCGCTCTAGAGCCTGAGGATACGGAGTTGGAAGAATACGAACCGGGTATTCGAAGCAAAACGCCGACGGGGGGCACCCCATTGCTCAGCGGAGGTCTGTGACCCCCGCCGGTGAGGCCCGCCGGGTCACAGACCCGGCGGGAGCGGGGCGTAATCCGTGTCGCAACGAGATCCTTCCCCTTCCCCTTCACTCCGTTCAGGGTCAGGGTCAGGATGACATCGATTGCTCGGCGGGGGTCTGTGACCCCCGCCGGTGGGGGCCGCCGGGTCACAGACCCGGCGGGAGCGGGGCGGGCGGGAGCAGGGCAGGCGGGGCGTTCTGTCCTTTTGCTTCGAATACCCTCTCCTTGTCCCCTTGTCCTCTTTCTGCTACAATACCCCCAATGGACATCCGGACAGCACTGGGCCTGAAACCTGGAGAGATGGTCGCCCTGGTCGGCGCTGGCGGCAAGACGTCGACAGCGTGGCAGTTGCTGCGCCTCCTCGTCCGCGCCGGCGAGCGCGCTGTCTTTACCACCACCACCCGCATCTTTGAACCACAACAGGCGCCACTCATCTTGAACCCTCACCCTGACCCGGCTGACATCATCGCCGCCCTGCTCGCCTCGCCTGCTCTCTTCCTCGCCGCCGAACGGGGCGAGATGGGAGCAGTATCTATGGCCGCCCGCTCGCCTTACCCCGCCCGCCCTATCAAGCTGGTCGGCCTCGACCCGCAGACCATCACCGAATTGGGACGACGCCTGCCCGGCGTGACCTGGATCGTCGAAGCGGACGGGGCCAAGGGCTGCATGCTCAAAGCCCCCGCCGACTATGAACCGGCTATCCCGGCCGGCAGCCAGCGCGTCGTCGTCACCGCCTCGCTCGAAGCGCTGGGCCGGCCGCTGGACGCGCCGTTCGTCCACCGCGCCGAGATCGCTGCCCGCCTCCTCGGCCTCGAACCCGGCACCCCCATCACTCCAGCTATGCTCGCCGCCCTGCTCGTCCATCCCCACGGCGGCCTCAAAGGAGTGCCGCCGGGCGCCACCGTCATCGCCCTGCTGACCCAGACTGGCTCCACTCCCCACCCCCAGGCCGAAGAGAGCGCCCGCCAGATCGCCCGCAGCCGACGCTTCAGCCGCGTGGTCCTGACCAACCCGCACGCTGTCCAGCCCGTCTTGGGGGTGCTCGGATGAGCCGCATCGCCGGAGTGTTGCTGGCCGCCGGCGCCTCGACGCGCTTTGGGCAGCCCAAGCAACTGCTCGATTGGGACGGCCTTCCCCTCGTCGCCCGCGCCGCCGATGCCATCCTCTCCGCTGGCCTCGACCTCGCCGTCGCCGTCCTCGGCTGCGCCGCACAGGAAGTGCAGGCCGCCCTCGGCGACCGCCCCCTGCGTATCGCCATGAACTGGCGCTGGGAAGCAGGACTCAGCGCCTCCCTCCAGGCCGGCCTGTCCGCCCTCCCCCCCGACATCGACGGGGCGATCTTTGTCCACTGCGACCAGCCCTTCGTCTCCGCCGACCTGCTGCGCCGCCTGGTCGCCCGCTTTGAGCAGGGCGATGCCCTCATCGTCTACCCCTCCTGCGGCGGACAACGCTCCACGCCCGTCCTCTTTAGCCGCGCCCTCTTTGCCGCGCTCGCCGCCGTCAGCGGCGACCAGGGCGGGCGCGCGCTCATCGAGCGCCACCCCAACCAGACCGCCGCCGTCGAGGTCGACGACCCCCGCCTCCTGGCCGACATCGACAGCCCCGCCGACTATCGCCGCCTGCAACCGGCCAACCAGCGACCCGCCCTGAACCGCCCGCCGCAGCACCTGATCATCGACATGGACGGCGTCCTCTGGCGCGGCGACGAGCCAATCGACGGCCTGCGCGCTTTCTTCGATCTGCTGCACAAGCGCCGCCTCCGCTACATCCTGGCGACCAACAACGCCAGCAAAGAACCGCAGCAATACGTGGCCAAACTGGCCCGCTTCGGCGTCACCGTCGATCCGGCTTCCATCCTCACCTCGGCCCAGGCCACCGCCGCCTACCTGGCCGACCATTACCCCGCTGGCACGCCCGTCCACGTCCTGGGCAGCGCGGGACTGACCCAGGCCGTGGCAGAACGCGGCTTGATCCCCGTGGAAGACCAGGCACCCGCCGTCGTCGTCGGCTGGACTCAGCAGTTGACCTGGGAGCGGCTGGCCCGCGCGACGCTGCTGATCCGCAGCGGCGCCCAGTTCATCGGCACCAACCCCGACGTCACCTACCCCACCGAGCGCGGCCTGGTGCCCGGCAACGGCGCCGCGCTGGCTGCCCTCCAGGCCGCCACCGGCACCCGCCCGCTGGTGATCGGCAAGCCCGAACCGTGGCTCTACCGCGAAGCGATGCGCCGCATGGAGGCCAGCGCGGAGTCCACCGCCGTCATCGGCGACCGCCTGGATACCGACATCGCCGGCGCCGTCCGCCTCGGCCTGCGCTCGATCCTGGTCCTCTCCGGCATCACCAGCGCTGCGGAGCTGGCACGGTCAGCGCTCCGGCCCGATCTCGTCGCCGCCGACATCGGCGAGCTGGCGCGCCTCTGGGAGGAAAAGGCGTGAAGGGGACAGTCCTCTACGACCTCGACCTGACGCAGCTCCAGGCGCTCCTTGCCAGTTGGGGCGAGCCAGCCTACCGCGCCCGCCAGCTCTGGGAGTGGCTCTACATCCACCTGGCGGACGACCTGGCCGCCATGACCAACCTGCCGCGCCCGTTGCGCGAGCGCCTGGCCGCAGAAACAGCCATCGGCGTCCCCGCTGTGGCCGCCAGCCAGATCTCCGCCGATGGCGAGACGCGCAAGGACCTGCTCCGCTTTGCCGACGGTCAGGCGGTAGAGACGGTGCTCATGCGCTACGAACGGCGACGCACGGCCTGCATCTCCACCCAGGTTGGCTGCGCCATCGGCTGCCCCTTCTGCGCTACCGGACAGGGCGGTTTCCGCCGCCACCTCAGCGCTGGGGAGATCGTCGCCCAGGCATTGCACTGCGCCCGCCTGCTGCGCGCCGGCGGCGAGCGGCTGAGCAACGTGGTGCTGATGGGCATGGGCGAGCCGCTGCTCAATTACGACGCCTCGCTGGAGGCGGTCCGCCGCCTGACCGACCCCAGCGGCTTCAATCTGGGCCAGCGCCACGTCACCCTCTCCACCGTCGGCGTCGTCCCCGGCATCGACCGTCTGGCCGAAGAGCCGCTCCAGATCACCCTGGCCGTCTCGCTGCACGCCGCCACCGACGAGCTGCGCGACAGGCTGGTGCCGCTCAACCGCCGCTATCCGCTCGACGCGCTCTTTGCTGCCTGTCATCGCTACTTCAAACGGACAGGGCGGCGCATCAGCTTCGAGTGGGCGCTCATCAAGGGCGTCAACGACAGCCCGGCCCAGGCCGAGGCGCTTGCCGCCCGCCTGGCCGGCCTGGACGCGCACGTCAACCTCATCCCCCTCAATCCGACGGACGGCTACCAGGGAGAAGCACCCGCGCCGGAGGCCATCGCTGCCTTCACCGCCGTCCTGACACGAGAGCGCATCCCCCACACCGTCCGCCTGCGACGGGGCATCGAGATCCGCGCCGGTTGCGGGCAGCTTTCGCTCTACGGCGCCCAGACCTCGCCGGGCCGGGGCGTGTAGCGGACGCGGAAATCCCGCGCGCAGTCGTCCCGGTCGCTGTAAGCTGGCGCACGCTCCAGCGAGGCGCCGCTGGGGAAGGTGTCGCCCGGATCGAGGGGATAGGGTAGCACGCCAGCGCGCGCGCTGCCGCCCCAGGCCACACTGTCCACCTGTCTGCCCGCCGCGTCGAGCAGGATCACCTCGTCGCCCGCGTTGCCCAGGGCCATGCCAAAGCCGCTCCAGCTCCCTGCCGCCGCCAGGTCGGGCACCGCCGGATCGCAGGACGTCCACTCGTAGGCGGGATTGAAGCCATAATCAGCGGCGAATTGGGTCGCGCAGGCAGCAATGACCATAACTTGGCCATACAGCAGCCGCGCCCCGCCGGGGAAACAGTAACGCCCGTCGCCATAGTCGCCGATGTTCAGCGCATCCCCGATCATCCAGCCGGCCAGGCTGACCGCCGCGCCGGGATTGTAGAGCTCGATCCACTCGCGCCCCTCGTCCAGCCCGGAGGGATTGACGAGCACCTCGCTGATGAGCGGATAGGAAGCGGGCGGGGTTGCGTCGCGCATGACCAGCGGCAAGATGTAGCGATAATCGAAAGGGCCGTGCGAGCCAGCCCAGTCATGCTCGAAAACCGCCAGCATCCGCTCGAAAGCGGCCGGCGAGCGGAACTGGAGGGCCACCTCGCGGTTAGCCTTGGAAGCCGTCTCGCTGCCGTTGATGCTGCCCAGGTGAACCCAGCGCTCATCCCCCACGCGCGCCAGCAGAACCTTGGCGTGGATGCCCAGACCGGCCGGGCTGGCCAGATGGCAGAGCAGGTCCAGCCCCTCCCGCGCAGCAACCTGATTGAGCGTGCGGCAGGCAGTGGGATTCTGGGCTGTGAGGTCGGCGTTGTAGAAATCATCCAGCAGGACGCGCACCGCTGCGCCGCGACGGGCCGCTGCCAGCAGCGCCTGCAGGCGGGGATTGAGGCCAGCATCGCCGACGCCCTCGCTCCACGTGTACGGCTCGCTCATCTGCACCATCCAGACCGCATCGCCAGCGGCGGCGCGGCCGATCAGCCCCAGCAGTCCGTCGATGCTGCGCAGGCTGTTTTCGGGGGCATGGAGGACCGTCATGTGCGTGGCCGTCGTCGCCAGCGCAGCCGTGAAAGGCGCCGGATAGGTCGTCCAATCCGGCTCCGGCAACGGCGTAAAGGCGGGGTCGTCGAGCACAAACGGCGACACGCCGTAAGGGATCAGATCGCTATGGTGGGCCACATCCAGGTCGTAGCCCAGGATGGTCATCAACCGCTCCACTGCTTCTGGACTCTCGGTCACCACAACAAAGCCACGGTGGCCCAGGGTGCCGTTGTCCTTGCGGTCGGACGGCATGCCGCCAGCGCTCAGGTTCTCGGTGCTGACCAGCGCCAGGCGCCCGTCGATGACGGCAAACTTGGCGTGCTGATAGCGGTAGCGAGCGGTCGCGCCGTGGAGGAAATAGACCGCGCCGTTGGGATGGCTGTCGATGGCGCGAGCGATCCACAGTTCGCTCTTGCTGACGCCGCCCATGGGTCCGCCTTCCAGCAGTATCGTCACCACAACGCCAGCGCGCAGGCGGTCGCTGATGACCTGGGAGAGCGCCGCGCTCTCGAAGGTATAGCCCTCGATCCAGATCGACTCCTGGGCCGCGGCCAGGGTGCGCGAGACGAGTTCGAACGAGCCATCGGGGGCAACAGCAAGGGTGAGGGGAACTGTAGGCGTGGCGACGGCAGGGAAGAAGAGCGCCTCCAGGTCCCAGCCGGGATAGCGCAGCCGCCGCCCGTCGATGGGATCGAGCGGGTCCTGCGCCCAATCGGCGGCTGTGTCCGTATCGACGATGGTCACCCCATCGCGCTGGTCGAGCTTGCGGTAGAGGACCTGTCCGGCGCTGTAGCCGGAGTAGGGATAGGCCACCGCCGGCCCGTTCCAGCCCAGGGCGGCGCTGCCACTGCCATAGGCCAGCACGTCGACCAGACGCCCGCCGTCGTCGAAGAGATAGGCTGCCTCGCCGCCGTCGGTAAAGCCGGGCCAGGCGCCCTCCAGCAGCGGCTGACCGGCGCCCGCCGCCCAATCGGCATCCGTTCCCCAGACAGCGGCAAAGCCAGCGCCGTTCTGCGCCAGCCAGATGATCTGCCCCGGCGCAATTGTCGCGGTGAGGGGGAAGCGAACGCCGCCAGCGCCGGGGTCGTCGTTCAGCCGCCAGCCGCCGAGCGAGGCGGGCGCAGCGCCGGGGTTGATCAGCGCCGCTGCCTCGCCGCCGCCGCCATAGTTGACCGGCTCGAGCGCATAGAGACGGACGTAGGGAACGACGGAGGCGCTCCAGGCGACGGTTTCCATGCGCCCGGCCTGCTCTGTCGCCGTGGCGACGTTGGTCACCGCGCCGGAGAGGTCCGCAGCAGCGCGGAGGGTGAGCGTGATCACGTGGAGCGCGCCCGGCGGCAGGTCGCCCACAGTCCAGCGCAGCGTGGACGTGAGGGGACGGGAGAAAGGCAGCGTAGAAGCCTGGGCGACAAAGGCCAGCCCTGGCGGCAGGGTATCGGTCAGCACGACGCCCGTGGCGGTCAGGTTGCCGCTGTTGCCCAGGCGCAGGCGGCAGGTCAGCGTCAGGCCGGCGCTGACGGCTGGCGGACCCTCTTTCGCCAGATAGAGGCCAGACAGGGCATAAGAGGCGTTGCAGGCGCGCGGCGTGCCGCGGATGGGGTTGCCTGCCGCGTCGTGGCCGTTGCAGGTCAGGCCGTTGTTGGTGGCCCAGTTGGCCGGCGCGTCGGGCGCGGTCGGATCGATGCGCTCCATCGACGCGCGGGCGGTGGCGTTGCCAGCCGGCCAGCCTTCCCCGCCGTCGGCTGTATCGACGACCCGCCCCTCCGCGTCGCGCAGGACGAGCTGCTCGCCGCTGTTGGACAGCGTGCCGACATAGATCTGGTCAGCGGGGATGTCGGCCACGGTCGTGTCGTCGGTGCGTTCGAGCAGAAAGTAGCCGCCAGCAGGGATGATGCCGCTGAGGGCGATCGAGACATCATTGCCGTCCGTGAGCGTCCAGCCGCCCAGGTCGACCGGCTCGCCGGTGGGGTTGTGCAGCTCGATCCACTCGTCGTAGGAACTGGCCAGCGTGCCCATCCAGGCCACTTCGTTGATGGCCACGTCGGGGGATGTCTCTGCCCGTGCCGGCTGCAGGGAGAGCACAGCTCCTGCAAAAGCAATGGCTGCCAGAGCAACAGCAGCCAGCAGTCGAAAATAGAGACTTGTGCGCATGTTGGCCTCCTTGTTTGCTGTGATGAATGCGCCAGGAACAGTATACCGGTAATCGGCAAACAAGTCAATGCGTTTCCCAACGATCTGCGCTTGAGCCGCTTAGCCGTCGTTTCTGTCAAACTCCCACATCAGAACAATATCTGTGCCGTGCGGTGACTCTGCCAACAATTCTCCGTCGGCGCTGACAATCATTGCGCCGCCAAAAGATGGGTCGCCGGTGTTTATCTCAAGAGCATTTACGATCAGCGTGGTAACGCCCACTGCTTTGACGGCTTCTATATACACCTGTCGCTCTTCGGAAATCCACCGCTCATCATCAGGCGAGCGCTTATCGAAACTGCGTGCCATTGGCACGATCAACAAGTTCAGTAAGGGGTCCAATTCCCTTATCACATCCCCGTTGAACAAGTCACCGCAAATCAATAGACCCAGCCGTCCCAGTTCGGTATTAACGCTGCTTACGGTATCACCATTTACAAAGGGCGGCTTTTCTTCGATCTTCCGGTGTTTGAGAATGATTTTGCCCTTTCTATCTAACAATACGGCCGAATTGTACACGCCAGATTCTGCAACTTCCAACAATCCGAAGCAAAGATAGGTTGTATATCTCCTGGCCAATTGTCCCATTCGTTCAGTAATAGGCCCTGGTATGGGTTCGGCGAATTGCTTCAAGTCATCTTCATCGTACAAGTAACCCGTGAAAGTACATTCGGGCAGGCAAATCAAATCGGGCTGATAATGGGCTATCTCTTCAAGGCATCGCACCAGGCGGTCCAGGTTTGCTGACGGATTACGAGGTTCAGTTTTGAGCGGGATAAGGCAAACACGCATAACTTACAGCCCCTTGATTACAGAACGAGTAAAGGCGGCTAACCTGTCATTCTGAGCGAGCCGCCGAACGCGGCAAAGCGTCGGCCGCTTCGCGGCCTCCGCTCCTTTCACGTCAAAACGAGATTCCCTTCGACTTTGCTCAGGGTCGCGTCGGCCGCTTCGCGGCCTCCGCTCCTCAGAATGACATGGGGGCTATCTTCTTGTCTCCCCCTCACCGGGCCAGCAGCCGCTCGAACAGCGCTTCATACTCTGCCGCCGTGCGTTCCGTGCTCCAGCGCGCCTTGATCTCGGCAGGGGGACGCACATAGCGCGCCCTGTCCCCTACCACACGCAGGATCGCCTCGGCCAGGGCCGCGCTGTGGCCGACGGGCACCACCTCGCCCATGCCGGTCTGCAGCACCGGCTGGCGCACGCCCGGCAGGTCGCTGGCGATGGACGGCACGCCGCACAACATCGCCTCGACCTGCACCAGGCCAAACGACTCGGTCGAGTTCAGGCTGGGGACGACGACGACATCCAGGTTGGGGTAAAAAGCCGCCATCTCCTGCGGGCTGAGCACGCCAAGGAAGGTCCAGCGCTCGCGGTAACGTTCAAAGAGCGGGGCCAGTCGCCGTGCATAGGCCTCTTCGCCCAGCACATCCTGGTACTGCCCGGCGAAGAGGACGCGGGCGTGAGGGTAGACCTCCAGCACGCGCGGCAGCGCCGCCAGCAGCACCTCGACGCCCTTCTCCGCCGCCAGCCGCGCCGCCATGCCGATGATCGGCCCGCGCCCGTCCAGCCCGACGCGGCGGGCAAACGCCTGCACTGCCTCCGCCTCCGCCGTCGGCAGCTCGACCGGCGGGGGGATCACCTCCACTTTGGGCGCAAAGCGGGAAAGAAAGGGCGAGTGAACGGCAAAATCGTCGGTGTAAGCAATCACCCGGTCAGCCCACAGCCCCGCCAGACGATTCATACCGTGAACGACCTGATTGACCGCCCAGTTGAACGGCCCCGGCGGGAGCTTGAGGTCACAGTGATAGGTCAGCGTGGCCGGCCTGCCCATCAGCCGGGCGCGCGCCGCCACCCCCGCCGCGTCGAACTGGGGCAGGTGCAGGCTGACCACGTCGTGCTCGCGCACCAGCCGCGTGGCGACAAAGCCAAAGGTGGGCATGATCACGCCCTTGCTGACGCGAAAGGCGACCGGCACGCGCACCACGCGCACGCCGTCGCGGACCTCTTCCCGTGGCGTTGCCGGGTCGAAGCGCGACGTCATCACCGTGACCGTGTGCCCGCGCCGCGCCAGCCCCCGCGCCAGCCGCTCCGCATAGATCGTCAAACCGCTGGTGTGCGGCCGGTAGTAGGTGAGGACGATCAGGACTCTCATAGCTCTACTCAAACAGGCCCCGGTTCTCCACCACCCACTCCACCAGCCGCTGCACGCCTTCTTCCACGCCTGTCCGCGGCGTCCAGCCCAGTTCGCGTTGGGCTTTGCGAATGTCAGAGACATAGATGCGCTGGTCGCCGGGGCGCCAGTCGCTGTAGGCCACCGCGATCGAACGGCCCAGCGCCCGTTCCAGCAGCGGCGCAAACTCGGCCCAGACCGACATCGTCCGCGCCGGGCCGCCGCCGATGTTATAGACCTGTCCCGCCGCCACGTCGATGCGCTCGATGGCCGCGTCATAGGCATCCAGCAGGTCGTCGACATAGAGCACGTCGCGCACCTGCCTGCCATCGCCATAGATCGTGATCGGCTGGCCTGTCACGGCGGCGATGGCAAACCAGGCGATCCAGCCCTGGTCTTCGACCCCCATCTGCCGCGGGCCATAGATACACGACTGCCGCAGGACCACCGTCGGCAGGCCATAGATGCGGGCATAGTCGCGCACGTACTGATCGCCAGTGCCCTTGCTACAGCCGTAGGGGCTGTGGAAATCCAGCGGCTGCGTCTCGGGCACACCGTCGACCAGGTCGCGGTAGCGGTAGCGCGTCGCCTCTTCCACCACCGCCACCTCCTCCATCCCGCCATAGACCTTGTTGGTGGAAGCGTAGAGGACAATGGGGCGCCGGCCAGAGAGCCGCGCCGCCTCCAGCACGTTGAACGTGCCCAGCGCGTTGATCTCGAAATCGGTGCGCGGGTCCTGCACCGAGGTCGTCACCGCCACCTGCGCCGCCAGGTGGACGATCACCTCCACGTCGCGGGCAGCTTCTTGCAGGGCCGCCGCGTCGCGCACGTCGGCAACGAGCAGGCGGAAACTGTCCTCCCCGTGCTCCTGCCGCAGCCAGGCAACGTTGGCCTGGCTGCCGTGGCGAGAGAGATCGTCATAGACGATCACCTCTTCCCCTCGCCTCAGCAGGCGGTGGACATAGTTGGCGCCGATGAACCCCGCGCCGCCGGTGACCAAAAAGCGTCTCGTCATGCGCCTTCCTCCACATCCGCAACCCGCGTCTGCAGCCAGCCCAGCGACAGGCTCTCTCGCGCCATACCGACCAGGCCCAGAGCGCAGACGAAAAGATACTGAAACGCATGCGCCGCAAAGGCAATCGCCAGCGCTGGTTCAGCGGCGATAGCAAAGGGAACTTGCAGCCCATAGCGGGCAATGGAGTGGAACACCCCCATCGCGCCGGGCGAAGAGGGCACCGCCATGCCCAGCCCAAGCAGGCAGACCAGGAAAGGCGCTGCCAGGAGCGGCGGCTGGGGCAGAAAAGCGCGCAGCATGGCCCAATAGTAGAGCACCACCAGCGCCCAGGTCACCAGCGACCAGGCCAGCAGGGCCAGGCCGCGCCGGCCGGAACGCAGGGGAGCAAGGCCATCGAAGAGGCCGTCGAACGTCCGCGCCCAGCGCTCCGCGTCCAGGTGGGGAACTTTGCCCAGCGCCCAGCGCACCATACGGCGTCCCCACTGCGGGCGGAAGGCAAAGAGGAACAACACCGCCAGCGCCGCCAGCGCCGCAGCCGCCGCCCCCCACCCCGCCAGCCGCACCGTGTCCGAAACAGCGCCCTCGCCGCCCTGCCGGCCGACGAAGGGCGCCACGCCGGCCAGCAAGAGCACCACCATCAGCATATCCAGCACCCGCTCGACCACCACCGTCGAAAGCGCTGCGGCGGTCGAGACGCGGCCGCCGCGGCCGATCACCACTGCCCGCGCCGGGTCGCCCAGGCGGAAGGGCAGCACGTTGCTGACCAGGTAACCGACCGTCGTCACCCAGAAGCAGCGCGCCAGGCTGACCTGCGGCCCCAGCAAGAGCCGCCAGCGCACCGAGCGGGCCAGCAGATAGAGCAGCGTAAAGAGCAGCGCCGGGAGCAGGTAGAGATAGTCAGCCTGGGCCAGGCTCTGCCCCACCTGTCGCAGATCGATCTTGAGAAAGGCCAGCGCCAGCGCCGCCAGGCTGATCGCCAGGCCGGCCAGGAGCTGCCATCGTTTTTTGTTGGTCGGCTTTTTCACAGGGAAGGATTATACCACCATTTGGGGCTTGACAACATCCAAAGGACAACCGGGGTGTTCGTAGCAAAAGCATAGAGCGCCCCACCCGCCCTGATCCTGCCGGGCATGTGACGGCTTTTTACCACCAGGTCACCAAGACACGAAGGAAAACAGACGGTTTACCTGTATTGAGAAGCATTTGTGTCTTCTATCACCTTGGTGGCCTGGTGTCTTGGTGGTGAAATCACGGCGAAGCCTGCGGGAGGGTAGGCAGTTACCGTGTTGCAAGGAATCTGTGTCACAACGAGGCCCTTCGCTGCGCTCAGGGTGACAAATCTGTGTTACAAGGAATCTGTGTCACAACGAGGCCCTTCGCTGCGCTCAGGGTGACAAATCTGTGTTACAAGGAATCTGTGTCACAACGAGGCCCTTCGCTGCGCTCAGGGTGACAAATCTGTGTTGCAAGGAATCTGTGTCACAACGAGGCCCTTCGCTGCGCTCAGGGTGACAAATCTGTGTTACAAGGAATCTGTGTCACAACGAGGCCCTTCGCTGCGCTCAGGGTGACAAATCTGTGTT
>Ga0209162_1001303_pt1 | contig 24963 bp, 21 predicted proteins | sample YNPNPMetaG_FD_187121 | JGI IMG/M metagenome (GOLD analysis project Ga0209162, IMG submission 187121) | Anoxygenic and chlorotrophic microbial mat microbial communities from Yellowstone National Park, USA - YNP NP MetaG (SPAdes) (version 2) ...
AAATACCTCGTCAATTTCACTGGCAGCATCGGCTATAAAGCTGTACAATACCAGATAACCTACCTTGTGCGCGCCAAGCGTGTAAACCGTATCGAGTAATACCATGTCCATAGGGACTTCCTTCTTCTCTGAAGTAATTGTTGTATCGGTCCCGTTGGGACGGCCAAAGACAAAAGTATTGCTGATGCCGGCTTTGTTTTCGCCCAACAGGCTGCTGATATTCTGGGTTGTTACTGTAGTGTTGTTTATGGTTTTTATCATCCACCCGCGGCGTACACCAGCAGCGTATAGATCGGAATTTTTGAAGATGAAAGTTATTCTTACCTTACCGTTGCTATCGAATCCATAGCCAAAGCCGTGGCCGTAATATTTGCCTTCGAGATAGTATTGCTGATATTCGGCAGTGGTAATGATAAAGCTCCATCGGTCCAGCTGTTTGTATTTTATGGCTTCCAGCAGCTGGGCTGGAGATTTATATTGCTGCGGATCGACCGAGGGAATTTTATCGTACCATAGGTACCACTCTTTCATGGCGTTGTATACAGCCACATTTACCGGTTCATTTTCTTCTTTTGTGCATGCCCCTAACACCAAAGTGCTGAGGACAAGATAATAGAGTAATTTTCTCATAGTAGTATTCCATTTTATTCATACTCCAGATTCCACTGTTGGCGGATGGTGTCAAGCAAAGAAATGAGCTTTTCGCTAAAGCTGAGGGGGAGCAGCGGGCTTTCTTTTAGTCCTTGCAACAGACAGTTGGTCACTTCCTGAGCCTCGTATTCGTAGCCGTTCGATGCATAATCAAAATAAATATCTTCGCTGGTACCGTTGTTTTGGGTCAGGGTCATGTAGGTAGGGGTGTGCCACATCCGGTGAATTCGTATACGTCCCTCAGTGCCGCATATTATAGTTTCGGTGGGGGTATGGGCCATAAAGGTAGAGGAAAGACTGGCTATTTTCCCGTTATTGTATTTAAAAACCGCAGCCATGGATTCATCAACGCCTGTGGGGCCAATGACTGCCGACGAGACAATTTCGTCGGGCATTCCCAGTAGAAGCAAAGTAATAAATACAGGGTATATACCTATATCGAGCAGGCTGCCACCGCCCAGTTTCTTATTGAACAACCGCCACTGCGGATCATATTCAGCTTTAAAACCAAAATCGCTTTGAATCTGGATAATATCCCCAATAACCCCTGAGGATATCAGTTCTTCTGTTTTCCGGATGGTAGGCAAAAAGCGTGTCCACAGAGCTTCCATAAGAAACAGGTTCTTTTCCTGTGCTTTCTTAATCATCTCGTTGACCTGTCGGGCGTTCATGGCAAAAGGTTTTTCGCATAAAACGGCTTTTCCCGATTCGAGGCATAAGAGGGTATGCTCGGCATGAAAAACATGTGGACTGGCTATGTAAATAACATCTACCTGAGGGTCGGAGGCTAATTCGGCATACGATCCGTAGGCATGGGGAATGTTGAATTTGTTGGCAAACAGATTGGCCTGTTCCTTACTTCGTGATCCTACAGCATACAATTGAGCGTTGGCAACATGTTGCAGGCCGATAGCAAACTTTTCGGCTATACGCCCCGTTCCTAAAATTCCCCACTGGATGTTTGTTTTCATATAATCATATTTAATTATTGACTTCATTATAACAACTGCAGAGGTGTTTTAGAATTTATTAATGATGTATTACGAAAAATTTTCTGACTAAAATTACACTTTCTTTCTTTACATATCCCCTCTTGATCGCATAATTTTAAACAGGTCGAGTTCAAAATATTCGCCGGGGGATTTGGCAGGGGAAAGCAGGAGTTTACCATCCGGCCCTATCAGATAATACACCGGGAATCCTCTGACATCGTATTTTTTAACCACATCGGGCTGATGTGCGTAGTGTAGAAAAATCCAGTTCATACCGGCTTTTTCGGCATAAGGTTTCATGCTGGCAGTGTCCTCGTCGGTAATAATGGAAACAATAACGAAATTTTTGTTGCTGTACTTACGGGCTAAATTGTTCAGCAGATCAAATTCTTTCAGGCAGGCATAGCTTTGGCACGAACAAAAGTTGAGATACACATAGTTACCCTTGAAATCCGACAGGCTGACCAGTCGATTTTGGCTGTCGTACAGGCTGAAAGCCGGAGGGTCATATCCGGGCATCAGGCGGGTAATTTTTTCCCTGATAGATAGTGCAAATCTTTTATGCAGTTGGTTTTGTGTAAGTTTTGTTAGGCTGTCGAGAATAGCCAGTAATCCCGATCGGGAAAAACGACTGGCATAAAATTCATCATGGATATTTTTAAGAATAACCAATTCTCTCAGATTAGGTTCTCTTAACACGGGGTCGTTTTGTAACAGGCTGTCGAGTGCGCGATAATTTTTACGGTCGTTGATAATGGTGTATATTGTTTTGCCCTGCAACGATTGGCCGGTGTAGAAAAAATATTTGTCGTACACCCGGTTGAAAAGGTCGAGGTAGGCTTCGTTGTAATATAGTATGGGTTTGTCCTCAAAATATTGTTTCGATAGATATTTTACCCGGTATTGCATGGCCAGAAGCTCCAGCAGGCCAATTTTATGGGTAACATAGTCTTTGAAAAAAGCTGGTGCGTCGTCCGGTACCAGTTTTAGCAGCGAATCTTTGGCCCTGTTTAGGCTATCCTTGTTGATGGTGCGGGGGCGTGTAAATCGGGCCAATTGTTTGAAATACAAAGTATCGAACTGTAAAATGCGTTTATTCAGAGAGTTGGAGTTGGTGTCATTTTCGATGATAAACTGGAACTCCGTGGGTTCGAAAAAGGGATTGAGTTTATCGGCGGGCGACAGGTCCTGCCATTCGGGCATAGAAATAATGTACTTTTGGCCGGGTTCAGCATGCAGATATCCTTTGAAGGTTCCGAGTCTTGCGTAGAGGAGTTGTGGCTGGTCAATCGTCACGATGGCTTTGAATCGACCGGCTGTGTCGACGGTACAGCGCGCCAAAATTGTATCCTTGCCCGTAAAGGGGTCGGCAAATGTGGCCAGTTCTATGACTTTACCGGCATAGCTTGCCTGTTGTCCTTCTATGATCACCTTACCGCCATAAAGTACTGCCGATTGCATTGCAGCTATTGCCAATAAAAACCATAATCTCATTCGTCAATAATTTTGCAAGTTGCTGACTTTTATTATTTTTAATATCGAATATTCCGATGGAAAAAGCCGTAAAAATGTGCCTTTTGCATCTGTATGACTTTCTTTTGCTTTACCTTCAGCCCTTTTCAGGGTTGTAATGTTATCTGGGTTTATTTTAATTTATGTAACGAATCAGGATAGCCGATATTACCAGAGCATCAAAGAATATCAGCCGTAAGCGTGTTTGTCTGCCCGAGAGAAAATATAATGCCAGAAGATAGGAAACAGGTATGGCAAGGAGGATAAATATTTCCTTGCCTGCCTGGGGTATCAGCCAGTAAATCAAAAGTAGGTTAAGTGCAAGGATCATAAAAAGATAGTATGATTTTCGGGTAAAAATTTTTATGTTTCCCATAATCCGTAAAAGGTAAAAAAACGATATCAAAACAATGAAAATAATATAATACAGTACGATGCTTTCGGTGGCCGATGGCTTGAGTCCCGGACATGGGAAAGTGATCAGATGAATATAACCCGATATAAAATGGTTGCTTTCAGGTTTGTCAAAGAGGTATATCCAAGCGTAAGTTAAATAGAAGGGAATAGCCATGCCTGTAATAACCAAAAACCATTCCCGCCAGTTGAAGGGTCTGAGGATGAGTAAGGCAAAAAAGAAGAAAGGCAGCAGGAAAAAAAGGGGGGGATAAAAAACAGCCGCCAGACCAGTGAGCAAGGCTGCGTCGAAAACCTGATTGGCAAGCCCTTCGTATCGGTGGGTGCCAAGCAGTCGGTCGAGAGCGAAGAGCAGCAATAGTCCTGCCCAAAAAATGGGATGGAAACTTTGGGTTTGATGAAGCATAAGTGCCAATAGCAGAAAAAGCATACCCGGCAGGTATGTCCGCTGTCCGATAAACAGAAATTTTGTATTGATATTAATAATAAGCGATGCCATGAGCAACAGCGATGCCATGCCTGTAAGTCGTGCCGGTAGACTTGTACTGTCGGCCAAACGGCTTATCCAACTATATATTGAGATAGCCGGCGCATTACAGTAATCGCTTTTTATAGGCACAGTAAACCACATAATGCCCACCATCAGTGTGAGTAAAATCAGAGTAACGGGTTGGGTCGAACGGGCAAATCGTAAAAACATAAGGAAATGGGGTTACAGGTCAAAGCCAATATCGCGGCGGTAGTATTTTCCCTGAAAATCTATAATTTCAGCATTCTTATAGGATAATTCCAGCGCTTCCTTCATGCTTTCTCTCAGCGAAGTGATACTGATTACCCTGCCCCCCGAGGTTACCGTGCGGCCATTGTGAAAAGTAGTTCCGGCATGAAATACAATGGATCCTTTTACATTCTCCAGATTGTTTATCTCAAAGCCTTTTTCGTAGTGTCCCGGATATCCCTTCGATACCAGCATGACGGTAGCGGCGGTTCGACGATCCACTTCCAGTTGATAACTATCCAAGGTCTGGTTGGCTATTGCAAGGAAAAGTTCCAGAATATCGCTTTTTATTCTGGGAATGATTACTTCGGTTTCGGGGTCACCCAATCGGGCATTGTATTCTACCACATAGGGTTCGTCGCCTACCTTCATTAAACCAAAGAATATAAAGCCTTTGTAATCGATTCCTTCTTGTTGCAGGCCTGCAATAGTGGGTTTAATGATTTTGTTTTCGACTTTTTGCATAAAATCAGGAGTAGCAAATGGTACTGGCGATACAGCTCCCATTCCACCGGTATTGGGGCCGGTGTCGCCTTCGCCTACACGTTTGTAGTCCTTGGCTTCGGGAAGTAAGACACAGGATTTGCCATCGGTGGCAACGAACACCGATAATTCAATCCCCTTCATGAATTCTTCAATTACTACTTCTTTCCCTGCCTGACCAAACTTTCCCTGTAGCATGGCATCAATCTCGTTTTCGGCCTCCTGCAGCGTGTTGACGATGACCACTCCTTTGCCAGCGGCCAGACCATCGGCCTTAATTACATACGGGGAGGATAGTGTCCGCAGAAAAGCAGTAGCTTCCGTACGATTCGACGCATTGACCCGGAAATAACGTGCCGTGGGTATCCCATACTTCATCATGAAGTCTTTGGCAAATGCTTTGCTGCCCTCGAGCATAGCCCCGGTTTTTGAAGGACCAATCACCGGTACGCTTCGTAATTTTTCGCTCGATGCAAAAAAATCTACCAAACCTTTTACCAGCGGCTCCTCCGGCCCAACTACCACCATGTCTATCTTGTTGGCTATAACAAATTTCCCTATCGATTCAAATGAATAGGGCACAAACTCTATATTTATGGCAATATTGCCTGTTCCAGCATTGCCAGGGGTGACAAACAACTGCGTTAAATGTTTGCTCTGTATTATCTTCCAAGCCAGGGCATTTTCTCTCCCTCCTGATCCTATCAATAAAATCTTCATCCGACAAAATTTTTTATAATCGTGTGCTAAAATAATGAATTTTTCCAACGGATTGGTCCCAGCAACTATTTTTGAAGGGAATTTATCATGGTATATCCAATAATCCTTTCATATCTGGTTGAGTTAGACTGGTAATACACAAAAAAATAATAATCATTCTCGGTTTCAAAATGATTTCCTTCGACATACGAAAAGTCAATCTGTCCTTTTGCATCCCGGTAGGCTATAAGATAATTGTAATACCCCTGCTTGAGCAACAGGGAGGTCTGGTATGCTTTTTCATTCAGATTGTACCTAAGTAGGGATCGATCGTTGCATTCCCAGTTGTTGAAAGCCCCCAGCAGATAGAGCTGCCCTTCCATCAGGGGTTCAGTTGTGGGTAGGGTAAAATGTACCATTACATAATCTGCATCGCGGTCCTTGTCCGAACCCTGCTGGTTGGCTATAAAAAATTTTCCGTTAATGTCCATCTCCCGCCAGTACCGTGAACGGGTACGCCATTCTTCTGCTGTCAGATAAATTTCGTAGTAGGAATTCAGATAACGGGTTTGCTGTATACGTGGAGTGAGCGATTTGAAATTTTTTGTATCGAAATATCGGAATTCGTTTCCTCCCTGAAATAAGTTGGAATCAGGATCGTCGTAAATGAGTTCGGTTCCACCTCTAAGCTCCGACAGATAGCTTTTTTGGGTGGTGTATGGATTTAAATTCTGAACGACCATCGTGGTGATTTCGTCGCGTAGGTTGTAGGCGTCGGAGCAGTTGGGGATTAATTTTATCTTGTACTGCTGATATCGCTGCATGTATCGGGGTATTTCGGGGCGAAGTAGCTGTACTTCCATGGTAGCCCGGCGTTCGACAATGTAAAAACGTGCAGCAAAGAGTATTTTTTCAGGATCGTTATTCTCAAAAACCTTGATTTTATAGTTTCCCGATGCCTTGATACGGCAATTCTCATTGGGGAATGTCAGCCGGTAATGGATATAATTAACTACTGTACCAACCGAGAAGGCATATTCAGTAATAGGATTGGTCTCGTATCCGTCGTAAAATTCGCTGTAGGGCAGGTCATCGGGCTCCCAGTTGTGGTTGCAGTGTTCAAGTGAGTACCAAAGATTACGCGTGTGTGTGGCAAAATCGTCGAAAGCCAGAACCAATTTTTCGTCGCTGCCAAGATATAGTACTGGTGGCGACGTTTCCCAGCCCTGCTTGTATAGCTGTACCGTATGAATCAGACTGTCGTAAATCTGAGCCGACAGGGGTAGGCCGAAAATTTTTAGCAAAATAAGAACCAGCCCCGACGTGATAAACCTTTTAATCATGCCTGTTACGATTGCGGAGTTTTGGAACAAAAAAACCGATAAGCCAGCCCATAACAAAACTAAAAATTAAAAAAAGCGCCAGCGAAGCTTCTGTTTTCCAAAAGAAAAAGTTTAGCACTACCACTTGTGTATTCATTGCTGCAAATAGCAGAACCAATACGATACCGGCGATACTGCCTATGATTTTTAGCCAGTGAAGCATATGGGGCATTTTAGTTTAAATATTTAGCTCAAGTACTACCGGGCAATGGTCCGACAGGTATACCGACGAGAGTATGGCGGCACCGGCCAGATGTGGTCGCATATTTTCCGTAACGAAATGGTAATCGATTCGCCAGCCCAGATTTTTTTCGCGGGCACCAGCTCGGAAACTCCACCACGAATATTGTTCGGGATGTTGATTGAAAACCCGGAAGGTATCAACAAAACCTTCTGCTACAAATCGATCCATCCATTCTCGTTCTTCGGGCAAAAAACCCGACATTTTTGTGTGTCGTTCGGGATGATTGATATCGATGGGTTTATGACAGATGTTGAAATCGCCAGAAATAATAATGCGGGGATGGGTGTTTTTCAGATTTTTCAGGTATTGCAAAAAGTCTTCGAGGAAAGCCATTTTTACTTCCTGCCGGACATCACCCATGGTACCTGAAGGGAAATAGGCGCATACCCAGGTAAATTCCGGATAATGGGCTGTAAGTACACGTCCCTCGCTGTCGTATGGTTCTTTTCCGATGCCGGCCTTTACCTCATCAGGCTTATTTTTGGTGAGTATTGCCACACCCGAATAGCCTTTTTTCTGGGCATAATTCCAGTAATGCGAATAGCCCAGACTCTCGAATATCCATGGGTCTATTTGACCGGGTTGTATTTTAGTTTCCTGCAGACACAACATATCGGGTTGTTCGGCTTTCAGCCATTCGTAAAACCCTTTCGTCAAGGCCGATCTAAGACCGTTAACGTTGAATGATATGATTTTTAACATGCCTTTTAAGTTCAAAAGTACAAATATATTTCCAGTTTGCCGATAATCATCGCCTGTTTCGTAAAACCTCCCATACAACAAATCGGTAATATCGGTTGTTATATCTTTGCAACGTAAAAGTTCGACAGTCGGGGATAAGGAAAATTATGTACAAATATTACTTAAATGTGAAAAAGGTATTATATATTTGTGAAATAAAATGAAGTCCGACCATGCCTGATGGTAAAGATGAATTAATTAACCGGTTGCAGGTGAGTATTGAAAAACTCAAATTGCTTTACGAGAAAGAGAAAGCAGCTCATGAACAACTGAAGATAATTAATTCGGAACTTTCTGCGAAATTACAGCAGAAAGAAAAAGAAATCGAGGCATTGGAGATTAAAATAAGTACTTTAAAGCTGGCAAAGTCGTTGTCGAATACGGTCGATACCCATGATGCCAAGGTTAAAGTGCTGAATTTAGTGCGGGAAATAGACAAATGTATTGCGCTTCTAAACAGGTAATTAGCATAAATGGAAGACAAGTTTTCAATAAAGGTCAACTTGGTCGACAGGTATTATCCGTTAAAAATTGATCGGAAGGATGAGGAACGCATCCGTAAGGCTGCACGTCTGATCAATGAACGGGTACTACAATACAAGCAACGCTATGCCGATAAGGATAATCAGGATTTTCTGGCCATGGCGGCTTTGCAGCTGGCAATCAAGAACATGGAGTGGGAGGAAAAGGAAAACGACCAGGAAATTTATGGCAAGCTGGTTGAAATTACCGATAGTTTAGAAGAGTACATACAACGTCAGAGCGTTCTTTAAAATATCAGGATATAGCCCGCATTATTTCTTCAATGGCGTGAAACTCAACACAAATCAAAAATGAGTATCGCTCATCCAGCGTAGGACAGGCCTCACCCGCGAAAGCGGGCCACCTTGTGTGGCAGTGGAAGTTCGAAAGTGGGTGGCAGCTCTAACGTACCTTTTTGGGGTTTCTTACCCTCAATGAAGAAAAATGCGGGTTTTTTTATTATTTTTTTAAACATATAAACACTATAAAACTATGCTAACGATATTTTGTGCGATTTTGACCTTTATAAACATAAGCTACCTCATAGTGGGGGGGCTAGGCCTCATCATAGGAGGCGCAGGAGGGTATTTTATTTTTAACTTTTTTCTGAATAAGAAAAAGAAGTCAATTCTCGAAGAAGCCGAAAAGGAAGGTGAGGTAATCAAAAAAGATAAAATCCTTCAGGCTAAGGAAAAATTTCTGCAACTCAAGGCAGAACACGAAAAAATGATTAATGAGCGTAATGCCAAAATCCTTCAGGCCGAAACGCGTATCCGACAAAAGGAACAGATCCTTACGCAGAAACTGGAGGAGGTGCAGAAGCAGAAAAAAGAAGTAGATGTTATTCGAGAAAACCTTACGGCTCAGACCGAACTGATTGAGAAGAAGAAAGAAGAGCTTGACCGGTTACACAAACAGCAGATTGAGCAGCTTGAAGCCATTTCGGGTCTGACCGCTGAGGAGGCACGGAACCAGTTGGTGGAATCGTTGAAAGAAGAAGCCAAGACGCAAGCCATGTCCTACATCAACGAGATTATGGATGAGGCAAAAATGACAGCCCAGAAAGAGGCTAAGCGGATTGTGATCAACACCATTCAGCGGGTTGCAACCGAAACGGCCATTGAAAATTCGGTTACCGTCTTCCATATCGAGAACGAAGAAATGAAAGGCCGCATCATTGGTCGTGAAGGCCGTAATATCAGAGCCCTTGAGGCTGCTACCGGTGTTGAAATTATTGTGGATGATACCCCCGAGTCAATCATTCTCTCGGCTTTCGACCCCGTTCGACGCGAGATTGCACGACTGGCTTTGCACCAGCTGGTAACCGACGGACGTATACATCCTGCCCGTATCGAAGAAGTGGTACAAAAAACCCAAAAGCAGGTCGAAGAAGAAATTATCGAAATAGGTAAGCGTACCTGTATCGACCTGGGGATCCATGGTTTGCATCCCGAACTTATCCGCTTGGTAGGTAAAATGAAATACCGGTCATCATACGGACAAAATCTGCTTCAACATTCGCGCGAGGTAGCCAATCTGTGTGCTATCATGGCGTCGGAACTTGGTCTTAATGCCAAACTGGCCAAGCGTGCAGGATTGTTGCACGATATTGGCAAGGTACCCGATGATGAGCCTGAAATGCCGCATGCTATCCTTGGTATGAAACTGGCTGAAAAGTATAAGGAAAAGCCTGAGGTTTGCAATGCCATCGGAGCCCATCACGACGAAATCGAAATGACTACGCTGATTGCTCCTATTGTACAGGTGTGCGATGCTATCTCGGGTGCACGACCGGGTGCTCGCCGCGAGATTGTCGAAGCCTATATTAAACGTTTGAAAGAACTCGAAAATCTGGCACTCTCTTATCCCGGCGTTACCAAAACCTATGCTATTCAGGCAGGTAGAGAATTGCGGGTAATTGTAGGCAGCGAAAAAGTGAGCGATAAAGATGCCGAAACGCTTTCGTACGAAATAGCCAAACGGATTCAGGATGAAATGACCTATCCCGGTCAGGTGAAGATTACTGTTATCCGTGAAACCCGTGCTGTTGCCTATGCAAAATAAAATAACTTGCAACCATATGAGGTCCGAAAGGCGGAGCAGTGCTCCGCCTTTCGCATATCTACAACGGTAGTGTAATGCTTTATCCGTGTCAGCGGGCAGTTTTTGAGCTTCTTTCTTTCAGAATTTTTTCGAGGGCAAAAAGTTCATCGCGCAGTCGGGCCGCTTCAAGAAAATCGAGTTGTTGCGCAGCAGCTTCCATTTCTTTCCGGGTTTTATCCACTAGTTTTTTCAGAGCTTTGGCATCGAGATACTGAACGACAGGGTCGGCTGCATAATCTACCTCGGTTTTTTCGACATAGGCTTTTGGTTCTGGCTGAATCATGGAGGTAGTGATGGGCGACAGGGTGGTTTTTACTATTTGTTGAGGCGTAATGCCGTGTTTGAGGTTGTAGGCCATTTGTTTTTCGCGTCGTCGATTGGTTTCGTCGATAGTGCGCTGCATGCTCTCGGTAATGCGGTCGGCATACATGATTACTTTACCATTAATATTTCGGGCAGCGCGTCCGGCTGTTTGCGTCAACGACCGTTCCGAACGCAGAAATCCTTCCTTGTCGGCATCGAGAATGGCTACCAGCGATACTTCGGGCAGGTCAAGCCCTTCGCGCAGCAGGTTAACCCCTATCAGTACATCATATGCTCCTAAGCGTAGATTCTCCAGTATTTTCACCCGTTCAATGGTGTCGACATCGGAATGAATATACTGACATTTTACCCCGTAGCGCGAAAGGTAAGCGGTAAGCTCTTCGGCCATTCGCTTGGTCAGTGTTGTCACCAGTACCCGTTCGTTTCGGCTGACACAAAGCTGAATCTCTTTCATCAGGTCATCGATCTGGTTTAATGTGGGACGTACCTCAATCACTGGATCCAGCACACCGGTGGGGCGGATGACCTGATCTACAAATACCCCGCCTGTCTTTTCCAGCTCGTAATCGCCCGGTGTAGCGCTAACATAGATGGTCTGCGGGGTGAGCTGCTCGAACTCTTCGAATTTCAACGGCCGGTTGTCGATAGCCGCTGGCAGCCGAAAACCGTAGTCAACCAACGTCTGTTTTCGGCTGTAGTCTCCCCCCCACATGGCTCTAATTTGGGGTATGGTTACGTGGCTCTCGTCGATGATCATCAGAAAATCTTTGGGGAAATAGTCGAGCAGGCAGAAGGGCCGGCTGCCCGGCGGACGACCGTCGAAATAGCGCGAATAATTTTCAATACCCGAACAATACCCAAGTTCCATGATCATTTCAAGATCATAATTCACCCGTTCCTCGAGCCTTTTGGCTTCAACCATCTTGCCCTGACTACGGAAAAATTCTACCTGGGCTATCAAATCCGTTTTTATCTGCCGTATTGCCTGATTGATACGTTCGCGTGTGGTGACAAATATATTGGCCGGATAAATATATGCCGTCTGAAGCCGATCGATGATCTGTCCGCTTACGGGATCAAATTGCTCAATTTCTTCAATTTCATCGCCGAAAAAAGTCACGCGGTAGGCTGTATCATTGTAGGGTAGACAGATATCTATCGTATCGCCGCGGACGCGAAAGGTAGCCCGTTTAAACTCAACCTCATTGCGGGAGTAGAGACTGTCGACCAATCGGCGCAGAAACTGATTCCGGCCTATCTCCTGACCCACCTGTATAACGATGATATTTTTATGAAAATCGTCGGGATTACCGATACCATACAAGCACGAAACCGATGAGACCACAATAACATCGTTCCGGCCGGAAAGCAGTGCCGAGGTTGTACTTAGCCTGAATTTTTCAATCTCCTCGTTGATGGAAAGGTCTTTTTCGATGTATGTGTCTGTTACGGGCAGATAGGCTTCCGGTTGGTAATAATCATAGTACGAAACGAAATATTCCACCAGGTTTTCCGGAAAAAATGCCTTAAACTCGCTATAAAGCTGGGCGGCCAGCGTTTTATTGTGGCTCAGTACGAGGGTAGGTTTTTGAACCTGTTCAATTACATTGGCAATGGTAAATGTTTTGCCCGAACCGGTAACGCCGAGCAATACCTGATAACGATCGCCGCGTCGGATGCCTTCAACAAGTTGCCGGATAGCATCGGGCTGGTCACCGGTAGGTTGGAATGCAGAAACGAGTTTAAAGGACATAAGCGCCTTTTTTTTACAGCTTCAAAGTTAGCGTTTTTATTGCGAATAATCTCTTAACCGGCACTATCGGGGCAACAATGTTCGGTGAAGTCTAAAACTTCGCCGAGCTATGGTATGAATTACGTTTTAGCGTGGTCAATACCTACAGGGTGGGGCAATTTAGCGTGAGCAGTCGTTGCATCTTCTCTCAGATGGGGTATTCTTTTCTTAAATAAACTTTTGTAATTTTACTTCTCGTTTATAATGTGCTTTATTGTTGCATAAATCAGGGCGGGGTTAGGAACTTTGCGAGGCTGGGAAAAAATTTTTTGAATTAGCATATGGTGAATGATACACATACGGCATAAGATATATCTTTCCGTTCATTCGAAAATAATTATAAGTTGATGATTATCTGTTGATTTTATAACCGCAAAGAACGCAAAGGAAAAAAGGTAAGGACCACGATTGACAAAATGGAGTATTGGAAAGTATCGGCAAAATTTATTTTGCTAAGCGGGTGGTTTACAGACCACCATTTATATGCGCCAAAGCAACAGACTTCGCCGTGCAAAAGTTGAACACATAGAAATAGCCAGATGTCATGTTATTGGTAATATTTGTTAGGTGCCTAATTTGTTAAATATAATTACCTTTGATAAAAACAGTCAACATATACAATGTCTACACTGTGGATAAAATTAAGAGAATCAAGGGAGCAAGTAGGAGATTATCCTTGTAAAAATTTGCAAACCAAGCAGATATTGATGTGGCGATATTAAGCAAAATGGAGCATACGAAAGGAAATTCTCCAAAGAATTGGTATTAAAACTGACAGTACTCTATAAGGCGGATCCGGTCATACTCATTATTGACTTTCTGAGTGAGAAAGTACTAAATGAACTGAAAGATGATGAATTCGGGCTTTAGCATTGATATTAGCAGATCAACAATATATATACATTAACTCGAGAAAACATGAAGATAAAAAGAATTGTAATTCATAACTTCAAAAGATTTAAACAATTACAAGTAGAACTATCATCATTTGATTGCATAGTCGGAGCAAATAATAGTGGTAAAAGTACTTTACTACAATCTCTTGCACTTTTTGATTTTGTTCTACATAATTGTTTGTCCGTAAAACAGGTTAATGGAAATAATACTCAAAAAGTTTTCGAGATAAAAAACAGGTCCATTGCACCAGAGGAGTTTGTCGTTTTGCCGGTTGCAAATGCTATTGATTTGTGGACAGATAAAATTGCTCAAAAAGGAGGGAAACATGTATTGATTCAAATTGAAGTAGAATTTGATAACGAAAAATATGTAAAAGCTTATGTAGATTTAAATTTTAACCGTTATTCAATAAGCATAGAAACCGAAGTTGATCAAAATTGGCTCAAAGAACTTGTCAGTTACAAGATATCCTATTTGCCAGTTTTCTCAACATTTCTTGCCCAGGAAGAGAAACGTACGCAAGCCGTCATTGAAGATGCTCTTTCAAGAGGTAGGGTAAACAGCGTGATCAGAAATTTGTTGTATGACTTGAAGCAGAAAGGAGAAATACATTATTTAGAGCGAGTTCTTCAAAATGCAATACCTTCATTTAAAGAACTGAACATTAAATTTGATGAGGTTACGGATAAATACATTGACGTCAGTTACAAGGAAGAGGGGAAAAATAAAAGTTTTGACCTATTTATGGCTGGCAGCGGATTTCAGCAGTTTGTTTATCTTTTTGGTTTTATAAGGCTTAGAAATCCTAACTTAATCTTACTCGATGAACCGGATGTGCATTTACATGGAACCATGCAAGCTTCACTTATAAGCGAACTCAAAAACCTGCAACGTACAGAAGATAAGCAGATTATTTTTGCTACACATTCGCGGGATATTATAAGCAGAATTGAGCCGGATCAAATAATTACTTTGAATGAAGATAAAGCAACAAGGTTGAAAATCAATTTTGAAATTTATGATTTATTAGAAAATTTGGGATCTTTTGACAACATCCAAATTGCCCAACTACAGGAGTTTAAAAGACTTTTGGTTGTTGAAGACCACGACGATTGGAAGTTCGTGCAGGTGTTTGGAAAAAAAATACTTGGTGAGGCCAATTGGCAAAAGGTGGAGAAAAGATTATCCATCTTCCCCGCTAAAGGCAATCCTTATAAGCAAGACATGGTGAAACTAAAAGAACAGCTTACAGCAATGTTCAGGCTGAATTCTTCAGGTGATCCTCTAAAACTTTTTGTTCTAGCTGACTGGGATTATTACCCATACAGGGATGAATTGATTAAATCCCTTAATCAAAAAGACGTCAATATAAAATACCATGTGTGGGGTAAAGCAGAAATTGAAAATTATTTATTAGTTCAGGATGCTTTAATTCGATTAGTCAAATTCAAAAATGAAACAAAAAATTTATTTACCGATCCTTTCATTGATGAATTTAACAGTTTGCTGGAGAAAAGTAAATCAGAAGTCCTAAAAAAAATTGCAGAAGCTGTTGAAGAATATAGTAATTCTGAGAGAAAGGGCTGGAACATCACAAAAAAGAACTCAGAAGCTCAAAAATTGTTAGACTCAATGTGGGATAATAACAAGCTTTCTATAACCGATGCTAAGGAATATATTTTACCTGGGTTAAAAAGATGGCTGCAAAATAATGGTTTCTCCCAATTCTCTGATTTATCACTTGCCGAAAGTCTCGAAGTTTCAGAAATTGATAATGAAGTAAAAGAGTTTATATATAAACTTGCTGATTTTGCCGGAGTTAGAGTTAATAAAAAAATAGGCTAGGCATACCTTCCTGTTCAAAAGGGAAAAAATCACAACCTTAGTTTTTTAGAAATCTATCACAAAAGAAGAACACTGCTACTAAAGTAGTATAAAGTAAGGCCCGATGATTTAATATATTGCAGAACAGCAGTTTTCAATTCTGAATTCTATCCAAACATAGCTATGACCTTTTTTAGGCCTTCGGCAAGGCGGTCAATTTCGTCGAAGGTGTTGTAAAAAGCAAAAGATGCTCGTACCGTTCCGTCGATGTTGTAAAAGTCCATCAGGGGTTGGGCGCAATGTGTACCGGTACGTACGGCTATCCCCAGCTTGTCGAGGACCATACCTGTATCGTAGGGATGGATGCCGTCGATCAGGAACGAAATGACAGGGCCCTTTTCCGGTGCTGTGCCATAGATTTTAATGCGGTCAAAGGCTGATAATTTATCCATGGCATAACGAAGCAATTCGTTTTCGTACTTTGCAACTTTATCTATGCCCAGCTGGGAGAGATAACGAACAGCTTCGGCCAGACCTATGGCTCCGATATAGTTGGTGGTTCCGGCTTCAAATTTGAGCGGCAGATCGTTGTAGGTTGTTTTTTCAAAGGTTACACATTGAATCATATCGCCACCACCCTGATAGGGAGGCATTTCGTTGAGCCACTTCTCCTTTCCGTAAAGGATCCCTATACCGGTAGGACCATAGATTTTATGTCCCGAAAAAACGAAAAAGTCGCAGTCGATCGCCTGTACATCAATGGGGATGTGCTGTATGCTTTGCGCACCGTCAATCATGACGGGAATTCCGCATTGATGGGCAGCTTTAATTATTTGTTCGATGGGATTGATGGTCCCCAGCACATTCGAAACGTGTGTTACGGTTACCAGCTTTACTTTAGGGGTAAGCAGTCGCAGGTATTCGTCAAACAGAATTTCGCCCTTTTCATCGATAGGGATTACTTTAAGCCGGGCCTTCTTTCGTTCGCACATCATCTGCCATGGAACAATGTTGGCATGATGCTCCATGGCCGAAATGAGTATTTCGTCGCCTTCCTTTACGTATCGTTCGCCAAATGAAAAAGCTATGGTATTAATGGCAGCAGTAGTGCCGCTCGTAAAGATTATCTCCTGCGAGTATTGAGCATGAATAAATTCCTGTACTGTTTTTCGGGCCTCTTCGTATAGGTTGGTCGATTGTTCGCTCAGATAGTGTACCCCTCGGTGGATGTTGCTGTTAAGGTGGGTATAGCAATTGACAATAGTATCGATTACGCAGCGGGGTTTTTGTGTGGTTGCTGCATTGTCGAAATAGGCAAGAGGATAACCATGCACCATCTGCTGCAGTATGGGAAAATCGTTGCGGATGGTTTGTACGTCAAAATTAGCGGCTAATGGTCTGGTATCCATGATAAATTAATTTTTGATCGTCTGGGAATTTCAAACAATGCAAAATTAACACATTGGGCGTAAGTTGGATATTTATTGCCCGGTAATCATACAATTGTGGCACCGACCCAATTCTTTCCGCAGTCGTTTGTTAATAAGTTCTTCCATCCGGAAGCGCAGGTCGTTGAGGGGGATAAATTGTGTAACCTCGTAGGCAAAGGCAAACGTTAGCAGGAAACGAGCCTCTTGCAATCCTATACCTCGCGATCGCAGATAAAACAGAGCTTCATCGTCCAATTGGCCGGCGGTTGCCCCATGTGTGCATTTTACATCGTCGGCATAAATTTCGAGCTGCGGACGCGCATTTGCTCTGGCTTGGTCCGTTAGCAGCAGGTTGCTGCATCTCTGGTAGGCTGAAGTTTTCTGGGCATCCCGGGCAACATATATCCTTCCTGTAAAGGCAGCCTGCGAAGCATCATCGAGAATGCCTTTAAAAAGCTGGTTGCTGGTACAGTGGGGAGCTATATGTTCTATGAATACGCTGTTGTCGACACGCTGGTTGGTATCGGGCATATAAAGACCGTGTGTTTGGTTATCGGCTCCTTCTTCATTAAGCTTAATATTGAAATTATTGCGCACAGTACCCCCGTGAAGCGTCAGTATTACCGACTGTACCCGGCTGTCACGTTCCTGATGGATGTTGGTGGTGGTAATAGCTGTGGTTTTGTTGTTGAAGTTTTGTAGCGTGGTAAGATTCAGGCTGGCATTGCGTCCGGCAAAGATCTCGGTCGAAACATTTGACAGGTATGGCACCGACGAAAGCGTATGATCGCATGATACCAGCGTGGCCGAGGCATTCTCTTCCAATACCACCAGATTGCGCTGGGTCGTAAACAGATCGTTGTTAGCAATCAGCAGGTTGATTAATTGTAGCGGAAATGCAAGGGCTTTATTTTTGGGGACAAACACAAAAAGTCCATCCAAGAATAGCAGCGAGTTGAGCGATAATAGCCCGTCGCTTGAGGTGTATGTTCGGTTCAGATACTTTGCAACAAGATCTGGCGCATCGTGCATGGCCTGTTTAAGACTGCCAATGTACGAACCATCGGGTTGCCAACCTTTTATGCTATTATTCTGGTAATAAAAGCCATTGACCGTAAGCACCTCTTTCATGTCGAGCTGAGGCACATCGCATTGGAAAATTTCCTCAATTTTCAGATTCAGCAGGTCGGGCTTAAGGTAAAAGTCGTATTTTTGATTAAAGGCTGGCAATAGGTCGATATAACGGTATCGTTCTAGTTTGTTGGCCGGGATTCCTAAGTTGCCAAAGTCTTCCAGAGCCTGCTGTCGGATGGGTTCCAAGAGATCAGGTCTATCGCTCGTGAACAGTGTTTTATTGTTCAGGTATACTGCGGCGTATGTTTTGGTCAGATTGTCTTCCATAGTCGTAGTTATTCTGTTACTGTATCGGCTTCTTGTTTAAGCCATTCATAACCTTTTTCTTCGAGTTCCAATGCCAGTTCTTTGCCGGCCGATTTTACAATTTTACCATTGTACAGCACATGGACAAAATCGGGAACAATATAGTCGAGCAGACGCTGGTAGTGTGTAATAACGATAGTAGCCTTTTGCGGCGAATGCAGCTTGTTAACGCCATTGGCCACGATGCGGAGGGCATCGATATCGAGGCCCGAGTCGGTTTCGTCGAGTATGGCCAGTTTGGGTTCAAGCAGTGCCATTTGGAAAATCTCGTTGCGTTTTTTTTCGCCACCCGAGAAACCTTCGTTTACCGAACGTCCGGTGAGTTTGGTGTCCATTTCAACCAGCTGCTGTTTTTCGCGCATCAGCTTCAGAAAATCGCCCGAGGACAAGGGAGGTAAACCTTTGTGTTTACGCATTTCGTTTACGGCAGTGCGCAAAAAGCTGATCATGCTTACCCCGGGTATTTCTACCGGGTATTGGAAACTGAGAAAGATTCCCTCGCGGGCACGTTCTTCAGGATCCATTTCAAGCAGATTCTTCCCTTCGAACCAGATTTCTCCTTCGGTTACCTCGATGTATTCTCTTCCGGTGAGAACTCCGGCCAGCGTGCTTTTTCCCGACCCATTGGGTCCCATGATGGCATGGATTTCACCTGCTTTAACTTCCAGATTTATGCCTTGTAGTATCTCTTTACCATCAATACTTGCATGTAAATTTTTTATTACTAACATGTTTTTTTGTCATTAAATTTTTTCATCCATTCCAATTGTACATTCTTCATTTTCTTGGGTCTGGTTTTTATCCCACACTACCTTCGAGGCTGATTTGTAGGAGTTTTTGTGCCTCGACGGCAAATTCCATAGGCAATTGATTGAGCACTTCTTTGGCGTAGCCATTGATAATGAGTGCTACCGCATCCTCGGTGGATATGCCGCGCTGGTTGCAGTAGAAAATCTGGTCTTCGCCAACTTTTGAGGTCGTTGCCTCGTGTTCGACAATAGCCGACGGATTTTCTACCTCGAGATAAGGGAAAGTATGGGCACCGCATTTATTCCCTATCAACAGGGAGTCGCATTGGGAGAAGTTACGGGCATTTTGGGCCGATTTTAAAATCTTTACCAGTCCACGGTATGAGTTATTGCTATGACCAGCCGAAATACCTTTCGATACAATTCGGCTACGGGTGTTTTTTCCGATGTGAATCATTTTTGTCCCGGTATCGGCTTGCTGATAATTGTTGGTGAGCGCTACCGAATAAAATTCACCTATACTGTTGTCGCCGCGCAGGATACAACTGGGGTATTTCCATGTAATGGCCGAACCTGTTTCGACCTGTGTCCAAGATATTTTTGAATTATTCCCCTTGCATATCCCTCGTTTGGTTACGAAGTTATAAATGCCACCTTTACCGTTTTTATCGCCGGGATACCAGTTTTGTACGGTTGAATATTTGATTTCAGCATTGTTGAGGGCAATAAGTTCAACTACTGCCGCATGGAGCTGGTTTTCGTCGCGCATGGGTGCCGTACAGCCCTCCAGATAACTGACGTACGAGTCGTCGTCGGCAATGATGAGGGTGCGTTCAAACTGGCCGGTATTGGCTGCGTTGATCCTGAAATAGGTAGAAAGTTCCATAGGGCATCGTACCCCTTTTGGGATGTAGCAAAACGACCCGTCGCTAAATACAGCCGAATTGAGCGCTGCAAAGTAATTGTCGGTATAGGGCACTACGCTCCCCAAGTATTTCTTTACCAGATCGGGATGTTCACGAATAGCTTCGCTCATGCTGCAAAAGATAATCCCTTTCTCGGCAAGGGTCTCCTTAAAAGTGGTTTTTACTGATATACTGTCCATCACCGCATCAACGGCTACACCTGCCAAATGAGCCTGTTCTTCCAGAGGAATGCCCAATTTATTGAACGTCTCAAGCAATTCGGGATCAACCTCGTCCAGACTGTTGTATTTGGGTTTCTTTCGTGGTGCAGCATAATAAATAATATCCTGATAGTCGATGGGTGGAATTTTCAGGTGTGCCCACGAAGGCATGCTCATTTTCTGCCAGTGTCGGAAAGCTTTTAACCGAAATTCCAACATAAATTCCGGCTCTTCCTTTTTGGCCGAAATCATGCGGATAATATCTTCATTAAGCCCCTTGGGCAGAGCTTCTATTTCTATATCGGTAACAAAGCCGTATTTATATTCCGAACTGGTAACTTCCCTCAATATTTCGTCTTGTTCCGCTGCCATATTTCATCAATTTTAGTACTCTTTTACTTTATAACAACCCAAAAGTTGGTTTGTTTAGAATTTTTCTAAATAATATTTTACCAGTTCAGTACCTGTTTTATCAGGGAGAAAATTTCTGTATTTTGATGAACGCCTGAGAAGAGTTCGGCTTTGGGTCCGTAGGCATAAAGGATTACAGGTACGGCTGAATGATTGGTCGAAGCAAAATGAATTTCAGCTTTACCCTGTTTAATGTCGCCACCGGTAATGGCCACACCACCGGTTTCGTGATCGGCTATGACGAGAACCAGTGTATGTTTGTCTTTTTGGGCAAATTCAAGGGCTTTGCGTACAGCTTTATCGAAATCGATGGTTTCAGAAATCACGTATTCTGCACTGTTTTGATGTCCGCCCCAGTCAATCTGGGACCCTTCGATCATAAGTAGAAATCCTTTTTTGATCTGAGATAAAATACGCAAGGCTTTTTCGGTAGCCTGTGGTAGATAATCCCCACGTCCCAGCGCTACGGGAGGTAAATGACTTTCGGCCAACAGACATATTTGTTTATCCGATGTTTCTTTCAAATCATCAAGGCTGGAACTAAAATGATATCCTTTTTTTCGCATCAGTTTACCCGGTGCATTGGGCTGGAGGGTATCGGCGAAATATTTTTGTCCCCCGCCAATGATAAGGTTTACATTGCTATTGGCAAGGTCTTTGGCGATAGCCTCGTTTTCTTCCCGACTGTTGATATGGGCATAAAAGGCCGCTGGGGTAGCATGGGTAACTTCACAGGTTACGACAATTCCTGTAGCATACTGTTTTTCGGCAGCAATTTCGAATATGCTTGTTAGCTTGTCACCTTTGGCGTCGACTCCGAGCGAACCGTTTTTTGTCTTCTGTCCGCAGGCAAATGCAGTGCCGCCGGCGGCGGAGTCGGTAATGTAATTATCGTCGGAATAGGTGAGGAGCAGGCCTGTTACTGGAAACTGAAACATCGTCAGTTCGCCTTTTGCAGCAGTATAGGCAGCGTAAGTCTGGGGTAATCCCATGCCATCGCCAATCATTATGATAACATTCTGTACCTGTTCATCCTCTTTGGGTAGACAGCCTGCAAATGTGGATCCAAAAACGAGTATTGATAGCCAAAAAGCTATGTAGCGTGCTTGTCTGGATTTTGTCTTTTCCATATAACCAATCTTCTAAAATTAATTGTGTGCTTCTGATTTTGTTTTGTAGGCTAATGCGTACATGCGCATTTGTTTTACCATGGAAAGCAGACCATTGGCCCGGGTGGGCGAAAGGTTTTCCTTCAGTCCGATACGATCGATAAAATACAAATCGGCGTTTAATATCTCGTCGGGCGTCCGGTTCGACAATACCCTGATGAGCAGCGCTATGATCCCCTTTGTAATAATGGCATCACTATCGGCGGTGAATACTACTTTCCCGTCCTGCAGTTCGGCATTCAGCCATACCCGGCTTTGGCAACCCTTAATCAGGTATTCATTGGTCTTGTATTGCGGATCAATGGGGGGAAGCTCATTGCTCAGCTCGATAAGGTAATCGTATTTAGATAACCAATCGTCGAATGCCGAAAACTCTTCAATGATCTGGTCCTGAACTTCATTTATCGTCATCGTCATTTTTTTGGCAAAGGTAATGCGAAATCACCGGAAATGCTTTAAATTTTCATTTGGTTTGATTAACCGAATGTTACGGAAAGGTAAAAAAAATAATATTTTCGGTTATGCTTTCATTTCAAAAAAAATATAAATTTGCAGCACCGACTCCGTAGCTCAGCTGGTAGAGCAATTGACTCTTAATCAATGGGTCGAGAGTTCGAATCTCTCCGGGGTCACAGTGAAGGGGGCTTACAGCCCCTTTTTTTATTAAAGCAACTGGAATAACCCATGTAGCAAAAAATAAAGTCTTTACGGCTTCTCAGTATTGTTTGAGACGGGAATGGCATGTTTTTTTAAATCCAATTGTATGCCAAACAGAAGATGAAATCCTGCATACCAAGTATACGCTTTACCTTCGGCAATCGGTGATGTGAGTAGGCGGCCAGTAATTTGACTTCAGAGTGGAGACGGATTCGCTGTATGGCACGAAAGGATTTCCCAATAGCCAGTTGTGCCACGGGCCCTGTAAGGTAATACTCCAAATCGTAGGGATCCACAGCATCTCCAAATTTTTTCCCACGTATTTCTGATTCGGGATGGGCTATTATTATGCCACCTCCATAGCGCAAGGTAAAGTGTTCTCGTTCTTGACTTTGATTGAGAAACAAGAGATTAAAACCGTGTGAGATGCCAAAATGCCGAACTCCATCGGGTTTGTTTTGCAGGTAAAGTTTATGGTGCATTAATTCCAGTTCGTAGGCGACTGTACCCTTCTGCCGGCTGATTTTTATATCCCAATAAACCGGTAGTGTAAAGGGTTCGGAGTAAAACCGGGCCCAAATGTTTATGGCAGGTTGACCATGTTGCTTAATAATGAGGGGCATCGGAATGTTGTAGGGCAGCCCGCCGTTTAATTCTATACGCCATATCGTTTGTGCAACCGTTGTATGCAAGCCGAAAAAACGACCGAACATTGGTTATATTGCTGCTCTGGAAAAAAGAAAAAAGAAACAGCCATCCCACAAAAGCATGTGTGTGGCTGCCCTTCCCTGCATCCATCGCTTCGCAGCCACACACATGTTTTTTTGCCCACGCACAGCCTGATTTCAACGATGAAGCATTTTAATACTTAACCCTTTTTGAGTCGTCCATCCTGCTTTATCTGTAAGACTTATAAAAAAATGATAGTCCCCTTCATCATAAGCACCATTTTCATTACCAGAAGGAATTGAAATTGACATATTTGTTTGGTAAACAGATTGACCAGCAGGAATGTAATAATCTTCAATAAATAAAAATGGATTTACCGGGTCTTTCTTTGGGTCGAGACTACATTCTGTTACTTCGGTACTGTGCGAATGATGGTCGAAATTGTTATGGATATCAATACTGTATGAGCCTAACTCAGCATTATCTGTGAACAAAATCTTAAGTTCGAATGATTCTCCAAAATACAAAGTGTCACAGTTCAACGGGAATGCATCCTGTATGGTTAAATTAATTACTGGCTTCACTTTATCAATTTCGTCTTTTTTTTCGCAGGAATTGAAAAAAATGAGCAATAAAAACGGAATAATTATTTTGTAAGTTTTCATCCGAAAATAATTTTTAAGTTACTGACTTCCTTTTGGTTATGCTTACCTTACTTTTATTAGCCTCTCGGCCGGCTGGAACTCGCATGTTGCGTACTATTGTCATCGGTTTGTTATGTTTACGGCGTCAACATGCTCGTTTCATCCGTAAATAATTTGTTTTTTAATGGTTAGATAGAACACCCACAATTTACATTTGTGTTTTGTGCTTAACCACAATCATGGGTGTTTCATATCAAAAAAATTAAGGGAAGGATTTTAAAAACACCTTCCCAAATTCAAATCAATAATTTATAACTATAGGATAATGACTTGAAAAAGTCCAATTGCCCCCAAATGCATCTTTACATTTTACGACAATGTAATAGTTAGCTGATTGCCATGCAATATCGCCAGTAATATCTTTGGGGATAATGTCATTGTCTTTTGCGGCTCCTACAGTAATACTTGCAGAAAAATTGTGCACTTTCGGACTGTCAAATTCATGTAAATGCAAAAGAGTAATCGTATTGCCAGCATTAACTTGAGCATCTGTTAAACTTTGGTTATCACGCACCAGACCAATATACATTCCTCCCAATGCTAAATTATCACTTACTGAACCAGAAATGCTTATGGTTTGTCCTTTGGTAAAAACTTGATTTGTTGTCGGGGCTGTTGTAATAGTAATCTTGGGAAATACGGTATCTGATGGTTGTTGAATTTCAAGTTCTTCTTCCACAACTGTTTGTTGACCATCCATATCGGTAACTATAAAATGGAAATGATAATCCCCCACTTCAGCATTTACTGGTATGTCAATGTGCTTATGAAAAGTAGTATTCTTTAAACCAGAAAATTCTGTGAATGTAGTGTCAACTTCCCATTCGCCTTCATGTAAAGCAATTGAGGAACTTTTTTCTTCATGTTCGCCTTCAGGGTGGATTTTAATAGTTACTTTATCTATCTTACCCTCAGCAACAATTTCAGCCTCAATGTGTAAATCGGTTCCGGCGTAACCGATTTTGCTGTTTTCGTAACCCAGTTCAGTTAATGTTATAACTGGTTTTGGGTTAGTTTCATCATCTTTTTCACATGAAGTGAAAAATAATCCTGCTGTGAAAGTAATTGCAAATAAAAAGACTTTTGTTTTCATAATTTTTAAATTTAAATGTTTATACTTAATTTACTTTTTCATCCGAAAATAATTTTTAAGTTACTGACTTCCTTTTGGTTATGCTTACCTTACTTTTATTAGCCTCTCGGCCGGATGGAACTCGCATGTTTAACTATTTTCATCGGTTTGTTGTGTT
>Ga0209162_1001311_pt1 | contig 24757 bp, 21 predicted proteins | sample YNPNPMetaG_FD_187121 | JGI IMG/M metagenome (GOLD analysis project Ga0209162, IMG submission 187121) | Anoxygenic and chlorotrophic microbial mat microbial communities from Yellowstone National Park, USA - YNP NP MetaG (SPAdes) (version 2) ...
CACGGTGTAGGGAGCGAGGTGTAGTTCGTGCCCCTCGCCGCCCAGCTCCTCCGGCCACATCATCCTCTGCAGGCCCATCTCGCAGAGCATCCTCACGAGCGCCGGCTCGAGCAGGCCCTCGAAGTCCTCCTTCAGCTCCAGCCGCTTCGCCGCCACCTCCCTGTCCAACATCTCCCGCAAACCGGAGGCCAGGGCCAGGTCGGCTTCCTGCAGGCGGTTGCGGGGTAGGTGGAAAAGGTCAAGGTCGTGCATGCCATACCTCCTTCATGCCAGGTACCGGCATCGGCTGCGCCCTCCCCTCAAGCGGCCCCGATGCCTCTACCTCAAACCCTACCCCTCTTCGGGGCAGGTCTTACCCATAACCACTGCCTGGCGGACCACCGTCTCCTTTCTCCTCATGCCCTCCTCCTCTGCATCTCCTCGTAGAGCTCGTTGGGGTGGAAGCGCTCGAAGCGGTAGATTCCCCGCACCGCGTCCAGGCGCGCCCCGTAGGTGCCCCCCTCCAGCAGCTGAAGGATCTTGGCGTCCCGCCAGTGCTTCTCGATGGGGTAGTCGCTGACATATCCGTAGGAACCCATCAGCTCCATGCAGCGGTTGGTGGCCTCCACCGCGGCCCGGCAGCAGAACAGTTTGGCCAGAGAGGCGCGGGGCAGGACTCCCTCCTCGCCCTCTCGTTCAACCGGATTATGGTCGAGAAAAGCGGCCGCCGCCGCGTAACAGTCCCGCGCCGCCTGCAGCGAGGATGCCACGTCGGCCAGGATGGCCGCGCAGACGCTGTGCTGGCGGATGGGCTTGCCCGCCGCGGGCCGCTCGGCGGTGAACTCCAGGGCGGTCTCCAGCCCCCCCCAGCCGGCCCCCACCGCTAGAGCGGCAGCCAGCAAGCGGGCCAGCGCTTCCGCCTCCTCCAGCAGCACCGCGTCCCTGCCCGGGCCCGCCGCCCGGAACCCAGCGGGCAACTTCACTTCCCGGAACTCAAGGTCCCCCAGCTGGGCCCCCCGCAGTCCCCCCATGTCCCGTTCCCCGGCCGGGGCGAGACCCGGCACGGGCGGTATGACGTAAAAGAGGCCGAGGGCATCCGTTCCCTTTCCACCCTCCACGGAAGCGGCGACGCAGAAGAAGCCGGCCCTGGCGGAGTTGGCCACCCAATCCTTGCGCCCCCGCAGCTCCCAGCCCTCACCCGCGGGGACCGCCCGGGTGGACAGGGACAGATCCCACAGCCCGCTCTCCTCCAGGCCGCTGCACCCCTCCTCCTCGAAGAGAGCCAGGGCCCCGGGGAAGGAAGCGTTTCCGCAGAGGGGGGGCGCCAGCGCCTCCATCACCTCACGGTTGTCCGCCCTCACCGCGGGTCGCAGGGCGACCTCGCCGCAGAGCGCCGCCCATCCCAGGGAGGCGTCCCCCCTGCCCAGCTCCTCCGCCAGGGCCGCAAGGGTCAGCGCCGAGGAGATTCCGCCCCCGCCCCGCTCCTCCGGCAGGGTGCAGCCCTGCAGGCCCAGGGGGACCATGCGGGCGAGCACCTCCTCGTATCCTTTAGATCCGCTGCGGGTGCCCTCCTCCAGTTCACGCCGCCGCGGCACTATTTCGGCCTCCACAAAGGAGCGCACGCTCTTGAGCATCATCAGGTCGGAGGGAGCGAGCATGCCGGGGGCCCAGCCCTCCTCCCAGCTCCTAAGGTCCACTGCGCCCATCACCATCCCCCCCTCTCCTGCCGGACCTGCGGCGGGAGAGCCGCCGCTCCTCTCAACAGGTCCCCGCTCCCGTCCCGGGACCGCCGCATCCTCAACCACCTCCCCGCACCTTCTCGTAGAGGGCGTTGGGGTGGAACTGGTCGTAGGGATAGTAACCGCGGACCACGTCCAGCTTGCCCAGCTGGACCCCTCCCTCCCACAGCTGGATGATCTTGTTGTCCCGCCAGAGTTTCTCCACATGCCTTGACGCATCCCCCCCGGCCTCGCCCATCAGCTCCATGGCCAGGTTGGTGACCCGAACGGCCATGTCGCAGCAGAAGACCTTGGTGATGGTGGAGCGGGATAGCATCTGGGGAGAGACGCGGGTACCGTAGGTCTCGGGATGATCGAACATGTAGGCGGCGTTCACGTAGGAATCCCTGCCCACCTGGATGTCGATGGCCATGTCCGCCAGCAGGTTGGCCGCCAGGGAGTGCTGGCACAGGGGGCGCCCCGCCACCATCTTCTCCCGGGCGAAGGCCAGGGCCTCGTCGAAAGCCCCCTGGGCGATGCCCACCGCCCAAGCCGCGCTGAAGAGGCGGGCGAAGATGAGGTTGTCGTGCAGCAGCTCCGCGTCCTCCCCCGGGCCTGCGGCCCGGTACTCCCGCGGCACTCGCACCCCGTCGAAGTAGAAATCCCCCTCGCGGGAGGCGCGGAAGCCGGCCTTGTCCTCGAAGCGCCCGAAGCTGAAGCCCTCGATGGGGACCGGCACATAGATGAGGGCGATGCCCTCATCCCCCCGGGAGGGGTCGGTGTTGCACACCACGCAGTAGATGTCGGAGATGCCCGAGTTGGTGGGCCACACCTTGGAGCCGTCGATGACCCACTGGTCACCCTCCAGGCGCGCCCGCGTGTGGATGCCCCGACCGTGCAGGTCCACGTTCTCGATGTTGCAGCCCCCGGAAGGTTCGGTCATGGCGAAACAGGCCACGTAGAGGTCGTCCCCGCAGAAGCGGTGGGCGAAATCGTCCAGCACGCGGCGGTTGCCAGCGATGACCGCGGGGCGCATGGCCCAGGCCCCGCCTCCCAGGGCCGCCACGCAGGCGGGATCCCCCCGGCCGAACTCGTCCAGCACCAGGCAGTAGGAGAGAGCGGCGGTGAGGTTCCATCCCCCGTATTCCGGCGGCAGGAAGGCCTTCTGGAAGCCCATGCGCACCAGCTTGAGCTGCACCTCGCGCACCAGGGAGAAGTCCCCGCGGGTGCTCTCCTCCAGCTGGCGCCGTATGGGCTTCACCTCGCGGTCAACGAAATCGCGGATCATCGAGATGAACAGGCGGTCGCCCGGCGCCACCAGCTCCCACATGTAGCGGTTGTCCAGGATCTCCCGGTCCGCAGCCCCCATCGCCTTCATCCCCCCTTCTTCTGGGCGCGACCCCGTCTCCCGGAGCCGCCCTCCCCGGCCCTCATCTTTCCACCGGACATCTCAGGCAAGGACGCTGATAGGACCCTCGCCCCGCGACGCTCGAGGTTTCTTGTTGTTCTGCTGCGGACCTTGCCGGATGGATACCGCCCCTGTTGCCTGGATTCTGCTGCCGTTGCCCCGCGTGAGAAGATTATATTACTTTCCCGCTTCTTGTCTTCCCCAGGGCTTTCTTCTAACTGAGGTAATATTATGACCGCGGTCAGAAAATGTCAATAAGGCGGATGCCCCTCCAGCCCCTCAGGAGAGGGCGCGGGCTCCCTTCAGCAAGATGTCGATGGACTGCTCGAGGATGCGGCCTATAGTGCCGGGGTCGGCCACCACCGGATCGGTGAGCAGGGCCAGCTCGACCAGTCCGGTGGCCATCCTCCAGGCCGAGAGGGAGAAGGCGTAGGAGTCCAGGTCCTTACGAAAGACTCCCTTCTCCTTGCCCTCCTCAACCAAGGCCGCGCCGTATTCCAGCCACTGCCGGATGATCCCGCTGATCTGGCGGACGGTCTCCTCGGAGAGGTTGCGCCTCACCCGCTCGATGAAGGTGTCTTGCAGCACGCGGAACATCATGGGGTCCTCCAGGGAGCGCTCCACGTAGGCGCGGTAGATGGCCCTCACCCTGCCCTCGGGCCTCCGCTTCCCCTCCACCGCCTCCTGCAGCCTTCGGGCGAACTGGTCCAAACCCTGGGTGCAGACGGTGAGGTAGAGTTCCTCCTTGCTCTTGAAGTAGAGGTAGAGGGTGGCCTTGGAGAGTTCGGCGCGGTCGGCTATGCTCTGCATGGTGGTCTCCTCGAAGCCCCGCTCGGAGAACAGCTCCTCCGCGGCCTCGATGATGGAAAGGCGCCTCTGCCTTTTCTCCCGCTCCCGCCGCTCCCGGACGGCCAAATCTACGCTCCTTCCAACCAAGGTCATTGAATAACCCGGGTAACATGATAACCCATATCCGGCTCATCGGGGGTGGGAGTGCTGCTGGGCCTACCGGGAGGACCCCTTATTCCTTCACCGGGATGCGCTCCAGCTCCTCCAGGTATTCCGAGGGCAGACCGAGGGAGCGGGCACCGCGGAGCATAAGCTCTCGATAAGCGCGGGTGGGCCAGACGTCGCGGCGGGTCCCCGAGTTGGGGCGGGCGACATAAACCCATGCCTCCACCTCGCCCTCCTCGGGCACGGACACGGTGAGCCGCTGGTTGCCCCGGCAATAGGCGGCGGGGCTGTTCTCCTTGTGGTCCAGGGCCCGGAGCAGCCCTTCCTCCAGCTCGATGAGGGCGCCCCAGACCTCCGAACCCGGGCACGGCTCGATGTTGGCAGCCCCGCCCCTCCCCCGGCAGGAATGGTAGTTCCAGACCAGGGCGTGATCGGGCAGCACCGCGGGGCGGCAACCCCTGAGGCCTGAGGGGTCGTAACCGTTCTCCTCCAGCCACCGCCGCAGGGAATCGAGGTCCATGTTATGCCCGTAAGCGAAGACCAGGTCGGTCAACGTATCCTCCACTGCTCTTTCTCTGAGCTTCTCGTCACGGACGAGCCCTCATGCTGTGCTTTCGGAACAGCTGTCCTTGTACGCCTGCCGCTCCCTCGCTCTTCCGGGGCGACGGGCTGCCCCCCTAGCAGTCTTCTGACCCTTATGGACCCTGCTGCGAAAGTCGGGGCGGGGCCGATGGCATCCGATCCCCGCCGGCGATCCCCACCCGGCGATCCGCGCCAAGAGCATACCCCAATCTGCGAAGAGAGGTGTCCAGGTCGGGTGATGGCCTTGCCGACCTCCCCAATGGTCCTTAGAGCATGCCCGAATCCCTGAAGGAGAAGCTGCCCCCCGAGCCCACGATGACATGGTCCACCACCTCTATCCCCACCAGCCGTCCCACCTGCACCAGGCGGGCGGTCACCGCCTGGTCCTCGCGGCTGGGCTCCACCCTGCCGGAGGGGTGGTTGTGCACCAGCACCAGGGAGGCGGCCCGGTCGGCTATGGCATCGGCGAAGACCTCTCGGGGATGCACCAGGGTGCGGTCCAGGGTACCCCGAAAAACCAAGCGCTTGCGGATGAGGCAGCCTCCCCCGTCCAGCGTCAGGGTGCAGAAGTTCTCCTGGGGGCTCTCGATGATGTCCGAGGCGATGGCCGCCACGTCCCGCGGCCCGCCCACCCTTACCCCCCTCTCCCCTAAGAAACGCCGGGCCAGCTCCAGGGAGGCCAGGATGCGGCAGCAACCGTCCTTCCCCAGCCCGGCTATTCCCGCCAGCTCCCGGGGATCCAGCTCGCCACCCGCACCTTCCAGGAGGGCCACCACCGCCCGGGCCGCCTCCTCCGGCAGGCGGTGTCCGTTGCCCGCCAGCACGTCCACCAGGTCCGGGCTGGAGAGCGAACGCACTCCCCTGGCGGCGATCCTCTCCCGCAGGGCTGCCCGGTATCCCCGACCCGCCGCTTGCGCCTTCACCGGTCTCCTCCGTTTTTGTTAACTTATATAAGTTATATATAATCATATGTCAAGGTTTCCCTTTGGCGCCGCCGGGCCTCTTTCCGCGGATCCCCCTCCGCCCCGCGCTCCCCTATCCCCCTGTTCCGCCAGCCGGTGTTGGGCGAGGAGGTAGAAGGCAGCTAGGCCCCGGAAGGGCACGAAAGGCCTCAGCAATCGCAGGGCCTCCTCCGCTCCCACGCGCCCTCCCCCGCCCAGGTAGGTCCCGGTCACCGTGCGCACCCCCAAGTCCTCCGAGGGCACCACGTCGGGGATCCCCAAGCCCCTGGCCAGGATGTAACTGGCCGTCCAGGGCCCGAAGCCGCGCAGGGAGGTGAGGTATTCCCGCGCCTTCTCCTCCTCCCAGCCCTCCAGGGCTTCCAGGTCCACCTCTCCCGCGGCGACGCGCCGGGAGAGCTCCAGGAGGTACTGGGCTTTCCTTTCGGAGAGGCCGCAGGTCCTAAGCTCCGCCATGCTGGAAGAGGCCAACCTCCGCGGCGTGGGGAAGGCGGTCTCGCCGTCCACCCGCTCCCCCAGCTTCTCCAACAGCATCCTCCTCACCTGGTATGCGGCCCTCATGGATATCTGCTGCTCGGTGAGGGCTATGACCGCCATCTCGAAGACGGTGGCGGGGCGCAGCGGCTTCAGCCCCCGCAAGCGCCCGGCCACCTCGCCCATCACCGGATGGCGGGAGGCCAGGCAGTAGAAGGGGCGCAGGTCCAGCCCGGCCCAGGCCACCCTGCCGACCAGGCGGTGCAGCTCCTTTTTCTCGGCCTCCCCCAGCCGGCCCCTGACCCTTGCCTCCAGGATTACGGGGGTCCCGGAGGTCTGGCGCAGCTCCGCCAGGACCAGCCGTCCGCCCAGGCGCAAGGGCAGGCGCAGGATGCCCTCGTCCCTCCTCTCCTCGGGAGAGAAGGCCCTGGCCGCCTCCAGGGAAAGCCGCAGGTCATATGGCCCGGCTGCCTCGATGCGCAACGTTTCCGCCATCACGCCCAGTCTAAGCCCCCGTACGCCCTGGTGCTATAATTTACTCTGATTTTTTGAGAAGAAAGGAGGGGGGATGAGGAGGATACGGTTTTCGCCACTTTTTTCGCCCCTGTTTGCGCCCATCCTGCTGCTGCCCCTGCACGTGGGACACGGGGAGGAGCTGCTGCGTCAACGCGCCCCCCGCTGGGTGCTCTTCCTCTACTCGCGCTATGAGCACCTGATAATGCGGGCGATCAACTACCTGGCCTCGCGGGAATGGATCCACCGCCGCCCCTTCCTCAAGCGGCAGGTGGACCGGCTGACCGCCCTGATCGTCAGGTTCATCAACGGCGAGATAATCACCCTGGAGGAGGCGCGGCACATGATCTCCGCCATCGCCGACCACGGCTACACCATCGCCGTGGGGACCTGTCCCTGCCGCCGGGCCCGCAACATCTTCTCCGACCGTCTGCCCAACAACACCGACATGGTCTTCGGGCCCTGGGCGGAGGAGTATTTGCGCAACTACCCGGGCCTTTATGAGCGCCTGGACAAGGAAGAGGCCCTGGCCCGGGTGGAGGATTTCGACCGCCTGGGCTTCGTGCACCAGATCTACGGTTGGCCCCCGCGGGAAGGCGCGGCCTACGTTCTCTGCAACTGCTGCCCCGACGTGTGCATCCCCATGAGGGCCCTGCGGGAGCGCGGCTACGACTCCTTCCGCAAAGGGCGGTCGGTGGCGGTGGTGGAGGAGGCCGCTTGCCTGGGCGCCTCCGAGTGCGGGGTATGCCTGAAGCGCTGTCCCTTCGAGGCCCGCACCGGCTCCCCAACGGGAAAGGTCTCCGCGGACCCGGAGAAGTGCTACGGCTGCGGCCTGTGCGTCTCCACCTGCCGTGGTGAGGCCACCCGGCTGCAGCGCAAACCCGGGGCCGACCTGCTCTTCGCCCGGCACCTGGTGGACGCCTGAGCGCCCGCCTACGCGCGTAGGTCTGGATACCGCATCCACCCCAACGGCGGTATCGTCAGATGCGGTTGTAGCCGCTGATGTTGACCATGAAGGCGTAACGCGTGGCCCAGTCGGCATAGAGCGGCCACAGAGCCATGGCCAGCCGGGCGGGGTACTTGATGAAGACGCCGCGGGGCAACAGGTCCAATAGGCGCTTCAGGGCCAAGACCGGTTTGAAGGTGGCGTTGACCCTGCGGAACTCCTTCCAGGCCCCCACCGGGTCATCCAGGGCCATGGCCGCTATCTTCCCGGAGATGAAGGCGCCGTGCATGCCGAAGAAGAGGATGGGGTCCATCATCCCGGCCAGGGTGCCGGCGAGGATGAGGTTGCCGTGGAAGAGGCGCGGGTTATTGAAACGGCGGACCGGTGCCGCGCCCCCCTCCAGCGGCATGAACCTGCGGAAGGGATAGCCGTCCAGCTCGGTGGCCTGATAAGCGAACTTCTCCCATTCCCACTTGCGGATGGGGCGGTGCCGGTTGAAGATGAGCCCGAAAGCGATGCCGTTCACCGAGCAGGTGAAGGCGTAGTCTGGTGTGTAGTCGTCGAAGTAGATGGTCACCCGGGGCTCCGGCCAAGGGACCCGGCACTTGGCGAAGTAGCCGTATAGAATCTGGTAAGGAACCTGCGCCGCCTCGTATCCGTCGATGTGCAGGCCAGTGGCCATGATCACCCGCGAGGGGAAACCGTAGCGGTCCATCCCGGTAGCCTGGTTCAGAGCGGCCACCTCGCCGTCGGTGAGGATGGGGCGGCCCACCTCGATGCGCGCTCCCTCCTCCTGGGCCAGGTCGGCCAGGTAGTGGTCCATGGAGGAGCGCCGCGGACCCCTCTCGATCATGTAGGAAGGGGCGCCGCTGGGCCACCTCTTGTGGTAGCGCTTGCCCCAGATGCTGATGACGCCCTCGGCCATGGGCACCAGCCCCGGCCGCAGGTCGAACCCCACGTAGGCGTTCATCCTATCCACGTCCATGGGGGTCCCGTGGGGGGAGGGGTTGTAAAGGGGCATGCCCCCCACGCGGTTGCCCTTCTCGTAAACGGTCACCTCCCGGCCCTGCCGGGCCAGGATGATGGCGGCGGTCAGCCCCGCCAGACCCGCCCCCACGATGCTCACCGGTCTCTCCTTGCCCATGGTCATCCCCCCTCACGCCTCTTCCCCCGCAGGGGACCCGACCGCGGCATCATACCGCTCCAAGCGTTTCTCCAGGAGCCGGTATCCCGGGATCATCTGGCGGAAGGCGTATCCCACCAGCCGCGCCGTCAAGTTCTCTCCCTCCACCCGCCTCATCATCAGTGACAGGCACAGGCGCCGCAGCGGGTTGGGCGAGTAATTGATGGCCACCCGGCGCGCGAACCACATGCGGTTGAAACTGCGGTTGCAGTAGCGGAACATCTCCCAGGCCGCGGCCTTGTCCTCCAGGGCGATGGCCGCTATCTTCCCGGAGATCAGGGCGCCGTGACAGCCGAAGTAGGTGCCGGGATCCTGCGCCCCCGCCAGGCCTCCCGTCAGGATCTTGTCCCCCCAGAAGAGCCGGTAGGAACTGGGGTAGCGGGAGGCGAAGACGCCCAGCAGCAGCTGGTTGAAGGTGAAGGTCACCCCCTCGGTCTCCTCCAACTGGATCCTCCATTCCTCCAGCTGCCCCTCCCCGATGGGAGAGCGGGAGAAGAGGAGGCCGAAGACGATGCCGTTGGCCGAGGCGATGTAGGCGTAGTCCTTGGTGTAATGGTCGAAGTAGGCGGCCAGCAGGCGGCGACGGTCAGGTTGCCCATCCGCCTTGAGGTTGCTGCGGATGATGTAGCCGTAGGCCTCCTCGTAAGGCAGGCGCAGGGCCCGGAACATCTCGATGTAGGGACCGGTGGCGATGATGGTATTGGGAGGGAGGTCGGCCAGTTCGGCCTGGCTGTGGATGGGCGTGTTCCACTTAATCTCCACCCCCATCTCCCGCGCCCGGTCCGCCAGGTAGCGGTCCAGGCAGGAGAGGCGCGGTCCCCTTTCCACGTTGTGCAGGCTGAAGAGGCGGGGCTGGAGCCGGTACTTCCTGCCGAACACATATACGTGCATGCAGTCGGCCGGCCCCACCTGGGGCTCGCCGATGGGGACCCCCAACCATCGGGAGAGCAGACTGGGGTCCATGGGGGTGGAATCCACGGTGGGATGTCCTCCGGGGGCTCCTCCGGGGCGGGCGAATTTCTCCAGCACCAGCACCTCGTATCCCATGCGCCTGGCGGTGATGGCCGCGGTCAGCCCGGCCAGCCCCGCGCCGACGATGGTCACTTTCTTGGCAGCAGCCATGCCCCCTCCTTTCCCCCTGCGGGCCCGGCAAACCGGGAGCGCGGCATGCCGTCTCCCCCAGCCGCCTCAATAGCGCCCGTAGCCGGATATGTTCATCATAAAAGCGTAACGGACCGCCCAGCGGTAATAAAGCGGGTAGAGGGCCAGCGCAACCCGCGCCGGGTACTTGATGAAGATGTCCCGGGGGATGGCGTCGGCCAGCCGCTTGACCGCCAACACCGGCTTGAAGGTCCGATTGAGCCGGCGGAACTCCCTCTCCGCCCCCACCGGGTCGTCCAGGGCCATGGCCGCGATCTTCCCGGAGAGGAAGGCGCCGTGCATGCCGAAGAAGAGGATGGGGTCCATCATCCCGGCCAGGGTGCCGGCGAGGATGAGGTTGCCGTGGAAGAGGCGCGGGTTGTTGAAGTGGCGGGTGGGCGCGGCCCCGCCGTCCAGGACCCTGAACCTGCGGAAGGGATAGCCGTCCAGCTCCACGGCCTGCTCCTGGAACTTCTCCAGTTCCCAGCGGGCGATGGGGCGGTGGCGGTTGAAGATGAGCCCGAAGGCGATGCCGTTAACCGAGCAGGTGAAGGCGTAGTCGGGGGTGTAGTCGTCGAAGTAGACGGTCACTCGAGCTTCCTTCCAGGGGACCCGGCATTTGGCGAAGTATCCGTAGAGGGGCTGGAAGGGCATGTTGGCCGCCTGGTAGCCGTCGACATGCAGTCCGGTGGCCACGATGACCGAGCGGGGGAAGTGGTTGGCCGCCTCGCCCTCACCCCGCGGCATCCGGTTGAGCTCCTCCTGGTCCAGCACCGGATGTCCCAGCTCGATGCGCGCGCCCGCCTCCCGGGCCAGGTCGGCCAGATAGTGGTCCATGGAGGAGCGCCGCGGCCCCCTCTCGATCATCCAGGCCCGCGCGTTGGGCGGGAACTTGATGTTGTAGCGCTTGCCCCAGACGCTGATGACCCCGTCGGTGAGGTCCACCAGCCCCGGGCGCAGGTCGAAGCCGAGATAGGAGTTCATGCGCTCCACGTCCATGGGAGTCCCGTGGGGTGAAGGGTTGTAGATGGGCAGCCCTCCCACCCGGTTCCCCTTCTCATAGACGATGACCTCCCGCCCCTGCCGGGCCAGGATGACGGCGGCGGTGAGTCCCGCCAGCCCCGCGCCGACGATGTGCACCGGTCCCTGCTTGCTCATCCTCTCACCTGCCCTCTCCTCCACAGCCGCCTGCCGCGGCGGACCTCGATCTCACCGTCGCCGGCGCCCCCGGGCCTTCCCCGGGAAACCGGCTGCCGCATCTTTTCCGAACCGGCGGGTCATCCGCCGCAGTGTTCAAAGCCACCGGGCATATCTCTCCATGCGCCTTTTCAGCAGGAGGTAACCGGGTATCATCCAACGGAAGGCCAGACCCCCCAGGCGGGCCAAGGCCGGGTTGGCCTGGGCGGCCATGGCCCGCTCCAGCAGGGGCTTGCGCAGCCAGTCCGGGGCGTAGTTGATGGCCACCCTCCTGCCCACCCACATCAGGTTGTAGCTGCGGTTGGCGTAGCGGAACATCTCCCAGGCCGCTGCCTTGTCCTCCAAGGCGATGGCGGCGATCTTGCCGGACACCAGGGCGCCGTGGGCCCCGAAGTAAGTCCCGGGGTCTTGGGTGCCGGAGATGGTCCCCGCCAGGATCTTGTCGCCGGAGAAAAGGCGCGGCGAGGAAGGACGGCGGGAGCGGAAGGGCCCCTGCTGGAGGTCCTTGAAGCTGAAGCTCAGCCCCTCCTGTTCCGCCAGCTGCCTCTCCCACACCGCCATCTCCTCCTCTCCCACTGGGCTGCGGGAAAAGAGCAGCCCGAAGAACACCCCGTTGGCCGAGGCGATGTAGGCGTAATCCTTGGTATAGCGGTCGAAGTAGGCGATACATATGCGCTTGACGCTGCGCTCCCCGTTCTCCTTGAAGACCCCGCGGCAGACGTAACCGTAGGCCATCTCGTAGGGGATGTCCAACAGCTGGAACATCTCGGTGTAGGGTCCGGTGGCGATGATGGTGTTGGGCGGGAGCTCCGCCAGCTCCCTGCGGCTGAACACCGGGTGGTCGAACTCGAAACTCACCCCCATCTCCACCGCCCTCTCGTAGAGGTAGTGATCCAGGGCGGTGGAACGGGTCCCCCGCTCGATGCAGTGCAGCCCCATGAGGGAGGGGTCGATGTCGAAGCGCTGCCCGAAGACGTAGGCGCGCATCTCCTGCGCCGGGGCCACGTAGGGCTCGCCGATGGGCACCCCCAGCCACCGCGACACCAGGTCCGGGTCGAAGGGGCTGGCGTCCACCGTGGGATAGGACTGGGGAACGCCCCCCTCCCGGGAGAACATGTTGAGCACGGTAACCTCGTAGCCCAGGCGGCGGGCGCTGATGGCCGCGGAGAGCCCGGCCAGACCGGCACCCACCACCACCGCTTGCTTGCTTCCCATCTTCCCTCCCTCAGATCTTGCCGTAGCCGGGCACGGTCTTGAGGCACCATTCCATCATCGGCCGGATGAGGTCGGGGTGCCTCTCCCAGAGGGAGAGCCCCAGGTTAACCCCGATGTTCCTCATCCAGTGCGGCTGCAGGCCGAAGAGCCGGCGGGCCAGCCACGAGTATTTGTAGGATGAGCTCATGCGGCGGAATAGGTCGTAGGCCTCGGCCTTGTCGTCGATGGCCATGGCCGCTATCTTCCCCGAGACCAGCGAGGAGTGCACGCCGAAGAGGCAGAAGGGGTCCTGCATGCCCGCCAGGGTCCCCGCCAGGATCTTGTTGCCGGCGAAGAGGCGGGGGTTGCGGATGCTCCGCACCGCCACCACTCCCTCGTGCACCTTCCAGTTGGCGAGCTCCACCCCCTCGTCGCGGCGCAGCTGTTCCTGCCAGCGCTCCAGCAGGTCCCTTTTCACCGGCCGGCGGTCGAAGGCCAGGGCGAAGCACACCCCGTTGACGTTGGCGAAATAGTTGTAGTCGCCGGTGTAATCGTCGAACCAGCCCACCATCACCGGGGGTCCCTCATGGCGGCCGTTGGCGATGAACCCGTATACCGGCTGGTAGGGCAGGTTGAGGGCCTCGAAGGCCTCCACCATCAGGCCGGTGGCAATGATGGTGTTGGGCGGGAGCTGGGCCGCATCCGCCTGCGAGCGCAGGGTCCAGCCGAACTCGAACCTCACCCCCGACTCCCGGGCCAGGCCGTAGAGGTAGCTTTCCAAAGAAGTGGAGCGCGCGCCCCTCTCCACCGACTGCAGGTGATGCCATTCCGCCGGCCACTGATGCCGGCGCCCGTAGCACCAGACGCGGAAGACAGTGGGGGGCGTCACGTAGGGCGGCTTGAGCTCGATGCCCAGCCACGCCCCCAGACGCGACGGGTCCATGGGGGTGACGTCCACCGAGGGATGTATCTCCGCCATGCCCCCGATATGCCCGTAGCGCTCGAGCACCAGCACCTCGTGGCCGGCCCGTGCGCAGTGGATGGCCGCGGTCAGCCCCGCCAGGCCCGCTCCCACCACGATGACTTCCGCCATCCTCACTCACCCCCTGTCGGGATGGACTCTAGTGCCCCGCGCCCCCCGCGTTACTCTTCCAGCAGCCCCTCTCCCGGCTATATTTACAAATTGTAATCTTATGGCTTTCTCTCACGTCCTCGCCCAAGGCTCCCCTTGGACCATACTCCTCTCGCTCTTGACGCTCCCCTGCGGCCCGCCGCGGGCAGGGCTCCTGCCGGCGCGCGGGGCGCCGGCAGGAGTTCTCGGTCGGCTCTTTTCATCCCTGCTCACGGAAACCGCGGAGGCTTCCACGAGTTCTCCGGCTCACCGGCTTGACGTCTACGCGCGGTGTCGCCGCCTCCCTCCCTGCGAACCCGGAGCCTCCGCCTGTCCACCAGGCCGCATCACCTCCCTTTCTTCATCCCTGCGATGTCCTCCCCGCGGCGCGGTGTCGGCTATCGGTGCGCCAAACTGCTTCCGCTCCGCGCTTTCCCTGCGCTTCCCGGTTTCCCGGCCGCTCAGGTGAGGAGCCGGCCGGGCAGCTTGGGGATCTCCGAAAGCCATTTATTGATGTTCAGCCGCGTCCCCTCTTCCAGCTGCAAAGCGGCATAGAAGCCCGCGGCGAAGAAGGCCGCGGCGAAGACCAGCTTACGCAGCATGGCCGCATCACCCGCTCTCCCTCATTCACTCTACTTAAATGGACAGCTTCTTGCAGAGGCCGGTCTCGTAATCCCAGCGTCGGGCGGCGATGTTGTTGGGGTCCACCGCCATCTTGAACTGGGTGAAGGCGTCAGCGATGGGCGCCAGGGTGGGCATCACCAGCGGCAGCAGGTCGTCGATGGTTCCCAAGTCCTCGGGAATGGGCAGGGGCATGCCTTTGTTGAGAGCCAGGGCCCCGCAGGCCAGCACCAGGCCGTCGCGCACGATGGCCTGCATCATCACCCGGGCGTAGGTCATCACCGCCCGCATCACCTCGTCCTTGTCCCCCTGGTTGGTGTAGAGGTCGTACTCCATGTAGGCGGAGCGCCCCATATGATAGGGCTGCAGGTAGGTGGAGGCGTCGTCCGGCGGCAGGGGGTCGTCGGTATGGCCCATCTGGTCGGAGGTGGCCACGCGCATCCCCTTCTCCACCTGGAGGAAGTTGTCCAGGTGGCCGATGAGCGCACCGATGAGGAAGGAGCCGCGCACCCGCATGACCCGCACGGTAACGTTGAAGTATTTCTGCCAGCGGTCCAGGTTGGCCGAGCGCAGCTCTCCCACCAGATCGTCCATGGCCTCGGGGGGCATGAACTCGAAGGCGGGCTCTTCTTCCAGGATCACCCGCTCGATTACCTGCGCCTTGAGCCGGGCCTCCTCCTCGGTGACCCCGCTGAAGATGGTGAAGAGGTTGTTGCGGGGCATGCTCTTGGTGATGGCCGAGGCCTCCTTGTTGGTGGAGCCGATGAAGATGCCGAAGAAGGAGTTCTGCATGTGCGCCAGCTCCAGGGTGAGGTTCTCGTTGGCCACCTTGTAGAGCACGTCGATGACCCGGTCCAGCCGGTCCTCGTCGTAGGCGGGGAAGATCTGGTAGATGTGCTCCTGCTCGGGGTAGAGGCGCAGGGTCATCTCGGTGACTGTGCCCAGGGTGCCGAAGGCGTAGCGGAAAAGGGAGCTGGCATCGGGCCCCGGGCCGGGGACCTGGGCCTTCACTGCCCCGTAGGAGGCGGGGCCGGTCTTGACGATGCTGCCGTCGGGCAGCACCAGGGTGGAGTCGATGATGTTGTCGATGCCGAAGCCATACTTGGAGGCCAGGGTGTTGATATTGCAGAAAGCGTGGTTGGAGATGACCCCGGCGGTGGCAGCGGTGGAGGGGTTGAGCACCCGGCACTTCACCTTCTGTGCCTCCACCTGGGCGGCCAGGTAGTTTACCCCCGGCTGGATGACCATGTACATGTTGTCCCCGTCCACCTCGAGGATGCGGTCCATGCGCCGCAGATCCATGATGATGCCACCGTAGAGGGGTATGTGCAGGGCCATGGTGGTGAGCCCGGTGCCCATGGGGATGACATCCACCTTGCACTCGTTGGCGATCTTGTAGACCTGGGCAACCTCCTCGGTGGAGTCTGGCATAACCACCAGGTGGGGATAGTTGGCAGGGAAGGGGCTTTGGTCGCGGGAATAGCCGATGAGGATCATGGGGTCATCGGTGACCCACTCGCTTCCCAGGGCCTCCTGCAGGAGCTCCTTGGCCCGGGCGAGATCCTCCGGCTTGTTGTGCAGGGGTTCGGCCTCGTGCTGCATGATGATACCGGAGACCCGGCGCTCGCGGATGTTCTTCTCGATATCCTTGATCCACATAGCCCTACACCTCCTTCCCCAGCGCCATCATGACCAACTCGGCAAGATCATAGACCTTCATGTCGCTCTTCTTGTCCTCAACCGCCTTGTGGAACATCTGCAGGCAGTAGGGGCAGCTGGTCACGATGGCCTCGGCCCCCACCGCCTCCGCCTCGAAGAGCCGTTCCTTGGCGGTGTACAGGGCGAAGTCGGGGAAGGCATAGGGCACCCCGCCGCCCCCGCCACAGCACAGGGAGTTGAACATGGAGCGGTGGAACTCCAGCACCTCCAGGCCGGGGATGGCCTCCAGTACCGCCCGCGGCTTCTTGTACTGGTCGAAGCGGCGTCCCAGCTTGCAGGGGTCGTGCCACACCGCCTTCATCTTCACCTCGTTGGTGAAATTGAGGGACTTGTCCTTGCGCAGCAGCCACCACAGCGCCTCGCTGATCTGCATCACTTTGATGTCGGAGTTGAGGTGGTCGGCGTACTCCTCCTTGAAGACCCAGGCACAGTGGCTGCAGGGGGCGACGATGGTCTTGACCCCCAGGGCGTTGAACCTCTCGATGTTCTCGAAGGCGAAGGTCTCGAAGAAGTCGCGGTCGCCCACCAGCAGCATGGGCGCCCCGCAGCAGAGCTCCTCCGCACCGAGGGTGCCCACGTCCCAGCCCCCCTCCACCAGGGAGAGGGCGGCGGCCCGCACCGGCTTGAGCAGGGCGGGGTCGGCGGCATAGGTGCAGCCGGCGAAGAAGAGCACCTCGGCCTGATCCTTGTTCAGGTTCTTCAGAGGCAGACCCTTGGCCCAGTCGCCCCGCTTCTTCTTGGACAGGCCCCAGGGGTTATCGTTCTTCTCCAGGGACTCGGCCAGCTTCTTATGCTCGGGCATGGGGCCCCAGCCCTCCCGCACCGCCTTTTCCCGCATCAGCTCGAAGACGCGGGTGGGAAGGAGCTGCTTGACCTCGTAGCACTGCTCCTGGCAGGAGGAACAAAGGTTGCAGGCGTACAGGATGTCCCGCATGACCTCGTTGGGCGCCAGCTCCTTGGTGTGCAGCCCCCTGGCCAGCTCCATCTTGCCCGAGGCGTAGTAGGCCTCCCAGCGGAAGCGGGTACCCGAGGGGCAGTTGCGCCAGAAACGGGAATCGGCGCAGAACTGGACGTGCACCCCCTGGCAGATCTTGCACTTGGTGCAGATGGAGTAGTCGGCCTGCAGCTCCTCCAGGACCTGGCGGGTTGCGGTGATCCTCTTCTTCATCTCTCTCACACCCCCTGCAGCAACTGGTCGGGATTGAGGATGCCGGCGGGATCTACTATCCTCTTGAACAGCTTGAGCAGGTTGAGGAAGCCCTCGTCCACCCGCTCATAGACCATATCCGCCAGCTTGCCGGTGGGCTTGTCCACGAAGGTCCTCTTGTCCAGCAGGACCCGGTAGGCGTCCTCGTAGATCTTCTCCGCCCTGGCGGCCTCGGCCTCGTCGTCCGGGTTGTAATAGAGATCGCTCTCGCAATAGGCGGCCCCCCCGAAATAGACCGGCACGATCACCTGGCCCACCTCGGAGGCAGGATAACCGTTCTTCTCCGCCGCCGCGTTCACGTCAGAAAAGAGCTCGGGCGTGCGGGCGAAGAAGTCGTAATGAAAGACGTGCTTGAGCCCGCCCTTGTAGTAGTCGCGGTCGAAGAGGTACCAGGGCTTCTGCAGCTGCCGGTCGATGACCTCCACCAGTTCCCCCTCCACCAGCTTGCCGCCCAGGTCCGCGGCGTCCTTGGATACGAAGTCGGACCACATCTCCACCAGCTCCCGGTGGTGCTCCTGGGTGACCACCGCCAGCCAGGGCGGCAGCTTCTCCCGCAGCGCCTCGGCTTGGTCGGGCGTGGAGGAGCAGAGCACCGAGAGGTAGCGGGCGTTGGCGGTGAAGGCCTCGAAGCAGTGCTCTTCCCTGGACACCTTGTAGATGAGCTGCCGGGCGGGGGCGACGTCGTCGAAGGCGAAGAGCTGCACCTTGCGGGTCTCCCGCAGGGGGTAGGTATAGACGATGCCGTAGAAAGGCAGGCCGTAGATGTCCTCGCTGGCCCCGAAGAGGAGGGAGAACTGCGGGCCCTGGTCCTCGCGGAAATCGGCGATCCCCTCCATGGTCATCTGCTGGGAGCCCGACACCCAGATGCGCCCGTCGGAGAGGACCGCGTGGAAGATGGAGAGGTTGGGGGCGCGGTAGCCGCCGCTGCCCATGAGGATGTCGCGGTCCAGGTAGGAGCGCAGCACCGAGCGGCTGGTGGCGGCGACCGGCAGCAGCAGCTTGCAGTCCTTCTTCAGGCATTCCTCCTGCAGCTTCTCGTAGGTGACCCCGGCGTAGATGTGGGCCATGAGGTTGCGGCGGTCGATCTCCTTGATGGCATCCATCCGGGAGAAGTCGATGAGGATCCCCTCCTTCTCGGCCAGGGCCGGATCCATCTGCTCCCGCCTCACCGAGTAGACCGGTATCTTCCTCTCGCTGGCCAGCACGGCCACCTCGCTAAGGTCGTACTCGTCGCGCGGCCGTACCATCACCAGCTGGGGACGGTCGCCGATGCGGGGAAAGTATTTCTTCAGGGCCGCCTTGCCCTGCAGGACGTTCTCCCTCCCCACGATCTCGGCGATGTCTTTGATCACGCCCTCGGAAATCATCGCTCCTCCTTTTCCTTTATGCCGTCCTCACCCGGGAAAGCGGATGCGAAAAGGGACGGGGGATAACCCGCCGCCCCTCGGCTCCCGGACCTCGCGCCGGACATGCTCCCGGTCGACTTCATCATTCCCGTCCCTTGCTTTTTCCGGCCTTTCGGCTATAATCTCCGCAGAGTGAACGACTGGTCAGTCATAGTGACGGGTTAAATTATATTGCCGGTCCCGAAACGATGTCAAGCGGTCGAACGAAAGTAAGCAGATGGCCTTTGATCAGGTATTTCACGAAATTTAATGGTAATTTATGGTAATTGACATGCCGTCATTATCCTTTGTTTGTGAAGATAAACTAACATGGGGTCAGGTCTTGACAATTGACAAATCGGCGGGGAGTAACATGGGGGTCATGTCTTGACAATCGACAATTCAGTGGGGAGGGAGCGATGAAGAAGGAAGTCGTGATCGTGGGGGCCGGCCTCTCCGGGCTGGTGGCCGCCATCAACCTGGCCAGGCGCGGCTACGCCGTGAAGGTGTTGGAGAGGGAGTCGCGCGTCGGCGGCTCGCCCCTCTACCACCCCAGCGGGCAGGGCACCTTCCTCCGGCTCAAGGAGATGTCCGATTACATCGGCGTAGACCTCTCGGAGGTCCTGGAGCCCATCCGGACCATGGTGGAGATGCCGGGCAGGTTCAAGTGCGAGATCGACACCAGCATCGGGCCTCCCTGGTTCTTCGAGCGCGGGCCGAGGAGCACCTCCGTGGACAGCTACCTCTACGGGATAGCCCGGGAGGAGGGGGTGGAGTTCGAGTTCGGCCGACCGGTTTACACGCGGGAGGAGCTGTCCTCCCTCCCCCCCAGCTCCATCGTGGCCACCGGCTTGCACTTCGAGGGCTTCGACCTGGTGGGCCAGCCCTACCTCACCTCCCATCACTTCACCTACAAAGGCGCCTGCGACCCCGACCTCAACTACGTCCATCTCTTCCACGACCGTTACACCACCGACTATGGATACACCTCCTGTTTCCGCGGCATCCGTTACGTGCACCTCTTCAACCGCCATCAGCCCATCTCCCTGGCCGCCCGCGAGGCCTTCGCCCGCCGGGTCAGGGAGGAGGACGGCTTCGAGGTACCGGAGTGGAACTCCTTCACCTTCCCCGTACCTGCCGCCTCCTACCGCACTCCCCGATTGCTGTTGGGAGACAAGATCCTGGCGGGAACGCTGGCGGGGGCCATGGACAACGTGGCCTTCTTCGGCCTGCACGGGGCCCTGGTGTCCGGGAGGATAGCGGCTCTGGCAGTGGAGGACCGTTACGCGGCATGGCAGGAGTTCCGTAAGTGCACGCTGCCCTACCGGCCCGGGTTGGCCGCCGCGCGCCTCATGGCCCGGCAGCCTTCCTGGCTGACCCGGCTGGGGTTCCTGGCGGCATTCCACGATTACCCCAGGAAGAAGCTGACCCAGCGAGCCCTGATCACGGGAATGCCGGGTTACCTGAACACTGTTCAAGGTTTACCCGCCGCCATTAGCGGGGGAGAGGCGGCGTAGAGAGCTGAGCGTTCACCGCGAGTGAAAAGGGAGGTCTGGAGATGGCGGGAGCCAGGAAGGTAGTGGTGATAGGGTCGGGCCCGGGAGGAGCGGGGGCGGCCGCCCTCCTCCAGGCCAAGGGCCTCCGGGTGACCCTGCTGGAGAAGAACCCCTTCATCGGCGGCAAGTGCTGGTCCTTCGAAAAGGAGGGCTTCTTGGTGGATTCCGGGGTGCACATGTTCTCCATGGGGGACTCCGGACAGCACGGCGACGTCAACCGGCGCGTGGGCGGGGACCTGGAATGGCTGGTAGCCAACCCCGGCGAGCACCTGCTCATGGGGGGCATCGCCTTCATGAACCTATACCAGAGTCTTACCGACCCCCGAGTCATCCTCGGCAATCTCAAAGCGGGGGCCAAGGTCGCCTTGAACCGCCGGAAGATTAAGGAGAAGGTGGAGCGGGAGAGGCAGCTGAAGGGGCTGGAGAAGGAATGTTACCGCGCATCCAAGCGTTACGGTCCCCTGGAAGCGCTGCGCCTGGCCGCGGGGATCGCCCGGCGCGACGAGAGCCTGCTGGCGGAGTTGGACGAGATCACCTTCCAGGAATTCGCCCACCGCTTCACCGACGAGATCGGCGCCCTGCAGGGGATGTTCGCCCTGGCCATGCTGCTCACGGTCACCCCCGCCCACCTGGTCTCGGCAGGTGAGTACATGTGGTGCTTCGCCAACGCCTTCGCCAAGAAGACCCTGGGGGTGCCCCGGGGCGGCTCCCGGGAGATCCCCGGCTCCTTCGTCCGCGCCTTCCTGCGCCACGGGGGGACGCTGCGCACCAGTTGCGAGGTCAAGCGCATCCTGGTCGAGGGGGAGAGGGTGCGCGGCGTGGAAACGTCCGAAGGCGAGGTCATCGAGGCGGACACGGTGGTCTCCAATGCCGGGATCAAGCGGACGGTGGAGCTGGCGGGAGAGGAGAACTTCCCGGGCGAATACGTGGAATACGTGAAGGGACTGCGCCAGTCCTATTCCTTCATCACCTGCAAGTACGGACTTCAGAGGCGGGTGGTGAGCCTGCCCGCGCCCTCCTTCTTCAACATTCCCAACGTGGACCCCGACCACATGTTCGACTACATCGACGAGGGCGGGGTGCCGGAGGATCCTTTCCTCTTCACCCCCATCCCCTCGGAATGGGACCCCTACGCCGCCCCCCCGGGAAAGCAGTTGATCATCGTGGGGGTGCCCGGCCCCATCGAGGTAACCCCGGCCAACGTGGAGCAGTGCGAGCGGATCCTGGACCGGGCGGAGCAGCGCCTCTTCGAGATCTTCCCCAAGATACCCGCGAACATCCAGTGGAAGATGCGCACCCACATAGCCCACACCGCCCGCATCACCGGCAAGCCCACCGGGGAATGCATCGGCCTGATGCAGTGCGTGGGGCAGACCGGAGCCAAGCGCCCCTCTCCCCGCACCCCGATCCGGGGCCTCTGGCTGGTGGGGGCGGACGCGGGTGCCCGGGGCGTGGGCACGGAGATGGCCGCAGGAAGCGCTCTTTACCTTTCCAACCTCATCGAATGAGGTTGACGGGCTAGCGAGCCGCCTAACCCGCCGTAAAAGAAAGGTGCCGCGGATAGCGGCACCTTCTTCTTTCTCCCGCCTCGATCAGGCCAGACCGTACCGGGACAACGCCTCCGGCTTGGGCCTTCCCTCCTCGTCCAGCATGGCCAGCTGATAGAGCTCCGAGCGCATCAGCTCCATGTTGGGGACCGAGCCGGCGTTGGCTCCCTCCTGGGTGGGGGTCAGGGCCTTGGGGGGCAGGACGTCGTCATTGGCCCCCGAGCCCCAGTCATTGAGCATTAGGCGCTTGAGGTACCAGATGCGCCAGCCGCAGTCCAGCATCTCCTCCAAGGTGAAATCGTCCCAACCGGTGGTGGCCCTGATCATCTCCACCTCGTCGGTGAGGTTGAGGAAGGCGCCGATGAATTCGCACATGGGCAGGGAGTTGAAGACCTGGCCCACCGCCAGCGCCTTCCAGGTCAGCTCGGCCTTGCCCTTGGAGGTCATCCCGGTGAAGGGGCCCTTCAGCCCGATCTCCGGCCAGGAGGCCATGCCCCCCTCCACCAGCAGGTTCACCGAGTTGAGGTGGCACGCCCCCCGCGTCCCCATGGCGTAGCCCAGGCCGTAGCCGTGAAAACCGCGGGGGTCGTGGGCGGGGAAGTCCAGCCCCCGAACGTGGACCGAGAGATCCGGAGCCCCCAGGGATTCGGCCAACCGACGGGAGCCCCCGGCCATGCGCTCTCCGAATCCCTCCCGGTGGGCGGTCATGCGTATGGCTTCCAGGGCGGCCTCCATGTTCCCCCAGGAGAAGTCCAGCCCGGTCTCCTCCCGGCTCAGCAGGCCCCGCTCCTGGGCCTCCATGCAGGCGGCCAGCACGCTACCCATGGCGATGGTGTCCATGCCCAGGCGGTTGCAGAGATCGTTGGCCTTGGCCACCGCCTCCAGGCTGGGGTTCATCAGGTTGGTACCCATCATGCACACCGTCTCGTATTCGGGTCCGGCGTGCTCGCTCATGGCGTAGGGGCCCTCCTCCACCTTCACCACGCGCTTGCAGCGGACCGAGCAGGCGTAACAACCTACTATCTTCACCAGGATGTGATCGTTATAATAGAAGGAATTGAGGGTGTCCAGCGCCTCCAGCCATTCCCCCACGCTCCAGTTCTTCACGGGGACGTCGCCGGAGAGCATGCCCGAGTCCAGGGCCCCGTTGGTCCCCAGCTCGTGCAAGGTGTCGGCCAGGAGCGACTTCTTCAGCTTCTCCACCAACCTCTTGTTGAGCTCCTTGGCTGCCTCGGGATCGGCGTATTCGACCTTGCCTCCGCCGCGTACCGCGATGGTCTTCAGGTTCTTGGAGCCGGCCACCGCTCCCAGACCGCAGCGCCCGATGACGCTTCCCATCTCGTTCACCAGGCAGGCCAGCGGGATCTGGTTCTCCCCCGCCGGCCCGATGGAGAGGGAACGGATGCTCTTCCCCTCGGAAAGGTTGGCCTCCAGCCACTCGTGGGTCTGATAGGTGTCCTTGCCCCAGAGGTGGGAGGCATCCCGCAGCTCCACGGTGTCCCCCTCGATGAAGAGATAGACCGGACTGGCCGCCTTCCCCTTGAAGATGATGCCGTCATAGCCGGCTAACTTAAGTGCGGGACCGAAGGATCCGCCGCAGTTGCCCTCCCCCCAGAGCCCGGTGAGGGGAGAGCGGGCAGCCACCGAGAAGCGGCCGGTCCCGGTGAAGCTGGTCCCGGTGAGTATGCCGGTCATCACCATCAAGGGGTTCCCCGCATCAAGTGGCTGCACCTCCGGGGAGATCCTGTCCCGGAAGAGGCGCGCCGCCAGACCCGCCCCGCCCAGGTAGGCGCGGAACAGCGGCTCCTCCAGCAAGGTGTGACTTATCTCACCGGAACCCAGATCCACCTCGACGATCCTGCCGATGAATCCTCCCATTTCCCTCCTCCTCTTATCCGGGCTTCCTCCCCCACGCGTAAACGCAGGGGATGCTGTTGCGGAAGCCGGGCCGGGCGGATTCCCGCCACAGCCTCTCCGTGACCATCAGAACCTCATCCTCGCCGATGCCCGCCTCCCTCCACACCGCGGAGGGCGCCAGGTCGCCGGGCAGCAGTTCCCCCAGATCCAGCCGGGCCTCCTCCAGGCTGGCGTAGGTCCGGCTGGTGTCGGCATGCCAGACGAAGGTCTCCAGCTCGACAAAGCCCACCCTCTCGAGCGCCTCCGGGAGGTAGCCGAGGCCGAAACCGTACGCCGGATGCAGGCGTTCCAGGGCCAGCCGCATCCTCCTCCATGCCGCTTCCGCCTCCCCCCAGTCCATCTGGTAGCTCTCCTCGCGCAGCACCGGCTCGAAGAGCGAGATGCGGCCACCCGGTTTGAGCACCCTGAGGGCCTCCCGCAGGGCCGCCTCTCTTTCCCTTATGTAGGCGAAGACGGAACGCCCGGTGACCGCATCGGCGATGCCGTCCTCCAGAGGTAGCGCGCAGACATCCCCCCGGATGAACTGTAAATTGGAAAGGCCGCGCCGCCGGGCTTCCTCCCGGGCCCTCTCCAGGGCCCCCTCGCTCAGGTCCACCCCGATGACCCGGCCCTGCGGACCGACGATGCGGGCCGCCTCCAGGGCCACCAGACCCCTCCCGCAGCCCAGGTCCACCAGCACGTCGCCCCGGCGCAGCCCCGCCTTGTGCAGAACGCGGTCCCTTATCTGGCCCAGGAGTACTCGGCTGACCGGATCATCCCCGGCATGCAGCTGGGATTCCACCAGGTCCAGCCAGCCGGACCATTCAGCCCCGGGCACGGCCGGCTCCCCGGGCATGGGCGAAGAGGGCCGTGGTTCCGCCGCTTATTCCTCGTCCTCGATCTTCAGGTCGCTGAGGCCTTTCTCGTCCAGCAGCCCGTTGTAGACATCATAGGCGGGCTTGATCACCGGAAGCAGCTTGAGCAGTCGGGGCATGGACCCCTCTGCCTCTATCTCGCCGCTGGAGAGGGCTCCCAGCAGGTTGAGCTTACCGCACCAGAAGGCGTGGGCGGTGTCCATCTCCATGGTCATGACCGCATCGGGGGTCAGCTCCTTGGGAGGAGTGCCGGGATAGACCTTGACTCCCTCGGGGTCGGTGCAGTCTACCCAGAACTCCCCCTCGGGATTGCGGTAGACGAAGCGCACGATCAGCTGCGAGTCCCTGGCCTTCTGGGCGATGTTGGGGTCAGCCATGAGCTTGTCGAAGACCCCCACCAGCAGGTCGTAGAACGGCTGCGGGTCACTGAAATAAGCCATCTTCTCTCCTCCTTCTCTCCCTCGCCTGTCCTTCCCGATCCTCATCCGACCCTGCGGCGGACGCCCCGCTTCTCTTCGTCTGATCCGAGACGCCGCGCCCTCCCCTTAAGGGAAGAGGCGGAGTTGCCCCGGCTTTATCCGTCTCAGGAGGGG
>Ga0209162_1001313_pt1 | contig 24728 bp, 19 predicted proteins | sample YNPNPMetaG_FD_187121 | JGI IMG/M metagenome (GOLD analysis project Ga0209162, IMG submission 187121) | Anoxygenic and chlorotrophic microbial mat microbial communities from Yellowstone National Park, USA - YNP NP MetaG (SPAdes) (version 2) ...
CGCCGCCGGGGACCTGGGCGCGTCCCCGGCCCGTTGTCTGGTCTTTGAGGATTCGCTTATGGGCCTGGAGGCAGCGCGCCGGGCCGGAATGCCGGCCATCGCCCTCGCCACCACCCTCGACGCGCGGGAGCTGGCCGACGTGCCCGGCGTCGTGCAGGTCATCCCGGACTTTGCACTGGACCCGGCGACGTTGCTGGGGATCGCTTTCGGTGAACTGGATTCCTGAAACAAGGCGGTGGCTATGTAAAGCCACCCTGCGGCCTTTTACAACGTAGGGCGGGTTTCTTACCCGCCTGCCTTTTGGAGAGACGGGGAACCCATGAGCATCTTTGAGATCGTCATGCTGTTGTGTTTTGGCGTGAGCTGGCCCATCTCTATCGCCAAGGCGTTGCGTACCCGGCTGGTGGCCGGCAAAAGCCCGGTCTTTATGGGCCTGATCATCGCCGGCTACCTGTGCGGCATCGTCCACAAGGTGCTCTATAACCCGGACTGGGTCACGCTGCTATATGCCGTCAACGCTGGCATGGTAGCTGTGGACATGTATCTCTACTTCCGGTTTTCGGCGGAAAAAAGGCCGTTGTTCGAGGACTTGCGGAGGAGGGTATCATGAAAGCGATGCTGTTGCGCGCTACGGCGCCGGCCGAGGATCGGCCGCTGGAATGGACAGACCTGCCGACGCCTCGCCCCGGCCCCGGCGAGATTCGCCTCCGGGTACATGCCTGCGGCGTCTGCCACACCGATCTGCACACCGTAGAGGGCGACTTGAGGCTGCCCCGGCTACCGGTGGTGCCCGGCCATCAGGTGGTGGGCGTGGTGGAGGAAAGGGGTCTCGGCGCGACGCGGTACGAGATCGGCCAGCGAGTGGGCGTGCCCTGGCTCTATTGGGCCTGTGGCGAATGCGAGTTCTGCCAACGCGGGCTGGAGAACCTGTGCCGCCAGGCCCGGTTCACCGGCCTCCACGCCGACGGTGGCTATGCCGAGGCGATGGTGGTCCCCCAGGATTTTGCCTATCCCATCCCGGCCGGCTTTTCCGACATCGAGGCCGCGCCGTTGCTGTGCGCCGGGATCATCGGCTACCGGGCGCTGCGCCTCAGCGCGGCCCAGCCCGGCCAGCGATTGGGCCTCTATGGCTTTGGGGCCTCGGCCCACGTCACCATCCAGGTGGCGCGCCATTGGGGCTGCAAAGTATATGTGTTCACCCGGAGCGAGGGGCACCGGCGACTGGCCCAGGAGCTGGGGGCTGTCTGGACCGGCCGCGCGGAGGATGACCCGCCGGCCAAAATGCACGCCAGCATCATCTTCGCCCCGGCCGGCCGACTCGTCCCGGCGGCCCTGCGCGCCCTGGAGCGCGGCGGCACGCTGGCCCTGGCCGGCGTCACCATGACCCCCATCCCGGAACTGAACTACGACGAGTTGCTCTACTGGGAGCGGACGGTGCGCAGCGTGGCGAATTTCACCCCCCAGGACGCCCGGGAGTTGCTGCGGGCCGCCGCCGAGATCCCCATCCGCACCACTGTGCAGACTTTCCCCCTGGAGCAGGCCAACGAGGCCCTGCTGGCCCTCAAGCGCAGCGAGATTGACGGGGCCGGGGTGCTGATCGTGTCTGATCGCTGACGGCCGACCGCCGTCAGAATATCAAAACGGACCGCCGCCTGCGGTCGGCGATATTGCTCTGGAAAGAGGTTGGGGTGATGAACGCGATTCCGCAACAACGTCTCCTGCTCATCGGCGTCGGCAACGTGGGCCGGCGTTTTTTGGAGCTGTTGAGCCGCAAGGGTGACGTGCTGCGCGCCCGGCTGGGGCTGGAGTTGGTCGTGACAGGCGTGGCCGACACCTCCGGCGTCGCCGTCTGCGCCGCTGGCCTGGACCCGGCGCAGATCGTGCGGCTCAAGGTCGAGGGCCGGGGCGTGGCGAATTACCCCGGCTGGGGGCGGTCAGGACTCACTGCCCTGGAGATGGTGCAGACCACGGATGCTGATCTGCTGCTGGAAGCCTCGCCGGTCAACCTGACGGACGGCCAGCCAGCTTTGGGGTGCATCGAGGCGGCCCTGGGCCGGGGGATGCACGTGGTCACGGCCAACAAGGCCCCCCTGGTGCTGGCCTACCCCCGCTTGATGGCCCTGGCCGAGGCTAATGGCGTGCTGCTTCGCTTCGACGCTACGGTGGCCGGCGGGTTGCCAGCCATCAACCTGGGTCAGCGTGACCTGGCTGCCGCTGAGGTTCACCGGCTGGAGGGCATCCTCAACCTCACCACTAACTATATCCTCACCCGCATGGCCGACGACGGGCTGAGCTATGCCGAGGCCCTGGCCCAGGCTCAGGCCGCCGGCCACGCCGAAGCTGACCCCAGCCTGGATGTGGCAGGCTGGGACGCCGCCGTCAAGCTGGTCATCCTGGCGAACAGCGTGCTGGACTTCCCGGCGCGGCTGACCGATGTGGACGTCGAGGGGATCACGGGCATCACCGCCGAGATGCTACGCCAGGCCAACCTCGCCGGCCAACGCATCAAGCTCGTGGCGACGGCGCAGCGAGACGGCGCCGGCTATCGCCTCAGCGTGCGCCCCACCTGGCTGGACGCCGACCACCCGCTGGCCCGGCTTGGCCCCTCTCAGATGGGCATCGTCTACCACACCGACATCTGCGGCATTCTCTCGGCGGCCATCGTGGAGGAGACACCGTTGCCCACCGCCGCCGCCATGCTGCGCGACGTCGTGGACATCTACAAAAAGACCGGCCGGAGTTGACCGACCGGTCTGGAGGCTACCATGAGCCATCTGGCCCACGAGATACATGAGCAACCTGCCGTGCTCCAACGCCTGCTCGACGCGGAACGCGAGTCTGCCTGGCAAATAGCTGAGGTCATCCGGTCGTGCCGGATAGAGCACGTGGTCATCGCCGCCCGGGGCACGTCGGACAATGCGGCCCGCTATGCCCAGTACCTTTTCGGCACGCTGAACCGGCTCCCGGTGGGTCTCGCCACGCCCTCGCTGTTCACCCTCTACGGAACGCCGCCCCGGCTGGGCAATGCGCTGGTCATGGGCATCTCCCAGTCCGGCCAGTCGCCGGACGTAGTGGCGGTGGTGGCGGAAGGCCGGCGCCAGGGCGCACTGACCCTGGCCCTCACCAATGACCCGGCCTCGCCCCTGGCGGCCGCGGCCGGGCACCACCTGCCCCTGCACGCCGGCCCGGAGCGCAGCATCGCCGCCACCAAGACCTACACCGCCAGTCTGGCGGCCCTGGCACTCCTGGCGGTTGCCCTGGCCGGGGACAAAGATCGGCTGGCCGGGCTGGCCCGGCTCCCTGGCCTGGTCTCTCAGACCTTGCACCTCGACGCGGCGGCCCGGGCCGCCGCCGCCCGCTGGCGCTTTGCGACCCGCTGCGTGGTGCTGGGGCGGGGCTACAATTATGCCACCGCTTTCGAGATCGCCCTCAAGCTCAAGGAACTGACCTACCTGGCTGCCGAGCCATACTCCCCGGCCGATTTCCTGCACGGGCCGGTGGCCATGGTCCAGCGGGACCTGCCGGCGTTGATCATCGCACCCACCGGGGCCACGCTGGACAACGTGCGCGCCCTGACCAGAGACCTGCGGGAGGCCGGCGCCGAGCTATTGGTCATCAGCGACAGCGAAGAGCTGCTCGCGTTGGGGCAGGTGGCCCTGGGCCTGCCGGCGGGCGTGCCGGAGTGGCTATCGCCGATCACCGCCGTGGTAGCCGGGCAACTCTTCGCCCTGCACCTGACTGAGGCCCGCGGCCTGGACCCGGACCGGCCGCGCCGGCTGCAAAAGGTAACCCGGACCCATTGAACACCCTGTACCCTACCGCCGGTTAGCCCGGCGGGAGGATGGGGACTATAGCCCGGCCATCGTCAGAGCCATCAACGCCTTCTGGACGTGGAGCCGATTCTCGGCCACATCATAGATGCAGGAGCGCGGGCCAGAGGCCACCTCGTCCGTCACCTCGTGGCCCCGGTCAATAGGCATGGGGTGAGTAAAGATGGCATTCTCGGTAAGGGCCATCTTGGCTGCGTCGCAGATCCACTCCGGATACTGGAGTGCCTTCTCGATCTCCTGAGCTTTCAAGAACTCCCCATCCCGATAGGCGTGGGGACTCATCCAATGGCGGCTATAGACCACGTGCGCGCCATAATACCCCTCTCGCACGTCCGTGGTCTCGGTGAAAGTGCGACCATTGATGGCGCAGTTCTCCTTAGTCCAGGCTACCACCTGGGGATCCAGGTCAAAACCCGGCGGATGAGCCAGGGTCACGTCCATTCCCAACCGGGAGCCAATGAGCAGAGCTTCCTGGACGCTACACCAGGACCGGGCCAGGGCGCCATGACCCCAGGTGACCAGCAACTTCTTGCCGCGCAGGTCTCCCAGCCATTCGCGCCAGCCCATCACATCGGCCAGTCCCTGGCATGGGTGATACTTGTCGTGGGCCATGCTGATGACCGGGATAGAACACCAGTGGGCGTATTCGCGGATCAGTTCATCACCCTCACCATAATAACCCACCTTATCCTCCAGGATACGGATGCCCAGGCCGGCCGCGTAGCGACTCATGACCCTGGCCGCATCCTCCACTGTCTCCCCGGCGGTAGTGGCCGTCTTCAGACGCATGGCCTTTGGCTCCAGGAACTGGGCGTGTCCTCCCAACTCGGTGGCTGCGCATTCAAAGCTCTGCCGTGTCCTCACAGAAGGGTTATAGAAAAACATGAAGAACGTCTTGTGATTGAGCAGACTGGTGTACCGGGGCGAGTATCTCTCGCGCTTCATGCGCGTGGCCAGATCCAGCACTGCCTCCAGTTCAGTCAGCGACCACTCTTGCGTAGTTATCAGGTCTCGACCGTAGAGGTCTGGGTAGTACATCATTGTATTTCCTCCTCCGTCTAGTGGGATGGTTCAAGATTGGTTGACACTTTGGCCGAAGGCCTTCATTGCCCCTCACCCACTTTGGGCCCCCTCTCCCCTGGCCCGTCGCCGCAGGCGAGCGGGAGAGGGGAGGGGCGAGGGCCAGGCGGGGGCCGTAGAACCGAAAGTATTATAGTGCATCTCGGTAAAAGTGACAAGAGCGCAGAATTTCTGGGCCTGACATCCGTGCGTAATTAAACGCCTGAGGTCACTGCCTCACTTCCCACTTTGTCCCTTCGGGGAGGGGAAAGAATGCACCTCGTAGGGTTTTTGCGGCGGCGAAGCCGCCGCAAAAACTTGTTCTTTCCCTGACAAAAGTTATGCACGGAGGTCAATCTGGGCTGCTTGACATGCTTTCGAGATATGCTATACTCAGTAGATGGAAAAAGTTGCTCAAAGCGGGTCTGTGACCCGCGTTTCTCGGCGGTCACAGACCGCCGAGGAGCACGAATTTCCATCTACTGATACTCTTCAACAACGGGCCGGCAGGACTGACCGGAGCCGGCGCGGAGGCTTGATTTTGGACCTCGAATGGGACTTACCCACGCTCTATCTCGGTTTGCTGGGGACCCTGGTGCTGGCCCTGCTGGTAGCCTGCCTGGCCTATCGGCTGGGCTCCCGGTTGGACCTGCTGGCGGCGCGTTGGCCTTTGCGCGCCACACCCTGGCTCCTGGTGAGCCTCATCATCGCCTATGTCCTGGTCTTTGGGGGGCTGAGCCTGCTGCGCCATGAGGCGTTTCACAGCAAAGGCTATGACCTGGGCATCTTCAGCCAGGTGGTTTGGAACTCGGCGCGCGGGCAACTCTACCAGACCACCCTTTATCCCAACGCCTGCTCGAACTTCTTGGGGGTGCACTTTGCACCGATCCTGGCCCTTCTTGCCCCGCTCTATTGGCTGTTCTCCGATGCGCGAGTGCTCCTCATCGCTCAGACCATCGCCCTGGCCTTGGGGGTGTTGCCGGTCTATTGGCTGGCTCGCCAGCGGCCTGGCCCTCCTTTTCCCTTGCTGTTCGCGCTGGCCTATTTTCTGCTGCCGTCGCTCCACTTTGTGAACCTGTTCGATTTTCACCCCATCGCTCTGGTGATCCCCCTGCTTGCGTTCGCCACCTACGGTCTATTGCAGCACCGATATTGGCTATTTGCGACCTTTCTGGGCTTGGCCCTGCTGTGCCAGGAAGAAGTGGCCTTCATCGCCGTGGGGCTGGGGCTGTACCTGCTCCTGGTGCAACGCCGACCGGCGGGGGCAGGATTAGCCGTTTGCGGGTTGCTATGGGGCTATGCCCTGATAAGTTGGGTTATCCCGACCCTGGGGTTTGGTATGGCCCAGCGGGAATACTCGTTCCTGGTGCGCTACGGCTACCTGGGTGACAACGTGGGCGAGATCATCCAGACCCTGCTCACCCAACCCCTGCACGTTCTGGAACGGGTCTGGACCGAGCCACGCCTGCGATTCACCCTGCACCATCTGGTCTCCTTCGGCTTTACCCCCCTGGCTGGCCTGGAGGTGCTGGCTCTCGCTGGTATCCCGTTGACCTACCTGCTGTTGAGCGCGTATGACCCCATGTATTCCCTCCAATGGCACTACACGGCGCCAGTTACGCCGTTCGTGGCCCTGGCAGCCGTGGTGGGATGCGCCCGCCTGCTGCAACGCTGGCCCTCTTCGAGTTGCCGCTGGGCGCTGGCCGGCTTTGTTCTGACCATGAGCCTCGGCCATTACATGTTCGTCTCACCTGGGCCCTTGGGTGCCTATTTTGATCCTGATTTGTATGACATAACCGCGCCGCGTGCCGTGGCCGCCCGGGCCGCGCTGGCCCTCATCCCGGCCAACAGCCCGGTCATGGCCCAGTCCAACCTTGTTCCTCACCTCTCCGAGCGCCCCCTGGTTCGGCTCTACCCTGAAACCCCAGACTTGAACGAGGTGGATTACGTGGTTTGTGACCCCACCGGGCACATCTATGGCTTCCTGTCGCACGAGGCATTATACCTGAATATGGAGCGCCTGGACATCAACCCCTACTACGAGCGCATCTTCGACCGGGATGGCATCATCGTCTTCCGACGACGCGATTTCACCCCGTCGGTCGTGCAACGGGTCAATTTCGGCGATGCGCTGACTTTGTCCGGCTATGATCTGACGGCGGATGGCAGTACCCTGCGTGTCACCCTGTACTGGCGCAGCCTGCGCCGCCTGGAGACGCATTACAAGTATTTTGTGCATCTCGTTGACCACAACGGTAAGTTGATCGCCCAGGACGACCGCGAGCCGGGCAACTGGCGCTACCCGACGACCGACTGGATGCCGGGGGAGACGGTCCCGGAGCGGTACGCATTCGTCTTGCCGGCCGGCGTGAACCCCCACGACTGCCGCCTGCGAGTTGGTGTCTATGCCACCGAGACCGGCGAGCGACTATCGTTCCAGGGAACAGATGGCACACCCTGGACCGAACTGTGGCTGGATTGGCCCCCGTAGGGGAGCGTCTTCAGCCGTCAGAGACATTTTGGAGTAGAGACATGGAAAACCTTCCCCCGCCGGAACGCCCCTTGCGTTGGGGTGAGATCATCCAGAGCATCGTGGCCGGTCTCCTGATCGTGGCCCTCATTACAGCGGCCCTGTTCGCCTATCGGCGGGGCGTGTCGGCTGCCGCCGCGCCGGAGGTGATCATCATCGTGGTGGCCGATGCCCTGCGTGCAGACCGGCTCTCCTGTTATGCCGCCTACCAGGCAGATGGACAGCCTGCCGTTCCCACTCCACATATTGATTCATTGGCCCAAGATGGGGTTCTATATCGTTACATGAATACCCAGTCCGCATGGACCAAGCCCTCTGTAGCGACGCTCTTGTCTTCCCTTTACCCATCCACACACCGGGCACTCACCGAAGAGGATATATTACCCGATGCTGTGCTCACCCTGCCCGAAATCCTGGCCACTCAGGGGTACCACACCGTGGGTTTTGTGGCCAACACCAACCTGTTCCATGAGTTGAACTTTCAGCAGGGATACCAGGAGTATTACGACCTCGACCCGGCTGAATCAACGTTTATACGGCATGGTGACCGCTTCTACCAGGAGGCCGAACGGGTAAACTGGCGCGTCCTGCCCTGGGTGGAAGCCCATCATGACCAGCGCTTCTTTATGTACATCCATTATATGGACCCTCACGACCCGTATTTCATACATCCTTATGATGGTCGCAGTTTCCGCAGTGAAGATAAGGTGCCAGCCTGGCTTCTACGCGATATATATGATGGCGAGATCGCTTACTTTGACCAACACTTTGGTAATCTGTTGGCCACGTTGAAACGGCTGGGGCTTTACGATCAGGCCTTGATCATCTTTACGGCAGACCACGGTGAAGAGTTCTACGAGCATCAGGGCTGGGCCCACGGCAAGACGCTTTACCAGGAGATCATGAATGTGCCCCTGATCATCAAGTATCCTGGCAATGCCAGGGCGGGTACGGTAGATGAGGGGCTGGCCCGTATGCTGGATGTGGCACCTACGGTCTTGGATGTGGCCGGCATCGCGCCACCGGCGACCATGCAAGGCGTCAGCCTGCGCCTGCCTCCGACCTCGCCGGCCCGGACCAGGCCCGTCTTTGCCGAGGACCCTATCCGGGCCGGGGTTATGGCTATCCGCACCACACGCTACAAACTAATTCAGGTCACCACCGGCGATCCCCGGGGGCGCGGCCAGACACAACTCTATGACCTGGAGGTCGACCCGGGTGAGACGATCAACCTGGCCCCCAGGCGACCAGACCTGGTAGCCCAGCTAGACACAGACCTGCGCCGGATATTGGCCCAGGCCGAGGAGACTGCCATAACTGGTCAGGGTACGGAACTGAGTCCGGAGTTTCGGGAGCGACTGCGCCGCCTGGGGTATTGAAAAACTCCCTCCCCACGGGAGAAGAACATGATTGAACCGGTTCCATGTGCCATCTCCATTGTGGTTCCCCTCTTTAACGAAGCGGAGAGCCTGACCACGCTCCACCAGGAGATCCTGGCCGCGTTGGCCCATGAGACCCGCCCCTGGGAAATCATCTTTGTGGACGATGGCTCCACCGACGACAGTTTCGCTGTTATTGAACGATTGCATCAGGCCGATCGGCGAGTACAGGCCATCCAGTTCCGGCGCAACTTTGGCAAAGCGGCGGCCCTGGCGGCCGGCTTTGCCGCTGCCCGGGGCGACATCGTGATCACCCTGGATGCCGATTTGCAAGATGACCCGGCCGAGATCCCTCGCTTTATGGCCCGCCTGGACGAGGGCTATGACCTGGTGAATGGCTGGAAACACCCCCGCCGCGATCCCTGGACCAAGACCTGGCCTTCAGGGCTGTTTAACTGGACCACAGCCCGGCTAAGTGGCATCCATCTGCACGACTTTAACTGCGGCTTCAAAGCCTATCGCCGGGAAGTCACCCAGGAACTTGATCTGTACGGCGATCTCTATCGCTACATCCCCGTTTTGGCCCACTGGCGTGGTTTCCGGGTCACCGAGTTAAAAGTCCACCATCGGCCTCGCTGCTTCGGACGGAGCAAATACGGGGTATCGCGTTTTTTGCGGGGCTTCTTTGATCTATTGACGGTGATGTTCATCACCCAATATACCACCCGGCCGTTGCATCTCTTTGGCTGGGTCGGCCTGGCCGCCTTTGGATTGGGTTTCCTCATCAATCTCTATCTGACCGCCTTGTGGTTTCAGGGGGAAGGTATCGGCCATCGGCCCCTGTTGACGCTGGGCGTCCTGCTCATCACCACCGGCGTGCAGTTCTTCAGCTTCGGGCTATTGGCGGAGATGCTGACCCGGGCCGCTTCGGCTGGCCGACCGGCCTATTCAGTGCGGCGGAGATTGGGGAACGAGGAGCGATGAGCGATTACGGGAACTGGCAAAAGTATCGCAACCCTAACCCGATCCAGCGGGCGCTCATCGCCCGTTTCCTGAGGCGATTGGGCGGCATGTTTCGCGCGCTAGACCCGGCTACGGTATTGGATGTGGGTTGTGGCGAGGGATTCGTGGTGGCGGCCTGGCAGCCGACCGGCGGGCCAATCTATTTCGTGGGGGTAGACCTGGATGGCGATGCGTTGCACCGGGCCCGGGATGTGGCCCCGGTGCTGCATCTCTGTCAGGCAGATGCGGCGGCGCTGCCTTTCTCAGACAATGCCAGTGAACTGGGCATATGCACTGAAGTGCTGGAGCACGTGGTGGACCCGGCGCGTGTCCTGAAAGAGGTGTTGCGCGTGTGTCGGCGTGGTGCGCTGCTTAGCGTGCCTCATGAACCCTGGTTTCGCCTGGCAACCCTCCTGCGCGGCAAACACCTGCGTCGCTGGGGCAACGACCCGGAGCACGTGAACCATTGGTCGAGACGAGGATGGCAACGTTTTCTGAGCCACCACTCCCACATCGTCTCTCTCACATCCTGCTTTCCCTGGTTACTGGCGCAGGTGGAGCGACCGGCTGACTGAGGTCAGCCGACCAATCTGGCAATTGGACAACCGGTTTACTCCCGGCTTAATCTTTGAGTTCACTGCAAAAACTCACCGCGGAGACGCCGAGAGCGTAGAGTTCTACATCGTATTCTCTGCCTACTCCGCCCCGGCGGTGAAACGACCTTTTTGCAGTAGACTCATCCTTCGGAAACTGGCACCCGTACTCGCAACAGGGTCAACGTCGAGAGCACAAAGATGGCTCCATAAATGGCAAAGATCGCCAGGTAGCCCAGGCCCGGCGACGCCTGATTGAAAAAGTCAGCCAGCGGCCCGCCGATCCCTGCTCCTACCACACCAGCCCCAGCCCCGGCCAGATTGGAGACCCCCAGGTAAAGGCCAGCCTTCTCTGGCGGCACCAACTTGGTACCCAGCGCCCAATTGGTAGTGAAGAACAATCCCGTGCCGATACCAATGATCGCCCCGCCGACATAGACCATGAGCACACTGCCCCGGAATAACACGACCACGCCGCCGGCCGCCAACAGGCCCGCCAGAGCTACCAGCAATCGCTCGCCGATGCGGTCAGCCAGAAAGCCACTGCCCAGGCCGGCCACCAGGATAAATATCCCTACGGCCATCATCATCGTGCCGGTGGTATCAGCCGCATTGGGCACCTTTACCACGTCCTGCAGGAAATACAGGGCAAAGCCCTGGATGGACCCCACAGCGGCCAGGAACAGCAGCCGGTTCACTACCCACCATGTGAAAGAGGGGTTGCGGCGCACCGCTGGCCCTATCCCTACCTGCGCACTGAACCACACTCCCACGATGATGGAGGCCGCCATAGCCACGAGACCAGCCAGCCCCACAGCTAATAACTGGACCAGGCCCTGCCCGGCCAGCAGATTGCCCACCGCCGCCACTGAGCCACCAAATACCAGCGTCACGCCCCCAAAGATCAGGGTCAACAACACCAGCCGGGTCACCGGCTCCACCAAGGACTCGGTGGGTCGCTCTTTATCTGATAGCGGCCGCTCCGGCGATAGCATAGTGATGAGCATGGTCACGAATACCATCCCCATGACGACAAGGATGGCCGGCCACACATTAGTCGGGCTGACCATCTTGGCAACGACCAGGCCCACGAAAATGGTAGGGATCGGGATCTCCAGGATCGTCTTGACGCCGGACGATATGCCTCGTTGGGATTCCGGCACCAGGTCTGGGATCAACCCCTGCAAGGCCCCATGAGCGATGTTAGAGGCCACCTGTTGCACCAGGATGATCCCAAAGAGCCACCAGTAGCCCGGGGCGGCAGCCACCCCGGCCAGGCACACCAGGGTCATCATCACCCCGCTAAATATATACGGGCGACGCCGACCAAAACGCGAGGTGTTGCGGTCCGACAACAACCCGCCCAGGGGCTGGATCAGGATCGCCACCAGCAACCCGGCCGAACGCAACAGACCATAGTAGGTGTTCTTCACCTCTGCTCCCACAAAGTGCTCCACCAGCAGCGGCAGGATCAATGGAGTCAGGCTTCCAGAGATCACGTTAAGCCCCAACCAGTAAGCGTTAATCGTCAAATGATCCCACCAGCGAATCTTTTTCATCGTTACCTCCCCCTGTGGATGGTTCATTAATGGCTCAATCCTCCCCAGGCTCTAACAGAAGTATGATATTTGATAAGGTGAAGCTAATGCCAGTACCTTTCAAATAACACTCCGGAATCAAGCCTTCAGGCGGGAAATCCGGCCGAAGCCTCTACTCCGGCACCTTATTTGAAAAGTATTGGAGCTAATGCTTGACCTCATGATAGAGCAAGTTTGTGGACCTGTCAAGCCACCCCACTGACATCCGTGCATAACTTCTGTCAGGAGAGAAAGCCTTTCTGGTGATTTTTGCGGCGGCGAAGACGCCGTAAAAACCACCTACCAGGCATTCTTTCCCCTCCCCGCATCGCGTAGCGGCGAAGGGACGCGAAGTGGGGAGAATACTCAACCTCCCGCAGATTATATTGCGCCCCAACCTGGGAGAGGATAGACAGTTACGACATACGAGAGATATTGACAAAGTTGCAGTAGTATGATACTATGTGACTGGAGCTGGAGAACCGGGAAAGAGAGGGGGCATAAAATGATAAGCAGGAAATTATGGACCCTGCTGGTGATCGGTGGCCTGCTGGCAGGTTTATTAGCCTCGCCAGTAACTACGGCGGCGGCGCCCCAGGCCGGCTATGGTGCAGGTACGATCTTTACCACCGACCCGGAGGATCCAGACTCGGAGACCACCAGCTTTACCACGGCTGATAAGATGGTGGTGGCCTGGCTCTATTGTCAGACTACGGAAGGCTCACCGGCCAAAGGCTTTGAGATCGGGATCGAGTTCTATACGCCGGGCGGCCGGGAATACGAGAGCAAGTGGTATGATGATGAGCAGGTGACCTGTGGCACCGAGATCACCACGGACTCGGTTGCCCGCAAGTATGTGGAGATCGCCGGTACGGCAGCCGCGAATGAGACAGGACAATGGTCCGTCAAGTTCTACGTGAACGGCAAGCTCCTCAAGATCGAGAGCTTTACCCTCTCTGGTGACAAGACAGCAGCCGGCCCGGTGACCGATGTGCAGGCTTATCTGGAGGCGCAGGGTTACAAGGTCTACCTTGTAGAGGAGGGGCAGTTAAGCAGTGGTGTGACTTATGCCTATGTGCGCATGGACATGGCCTCCAACGACCTGTATAGTTCCGAGGTATCCGACCAGCTCTACCATGCCTGCTATGCTCTGCGCAACGTCTATCCTGAAGCCGAGACGCTGGCTTGCGGTCTCATGTTCGGTGGCAAATACGAGGTGGTGTTTTTTGCCCTGGCCAGCGATTGGGATGCCTTCTATGGTGGCGGCTCATGGAATGACTTTGTCCAGAAGTTAAAGTACGGCGTCTTGGACCGGGAGACGAATCAACCCCTGTCCAGCGCCGCAGCCAAGAACTTTATGACCAAGAACTTTGGCACCGCTGGCCAATGGACACCGCCCAGGGTCACACCAGGCAAGGGCAACCCCAGCACCGGCATGATCAGCTCAGTAAAGGTGGAGATCAAACCGGACCAGTTGCCCGCCGATGGCAAGAGTACGGCGGAGGTGAAGGTAACCGTCTATGACCGGGACAACCAACCCCTCGGCGATGCCCAGGTCGAGTTCAAGTTATCCGGCTCGGCGGCTACCGGCTGCCGCATCCGTCCCACGGTCACGGCTACGGACAGCAATGGCAAGGCCACAGCGACCTTCACGGCCGGCACCACCAACGGCACCGTGAATGTGACAGCTCAGGTCAAGTCGGCCACCGGCCTGGCTGTGGTGACCATCGGCACCGGCGAGTCTCCAACTACTGACCCCAAGGCCCAGGAGATCATCGCCTTCCTCACCAAATACGGCTATAAGGTCCACGGCGCCGGTTATCTCACAGACCAGCAGGGCAACAAGACCGGCGCCGTAGCCGTGGTCATGGATATGGCCTCTAACACCTTTGATGAGGTGTTGGCCCAGCAGTTGGTCCTGGGCTGGCTGGTGCTGTACCAATCGTATCCAGACGCCCAGGCCCTGTTCGTGATCCTCTACTACGACCGCTATGCCCTGTTCTTTGGCACGACCCCGGTGGAGCTGGCGGTGGCCATCAAGGCCGGTGATGTTGGAGACCAACAGACAGTGACAGCTTTCTGGAACAAGGTCTTTGCCAACCTGATCATCGTGGACCGTGACACCGGCGAGCGGGTTACGGATACCCGGGGTTTTATCCAGAAGAACTTTACCAAAGGCGGTGGAGGGGGTTTTTGAGCGTTGGACCAGCGTGCCCGGCCTGATCCCGATCCGCCGATTGGCCCGCCTTAACCAGGCTGGGTTTTTCCAGCCGCGATATAATCTTAGAGGAAAGGAGGTGAAAGAATGTTAACGTTCTTGCTGCAAGGCTTGCCACCGTTGCCGGGTGGAGGAGCACAGGTTATGACCCTTGACACGCTCATATCCTGGTTCTGGAACGCCATCGCCGTCATCTGGTGGACCATCGTGGCCGCTATTGCGTTTGCCATCGTGATCCCTATCGCCTTGTTCCTGTTCAACAAGATGACCAGGGGCATTGACGAGATGGCAGAACTGAAGAACGGCAATGTGGCAGTAGCCATCGTCCTGTTTGGTTTTATCGTCAGCATGACCCTGATCGTGATCACTATCCTGATCAAGTGATTCGTGTTGCGTGAAGGTGTTCCGTGATCTACGCAGCACGTGATGCGAAACACGCGGCAGAAAGAGGCATCTGGGTGGCAGTGCCTGGGACATTGCCACCCAGATACTATTTTCGTAATTGCTCCTCTCCCGCAGGTTCGTGCGTCTTCGCGGACACGCCAGTCGCGGACAGGAGATACAGTTTCCAGCAACCTGTGGGGGGGAGGCTGAATTGAGTTCGCATGATCCGTTGTACGAGCTGTGGCGCTCAGAACCGGGCGGGGAAACGTTTCTGCGTGCGCTGCGGCACGCCGCTCTCGGTTCCACCCCCCGACATTTTCGTGCGTTGCGTGGCCTGTGGCCATCAGAACGAGAGCGGGAAGCGCTTCTGTAGCCGATGCGGGACTTGCTTGGGAGCTGTGGTGCCACCTGCATCACAAACCAGCCGCTGTCCGGCCTGCGGCTATGCCAACGTGACCGGCAAGCGGTTTTGCGCACGTTGCGGTACCCCCCTGGTCACCATCACGACAGCCCCTCCGCCCCAACCATCAGCGAACCTGGATGATCTGGTGGGCCAGATGCTCACCGAATACAAGATCACGGAAAAGTTGGGGCAGGGTGGCATGGCAACCGTGTTCAAAGCCGTCCAGGTCCCGCTCAAACGCCCGGCGGCGCTCAAGGTTCTGGCTCCGCAATTGGCCCAAGACCAGTCCTTGCTGGCTCGCTTTCACCAGGAGGCCATCTGTGCTGCCAGCCTGGAACATCCCCATATCGTGCCCGTATACGAGGTAGATGAGGCCCAGGGGTATCACTTTATCGCTATGAAATACATCGAGGGGGCTTCTTTAAAACAGATCATTGCCCAGGAAGGCGAGTTGGCTTTGCCCCGCGTGCAGCATCTGCTGGATCAGGTTGCGGAGGCCCTGGACTATGCCCATAAGCGGGGTTTTGTGCACCGTGATGTAAAGCCGGGTAACGTGATGGTGGCTGCCGGAGACTATGTTTACCTGACAGACTTTGGCCTGTCACGAGTCGTGTCGTCCAGCCAGTTGACGATGGCTGGCACGGTCATGGGGACGCCGGATTATATGTCGCCGGAGCAGGCCCGGGGGGACCCGGACATTGATCACCGGACGGACATCTATGCCCTGGGCGTGATGCTCTATGAGATGGTGACGGGGCGGGTGCCGTTTCATGGCCTGGCCCCAGCCGCCGTGATCATGGCCCACATCGTGCAGCCGCCGCCCTCCGCCGTGGAGCAGAACCCGGCTTTATCTCCCCAGGTAGATGCCATCATTCAGCGAGCGATGGCGAAGGACCGGGAAGCGCGCTATGAGACGGCGGGCGCGTTGGCGGCCGACCTGCGCGAAGTAAAGGCGTCAAATGTCCAGGTGTGAAGCGTCAGCCGGCGACGCATGATCTGCGCATGATGTAACTGTCTACCCTCCCGCAGATTTGGGCGTTTCTAATCTGCGGGAGGGTACAGGGTAGGCAATTACCACATGACCATCAATGCTTATTCTACATAAGGAGGTGAACAATCATGGTCGCTTATCGTGCTGCTCCCGCCGTATTGGTAGTGCAGGCCGGGGCCGCTGCAGGTCAGGAGTTCGCCCTGGACAAGGATACCATCACCCTGGGCCGGGCGCTGGATAACGACGTGATCCTGGATGATGAGCAGGTTTCGCGCCATCATGCGAACATCCGGCGGCAACGGGATCAGTTCGTGCTCACAGACCTGGCCTCGGCCAATGGCACGTTTGTGAACCGGGTACGGATCACCGAGCCGCATGTGCTGCGGTCCGGGGAGATCATCCAGATGGGGGCCACGGTGCTCGAGTTTCGCAGTGCCGCGGAAGAGGCGGCGACGGTGATCCGGCCGCCCAGCGAAGAGACGGTGATCAGCCGGCCGCCGGCCGCCGCCCCGCCCCCGCCCCGTTATGCGCCCCCACCGCCACAGCCGGCCTACGCCGCCCCACCGCCGCCACCGGCCTATGTTGCTCCTCCCGCCCCGGTCCCGACGAAGAAGAAGGGTAAGGGTCTGGGGGGCTGGTGTAGCTGCCTGATCGTGTTGGGCATTATCCTGGTCGCTCTGGTTGTCCTGGCGGTGGCCGGATACCTCTTTGCCGTGCTGTTCGCCTTGTTGCCCGACACCTTTGGCATCCTGCCCATGTTGGGATTGCAGCCGGGCCAGCTATTCTGAGGCACAACTGCCCACCCTGGCAGGTTAGAACCTCCAACCTGCGGGAGGGTGGGCAGTTGCAAGTTACTCTTGCTCAGAAACCCGTTCCCTGGGAAGGGAACGGGTTTCTCTGCTCACGGGAGTGGAGTGGTCTCGTCCACCAATCGTCCCCGCAGGGACCACGGGCCGGCGTGCTCTATCGTCACCTGAGCCAATCGGCCTGACCAGTTGGCTTTATCCGCAAAGAACACGATCTTGTCCGTCCGCGTGCGGCCTCGCCATTGACCCTGGTGTTGTCCATCCACCAAAACCTCAACGGGGCGGCCCAGATAGGTGGCATTGATCTCTTGGGCGATACGAGTCTGTAGCTCTTCCACAGCCTGGCGGCGGCGCTCCTTCTCCGCCGGGGAGACGTCGTCCGGCAGCCGGGCAGCCAGGGTGCCGGGCCGGGGTGAGTAGGCAGCCACGTGCACCTGGTCAAAGCGCAGCTCGGTCAACAGGTCACAGGTGTGCTGGAATTGGGCAGCCGTCTCGCCGGGAAAGCCCACGACCACGTCGGTGGTGAGGGCCAGATGCGGGAGACGCGCTCTCATCCGGGCCACCAGGTCCCGATATTGAGTCACTGTGTAGCCACGCCGCATGGCCTGAAGGATCGCGTCGTCGCCGGCCTGAACCGGCAGGTTGATCGCCTGGCAGACCTTGGGTAGCGTGGCCACTGTTTCGATGAGCTTATCACTCATGTCCTTGGGATGCGAAGTGAGGAACCGGATACGCCACAAGCCCGCGATGGGCTGAAGCCGGGTCAACAGATCAGCCAGGTCTGGCCGATCGGGCAGGTCCCGGCCGTAAGAATCCACGTTTTGGCCCAGGAGCGTCACCTCACGCACGCCCTGCACCACGAGCGACTCCACCTCGCAAACGATCTCGTCCACGGGCCGGCTCCGTTCCCGACCCCGACGATACGGTACGATGCAGTAGGAACAGAAATTGTTGCAACCATAGATGATGGGGACGTAGGCGGTGACGGCCGGCCAGCCAGGCCGGGAAGGCCAGGTCGGGTGTTGTAAAGCGTGGACACTGGCGTTGGCACCTCCGTCGGGCACCAGGGCCATAAAGTCGGCCAGTTCTTCCACAGTGAAAAACGCGCTGACGTGAGGGAATCGTCGGGCCAGAGCCGGCCGATCCCCGCCCACGAAACAGCCCATCACGCCGATGAGCACCTGAGGCCGGCGACGTTTTAACCCCTTCAGGCTATTCAACCGGCCGATCACCCGGCGTTCCGCGCTCTCTCGTACCACGCAGGTGTTCAGGACCACCACATCGGCCTGTTCTAAGGCCGGTGCCGGCCGGTAGCCCCGGGCCTCCAGAGCCGTGGCCAGACGTGCCGAATCGGCTTTGTTCATCTGACAACCGATGGTCCAGATAGCATAGGTGGGCATGGCGACTGCGATTTTCTCTCCCCACCGCGCGCAGCGGATGAGACCGGCGGGTAGGACCAGTGAGTTTCCGAATGCTCTCGGTGTGATAATTATATCACGCCCCACGCCGGAGGGCAACGTTCCGTAACTGACATCCGTGCATAACTTCTGTCAGGGAGAGAAAGCCTTTCTGGGGGTTTTTGCGGCGGCTTCACCGCAAAAACCCCTACCAGGCATTCTTTCCCCTCCCCGCATCGCGTAGCGGCGAAGGGGTTTTGCGGCGGATGGCGAAGCCGCCCGCCGCAAAACGCCACTCCAGAATTGTCCAAAATCCGAGGATGTGGTAATATATACGCCGTGGAGGTCAACGGAATGTGCGTTCTCAACCTTTAGTGACTGGGGCTTTGTTCGCCCTTTTATTGGCAGCCTATCTGCTGGCATATAGCGGAGAGGTGCAATCCAGCGACGAGCTATCCATGTTCTGCGTGACCCGGAGCCTGGCGACCCAGATCACCAGCAATACGGATGCCATCCGCTGGATGGGATTGCAGCAGGGGGCCTATGGTCCCGACGGTCACCTGTACGCCAAGTACGGCCTGGGTACTTCGCTGATAGCAACGCCGCTGTATATCGCATCCCAGACCCTGGCTCTGGGCGCCGTCCAGATGACCTGGCTCCTGAATGCAGTCCTCACGGCCTTGACCGGGGTGCTGGTGTTCTTGAGCGCGCGCAGCCTGGGGTATCGGGATGGTGTGGCCCTGGTGACTGGCCTGCTCTACGGGCTATGTACCCCGGCGGCTGTGTATAGTCAGTCCTTCTTCAGCGAGCCACTGGCGGCCGGGGGGTTGTTGGCGGCCGGCTATTTCCTGTTGCAGTTCCACCATCGCCGCCGGGCCGTAGTTGCAGTTGCGGCCGGCACAGCATTGGGGCTGGCTCTCCTGGCGCGTATCTCCAACCTCATCGTCGTGCCGATCTTGGGCCTGTATCTTCTGACCCAATGTGGACCGCCCCATCTGGCTGGTCGTTCTGAACGCGGGGAGGACACTCCTGGCCGCTGGTGGCGTTGGCTGGTCCGGGCCTGGGGACCCGGCCTGGCCTTCGTCGTTCCTCTGGTCCTGGGCGCGTTGGTCGTGGCCGGGTATAACTGGCTGCGCTACGGTCACCCCTTCCAGACCGGCTATCATCCCCTGGAGACGTTTTCCACACCGTTCCTCACCGGCCTGGTGGGTTTGTTATTCAGCCCGGGCAAGGGTCTGTTCCTCTATGCGCCCGTCCTGGTGCTGGCAGTGGTGGCATGCCCAACTTTTTTCCGGCGTCACCGGGCAGAGGCGCTGATGGTGGGTGGGGTGTTGGCGGCTCATCTGCTTTTATATTCCCCCTGGTTCGTCTGGCACGGGGGGCATTGTTGGGGACCACGCTTTTTGGTGCCGACGTTGCCCTTTTTGGCGTTGGCCCTGGCCCCGGCTGTGGCCTGGGCTGCCTGGTCCCGGTGGGGCCTGGCCTTGCTGAGCGCGTTGGCTCTGCTCAGCGGAACGGTGCAGGCCCTGGGCCTGGCCGTGAGTTTTGACCGCTTCTTTGAGACCATGGATAGCCTGGGATTTCCCCTCTACGACCAACGATTGTTCTTTGATCCGGTTTATTCGCCCCTCATCTGGCAGGTACGGTTCTTGCTGGCCGGTGATTGGTTACCAGCCTGGACACGCCAGAGCGAGGCCCTGTTGCCGCCGTTGGCCTTGCTGGTCCTGGCTGGGGGGACGTTGCTGTTAGCCTGGCGAGGGATCGGCCCGCGCTGGCGGGTGCTGCTGAGGCTGCTCGGCCCGGCACTGGCCGTGACGAGCCTGGCCGCGCCGCTGGCGCTGGTGGCGGCGCTTTACCCGGACCCGCGCTCGCCTCGCCCGGCCTACCGTGAACTGACGCATATGCTGGACAGGCTGGCCCGGCCCGGCGATGCGGTGATCCTGAATGCCCCGGCCCGCACGGCGACGTTGCTGGAGTATCTGCGCGCTCCCCTGCCGGTCCTGGGATTGCACGAGCCGGGCGCGCCGTCGCCAGAGGCCGAGGTGGCTTTACGTTCCTATGCCGCCACTCATCCCCGGCTCTGGCTGGTGAGCGATGAGACCATCAGCAGCGCGGCCGGGCTGGATGACTGGCTGAGCGCGCGAGGCTACAAATCGCTGTCGACCCGCTTCGAGCCGGCCGGGCTGGCGTTGTATGTCTTCCCGGCCGAATTGCCACTCCCACGTGCGTTGGGTATCACCCTGGGTGAGCGGATCACCCTGGTGGCTGTGCGCGCAGCAGGTAGCGCGGTCCCGGGCGAAGTCGTGCCGGTGGCGATCACCTGGCGACCCGCTGCGGCCTGGCATACCCCGGAGCAGCTTCATCTGCTGGTGCAATTGTTCGGCCCGGACGGGATGCTGCTCGCCCAGCAGGATTGGACGCTGACTCAAGAGGAGGAGACGACGACCCGGCTGGGGCTTTTGCTCCCGGCCCCGGCAGCCAGCGGGGTATATCGGCTGGAGGCCCGGGTCTACCGGCCTCAGGATGGTCAGCGACTCACCACATCGGCCGGCCAGGAGGCAATTTATCTGGGAGACGTGCTGATCGCCGGGCCATGATCAGTTTGACAGGCCCGTGTCAATCGAGTATAATCCCGTCCAGGCATGTTCCAGCCCGTCAGGGGGCACCCAGCCGGATGCGTTGGGTGCCCCTTTTTTACTGGCCGGCGGTCGGCCGTCGGTGATTGATTCAGGAGGGAAACATCATGAACAGGTGGGATACCATAGGACTTGGGTTGGGCCTGGCCCTGATCGCCGTGTTGGCAGCCTGCGTGCCGGGCCAGCCGACTGCATCGCCTGCCTTGAGCATTGGCGTGCGCACGGCCAACGATCACGCGCCGTTCTACATCGCTGACAGGCACAAACTCTATGCCGGGGAGGGCCTGGATGTCACGGTGCAGCTTATCCCATCTAACACCGAGATCATAGAGGCCATCCAACGCGGCGATTTGCAGATGGGGGCCGCGCCGGTGACCACAGCCATTGCTGCCATCGCCCAGGGCACACGGATCAAGATCGTCGCCATGACCGGCCGGGGCAGCGATGGCCTCCTGGTCCGCGCCGATAGTGGCATTGCCCGGCTGGAGGACCTGCGAGGCAAAAAGATCGCCACGATCAGAGGCTCGATCCTGGACGTGCCTCTACGCGCTGCCCTGACCGATGCCGGCCTGGACCCGGAAAAGGACGTGACTCTGGTCTATTTCAGCAAGCTGGGCGACATGATCGGCGCCCTCAAGACCGGCCAGGTGGACGCCTCCTCCAATACGGAGCCGTTCATGACCGAGGCCGTGGAGGCTGGCTGGGGTCGCATCTTGCTGTACTATACGGCCTGCTGGCCTGACCATCCCTGCTGCGTGGTTTTTGTGCGGAACGATTATGCCCAGGCGCACCCAGAGACCGTCGTCAAAGCCCTGCGAGTCCACATCCAGGCCGTGGAATGGGCCAACGCGCACCCACACGAGACGGCCGAGATCATTGTCGAATACATGGGCGGGTCGTTCCAGGTGCCAGTGGTAGAAAGGTCGCTGGCGACAGACAAGATGCGCATAGATCACGATTTCACGCCAGACGAGATCGTGCGCATGGCCCAACTAATGCATCAATATGCTCTCATTGACCGCGTGCCGACAGCCGATGAGCTGGTGGACACGAGTTACTTGCAGAAGGCCAAAGAGTCGCTCAAGCAGTGAAGCGGAGGTCAAACGTAAAACGTCAGGCGTAAAACGTCAGGCATCATGTATGGCGGATGACGTTTGACGAATGACGAAAGACGTTTGACGCAATACGTGCGGGGGAAACATGCCCAGACCAGGCTGGCGGTGGATGAAAGGATTGGTCTTGCTGGCGGTCGTGGCGATGCTGTGGGAAGTGTTGCCTGGCGTCGGTGTGGTGGACCCGGTTTTGCTGCCGCCGTTATCGCGGGTACTGGGGCGCGGGGCCGAATTGCTGGCCTCCGGCGTGCTCATCGGGCACGCGGTAGCCAGCCTGGGACGGGTGCTGACCGGTTTTGCCCTGGCGATGGGGGTGGCCGTGCCGCTGGGGATCGCTTTGGGGTTGTGGCCGGCCGTGGAGTCGCTCGTGGACCTGGGGTTGCAGCTCTTGCGGCCCCTGTCGCCACCGGCCTGGATCCCGCTGGCCATCCTGTGGTTTGGCATCGGCGATCCGCCAGCGGTATTCATCATCTTTATCGGGACGGTGTTCGCCACGCTGGTGGGGGTAGCGGCGGCCACGCGGGGTGTAGACCGCTCGCTGGTGGAGGTGGCTCTGACGGAGGGGGCCGGCCAGTGGCAGGCGGTATGGCACGTGGTGATCCCGGCCCTCCTGCCGGCCCTGTTCGCCCAGGTGCGCGTGGGGCTGGGGTTGGCCTGGATGTGTGTGATCGCCGCCGAGATGGTGGCCGTACACCGGGGCCTGGGCTACCTGATGATTGACGCCCGGAGCCTGTTCCGCGTGGATGACGTGTTGGTCGGAATGATGACCGTGGGAGCCTTGGGGCTGGCGATGGACGGCGTACTGCGAGTGGCGGAAGGCCGGGTGCTGGCCTGGCGGGAAGGGACCACAGCGCGAGAGCTGCTGGCGGTGACGCGAGCCGGCTAGATGGTCTTCTCCCAGCGGTGAAGAATAAGAGCGCGGTTGGGCGTGGTAGGGGATCATCTGTTTGACCATGCGGGAATGAGCGGCGTGAGCAGGGCGCACCCAACCGTCTGACGCGCGGCGGGCCGTGCCGCGGGCCAGTGTTCGCGCCAGGAGCAGGTTGGAGCCGAGCCGGGGGGACGTACCTCGAACAGCAAGAGGGGGCTTATGAGGAGTCGAAGTAGATGCGGCGGCGGGTGGTCAGCATCTGCTGGATGGCGGCGGGGCGCAGGCGCAGGTTGCGCCAGGCCTCGAGCAAGCGGAAGGCGAGGTTCTTGGCGGAACCCACGCCCTTGGGGAAGGCGTGGCGAAACAGACTGCCTGCCTCGAGCAACTGAGCTAGCGAGTGGGCCAGTTGCAGCAGCAAGTAGAAGACCTGACTGGCCGTGTGGTTCTGACTGTAGGCGTGTTCCAGGGCGTACCCCCCATTTTTTTGCACGTTGAAGCCTTCGTTCTCAATCTTCCATCGTAGGCGACCTCCTTCGTTGGCTAAGGTCAGGACCCGTTTAGCCGTGACGCGGAAACTGGTGAGCCATTTGAAGCGGGTAGTGGTGCGTTGGCCCTGGGCGTCGGGTTGGGTTTCCAGGCATTCCAGGACGGAGACGGTATGTTCGCGGCGGTCCGAGTCCACATAGCTGATGTCATTCGCCCAGCGGTAGTCCTGCTGGGTCTGGAGCTGGACGCCCGTGCGACAGTGGAGGCTGTTTTCGGGCTCCAGGCGACAGAGGGCCTCGAACTCCTCGTGCACCGTGGGCAGGTCGCCCTCCTGCAGGGTCACGAAGTACTGCCAGTGGTAGCGCTGGCAGAGGGCGAAGGTGGGACCGTTGGCGTACAGGCCATCCAGCAGGAGACAAATCGGCAGGCGGGGGAAACGCTGTTTGAGCCGGGGCGCCAGGCGGTAGAAGGCTTTCAGCTCACAATCCTGCTTGGTGGGGTACGCGGTGGGGTTCTCGATGAATTCGGTCATCAAAGAGAAGGCCCAGCCAGTCGCCGTCACCAACTTGGCTTCCAGCACTGGGTGGTAGTAGATGGTGCGCCCGTGCACGGTGCGGGTCAGGCAGTGGGGACAGTGCCGCTCTGTGAAGGTGTGAAAGCCCGTGCCGTCGATGACCACCAGGAAGTACTCGTCCAACAGGCGGTGGCGGTACAGCACCTTGCGCCGAATCAGGGTCTCGGGCAGGCGGGTGACCGTTTCCTGCACTTCCGCCACGCTGAGTCGGCTGCACAAGTAATCCACGGTATCGCCATGCGGACAGTCTGCCACCCCAAACAGGGCCTTGAACTTGGCCGCCGAGGGGCCGTTGCCCCGCAGCTGGTGCTGGATCTGGCGGCGGGCCGCCAGGCGCAGCAAGAACAGCAGCAGGCCAGCCGTCAGCACCGCGGGCAGCGGATAGGTGATGTAGGCGGGCTGGCGGGGGTCGGTCACTCCGCGAAACAACGCGACGAAGCCGCCGCCGAACTGCTGCACCGTCCCGACGAGGGCCTCGAACAGCGCGGCCTGCTCTTCCATGTCCGCATCCCAGAACGAAGTCTCGTCTACCGTAGCCATACGCCCCTACCTCCACCCGATAGCAGGATACTGGTGCCAAGCCAGATGGCCTGATCATACCCGAATTAGCGCGAAAATGCCAGCCGGGTCGGGCGGGGACCCGGGGGGCGTGCAGGCCATGTACCACTGGTCCTGATACCAGATCTGGGAGCTGGCGGATGGTGGCCCCCCATCGGTAGGGGGTAGAGGCAGTTGGGGTCGGACGATCACAATAAGCCCCCTGACGGGGGCTTGTGCGAAGAAAACGTATTCTTCATCGCTGATTCGCCGGTATCCTTCCCTTCGCTACCCATCCCCCGCTCTCGCGGTTTCGGGTAAACGGGTCGCACCAGCGCATGTT
>Ga0209162_1001316_pt1 | contig 24703 bp, 16 predicted proteins | sample YNPNPMetaG_FD_187121 | JGI IMG/M metagenome (GOLD analysis project Ga0209162, IMG submission 187121) | Anoxygenic and chlorotrophic microbial mat microbial communities from Yellowstone National Park, USA - YNP NP MetaG (SPAdes) (version 2) ...
CGCTGAGAAGGGCCAGCCGGCGTTCGCGCGGGCTGAGCGGTCCGAGCTCCCGGACGCGATCGGCGAGCATCCGCGTGGCCTGCGCGATCGAATCGATCTCGTGTCCCGAAGCGATGGAGATCGTTCCGTAGGTGATCACCACCATGAGCACCACGGTGGGCATGGCGACGATCGCATAGTGGAGAAAGCTCGGTGCGGCGGCTCCGGGGTGGAATTTCTGGTACAACTCGACCGCCAGCATCGCCCGGGCGCCGCCGAGGTAGGTCCCGACGCCCCCGGCCACCGTGCCCCAGGCCAGGGCCAGGAACAGCGACCGGGCGTAGGCGCTGCCGGGGCGCTTCAGCCCCAGCGCCTCGGCGATTTCGAGGACCAGCGGATACATCATGGCGGCGACGGCGTGCTCCGGCATCCAGAGAGAAAAGAACGCGCCGCACACCAGCACGCCCAGCACAAGCCGCCGGGGCGAGTGATCGAACCAGTGCAGAAAGCGGAGCGTCAGTCGCTTGGACAGCCCCGTTTCGATCATCGCGGCCGCCAGGATGAATACGCCCAGGATGAAGAACACGGCCGAGTTGCCGAAATACGCGAAGGCCTTCGCGTGAGGCATCACGTTGAGCAGCGGCAGCAGGCCCAGGGCCAGCAGGCTCGTCGCGGGCAGCGGGATCACGTCCGTTACCCAGAGTCCCAAGCACAGACAGAAGACGGCCAGCGCGCGCTGCGGCGATCCGGGGGGCAGGCGGTCCGCGTGGTCGGTCGGCAGTTGGGTGTAGGGCACGCCGAGCCGGGGGTGGACGGGTTCCACGATGCGCGGTCCGAGCAGGAGCAACAGGGCCACCAAGGTGACGGCCGCCATGCAGAGATGCCGGATCCGGTCGTTTCGGGATCGCGTCATGAGTGCGAGTCGGGTGCCGGGGCATCATCATAGCGGACCGGGTCTGGTTGTCACCTGCCGGGAGGCTCCGCCCTTGGAGAGCCGGTACGATGCCGCCATACCGAACCGTCCCCACGACTCGATGTTACAGGCGCTGCGGAACTCGGATCAGGCCCGGGGCAGATCGGCAGTGCGTCGGCCGAATGGGTCTGCCCGGCGGTCCAGCAGGTGGCCGGGCCGCCGGCCGGCCCCCGAGTCGACCAGGAGCGCTTCGGGGACACGCGCTGAGAGCCGGAGGGATGGCCGGGGGCCAATGGGCCGGCGATGCCCAACAGGTTGGTGATTGTCCGGCGTCCTGCGTCCGAGAACAGCGGCACCATAGCGCATGTCCTTTTTCGTATGCGACTTATGGACGGCATCATGATGGCGAACCTTGCGCGAGGCGTACGGGTGCCGTGCATCGCTATCTCGCCGGGCCGGGATCCCTGGGCGTCGCAGGGCCCGGCTACTCGTACGCTGGGGCTGCCGGCCGGTCGGCGGTGCAGGCGGAGCGCCGTCTGTGCTCGGGGGGCAAGGCGCCTGAGTGGAAATCGGGACCAGCCGAACTACAATCGCGCGCTGGTCGGGCATCACGTCGTTCGGGCCGTGGCCGATCCAGCCGTATCTACCTGTTCAACAGAAAGGAGGAGAAAAGTGTTGGGTCGAACTGTTGTCAATTCCAGCAGCGCGGGAGCATTTTCCGGATTGACGCGCCGGGCGAAGGCCGGCCATCCGGCGGCGCGTACTCTTTGCTGCGCGCTCGTGGCCGTGTTTGCCGGGGCACGGGCGGTTCACGCGGCTGTGACGCCATTTTTCGGCGTCCAGGCTCAGCAGTGGGTAGTCAGCAACACCGGCATGAAGATGGATTACGACTGGGTACGTGACCGTTTCGTAATTCAGTATCTGTACGGTCAGGCACCGCCGCATTACGCGACGATAGATCTGATGACGAAGGCCATCGCGCCGTTAGCGACGACTGCCGGATACCATTACGAGACGCTCCTGACTGTGCTGCCTTCGGCCTGGGCCAGCTACCCGCAGGGCACGACCTTCGTACCGCGTGGCGGAGGTGGGGAGATCTACGCCATCGACCCAAGCGGCGCGCCCGTGACGACCTTTGCTACCGGTCTGCCCGGCGGTGGTACCGGTTGGACGAATTACAGTACGGTACGGCGCGACGACTTCGGGGTTGCCAGTAACGACCTGTTTTACGCCAATGAGGGTACGGGCCACGTGGTCCGGGTTAATGCCGGCGGAAACGCGGTGTGGACGACGATGTTGCGACGTCCCGACGGGGCAATCGCCCGTCCGGAAGCAATGATCGTGCTCGGGAGCAACCCGCGCTGGGGCCCGTTCCAGAATCACGTACTGGTGGGCGAAAACGATGTTGTGATGCACAACTATATGATCGACCCGGCGACGGGCGCATGGTCGTACATGAGCCCGGCATTGGGACAGGTCATGGGCGGAACGGCCGAGTCCTTTCGCATTTATCCGTTTTCGGGCGGAAATGTAGCGCTTTATCTGTCGCTGTACAACGGGCCGGCCTCCACCATCTGGCAGCTCACGAACCTGACGGCCATTCCCGGCCTTCAGCCGGGTGATCTGTTCGTGGCGCGCGAAACACCGAATGGCGGAGAAGTGTGGCATGTGTACTTCGGGGCACAGAATCAGCTCTTTGCTCAGAAGGTGGTTACCGTCGCCGGTGACGGTTATCTGGAGGACATGGTTTTCGCACCGGTCCCGGAACCAGGCACGGCATTGCTGCTCGTGGCGGGCGTTCTGCTGAGCCGGCGTCGTCGTTGAACGCTCCGCGTGGGATGGTTTGACCCGCGGCGTCCGTGGCGTAGCCCCTCGAGGCCCTGCCTCCGCGCTGCGACGGAGGCGCATTGGTGGGGCATGGGCGAGGGGTGCACGCCGGTGATGAGGAAGGCAGGGCGGCGGGAGCGACGAACCGGACGCAGAGGGTGACGGGTGGGCGCACGCGCGACGCGCAGGTGCCCGGAGACAGGCAAGCGCGCAGCGCCCCCCGTCACTGCTTTACGGCCGGGAATCCAGATCGGGGACGACTCGAGTCCTGCGTTCGGGTCACGGCCCGTCATCCCCGCCAAGGCGGCAGTCTGCGGCCCTCGCGCCGTCGGCCGCCCCTTGTCGTTCCCGCACAGTCGGGAATCCGCAGATCGCGTCAGTTGGCGCTTGGCGAACTTGCGCTTGCGCCGGGTGACGTGCCCCTGCCGGAAAGACGGGCCGGCGGGACAAGGTGACGAGCGCGCCGCGGGTCTGTGACAGAAGTCACAATGTGATGCGAGGACGTACGGACTGAAGGGAGTAGGCGTAACGGGAGCGAGGAGCGGCCAACTGTCGGGCCATCGGCCAAGGCGTCCGCGGCCTCGAATCGGGGGCGGCGGGCGCGCGAGCCGGGAGGGATGCGGGCGGAGATTGCGTCGCCGTCGGACGTGGCTATAGTTGTTTCAGACTCTTCTGAAACAGGATGCCACCATGTCCGAGTCCCTCGAGCGATCGCAGGCGCTGTTCATCCGTCGCTGGGGCGAGATGGGCGGCTACTGGGGCATCAACCGCACAATGGCCGAGCTGCATGCCCTGTTGTACATCTCGCCCGAGCCTCTCTGCACCGATGACATCATGGAACGGCTCCAGATTTCCCGGGGCAACGCCAGCATGAACCTCCGCCAGCTCGTGGACTGGGGGCTGATTCATCGCGTCCATAAGAAGGGCGATCGCAAGGAGTACTTCGTCTCCGAGACCGATGTGTGGGAGATGTTCGAGACCATCGCCCGCGAACGCAAACGCCGGGAGGTGGAACCCATCGTCGAGACGATCCGCCGATGCCGCGAAATGGTCGGCCGGGACCTGGCGCGGCTCAAGCCTGCGGAGATGGAGGCCGCGCGGGTGTACATCGAGCGGCTGGACAACATGCAGCGTTTCCTTGCCCAGATGGTGGGACTGCTCAACGTGATGCTCATGGGCGGCCACCCGATGGTGCGCAAGCTCGCCGCTGTGGCCGCCAGACTCCTCGGGGGCTCGGGGACGGCAGCCCGTCGCGGATCGTCCCGCGGCGAGTCGCCGTGATAGGGTCTGTCCCAGCGCGGTCCGTCGCGGGGTTGTAGGCCGCGGCTCACGGGCGGGACGGTCGTGCCGCCGCGTGGCACCTATGATTTCCGCGGAGGCCGGGTCGGGTGACCGGAAGGTGATGATCGGAGGCGGGTCCGTGCCGATTCGATTCGACCACGTGGCCACACGTGCGGCGAGGCGGCGTCGCGGTCGGCGCAGCGTTGATCGGGCTTTGTGGGGTGGCGGCCGGGCGCCCGGCCAGGCACAAGGGTCGCGCACAGGGCCGTAGCACCCCAGGCGGCTGCGGCGACCGTTTCCAGGATGTCGTCATGGCGTTCTCAATCCTGCTTGCCCACGGTTGGGGGCGGCCGGGACAATCCGGTCCGAACGAGCCGGGGGCCGGATTTTGCAGACTGCGGGAGGTGTCCGGTGATCACGAGACGTCAGTGGCTCGGCGGGGCGGCCGCGGCCGCAGGCCTCGCGCTGGGCAGGCGACTGCCGGGGGCCGGCGGCGGGGGTGCGGGAGCCGACCCGCGCTTCGGAATGTGCGACTGGTCGATTGGACGGGTGACCGATCCGTCCGCGTTCGAGCTGGGCAGGCAGATCGGCCTCGATGGGATCGAGGTCAGCATCGGCTATCCGAAGGACGGGCTGCGCCTGCGGCAGCCGGCTGTTCAGAAGGAGATCGCCGACGCGGCCCGCCGGCACGGGATGGCGATCCCCTCCGTGGCGATGGGCGTGCTCAATGACGTGCCCCTGATGAGCGAGCCGCGGGCCGCGCTGTGGGTGGCCGACGCGATCGACGTGGCGCGGAACCTGGGGGCCGGCTGCATCCTTCTGGCGTTTTTCGGCCGGGGCGAACTGAAGGCGGACAATGAGGCCGACATGCGGCGAGTCACGGAGGTCCTGGCCGAGCTGGCGCCGCGTGCGGAAAGGGCGGGCGTGACCCTCGGGATCGAGAGCTACCTGACCGCCGAAGCGCACCTGAAGATCCTCGAGGCGGTCAAGAGCCCACGGGTGCAGGTGTATTACGACGTCTACAACTCAGGCGTGACCAAGGGGCATGACGTGCGGGCGGAGCTGAGGCTTCTGGGGCCGTCGCGGATCTGCCAGGTCCATTTCAAGGAGGGCCCCGACTACCTGGGCGGTGGCAAGGTCGATTGGCCGGGCGTGGCCGCGACATTGCGCGAGATCGGATACAAAGGCTGGATCGTCTTGGAGACGTCCAGCCCGGCAAGAGATGTGGTGGCCGACACACGGCGGAACCTCGAGTTCGCTAGGCGTCTGTTTGCGAGGCGATAGGACGGAGCTTCGGTGGGCCTGGGGCCGCTCGCCGCGCCCTGCCGGGGGGCCGCGACTTGCGCGACGGTGCCGCGGCCACGCGTCTATGCGGGCCCGGGCGCGGAAGGCTCGATCAGGCCCGTCCAGGGGGACGAGGCCGTGGCGTACAGCTTCTTGGGGATGCGTCCCGACAGGTAGGCAAGTCGCCCGGCCTCGATGGCGTGCCGCATCGCGCGGGCCATGTTGACGGGGTCGCGTGCGGAGGCCACACCTGTGTTGAGCAGCACGCCGTCCGAGCCGAGTTCCATCGCGATCGTTACGTCGGAGGCCGTGCCGACCCCGGCGTCGACGATGACGGGATAGTCCGGATCGCCTTCCTTGAGATACTCCAGGCAGATGCGGATGTTGTTGGGGTTGAGAATGCCCTGACCGCTGCCGATGGGCGAGCCGGCGGGCATCACGCTGGTGGCCCCGGCATCCTTGAGGCGTCGGGCCAGGATCGGGTCGTCGTTCGTATAGACCAGCACGACAAAGCCGTCGCGGACAAGCCGCCGGGTGGCTTCGAGCGTCCCGATCGGATCGGGCAGCAGGGTTTTGCGGTCGGCGAGCACCTCGAGTTTGACCCAGCCCGCCCCGCGGTGGCCGAGTCCTTCGAGCAGCTCACGTCCGAGCCTTGCCGCCCGGACGGCGTCCTCCGCCGAAAAACACCCGGCCGTGTTCGGAAGGATCGTGTAGCGGTTCGGGTCGATGAAGTCGAGAAGGCTCTGAGGTCTGCGCCCGCCGTCGGGCGAGATGACGTCGCGGCGGACGGCGACGGTCACGACCTGGCAGCCGCTGGCCTCCAGCGCGTCGCGCATCAGCTCGAATGTCGCGTACTTGCCGGTGCCCACGAAGAGCCGCGAGGTGAACTCGAAGGGCCCGATGCGAAGGACGGCGTCCGTCATCATCCGCCTCCGACGAAGGTTACGATTTCGATCCGGTCACCGTCCTTCAGGACGGTGGCGCCGTAGTCCCGGCGGGGCACCAGCTCGCGGTTGACCTCGACGGCCACGCGGGGCGGTGCGAGGTTGTACTTCGCGACGAGGGCGGCGACCGTGGCGCCGTCGTCGAGCTGGTCGGGATTGCCGTTGACGATCACCTGAATCATTGTGACGGCACCGCGACGATTATATGTGGCGGCCGGGCGATGGGGAATCCCCAGCGGGGCCGTACGGCCTAACGCCGTCCACGGAGCGGCTGCGCACCGCATCCAGGGCCGTGCCGGCGATGAACGGCCGGGACGTGTGCGATACCGGGCATGTCGCCTCCCGCGATCCGGAGCGTCAGGATCACCAGGAGAAGCACGAGAAGCACAGCCAGCGGGAGCAGGAGACAGGGGGCGGATGTGCCCGCCGGCACCTCGTGGAACTCCCGGACCCGCGCCAGATCGCCCGGCAGCGAGAGGATGTCGTTGAGGCCGAACTGCTCCCGCCTGCCGACGGCCACCCAGAACTTTCCGGGCTGCCCCGAGGGCACGTAGCCCAAGAGGTAGTAGCGCCCCTTCTGCGGGACCGAGACGGTCTGGCTGCGGAGGATCCACGAATCGGTTCCGCTGAAAGGTTCATGGAAAAACCGCGGCTGGCTGTCGGAGGTCGGATAAGGCGTAGCGCCCAGCCCCTCGGGCAGGTCTACGGGCAGGTCGTCACGCGGCAGACCCGGTCCGGCCAGTGCGACGGCGGGCCGGAACGCTTCGAGCCCCGCGATGACGGGGACGCCGATCTGGAAATACACCTCCTGGCCCGCCTGAGCGTCGAACGCCAGCCACAGCCGAGGCGATTGGGCCGTCGCCGCGAAGTAGACCACCTGTGACAGGTCGATGTCGTCGATGAGCACGGGGTTGTCCATGGAGTCGCCCGCTCCGTCCGGGAAGCGCGGCACATGGGCCAGGGACACGGGGGCGAGGAGCAGCAACACGGCGCATGTGAATCGCGCGGCGGTGGCCATGATGTCCCATTATATCTACACGAGCCCGGCCCGAAGTCCCCTGCCGTCCGTGCCGGCGGGTACCGAGCCGGGCGACCACGGGCGTCCGAATGGGCCGCGGCGTGCGGCAGGCTCGGCGGCCCGTCGCGCGATGGGGCCGGCGAAGCCGGCTTGACACAGCAGTTGTTAGTGTTTACATACATCTTCTCTTCATTCTTGCGTTCGGGCTTGACGTGGATTCGGGCGCGGTCGTTCGCTGCGGCGCGGCGGCGATGCAGGATGATGAGTCGATGAGCGTATTCCTGGGCGTGGATGTGGGTGCGGTCGGGGCGAAGGCTGCCCTGCTGGTTCCGAGCGAGGTGGCGGAGTCGATCGTCCGTACCGACGGCACCGCGCCCGGCTTGCGGTTGCTGTCCGGGCGAGACGGATATGCGGTCGTGCTGGCGCCGTACCGCCGGACGAAGGGGCGTCCGCTGGAGGCGGCCGGCGCTCTGGTGCGGGAGTTGCTGGAGCGGCTGGGCGGGCGGGCGGTGGACGCGGCCGTCGTGACCGGTTCGGGGGGCCAGCTTGTCGCCGAGGCGCTGGGGGTCTCGCGGTGCAATGAGTTTCAGGCGCTGGCCCGGGCGATGGACTGGCTGCACCCGGCCGTTCGCACTGTCTTCGAGATGGGCGGCGAGACCAGCAAGTTCATCCGACTGGAGCCGGACCCTGCCAGCGGATCGCTGGGCATTCTCGATTACGGCACCAACGGGGATTGCGCCGCCGGCACGGGGGCCTTTCTCGATCAGCAGGCGGGGCGGCTGAACTATCCGGTCGAGCAGATCGGAGCGATTGTGGCGACGGCTCCGCGAGCGGCCCAGATCGCCGGGCGGTGCAGCGTCTTCGCCAAGAGCGACATGATTCACGCCCAGCAGAAGGGCTTCACACCCCCGGAGGTCCTGCGGGGTCTGTGCAACGCCGTCGCGACAAACTTCAAGTGTGCGGTGGTCAAGGGTCGGACGCCCGTGGCACCGATCGCCCTGGTCGGCGGGGTGGCCGCCAACTCTGCCGTCGTAGCGGCGATTCGCGAAGTGTTCGAACTGAAGGAAGAGGACCTGTTCGTACCGCCGGCGGCCGAGTCGCTGGTCGCCGTCGGAGCGGCGGTGATCGCCCGATGCGGCGCGGAGGCCTCGCGCGAGGCCGGCGGGAGCCGGGGCGACGGTCCGTGCCGGATCGGGCGGCTTCAGGAGCGTCTTGCAAGCCTGGCGGCTGGCGGCCACGGGCGGACGTATGATTTCCCGACGTCGCCCCCGCTGACGCTCGAGCGTGTTGTGCTGCTGCGAGACCGGGTCCGGCCGTACGAACTGCCGGTTGACGGTTCGCTCATCGACGCGTATCTGGGGCTGGACATCGGCTCGGTGGGGACGAAGCTCGTCATCATCGACGAGGACGGCGGCGTGGTGGCCCACATCTTCACCCGGACGGAGGGCCGGCCGATCGAGGTGGTCTCGCGCTGTCTTCGCGAGCTGGACGAGGCGGTCGGATCGCGGGTGCGGATCCGCGGGGTGGGATCGACGGGCAGCGGCCGCGAGCTGATCGGCGAGCTGGTCGGCGCGGACAGCATCATCGACGAGATCACGTGCCACAAGACCGGGGCGACGTTCGTGGGGGACCGGCTGCTGGGCCGGCGGCCTGACACGATCTTCGAGATCGGAGGACAGGACAGCAAGTACATCCGCCTCCAGGCCGAGGGGGGCGGGTCGGGCGAGACGATCGTCGTGGACTTCACGATGAACGAGGCCTGCGCGGCCGGCACGGGCAGTTTCCTGGAGGAGCGAGCTGAGGAACTGGGCGTCTCGATCAAGGAGGAGTTCGCGCGTCTGGCGCTCTCGGCCAAGGCCCCGGTCAAGCTCGGCGAGCGCTGCACCGTGTTCATGGAGCGGGACGTGAACACGTACATGCAGCGGGGCGCCCGCCGCGAGGACATCATCGCCGGTCTGGCCTACTCGGTCGTCCACAACTACATCAACCGGGTGGTCCGGGGCCGGCCGATCGGCGACTGCATCTTCTTCCAGGGCGGGACGGCATACAACGATGCGGTGGCGGCGGCGTTTTCCATCGTCTGCGGCAAGGAGATCATCGTTCCGCCGCACAACGCGATCCTCGGGGCCATCGGAGCGGCCCTGCTGGCCCGGGAGAAAATCGCCGTCACGAAGGCGCCGACGCGGTTCCGCGGGTTTGACATGAGCCGTGTGAACTACAGCGTTCGCGAGTTCACGTGCAAGGGCTGCGGAAACACCTGCTCGGTGCAGGAGTTCAAGGTCGAGGACGAGCGCACCTTCTGGGGCGACAAGTGCTCGGACCGGTATCGCAAGCGGGCCAAGTCGGATCGCAAACCGGTCATCCCCGACCTGGTCGCGCTGCGGCACGAGTTGCTCCACGCCGAGGACCACGGCGATCCGCCCGAGGCCGCCGTCCGCGTGGGCGTGCCGCTGGCCATGTACACGTTCGACCTGCTGCCGCTCTGGCGGGCCTTCTTCCGGGGCTGCGGGCTGGGCGTCGTCATCAGCACGGAGACGAACCGCAAGGTCGTCCAGCACGGCTACGACTGCGTCGTGGCCGAACCGTGTTATCCGATCATCGTAGCTCACGGGCACGTGGCGGACCTGATCGAACGGGGTGTGGACTACCTCTGGCTGCCGAACATCGTCGCGGCCGAGACGCGGTTCATGGATAACGAGAGCTACGTCTGCCCCTGGGGCCAGACGCTGCCGTTCGTCATCCGCCAGGCGCCCGCCTTCCGGAACTGGCGCGGGCGCATCCTCTGCCCGTCGCTCCGCTTCCGGGACGGGCGCGAGCACGTGCGGGAAGTGCTGGTCCGCACGGCCGCCGAGCTGGGCGTGCGACCGGAACGGGCCGCCCGGGCCTTTGAGGACGGCATGGCCGCCCTGCGGCGGTTCCGGGAGGCGTATCAGCGGGCGGGGCGCGACGCCCTGGAGATTCTCGAGCGGACCGGGGAGACGGGGATGGTGCTCGTCGGGCGGCCCTACAACGTCCACGATCCGGGCGTGAATCTCGCGACGGCCCGGAAGCTGCGGGACCTGTACGGCGTGAACGTGATCCCGGTGGACGCCCTGCCCACGGCCGATATCGACATCCGCGACATCAACGACAACATGTACTGGGAGTACGGGCGGCGGATCCTGGCGGCGGCGCGGATCGTGGGCCGGCATCCCAATCTGCACATCATCTACATCACGAACTTCAAGTGCGGGCCGGATTCGTTCATCAAAGGGTACATCCGGCCGGCGTCGGGCAAGCCGTTCCTTACGCTTCAGTTCGACGGTCACTCGAACGACGCGGGTGTGATGACGCGGTGCGAGGCGTACCTCGATAGCAAGGGAATCCTGCGATGGTGGCGAAAACAGGCGGCCCCGGCCGCGGAACGCTCGCCGGGCGCACCCTCTACATCCCCCAGATGGCGTATGCCGGTGCCCGGATGATGGCGGCGGCGTTCCGGTCGGTCGGGATCGACGCGACGGTCGCGCCCGACTCGGATGCCGAGACGCTCGAGCTGGGCGGGCTGCACGCCAGCGGCGAGGAGTGCCTGCCGCACAAGGTCACGCTGGGCGACTTCCTGAAGATCTGCCGTCAGCCCGGGTTCGATCCCAAGAGGACGGCCTTCTTCATGCCCACCGCGCACGGGCCGTGCCGGTTCGGACAGTATGCGCCGTATCTCAAGAAGGAGATGGCCGAGATGGGCTACGGGGAGGTGGCCGTCGTCTCGCCCTCCAGTGAAAACGGCTACGAGGGCGTCGGCGAGCACGCTTCCGAGCTGATGCGGACCGCGTGGATGGGTCTGGTGTGCGGCGATCTGGCGCTGAAATTCCTGCTCAAGACGCGGCCGTATGAGACGACTGCGGGCGATTCCGACGCCGCGTTCCGGGAGGCGGTCGAGGCATTCTGCCGCATTCTGGAAACGCCCGGTCTGACGCCCCGCCGGCGCCTGGGCCGGCTCGTGGAGGGCGTCGTCCGGATGCGGGACCGGTTCCGTGCGATCCCGGCGCGCTACGAGAAGGGGCGGCCGCTCATCGGGCTCGTCGGCGAAATCTTCTGCCGGATGCACGACTTCTCAAACGCGGACACGGCCCGGCGGATCGAGCGGCTTGGCGGCGAGTGCTGGATCGCTGACATCGCCGAGTGGGTCTGGTACACCAACTGGAGCCAGGAATTCAACCTGATCCGCCAGAGGGGGCGGTTCAATGCGTCGTTCCTGAAGCTGAAGCTCAAAACAAGCGTTCAGCGCCGGTACGAACATGCCCTGCTCGAACCGGTGCTCGAGGACATCCGGGGGTATGAAGAGCCTCACGACGTCCGCGAGGTACTGGAGGCCGCCCGCCCCTACCTGCCCCCCGAGGGCTGCCTGGGCGAGATGGTCCTGAGCACGGGCAAGGCGGTCTATCTCTGGCGCAAGGGCGTGGACGGGATCGTAGACATCAGCCCGTTCACCTGCATGAACGGGATTATCTGCGAGGCAGTCTATCCCGCGGTCAGCGCCGCGTGCGACGACCTGCCGATGCGCATCTGCTACTTCGACGGCGTGGCCACGAACCTCGAACGCGACCTCGAGATCTTTCTGGACCTGGCGCGGGCCTACCAGAAACGCAAGAAGCACCCCCGCGTGTACCCGGCGTACTTCGATGCCTGAGCGGTTCGCCCGGCAGGCGTGGGGCGAGCCCGCCACCGCGCTTCGAAGTGGCCTGTGCCGCCGGCCTGGGCGCCGCGGTACGTTGGCCCCGACGAGGCGTGTCCGTGCAGGCTACCGGGTCAATCGCAGGCCGGCGGGCGGCCGGGGCCGTTGAAGCAGCGCTGGAACATCGCGAAGTCGTTCACGTCCACATCCCCGTCGGCGTCCGTATCGAAGCAGTTGCCCAGTCCGCCCAGGTTTAGCGATACGAGGTACTCCGCCTCGTTGTGGCGGTCGCTGCTGCAATCGACCACGGCCAGGTCCCTGGCGCGCAGCCGCAGGAGATAGGCACACGGCCGAAGTCCCTTGGTGTTCCACGTGCCCAGCAGACCGTTGATGACGGGCGCGGCGCCCGCGCTGATGGGCACCCACCCATGCGCGTCGCCGCCGCTGTATTCGAGTGCCCAGCCGGCCAGGTGGGCGTCGCTTACGGTTCCGACGACATCCACCAGACCTTCAACGTGGGCGCATGGCCGTGGCGAGGTGATGACGACGGTCGGGATCGTATTGTCCACGGAGATCGCGACCTGCGCGGACGCGAGATTGGAACAGTCATCCATCCCGCGGAGCCGAATGTCGTATTGCCCATCCGGCGCCGTCCGCGTGTCCCATGAACCCAGCATGTCCGTGATGACCCAGGGGGTGCTGACCGAGTCAAAGGGCTGCCAGGCACCGGCCGGGTGCGCGCGGTACTCCAGCACGATCTGGCCGGCGCAGTGATCCCAGGCCGTACCGTCGGCACAGAGCGTGCCACCGTATATGCCCCCCTCGGTCGGACTGCGGAGCAGAAGGCTGTTGAACGCCCTGTCCAGCCAGACGTCCGTGGTCCAGACGGTCTCCAGGTCGCAGGAGTTGGTCACGGTCAGCCGCAGGGTGTAATAGCCGTCCCCGGCTGCCGTGCTCCACGTGGCCAGCGCCCCGTTGATCACCTCTTCGGTGCGGTTCGCGATCAGGGTCCAGCTGACCGCCCCGAGGGCCTTGCGTTCGAGCTTCCAGTTGGAGATGGGGCCGTCGGGGTCGTACGCCGAGCCGAAAATGGTCGTGTTGTTGCAGATGCATGCCAACTGTGCCGGCGAGGTGATCTCCGCGACGGGCGGCGTCGGGTCGACGTCGAACGACAGATCGTCGATGGCTTCGTTCAGGCTGTTCGTGTGTTCGACTTCGATGCGGCGTATCTCGGCGGCGTCCCTCGAGACGCGGACGAGCCGGTGCGTCCCGTGCCACGTTGTGCAGTCCGGGATCGTGACGCTCTGGCTTTGGAGCAGCGCGCCGGCGGCGTTGTACGCGCGGACGTTGTAGGTGGCGCAGCTCGGTCCGAGCGTGAAGGTGACCTCGCGTTGCAGATGCGTGAACACCATCCGGATCCAGCCCGGGTTGAACTCGCACGGCGCCGGGCCGTCGTCGGTCTGCAAGGCGCGAGTCCCGGACGATGCCCCGCCGGCCGGATTCACGATCCGGACTTGGCCGGCCGGACAACCGCTGACCTGGAACGAGAACGTAACCCCCCAGTACTGGGTGGTGACGGCCGTGCCGACGGGTAGCTCTTCAAACGTAATGGTGTGGCAGGCGGCCAGGGCCGGGCCGGCCGCGGTCGCAGTGAGAACGACGGCAAGCAGAATGGAACCAGCGCCGCGCGACATCGCGGATCCTCCTCATCGGTTAAGAGACGGGCTCGAAGTGCGACCGAACACACGCGGTTCGGATCAGATCGAGCGAAATGGCGACCCGGCGTCGCGCAGATGGGGAGATGGGTCTACGCCCCGGGCCCCGGAGGCTGGCATTGGTCGCAATCCGCCTAGCCTTGCGCACAAGCACCAGCGCACGCATCAGTGTACGCTCAGCGTCATCCGCCTTCAAGACAAAAAAAACGGCCCCCCGGAGGAATTTGTTTTGGCGAAACGGACCTGCGCAACTCCGGTGTTGGTGCGGCGTTGTGCTCCGGCGGATCGGCCCGGCGATGACGGCGCTGACTGGACTCATGCCGGACGCCCGTTACTGGCATGCGGGGGGGCGACCGGAGCCGTTGAAACAGGCCTGGAATACGGCGAAGTCGTTCACGTCGACGTCCCCGTCGTCGTCGAAGTCGGCGTCGGCGCCGCAGTTGGGCGCCGGAGGTCGTCCGGGGCCGTTGAAACAGGCTTGGAAGTAGGCATAGTCGTTGACGTCCACATCGCCGTCCTTATCGAAGTCGGCCGGCACGGTGGGGCTGCGGCAGCCGATGTCGGTTCGATTGAAGTAGACTCCTTGCGCCACGGGGTTAGCGACGAAGAGCGTGCCGTACGAGCCGTCGCAGTTGGCCGGCGGTGGAAGGTACTCCACGCGGGTAGGCTGCGCCGTCACGGGCAGGTAACTGCTCACTTGCTCCGGATCCGACCAGGGGGCGCTGCCCGGGGCGTCCGATCCGTAGGCCCGGCGGCGGAACCAGCATCCCTGCCATGGACCCAAGCGGCCCTGGAGGTAGCTCACCGCGAACCCCATGCCTCGGCGGGCGGTTACGTCGGGCCGTTGATAGTAGTGGTCCTCATCCGGCTGGGCGACGGTTCCCACCTTCCAGGTGTCTCCCCCGTCATACGACACGCGGTACCGGACCCCCACGCCGTAGGGGAAGAGATCGTACTCATGGACGGTCATCACCCAGTTCCGATAGGCGGCGATGCGTGTCGCCGAGCCGAGGCGCGGGTTGCTCTCGACGTCCGCGACGTCCCAGGCGGAGCCGTCGTATCTCGCCACCCGCAAGGGATTGCTCGGCGGACCGGACGGGTTTTCCCCGACGTACGACGCGTACAGGTAGTAGTCGCCCGCGTAGCAGAAGGAGGCGTCCAGGCCGTAGAGGGCTCCCCGGACTCCGGTGGATCGCTCGTTCCATACTCCCAGGGGTGCGGTGGCGTAGGCGTAGCGCAAAGAACCGTCGCACGCCGCGGCCACGAGGTAGACGTTCGTGTCGTACGAGTCCGCATTGGACGTCATCGCCCAACTGGTGGGCTCGCGGTCACAACCTCTGGCGAACGCTACTTTGACCCCGTAGCCGTGGTCCGCTGATCCAGTGGCGGCAAAGAACCGGCGGACCTCCAGCTCGCATAATACCCAGAGGTAGGCCACGTACAGGTAGTCTCCTGCCACAGCAGCGGCCACGCCACGCGTGCAGAGGTCGGCGTAACAGGTAAAGGTTCGCGCCCAGTTTCGTCCGCCGTCCGTGGACATCCACACGGCCCAGGAGGTCTGCTCGGAGTCGCATGTGGCGTACTCGGTGACCACGAAGAGGCGCCCCGTTTCCTCATGAAAGTCGAACTCAAGACTCGACAGGTCGATCCGCGTGCCGATTCGGGCGTCCGGTCCCCAGTCCGCTTCCGCCACGCTCTCGGGCGCGATCCAGTCGACGGCGACGGCTGCCTCGAAGCCGGCCTCTTCCAGCCGGCGCAGTTGATCAATCGCCCGATCATGCTCTCCGCGGTTCCAGGCTTGTTCGATGTCGGCGGTATCGGGACAGACGAGGGGTTCGGTCCCCGCCGCGATCTCCAGTTGGATCCTGGCGTTTGCTTTCTCCGCTTGTGAAAGTTCCTGGAGCTGGTGCCACACTCTGCGTGACGGCTCGCGGGGCGTCAGGACCCGTTCCGTGGCCTGCACCGGCGGCGCAGCAAGAGTGGCCGCTGACGTAATGAGCAACGTCACGAGTCCGATCGGGGCCGGAGTCGTGTGCCTCATGATGCCGGTTCGGCTCCCGGGGTTCCTGTACATGGGTCACCTCGCTTGCTTGACTGGCGGTCCGAAGCGGCTCAATACGGGCAGGCCGGCGGACGGTTCGACCCGTTGAAGCAGATCTGAAGCGCGGCGAAGTCGTTCACGTCGACGTCACCGTCGTCGTCGAAGTCGGCATCGGCGTTGCAGTCGGGTCCCGGTGCTTGGCCGGGGCCGTTGAAACACACCTGAAACTGCGCGAAGTCATTCAGGTCCACATCACCGTCGCAATCGAAATCCGCGTGGATCGGATCGCTCCACGGCCGGTTGGCGATCCGGGTTTCTGTGGCTGCGAGCATCTCGTCCCAGGCGGTATCATCGATGGGGAACCCGGAATCGTTCCGGAACGTCGCGCGGAGGTCCTCGCCGGTCGAGGCGCTGATCGCCGCCACGAACCAGGTTGCCTGTCTGGCCGGGGTGTCGATCAAGACAGGTAGTGGTTGATCCGCGGGCGTGAACGTGCTGAACAGGTCGTACCACACCTTTCGTCCGTACGAGTCGTAGAGCTCGCACAGGAGGCCATTCAGCACGTCGGCGTCGAGCTCGTCATACCGCGAGCCGCCGGCCCGGTAGTCGTCGAGGCGTCCCAGCCAATAGGCCCGCGCACCCTGATAATCCCGTTCGAGGTCCGCGACCGTGGTCTTGCCGAGGGTTGAGGGGCAGCGCTCCATGGACCTCCAGGCCCATAGGCCAGCCAGCGTGGCCAGAGCCTCGTTGTAAACCCAGTCTTGGGGCCCGCCGGTGGAGCAGAACTGGCCGAATCCACGCGAGGCCGAGGTGAAGTTGTGGCCCATCTCGTGGAAGATGACGCCCCATTGGGGCACGCGGGGCGGCCAGTTGATGATGTAGCAACTGTTGTGGACGGGCTTGCCGAACTGCCATCCCAGACGGATCGGGTTGCCGCTGATTCCGCAGATGGCCGTGTTCGCGTCGTCCGTCACCTCGAGGACCAGATACTGGGTTCCGGATCGGAAGGGGGCCGTCCCCGTCGCCGCCTGCTCCGCCTCGTAAGCGAGGTCCGTGGCCGCAACCATCTGGAACGAGTTCGTGATTTCATCCAGATCGACGCCCTCGATCTGAGGGGTCACGTAGAAAGCGATGTGCGAGCCCGCGTACGTCTCGTGGTACAGATCGAGGTCCGTGGCCGTGATGCGAACCACGGCCGCGTTGTCGGCTGGCACGCCGTCGGCTCTGGCCTCTACGTAGCTCACGCAATGGTCCGGATCGAATGGCGAGGTCGCCGTCACCAGCCCCGCCCCGTCCACCGTCGCGGCGACCGGATCCGAGCTGCGAAAGGACAGGTGGTACTCGGAGGACGGGCGGATCTGGCCGTCAGCGGTGCGGATTTCCACCTGGAGCTGTCCCGTCGGCCGTGCTGAGGGCGAGAGCTGAAGCAGGGGCGGAATGAGCGTTACCCTCGCCGGCGCTGTATAGGGCAGTGGGATCGCGGCGGCCACGGCCGTCTGGTGGTTGGCCGTGACGCACATGTTGTCGACCGCGTGGCAGGCGTCGGCGGCCCAGTGAAAGGTCGAGGGGTTGGCGATCTGGCCCAGCCCGATCGTCAGCCGCACGTAGCGGCCGTCGATGCCGACCGTTCCGATCCCGCCCCCCGGCAACGTCCCCGTCACATCCACAAACCCGCCGCCGTATTTTTCGCTGAGTACTACGCGGACGTTGAACTCGCTGCCGAGATTCTCGTGGGGCTGGCCGGTGCACGGGTCGTTGTCGGCATCGATCAGCCAGATCCAAGTGATGTGGTCCTCGCCCGTCGGCACGGGCGTGGTCGGGATCGGCTCGCGGGTTTCGATGACGAAGGTCAGGAGCCCGCCCTCCTGCTCAATCCACGATGAGAGGATGTCCACGTGCCCGGCTTCCTGAGGCTGGAGCGGGTCCGCGAGCTGGCTGATCGTCACGGAACCGGTGGACCGACTTGCGACGAGAAGACCGCAAGCCACGGCGAGACCACTCGCCCGGATCATGGTTTGCTCCTCTCCGGTGATGCGCGGGGAGATGCGCCCTCCGGCTGTGTCAAGAGACAGCCCGGCAGGGGGACATGAGCCAACCGGCTGTTCTCCGATAATCAGAATACCCGCAATTGCGGGCGAAATCAAACACTGGGAAGCCGGATGGAGGCGATTGCGCTGAAGCATGAGGGTAGACGGCGGTCCGTTTCCCGTTTTTCTGATCAAGACCGGGGCGTGAGCAACGCGCCCACGGGGGGGCGCGGATTGGAGCACTGTATCATGGGGCCTGCTGGGTTGACCGTGCCACATGAGCCGCGACGCAGTTGCGACGGAGGCGGTGCGCAACTGTCTTCGCGGCCGGTGCTTGTCAGAGGGCCGGCCGGTGGAAGGAGGCCCGCCTCATTTCTGCCAGCCTTCCTCAATCCTGTGGTTGCGGTTTGAGATGCCCCGTCGCCCGGGCCAAGACTACCGCGGGCCGTCGGGCCGATATTGCCAGCCGGTCCAGAAGTGCGGTGCACCGGGAAAGAACTCGCCCGCATCGCGTCCCGAGTGGTACAATACAAACCCGGGTTCGAGGGCCGGGCGTGAACCACGCCGACGCGGGTCACCACACGGGCGCACATCTTGTGGTTCATGCAGCCAGGGCCGACGTCACGGGCCCGGCGGACTGAAGTCTCACGCGTGTCGAGAGGAGGCCTTACGAATGGGAAAGAGCCGCTACTCTGCGTCGCGTCGCCCGAAGTGCCCGTGTTTTCCGTCCGCAGTCCTGGTGGCAGCGGTCGCTTGGACGGGACCCGCATCGGCCTGGCAGAACGCCCTTCAGGACCCGGGGTTCGAACGTTACCACTTCGATGCCGAACTGGGGCGGTATGTTCCGGACGCCGACGCCGCCTGGCGCGAGTACGGATACGGGGTCGCCTCTGTCCGTTTCGATGCCAGCGTCTGGACCACGCCGGCCGAGATGATTGCCGAGCGCGCGGTGGGATTCTCGCCCGGCGCCGTCGGGTTCGAAGGGTACGGGCCTGATCAGAGCCGGGGGCAGCTTTGTTTCCAACAGGATATCGTCAACTCTGCGCTCCTGAACGCCGGAACGCTCTATGAGGCCTGGGTCTGGCTCGGCGGGGCCGGCCGGGACGATGACGACAGCCTGGACCGCAAGAAGGAACAGGGCGGGTGGGACATTTTTTTCTATCGTCAGGGGGTTGTGAGCGAGTGGCTCGATGACAATGCGATGGAACACCACCATGTGGCCTTGAACTACTGGGGCCCGCCCGGCTCGTTTCGCCGCGTGAGCGGAATCGGTCGGATTCCCAGCGGGGCCGTGGGTCTCCGCATGCGGGTGTGGGCCACGACGTGGAGCCCTGTGGGCGGTGCCGCCGCCTATGACACGCGCGTGGGCCTGGACAACGCACACTTCGCCGTACTGACGCGGGCAACCTCCTGACGAACGGCGACTTCGATCAGGATGTGACGCCGGGGGACTTCTGGGGCTGGGACCGGCCGGCCGTCTGGCCGTTCGCGAAGAACGGCATCGTGCCGATGGACATCAACGGGCTTTTCGGGGATTACTTCGACCACGGCGGGTATCGGCCGTTCTTCGGCGGAGCCCGGACGTACGGTTACAACACGTACCTCAACGGATGGCTCGACGATGCGTTTACCTTTAGCCAGACGGTCGCCTGGAGCGCTCCGCCGGGTACTCCGGTCATTCTGACGTTCTACTGGCTTCAGGACGTTGCCAACCGGGACTCGCGGTGGCAACTGCGTCAGAACACCGCGCAGGTCGAGCTGATCGTCGAGTACCTCAATGCCTCATCGCAGGCGATCGGGCTGGATGTCCGGGTCGTGGACTGGCCCGTGGCGTCGCATCCGGCCAACGTGCTGAACGATCTGCCCCGGGGCAAGCAGGGCAAGGCCAAGGGCATGCTGCACGACATCTGGATGGCCGAGACGAAGGCAGAGGCGGAGCGGGCGCTCGATCGGTTCCTTGAGACGTACCGGGCGAAGTACCCCAAGGCGGCCGCGTGCCTGGCGAAGGACCGGGACGTGCTGCTGACATTCTACGACTTCCCGGCGGAGCACTGGATGCACCTGCGGACGACGAACCCGATCGAATCGACCTTCGCGACGGTGCGATTGCGGACGCGGAGGCCGAAAGGTTGTGGATCGCGCATCGCGACGCTGACGATGGTCTTCCGGTTGGCGCAGTGCGCCGAGCAGCACTGGCGAGTCCTCAATGGCTCCTCGCTGCTTGAGGACGTGATACGTGGAGTTCGGTTTGTGGACGGGCTCAGGACGGACGCCGCCTGATCACGACCGATCCACAGGATTTGACAATACCTCGGCGCCTGCTGGGCCGTGCTTGAAGCTTGCGGTCTCGGCTTCGAGTTGAGGCATCCACGCCCGGAGTTCCGTGGCAGGTTCGGCCGTTTGGCATATTGCAGGCAACCGGGGCAGGTTTCGGGATCGGCTCATCCACAACGCTTTTACCCAAGGGAAATTACGAAAACAGAGACTCGACGAAGATGAAACAGTAAAAACCCTTTCATTTCTATAACCTTATGGGTAAACTACCACCGGGATAGACCGGACGACTTCGGCACTTTCTTTTGCGAAGTTCATTTGTTTCCGGGCACTCTCAACGGATTCTACGATCAGGGCTGATGAATTAATCATTCGTCGATTGCATGAGATACGCAATAGATCGACTTGGGCTTGTTGTGGTCCGGTGAGGGCGGGCGGCGGACAAAGGCTGGGCCGTGCGCTGGCCGGTGGCGTCTGGCGAACCGGGCGTGTGGTTGGGCGATTGCGGCATGATCGCGTGCACCATGCCGTTCGGTTGATTCGTGGTGGTCTTGGCGGCGCTGAAAAGCCGGAAAAAAGAAGGAGGCATTGAGATGAGTCCGTACCGTCAAGTCAATGTAAGGGAGTTCCGCCAAGTGTGCGCACGGCGCCGAGGTCTGGTCGCTGGGATGCTGTGCCTGGCATCGGTGTTTGCGGGCGGGGCGCGGGTTGCGTTGGCGACGGAGGGCCTGGCCTATGCCGTCGGGGGCAACGCATACGGTCAGCTCGGGATCGGTGATACATTGTCTCCCCGACTGTCGTTGATGACCGGAGCGTTGCAGGTCGCGGCGGGCGGGTCTCACAGCCTTGCGTTAAAGTCGGACGGGACGGTCTGGGCGTGGGGGGAGAACTGGGCCGGCCAGTTGGGCGACGGGACGACGACGCATCGAACGACGCCGGTTCAGGTTTCGGGTCTGACGGGCGTGGTGGCGGTCGCGGCGGGCGATTATCACAGCCTTGCGGTCAAGTCGGACGGGACGGTCTGGGCGTGGGGATACAACTCCTCCGGCCAGTTGGGCGACGGGACGACGACGGATCGAACGACGCCGGTGCAGGTTTCGGGCCTGACGGGTGTGGAGGCGGTCGCGGGGGGCGAGACTCACAGCCTTGGGCTCAAGTCGGACGGGACGGTCTGGGCGTGGGGGGACAACGAGTACGGCCAGTTGGGCGACGGGACGACGACGAGTCGAACGACGCCCGTGCAGGTTTGGGGTCTGACGGGCGTGGTGGCGGTCGCGGCGGGCGGGTATCACAGCCTTGTGGTCACGTCGGACGGGACGGTCTGGGCGTGGGGGGAGAACTGGGCCGGCCAGTTGGGCGACGGGACGACGACGTGGAGTCGAACGACGCCTGTGCAGGTTTCGGGTCTGACGGGCGTGATCGCGGTCGCGGGCGGCGGGCCTCACAGCCTTGCGTTCAAGTCGGACGGGACGGTCTGGGCGTGGGGGTCCAACTCCTCCGGCCAGTTGGGCGACGGGACGACGACGGATCGAACGACGCCGGTTCAGGTTTCGGGTCTGACGGGCGTGGTGGCGGTCGCGGCGGGCGATTATCACAGCCTTGCGGTCAAGTCGGACGGGACGGTCTGGGCGTGGGGGGACAACTGGTACGGCCAGTTGGGCGACGGGACGACGACGGATCGAACGACGCCGGTTCAGGTTTCGGGTCTGACGGGCGTGGTGGCGGTCGCGGCGGGCGATTATCACAGCCTTGCGGTCAAGTCGGACGGGACGGTCTGGGCGTGGGGGGACAACGAGTACGGCCAGTTGGGCGACTGGACGGGGGCGGTTCGAACGACGCCGGTGCAGGTTACGGGCCTGACTGATGTCGTGGCGGTCGCGGGGGGCGGGTATCACAGCCTTTTCATTGTGGAGGTGACAGCCGACGCTGACGCGGACGGCGTACCGGATGCGAGCGACAACTGCCCCAACACGCCGAACGCCGACCAGGCGGACGCGGATAACGACGGCGTCGGCGACGTATGCGATAACTGCCCGACCACGCCGAACGCCGACCAGGCCAACGCCGACGGCGACAGCGCGGGCGATGCCTGTGACGGCTGCCCGAACGATCCCGCGAAGCTCGATCCGGGCGTTTGCGGTTGCGCCGTGCCCGACACCGACGGCGACGCCGACGGTGTGCCCGACTGCATCGACCTGTGCCCGGCCACGCCGGCGGGCGCGGCGGTGAACGCGGTGGGCTGCCCGCCGGCCGACTTCGACGCCGACGGCGACGTGGACGTGGCCGATTTCGCGACGTTCCAGGTATGTTTCAACGGTCCGAGCCGGCCCGCGCCGCCGGGCTGCGCTGCGGACGCCGATTTCGACGACGACGGCGATGTGGATGTGAACGACTTCGCCGCATTCCAGGCGTGTTTCAACGGCGCCGAGAACAGCCCGGCCTGCGGAGGGGCCTGAGCCGGGTCGGCCCGGTCCGGCGGTCAAGGTGCCCCTCGCGGTCGGAGGGGTTCGTCCGGGCCGGATTCTCCGCGTACAGGACCGCCCCGGGACGGCGGAGAGGCATTGCGGGGCGCGGGCGCTGGTCGTAAGCTTCCCGGGGCGGTCACCTCGGGCACACGAAGGAGGTTCCCACGGCATGAATCGGCGCGAGCTACTCAAGAGCATCGGGCGCGGAGCGGCGGCCGCCGCGCTGGGGGGACCTCTGCTGCGAAGCCGAAGCGGACGGGCCGAGCCGCCCGCCGGCGAGAAGATCCGGCTGGGCATCATCGGTTGCGGGGGCATGGGCACCCGCCACATCGAGGCGCTCTCGGTCAACAAGCGGTGTCTGATCGTGGCCGTCTGCGACTGTTTCCGGCCCCGATACGAGAACGCCATCTCCGTGGTCCGCAAGCTCGGCGGCTACACGCCCGACGGTTACCAGGACTTCCGGCGGATTCTGGATCGCCAGGACGTGGACGCCATCTGGATCGCCACGCCGGATCACTGGCACCCGCTGATGACCATCCTCGGCTGCCAGGCGGGCAAGGACGTGTACGTCGAAAAGCCGGCCTGTCCCACCGTGGCGGAGGGACGCGCGATGATCCTCGCGGCTCGCCGGTACGGGCGGATCGTTCAGCTCGGGACGCAGCAGCGATCGATGCCGGTCTTTCAGGAGGCCATGCGCGTGATCCACTCGGGGCGGCTGGGCCAGGTGACCTCGGCGACGGCCTGGGTGGGCACGAACGGATGGGTCGGCACGGAGACGCCCGCGCCAGTGCCCGAGGGTCTCGACTGGGACATGTGGCTGGGTCCGGCCCCGTGGGTGCCCTACTCGCCCCAGCGGCATTACGGCTTCATGGGGTGGCATGATTACTGCCGGGGGGGCCAGCTTACGAACTGGGGCGTGCACCTGATCGACATCGTGCACTGGGGCATCCGTCGGGACAGCCCGCTCAGCGTTCAGGCCCTCGGGGGCAGCTACCGCGGCATGACCGGGGCCGACGACTACGAGAACGTCGAGGCCATCTTCGAGTACCCCGGCTGTACCGTGACTTGGGAGCAGCGTCACCAGAACACCTACGGCGGCGGCCGCAGCTACGGAATCAAGTTTCAGGGCACCGAGGGCATCCTGCACGTGGATCGCAACAGCTTCGAGGTCCAGCCGGCCTCGCTCGGCATCCCGAAGTATGTCGGCGAGCCGGAGCGAAGCTGGGCGAACCCCGACCATCACAACAATTTCTTCGACTGCGTGATCTCTCGCCGACGGCCCGCCGCTGAGATCGAGCAGGGCGTGCGTTCGACGATCGCCGTCCTGCTGGCCGGCATCGCCCTGAAGGTGGGGCGGAAGCTGCATTGGGACGGGCAGGCCGAGCGATTCATCGGGGATCCTCAGGCGGACCGGTATCTGTCGCGGGCGTACCGCCCCCCGTGGCATCTGTGAGTTGCGGCGTGGCAGCGGGGCACCTTCAGTTCGGGGGTTGGCGGCGACGGTGTGAGGCGCGGTCTGGAGAACGACATGCTGCGGCACTGGCTGATGTTGGTCGGCTCGATCGGGGTGTTCGCGGCCGCCGCGACCCCGGCCGAGCGGGGCTCGCCGGCGGACGTGCTGATCGAGCGGTTGCTGAGCGACAGCGAACCGGCGCGGGCCGAAGCCCGGCAGATGCTGCCCCGCCAGGGCGCGGAGGCCGTGCCGAAGCTTCTTCCGCTCCTGAGCCATGAGCGGGAGGTCGTCTGGCGGACGACGATGAACATCCTGGCGGACATTGCCAATGGGCTCAGCGCACCCGGACGCGAGCGGGAGCGTGCGGATCTGGCGGCCGGGCTTATGAGTCTGCTCGAACCCGGGCAGCCCGCGGCAGTCAAGGAGCGGGCGCTGCGGCTGGCGATCGCGGCCGTTCCCGAGGGCTTCGACGTGGGTCCGATCGCTGCGCTCCTGGGCGACAGGGACTTGGCCGAAAAGGCGCGGGTGGCCCTGTTCGAGATCGGGACGACGCAGGCGCGGGCGGCCCTTCGCGAGTATCTGCCCGAGGCTACGCCCGCGTTCCAGTGCGCCATCGTGGATGCACTGGGCCAGCTCCACGATGCCCCCAGTGTCCATCCCATCGCCGCGTTATTGGAGGCTTCGGAGGCCCCCGTCCGGGCGGCGGCCCTGCGGGCCTTGGCCTGGACGGGCGATCCCTCGCGCCTCGAAGCGGCACGGAAGGTGCTGGCCACGGCCGACGGGGCGACCAAGGCGGATGTGCTCGATGCGATGATCCGGCTCATCCACGCC
>Ga0209162_1001317_pt1 | contig 24696 bp, 23 predicted proteins | sample YNPNPMetaG_FD_187121 | JGI IMG/M metagenome (GOLD analysis project Ga0209162, IMG submission 187121) | Anoxygenic and chlorotrophic microbial mat microbial communities from Yellowstone National Park, USA - YNP NP MetaG (SPAdes) (version 2) ...
GTTAGAAGTCACCGCTTTCGTGATCTGTCCCGACGAGTTAAAGCTAAAGCTTATACCTTTCCCGTCAGGACCGGTCTGTTCCTCTATAGAACCCTTATTGATCTTAACGGTGTTGCCCGCGTTATCAGTAATTATGTACTTATCATTTCCCTGATTCGTTACGAAGTACCCGGCGTGCTCCGGGTTGCTGGGTACCCACTGACCGTTTACCAGCTCAAATTGAATGCATTCGCATTCGGTCCGCAAAACGGCTTTGTCAGGGCTACAGCCTTCAGCAATGTTGAAGCCTAGTGGGCAGATATTGCCCGGATTTGCACCCGGGGGATTAGTCTCTCCGCTGGCTATTGCGCACGTCTGGCACCCTCCAGCCCCCCCTGAACCCGCATCACCTGGTGTGCAATTGCACAGCTCTTCCTCGTCTTCGACAACCAAGACAACCGTCTTGCTAACTGGCGAATCGTATTGAGGGTCCCCGGGAGACCTTCCATCACTCCACGTCACAGTAATTGAATAGATGCCGGGTTGGTTGGGAGCTACGCCTGGGTTACCTCCCCAGGAAGCTGACACTTCAGTACTGACATTATCCGCACACGAATCACCGCAGAATGTGTCCCAGTCTTCTCCACCCTCTATTTTTAGCGATATTGGGGAGCCGGGGCAAGCGTACCCGCGTCTTGTCTTTTTGCCGCTTACCTCTACGCTAACATTCCCCGGAGTCAGGGCGGGTGTCGCTGTCCAACCACCGCAGTCAGTGATGACTAATTTCAACATTATTCTTGCCGGAGGATCATTGCCGTTACCATCAGTAGCTGTTACAATCAATTCGTAAGTTCCGGGCTCACTACCGCTTATGCTGGTGGTCGATGGACTCAGGGTCACCGAATCAGGACACGGCCAAGGGTCGTCACATTCATCCATATCCGATGCTGTTACCTTGAACACAGCGGTCTGCTCTTTATATTGACCACATCCACTAGGAATCGCTGGGAGTACGACCGTACAATCTCCCTCGCATTCTAATAAGATGGGACTACCCGGTCCCGTTACTCTGTCACTTAACGACGGAGAAGACACGGAAGCCAGGATGACGGTAAGTATACACAAAGCTGCTAATCGCCCGAAGCTTGCAATTGGTCTCATTATTCTCTCCCTTTCCCTCAGTTTAACCCAAGTTCGTATGCCTTTTTGGATGCCAGACTAGCCCACGTAGACTCGGGAAATTGTTCGATGAGGCGCTTTAGTGTAGCCTTGGCCAAGAGATCATTTCCAGTGCGCAAGTACAGGTCAAACCCTATATAAAGATGCAAAGGCGAGTAGTGCGGGTCCGGATATTCACGCACCAACGCTAGGACAGCATCCGCCGCCGCCTTGTAGTATTGGGGGCCTTTATAAAAATAATCCACAATCCACTGTGAATAATGGGCTCGACACCTGTGCTGAGGGCTAGCGTTCAGTTTAACCAACTCACCTGCAAGCCACCTCATTGACGCCATATCGCGCGGCTTCTTCCGCTGACAAATGTTGAAGAGTTCCAGTGCGGCCTCCGAGAAAGACCAATGATCGCCATAAGACTGCGACAAGCTAAGAAGTTCCCACAACGCTCTTTCGCGTTCGGCCTCTTTGCCCAAGTGTTCGAAGACCGTCGCTAGGATGTTACGTTTGCGTATTTGCTCTAGCGGAGTAAGGTATGCATCGTTATAATCCGATAACAGTTTCTCAGCCAGATATGGTTTTGAATGCTTGAGATCTTCAGTCGCTAATTGCAGCCTGATCAGAGCGCTTTCTTCCGTTGGTGTCGCCTCAGCCTCTATCATTCTAATCAGTTCTTTGTAGGCTGTAGCTTTTTCAGCATTACTGCCCTCGTTTCCTAAATACTCATACAGAGAGCGCGCCGCCTGATATTGGTAGCTGCACAGCCCACTGGCCGCTTTCCGATTCAGCAAGACTCGCGATTCTTCCGGCCGACCACCTAATCGCATAACCTCTGCCCGCAGAGGTTCACGGCAGTCATCAGGGTCAAGCAGCTTTTCCAGCAGTTCACCCACGCTGGCGGCGGCATAGGCACGTTGCATGGACTCTGCGATGCCGGTAAACTTACCGCTCTTGATCAAAGGATCGTCAGTTGCACCCACCCATACATCACTCAGGAGGAGCGTGTGATATTTGTAGCCATCAAACCCCTTGCTACGCACACCATATTCGACAAACACCGTTGCCACGTTGGACGCGCTTAGCCCACTGACAAACAAATCCTCCCACTCCGGGCGCTTTGTGTTCCAGCGCTCAGGCGACCAGATTATGGTTTCAGACTTAGGATCTGTGCCGCCATTAGGATCTATTCCGATCTTAAAGTATGTGCTACAGGGCCCAGGATGGCTATTTAGAAAACCGCGAACTCGAGCAATCAGACCTTTGTCTTTAGGCGTTCGGAACTGCTTGTAGATTCCGGTAATCACGCAGATATGCTCTTTCAGACTACCTGTTCCGCATATCTCAGTGGCGTCGAACTCCTGGAGAAACTGCGGGTTGGCTAGTTTGTATTCCCGTTCGATGTTGCCGTGAGCAAAAGTGTAAGCATCTATGTAAGGCCGGTAAACAACAACCCCGTTGTCATCCGCAGCAGATATGAAAATGGTGGCAGTCGGTGCGATCGCTTTCGCTTTTATCAGTAGCCTTCGCCACTCAGTCTTGCGCTCCTCGCTGTTCACACACGAAAACGCACTTGGCTTAGACTCCCACTTGACTGTAGGCGCGTCGGGATTCGTATTACCAGTGAGGTCGACCCCAATCCGACCAGAGCCCTCAGTCACCATACAGCCGAAATAATAAAACCTACCGGGTCTCAGGCCGGATACTCTTTGGTAAACTCCCGAGCGAGAGTTGAGTATCCTAACGAAGCCGACGAACTCCGGCAGGTGATAACTGCCTCGAATATACTCGATGCCGTTGCCCCAAGCATTCCAACACAAGGGAATCTTCGTTGCTGCGTCTATCCCACCGAAATACGCGTTTTTCAGAATCGGCGCATTCTCTATCACATGAGTTGTCACTTGACCAATGGATAAGTCGGAAACTGACGATTGATAGAGAGTCCAACCTTCCGCAAGGGTCCCATCGCCGTTATCCATGAACGAGCCGTTTACGAGGATTGACGGCGGCTGTTGGGAGAAAACCGCCGAATAGCAATCGTGGAGCCCTTGAACACATTCACGGCTGAGAACCGCATTGCCACGCGCCATTCGCAACGCCATCTCATAAGCGGATATGGCATCCGCCCATATTCCAGAGAGCCTACTCTGCCTCGCTTGTTCGAGCACTATCTCCGGAGATGATGAAAAGTAGCCGAACATTTCCGGTTGTGACTGAGCCACAACCATCGTTTCGATAGAGCTGCGGTAGGCGGTTCTCGCCTCTAACTCACAAGGCGCAGAGATCGAACACGCCAACAACAGCCACGTCACTCCAAGCCCAGCTTCAATTCGCATACAGACCTCCCTGAACCCAATTGCTGCAACGGCTTCTTTGCGGCAGATAGCGACAGAGCTATCTATAATGTTGCGTTCATTCCAACCACCAGAATGTGACCGCTGATAATCTGATCATCTTAGTGCAACTGAGTATTTAGTATACATTGTATTATATGTGTCAGTATTTGGCAATGGGGCAAAGTGTGTGTTTTTTTGTGATGCTATTGTTGTCAAGGTTTGCTACAATCCATAGAACATGGCTTCCAACAGCGTTTCTGGAGAACATCGCCAAGCGCGGTGTGACGCCCGGCGTGAAACGGCTGTTCGTGATCGACGGATCGAAAGCTCTGAAGAAGGCCATAGACTCGGTGTATCGCTCCGAAAACCCGTTACAGCGGTGTCGTAACGACAAGGTCAAGAACGTGTGCGACCATCTGCCACTGGAGCTCAAGGACCAAACGAAGTCGAGCATGAGGGCGGCATTTAAGATGAACGCATCGCCGTAGGCCCCGGCGGGCCGGAAGTAGAGGATCGCGCCGTTGGTGAACTCCAATCGGAAGTAGGGCTTGCGGTAGATCTTCGGATTGCCGTACTTTGTGACGACGATGCTTCTCGTCAGCTCGGGGCTGGAGTCGATCTGGAACTCCATCTCCTCGATGAGCGTGTCCAGATGCCCCTGGTGCGGAGCGGCGACGAGTCCCTGACCACCGCGAGTGGTGAAGGCGAAGTGCAGAGCGTCGGTCGTGAGCGATATCGACTTGCCGGCGCCCCTTCCGTCCAGGTGGATGATATTGCGCTCTTCGCTGCGCAGGTCCTCCACCTGGTGGGGCCAGTAGACGCGCGGGGAGCCGTCTCGGTTCCGAAGATAGCCCTGACCCCACAATACCGGGTCCCGAAGCGACAGTCCCAGCTTCACTTCTTCGCTTGATACTTCCAACTCAGACATCCTCTTCTTTCCACCTACATTCGCCTTGACTTGTAAGGCACATTGGAGCGTGAATGTGAATCACACAAACTCCCGAGGAGGTAGTGAAATGACAGGCAAGACACTACACGACGCTGTCCTTGAGCACCTTGAGTATCTCAGGAGCCAGGGCAAGAGTGAGCGCACGCTCTACACTTACGGCAAGGACCTCGAACAGGTCGAAGCGTTCTTCGGCCCCGACAAGAAGCTCTCGGCGATCCTTATCCCGCACGTCGCGGGGTTTCTCAAGTCGGACGCGCTCCTCAAAATGCACGGCGACAAAGATCGCTCCGAGATCACGGTCAGGAAGACCATCCGCGTCTTTCGCACCTTCCTGATCTGGGCCAAAGAGCAAGGCTACATCGACAAGCTTCCTCTACCGCAAGACGTTTCGCTTGGCCGCAGCGCAAAGACCACGACGGAGGTGACCAATGCCGAATCCGATCCGGCTGATGCAACCGACCAGTAACCTCGAACAAGCCATAGACAGCTTCGCGGCAAGGCTCCGGGCGCAGGATCGCTCGGAGCACACCATCTCCGCGTATTTGCGCGATCTACGTTATTTCGTTCGAGCGCTGCCCGCGGTCGACGTCCGAGACATCACGCCTGCGATGATCGACGCGGCTCTCACCGACCCCGCGCTCGCGTGTTCCGACGATGGCGTTCCTAAATCCGCCGCGACAATGCATCGGCTGAAAGCCGCCGTCCGCTCGTTCTTCACGTGGACCACCGAGCGCGGCCTCACCGATACCAACCCAGCCAAGCTTGTCACCACGAAGCGACTGGCGAGAACGCCTCCGGAGTTCCTTACCGAAGCCGAGAAGCGCAGGCTGCTCAAGGAACTACACGACCGCGCCAATCCGCTGGCACGCCGGGACCGTGTTATCTTCGAGCTGTTCCTTGGCACCGGCATTCGGCTCGCGGAACTGGTGAACCTGGACATAGACGACATTGACCTCGACGGCAAGCACATCCGCATCGAGGGTAAGGGCGGCATTCCGCAGGTCAAGTTCCTTAAGTCGTCGCTGCGCACGCTCCTGCGAGGTTATCTCAAGGAACGCCGTAACCTGGCAAACCCTGGCGTCACTGCGCTGTTCGTTTCTTCTCGCGGAACCCGGATCTGCGCAAGGCAGGTCGCTCAGCGACTGGCGTATTGGCTTAGTAGAGCCGGGATAGCGAAGAGTATCACGCCGCACGGTCTGCGGCACACATTCGCCACGCACCTCTACGCATCCACCTCTGATCTGCTCCTGGTCAAGCGCGCCCTCGGGCATCGCGACATATCCACGACTGAAATCTACACGCACCTCTCTGACGAGGCGCTGGAGGAAGCGCTGGAACGGATCTGACCCTACCTCGTTGCTGGGAACGGGAACACTCACCAACCCTTTCCCAGCCTCTGTTTCCGCTGCCATTGTTTCGGCGTGCCATGTGAGGCATTGATCAAGTGAGGATAAGTAGGTGTTCTCTGACATTGCCGAGTGCGGCTCGCTGCATTCCACGCGTGAATCCAGCCGACTGGTAACCGCCGCTCCGGTGTTATCTGAACTCATTCTCGCGTTTTCTCCGGTTCGGCCTCGATCTTCCCGCTCTTCTCGGCCTCGGCCAGCTTCTCGAGCAGCGCCGTCGCCCACTCGGCCGGGGTAGTATCCGGGCCTTTCGGCTCCTCACCCTCACGCGCAATCTTGGTTGCCTTGAGGTCTTTGAGGTGGCAGCGGATCATCCGGTCGAGTCGTTCCGCCGCATCCCAGTCGCCCGCTTCCTGCGCCCGTCCGAGCTTGAGGAAGTAGACCGCCACCAACTCAACCTGCATGAAGTCCGAGCTCTTGTTGAACACGAAGTCCTGGTGGAGCTGATCGATGATCGCGTCGAAGAGCGGCTTCTCTTCCTCGGTCAGGAACCGGTTCGCATAGACGCCGTGTTGTAGGTTGTTGGTGTTGCCACGCGGCGCACCGGGGCCGCACGAGGAACCCGAGTTCCGACGCCAACGCTCAAGCTCCTCGGCGTCTCGGGATCCGATCTTTGGTCTGTTCTTTGGTCGCGTCATTGTTGTCCTCTCGTTTGACCCGGCTAGCCGGAGACGGGCGCGGGAGGCGTTTCGCGCCTCATTTTGCGCTATTGGATACGGCAGCCATCGGCAAGGACTGCTGGTCAACCGATAGCGGCGTCGGCCTTGCCGCTGGGACAGTGCCCGCAAACGGATCATCGCCCGCGGGCACGACCTTTCCGCCGAACACCCGCTTGACCTCGTAAACCTGTTTCACAGCCTCGGGGGACGAGCCAATCATTAGCTTCAACTCGTCCACAGTGAACCGGACCTTGGTTGTCCACTTGGGCGGCACAACAATCGAATCGTCGCGAACGAAGACCACGATGTCTTCGACGATAGATGATCTAATCCCGGCGTAGCCCTGGCTATCGAGCAGATGCTGAAGTCTGCGCGCCTGGTCTGACTGACCAGCGAGACTCACAGTAGTCCGACGCCGCTGATACGCGTCCCAGGCATCATCCCAGGTCTTCCGGTAGGCGGCGAACGTCATCTCCGACGGCGGGACGTACGACTTCACATTCGTGGTCCTGATCGCCCGGCGAAGGGCATCCTTGCCGATATGCCGGACCGCCCAGGAATGGATGGTGTTGAACCGGGTTCTCAGGGTCTCGAATGTCTGATCATCAAGTCGCCCTGATCCGTGAGCGGCCCGGACGTTCTCCATGCGATGTCGGAGCCAGGCATAGTAAGGCGCATCAAGCATCCGGTAGACCGGATCACCGCCGACCTCATAGCCGAACCTGGGATCGAACTCCTCGAACGAGTCGAGGTCGGTCGCAACCCACAGAAAGTGGTAGTCGGGGACGATCTCCGAAGGATCGTCCGATATACCTGCTGCCGAAGCACGAATCTCACCCAGGATATCGTCCTTGTGCGAGCGCACGATCTCGGCGATATCTGGCGAGACCAGATACTGCGGGTCAAGCCAGAGCATGTTGCCCCCGCGAATGCTTGCTCGGATTCCACGGCGATTGAGAGTGTCTAAGCATCCCATCAGAACGCCACCCCATTCGACCAGTCGAGACCGTCGCCATTCGCCGGTTCAGGCTGTGACGCTTGTGACTCTTGTGACGCTACATGCCCAGAAGATCCTATTGAGCCTTTCATGTCTATACTTGCGCTGACATCATCCTCGCGCGCGCATGGAGGAAACTCCTGGGGAGATAGCGTCACATCCGTCACATGCGTCACACCGTCTGACGGCTCATCGAGACTGTGCTGGGACAGCAGGCCGATCCCATGCCAGTACCTGGTCGTCCTGTTCCTAAAGCTCTCGCAGGTACCGCGCTCCGAAAGCCGCAGGCCGAACCACCGCTGTGAAAGAGGCTTCTCGCCGTTGCGCTCAGCCCACTGGCAGTAGGCTGAGTAGAGGTCCTTCGCCGACACATGGGCCCTGCGGTCGAACACACAGCACTCGGTGAGGAATCCGCCAAGGACGTCCATATCCTGCTGCAGCTTGCCCGTTGCTGATCTGACGGCATTGGCTGTCGGCAGTCCGCCCTTCTGCCAGTCGAGGCAGCCGCGTACAAGCCAGGCGAGTATGCCTTCGTATTCGGCCCTCAGCTTCTCAGGCAGCGACTTGTCCTTATAGGGACCAACTGTCTCCTCTGGCTCTCGGAACTGAACACCGAACGGCACGAGCCTCACTCGCCGCCAGATTCCGTGATCCTGACCCTGGATCACCGGCACGTGGTTGCACGCGAGCCACAGCTTGAACACCGGAACGAATGTGAAGAACTCCTGGTAGAGGAAGCGTGCGCTGATGGCGTCCTGCCCGGTCAACTCCTTGACCAGGGCCTCGGCCAGACGCTTGCCCGCGCTTGTCTCAATTGCGTTGACGAACCGCGATCCCCGAAGAGCCGCGATGTCGTTCGTGTTGTTGGAGTTCTTCTCGATGAGCGTATCGGTCGAGGTCTTGGTCTCGTAGTCACCGAAGATATCCCGCAGCGCCATTATGAATGTGGACTTGCCGTTTGACCCGCAGCCGTGCAGGATGAAGAATACCTGCTCGCGCGTATCACCTGTGAGTGTGTAGCCGGAGGCCGCGTGGACGAACCGAATCAGTTCCTCATCGTCCTGGAATACCTCTCGCAGGAACCGCTCCCAGGTCGGACACTTCGCACAAGGATCGTAGGCGATTGGGCTAATCATCGATATCAGGTCCGAGCGGTTGTGTGGCCGAAGCTGGCCAGTCACAAGATCAATCGTGCCGTTGGCGCAGTTGAAAAGCCAGCCGTTCCTATCCAGTTCGTTCGCCAGTATGGGCACGACGGGTTCCGACTCCGCTTGCGAGATAATCGCCATTATGCGCCGGTGGTTGCCGGATGTTATCGCGTGGCGTTCGAAGGTCTTGGCGGCTTCCAGGGCTTCGTCATCGGCCTCGGCTTCCGCCTTTTTCTTGGCGGCAAGAGCCTGGGCGTACATCGCGTCAACGACTTCCTTGGCCTTGCGGACTATATCACCGGTCTCGTCTCTGCCCCAACGCCTGCCGTCCCAGTTGTACCATTTGCCGGCGTCATAGCAGAACCGGATGGAGTCCCCGTGCTTCTTGACCAAGCGGCGCGCATTGCCGAGGTCATTGAGCGGCTCGCCGTCAATGCCGAGTGTTACCTCGACTTCTGGGGCAGGTTCCCAGTCCGTCGCGGAATCCGCCAGCTTGAGAAGCTCCTCAACCGTGCCGCCGGACTCGACCCAATCGGTCACATCGCCCTTGGGAGGAAGACCAGGCAGCCTAACCACCCGAATCTGTTTGGCATGCCCCTTCAGAGTCTTGGCGACAGTCTCGGCGTGATCGCGACCGGGAGGATCGTTGTCCGGCAAGATGACGACATCCGCCTCTCGAAGAGAAGGCGCGAATGCCTTTACCCACTTGCCCGCGCCGCCCGGGTTACAGGTCGCAACAAGCCCCAGGCGCTCAAGCGTGTGGACATCCTTCTCGCCCTCGACGACGAATAGCGGCTTGCCACTGGCAACGGCTGCCATCATTTCGGGTAGCCGGTAGATGACCTTGCGGACACCATCCATGTTCCAGGTCCAACCTGCGCTGGTTGAGGTCACGGCACGCCGCCTGCACCGGAAATCCTTTGGATCGAACCGAACAACCTGAAAAAGGAATGCCCCTGATTCATCTCGGTAGTCGTATTCGGCGACGATCACGGAGTCGGACGGAGGCTGCTTCCTCTTCTTGTTGCCACGACCAGCCCCGCGCCCGGGGGCTCTCCCAGTATCTGGGAATAGATCGGACATCTTGAGTCCGACCGCGCGCAGCACTACCTCCGGCTCGCATCCAGCATGACAGTGCAGCAGAACCTTGCCGTCCTCTTCGAGGTGAATCGAGAGCGACGCCACTTTGTCATCGTGGGCGGGACACTTCGCCTGCCAGCCGTTGGACGTCTTCTTTGCGCCCGGGAAGTGAGCGACTACCTGGTCAACGTTCAACCTTCACCTCCGATGACAGGCACGGCAGGATAAGTGAGAGGAGCGTCTTTCGCGCATCCACCTGCACGCGCTTGGCGCAGTTGGTGATACCCCAGTGATCGCCGACGATGATGGCGGTCTGAGAGGCGCGCGTGACGCCGGTATAGAGCAGGTTGCGATGGTGCATGAAGCTGTGCGACTTGTGCGCGATCACAATTGAGCACGGAAACTCCGAGCCCTGGGACTTGTGAATGGTGAGCGCGTAGGCGAGTTGGATATCACTGCGGTGCGGCGAACCGGCCTCGATATGGACCATCTTGTCCTCGAACTCGATGCTGATCGACCCGTCGATACCAACGCTGCGCACAATCCCCATCGCGCCGTTCATAACCCCGAGGTCGTAGTTGTTTCGGGTCTGAATGACCTTGTCATTGATGAGCAGCTTCGGACGCCTGCCAGGCTGAATGGGCGGCGCGTCGTAGTTCCACAGCTTCCGCTGGATGAGGCGCTGCAGCCTGGTGTTCAATTCGACCGTGCCGAGCGGGCCCTTGTGCGTGGGAGTTAGAAGCTGCACGTCTCGCAGGATGTCAAAGCCCAGTTTCTCACTGAGCGTGTGCTCGAACAGGTCGAATATGAACCGCTGGACCCGTTCCGGATCGGTGTGCTGGTCAGCGACATACCACGCCCCCCGCGCCGAGGTATCGCGTTGAGGAGTCTTCGGCACCTCGCCCTTGAGGATCGCCATGCTGTTCTCTTTGAGAATCCCGGCCTGGCGCACTATGTCATCGAGAATGGTGGTCGGCAGTGCCCTCGATTCGATCAAGTCTCGCAGGATGTTGCCCGGGCCGACCGGCGGAAGCTGATTGTGGTCGCCGACGAGTACAACGGACGTGCGGTCAAGATCGATTGCCTGGAACAGATGCCACGCGAGCGGAACGTCAATCATCGAGCAGTTGGATACGATGATGTTCCCGGCCACGTAGTTGTGGAAATCGGCGACCTCGATGTCATAGACGTGAGCCTGAGATGGTTCGCACTGCTCAATCTCTTGTATCCGAGCTACGCAGGTGTCTTGTTCGACCGAGGGCTGGTATGAGTAGCGTCCGTCCGTATCGATTTTCCTGCTCATGCACGCCGGGGTATAGGGACGTATGATATCGAACAGCTTCTCAGTTTCCTCCGTGTTGAAAACGAGTATCCAGTACCCACGGGAATCAGGGCGCACCGATGGGGATAGTCCGAAACGGATGTTGAGAAACTCGGCGATCCGATAGAGGTCGGCCTTACTGAATCTCTGAGTGTGGAGAGTGGCGGAATACCGCTTGGTTCCATCCTTGAGCGTCCGTTCTACAGAGGAGCCGTTGTCGAAATACCATATCGCCAAAGCAAGCTCATCAACCATTTCCAGAAACCGGTTCGTAGGAGACCATCTGCGCCTGCCGGAAGGGTGCTTGCCGTTCAGTACCATCTCCTTCGAGATATCGTAGGTCTCATCGTTGACTGCGAGCGACATGTGCAGGACATTATCACCCGAATAGCCGGACTTGGACGCCCGAACCTTCCCTGCCAAAGTCCCAAAGGCTTTCCGCTTGAAATCGAGGTAGTCGGACTGCTTTTCTCCGTGGACGAGGACAACCTGTGGGCTGCTCCTGGCTTCTCCTCTGTAGAGCCCCGCGTCTCCCAGCAAGCTGCCGACGAGGATGGAACGTTGCTCAGGTGTGAATCGATGCCCGCGAACAACTATCTCCTCTCCTATCCTCAGGTCACTGGCTCGGCGGTATCCGTAGGGAGTAAGTATCTTGTGGTCCGGCGTGCATCGAATGACCCGTGCGTGACGCGTGCTCCGGGACCGACCGGCTGTTATCTTGAGTAACCTATCAGGCGCGGGATGCTTCAGCCAACGGATGATCGGCCTGAGCTGCAGTAGTCCGGTTTCGGGATCACGCTACCAGACCCTGACGTTCTTGCGTTGGTTCACAACCCGTCCAATGTAGTCCCATCCGTACTCCGTGAGGACACACTGGTTGTAATCGAAGCACTCGTCCACGACTACCACGTCTGCCGAGATAGGATTCTGCGAGTCGCGAGCGTAGGTCTTGCCGTTGAAACCGAGCAGCCTGTGAATCGTTGACGCTTCCCGACCGGTGGCTTCCTCAATACGCTTCGCGGCTTTGCCGGTTGGAGCGCAAAGCACGACCCGCAGATCGTGCTCGTCGCAGAGCCGGGTTATCGCGGCTATGGTGAATGTCTTTCCGGATCCCGCCCCGCCGGAGATAAGCGATATGGAATGCGCGGCGGCGTTAACGGCAGCCTCAGTCTGCCTGGGATTGAGGCGGGGTGCGAAACGCCTAACCTTCGCCCGCAGGTCGGACTTGTCACCAAAGCAAGGGCTGAGTTTCGTGCCACCAGCGAACACCCGTGCCAGATCCTCCTCCATTCTCCGGATGAACGGCTTGGCCACGAGGAATCGGCAGTCGGCTGAGTAGCAGCTCAGAACTTTCTCGTCGATAAGATCATCGAGGTGCTTTTCGATCCGCTCTCGGCTGTCCAGGCAGTCCATCACGAGCAACTCGTTGGCCCGGTCGAGCAGGTCTTCGTATTCCACCCAGCAGTCGCCCTGGTCGAGGGCATCATCGACGCAGAACAGAATCCCAGCGCGAACGCGGCTTGGCTCGTCCTTGGCGACGCCCACCTGCCGAGCTATCTTGTCGATCCGCTTGAAGCCGAATCCATCGATCTGACCGACGATCACATACGGATCGCGTTCGATGATGCCGACCGCATTGTTGCCAAGCTTCTTCACCAGCTTCGTTACCTGATGATGTGTCAGCCCGTACGCGGCAAGCGCCGTCGTGGCCTGGTTCACATTGCTCGTTTCGAGCCAATGATCACGAAGAGCCTCGATAACGGAGATCGGCACTTTCGCTGCATCCGCGATCTTTTCTGGCTCGTCGATCAGGTACTGCTCGAAATCGGAGCCAAACCGCTCGGCAATGATTCTGGCCTTTGCCGGGCCGATACCCTTGATGTCAGGGTTGTTCGCAAGGTAGTTGGCGAGCCCGCGGGCGTCCATCTGTCGGTCGAACTCCATGCTTGCGACCTCGAACTGGAAGCCATACTTGGGGTGCCGAACGTACTTGCCGTGGAGCACGAGCGGCTGGTTCTCCTGCACCACCACATTTCCGGCAAACTGTATCCGGTCGCCGCGCTCCGTTATGAACCGTCCGGCTGAGAAGTTGGCGGATGAGAAGAATACTCGCTCGACCTCTCCCCGGATTTGGGTGTGCTCTGTTGTTGCTGTTGGCATAAAGCCTCTGACCTCCGATGGTAGCGCAGCAGATACTCCTCGACGAACCGGCGTGCGCACTGCCGGTCGGAGCAGAAATAGACAGGCACGCCGTAGTCGACGATGATGGAAAGCGCGGCCCCGACAACGGAACTCGGACGCGCGCCGGAACGATAGACTCCGCTCAAGAGATCATCCAGTCCGGCTTCCACTACCACGCAGGCGCGGTCGTATTCGGCGAGCTTCAATAGCTCTTTGCGGAACCGGTCTCTATCGCGAATGACCGTGTGAACGAAGTCCTCGGCTGTCTTCCGCTCGACCGCAACTTCGCGTTCCAGACCGGCCAGGGAGTAATCCCCAGCCGGCAGAGCATGACGCACGACGTGGAAACGCTCGGGCGGAAATGAGTAAGGCATCTGCTCCCGCGTGTCGACTACCACGGTGACGACATCGTTCATCTAGAACGGCGTGAGAGTGTCGTCGTCTCCGGCAAGCAGATCGTCGACCACGATCCTGCGGTTGAAGTAGATGTTCTCGCTCTCGCCCTTGGTGCGCTTGGTGACCTCAAGCTTGACATCTAGCAGATCGCCCAGTCTCGATGGCAGTTCGGAGAGCTTCTTGATCTCCAGCCCGCAGGTGTGCAGGTCGGTCTTCAGCCATTTCAGGTTTTCTTTGGAAGCCATCACGCTGTTGCGCCAGAGCAGACGCCCGGCGAACCGAGGGCCGAGAATCTTCAAGGTCCACTTCAGCATCGGATTGCCGGAGGACTGAGCGCGTGTAAGCTCGACCTTCTCGACGTTCACCTGATACTTGCCGTCGGGTATCTCCTCGAACTCCCGCTCCTCGACCGGAGCTTCAGAGAAGTCATCGTCGAACTGGGCGAGGTCGAGATCGCTCATTCCTGAGGTGTCGTAGTCCTGGGTCATCGGGTTGTCTCCTTGGCGGGTTTGGTGTAGTCAGTTCTCTCGGAGTCTCTTCCGGCGTTGAACGCCTCGACGAACTTGTCGTAGTCGAGATCGATCACTTCGGGAAGCCTGGCTGTGCGATCGCCGGCCTCGTAGTTCAGGCTGGGCTTGGTGCGCATGACCCGGCGAGCAGCGATCTTGCCGTCTGGCCCTGCCGCCGTTTCGATGTCGCAGTAGAGGACCATGTCGACGAGGCCGAGGACGATCTTCCTGGCCTTCTCCGGAAGCGTGGGCACAGTCTTCGTATACTTGCCGGTGCGGGTCTCCATCTCCACGTCTTGCGAATGGGAGATGAGGTATAACCCGTAGGGCAAGAACGCCAGCTTCGTTATGACTCGCTGAAACTCCCCTGCCACCATGGCCCACGCTTTTCCATAGGGCGCATCCACCTGATGTGCGATGTTCAGTTTTCGGCATATGTATTCTTCGCAGAGCTTGAAAGCATTGTCGACGGTGTCTATGACAATGGTTTTGAACCCGTGATTGCCTTCCGCGAGCTCGGCCGCAGCGTTCAGCAGGTCGTCCCATGAATTGATGGTTATCTGGTATACTTCCAAGCTGTTTAGGCCCGGCTCCGTAGCCAGGAAAATGGCTTCCTCCGCTTTTGAGCACATACTGCTCTTTCCTATCTTCGTCGCGCCGTAGACCAGGACCGTCAGATCGGCCAGGTTTGGTTTCGGCGGTGTCTTTTGGGTCGGTAGCAGCATCAGAATACCTCCTTGTCTGCGGTTGGTATTTCGGAGTCCGTCCGCAGTTCTTCGTGCGGCGGCTTTGTCTCATAGAAGTTGGCGATCACATTCTCGCTGCCGTTTGAGCGGCACAGCGGGAAGTAGGCGCACGTTCGATGGTTGGCGAAGCAGTAGGATGTGTTCCGGCAGAATGCGTCACGACGCCTGCAATCCAGGAACTGCTGGGTGAGCTCCCAGAGGTCGCTCTTCATTGCGTCAAACTGGTCGCGCGAGATGTAGAGCGCCTCTCGATGGAACATGTCAGGCTCGGCATATTTGGCCGCGAGCCTAGCCTGGAAGTCCTCGTCCGACTCCGGCAGCTTTCGCGTGGCGGACGACTTGCCGGTCTTCGACTTCGCCAAAAGCTCGGCTCGCCGGGCCTCAAACTCTGCTTCCGTCTCGCCATTGCCTTGCTGCAGCTTGGCTTTCACGAGCACGTTGTAGATGACGCCGGCGATCTTGATGCCGAGTGTTTGCTCGATGTAGTGCGCGTACAGCGTGATCTGCAGGTCGGTCCAGAGCTTCTCGAGATAGTCCGCATCGACCTGGGAGGCTGTCTTGTGCTCCAGGATATAGTGCTCCCGGCCACGGCGAACTATGCCGTCTACCTTGCCTGCGATGCCCAGGCTCCGAGAACACGCGCCGGTCGCGGGATTGATGATCTTACCCTCGAACGTTTTCTCAAGGGCGACGATCTCGAAGTCCTCAGCCGGGTAGCGAGCGGCATAGCCTTTCATCATTGCTGTGGCCAAATGCCAGTCAGACTTTTGCAAATCATCCTGAGTCCTGTTTGGGATGGACCTGTCGATGAAGCCGAGCACTGCGTCCAGCCCGCTACCGCCGTGCCACATCTCAAGGCACGTGTGAATGAGCGTCCCGAATGAGAGAGCCTGGTCCCGACCGATGGGGACCAGTTCCCGCAAATACCTCCACTCGCAGGCTTTGCGGCAGTTGCGGAAGGCGTTCCAGAACGAATAGGTGGTGAGCAGGCGTTCCATCAGACGAATGCTCCATAGAGGTCGAGCATGTCGCCGAGTCGCTCTCCGCTCTCAGCGAAATCGACTCGAAAGCAACCACTGGAGTTAACGTTCAAGAATCCAGTGAACACTCTCGCGAGGTCCTTTCCAAGCTGGGAGTCAGCATCTATCAGGCAGGTGCGACGCCTCTTGTTCACGGCAAACCTGCCGTCGACCAGCATCGCGGATTCACCGTGAATCGACTCCACGGGAATGGTGGATAACGCGAGTATACGCTCCACATCATCCATCGCGACGCTGTCGTCGAAGGTGAACTTATAAACCGTTCGTGTCACTATGTCCTCCAGTAAACGTATGAAGCGCGCCTTGGGACTGAACTGGACTCGGCCAGCCCGTCCACAGTTGATATTTACTGGCGGTTTGGAGCAGTTGCCGGGAATTTCTGGAGGTGGGGCAGAACGCGTGTTTGCAAACAAGTGTTCGATTAGATATAATGATTACATGTTCCCCTGCCACCTGCATCCAGGGGCTTTCTTTAGCTTCTGGTATCGAACATAGGTTCGCTTGAGCGGCATGCGGAGCACAGTCATCGACCGCTGGCGGTCAGGGGGAGGAACAGTTTTGCCAAGTTACAGTCTAAGAAGATTCGCCAATCCTAAAGTGTTGCAGTCGGTCTCGCCGCGGGTGCTGCTGGAGTTTCTGAAGCCACACGCGGATTATATAGCTTCGAAAGGGTTCGACCTGCCCCAGTGCGACGCCGCGATCTCCGACTTCGATTACCTTATGCTTACCTCGATTCTGATGAAGCCCGATGAGCACATGCCTGAATCACTCATCGATGCTCTCTTCTTCGTCCACGAGATGGGCACAGATCGGACCATGAACAAGCTGTTGGAACTGGCCGCCAAGCTTGGGCTGGACATTGCACCCGAGTCCACCCCCATGGATGTCGCCATGCATATCTGGAGTTGCGATAACCAGGCTCTGGAGAAAGCGCACTCCGAACAGCACATCTATCGCTCTCGTACATTCGAGCACTACCAGGCGGATACCCCAGCGCCGTTTCTCGAACCGGATGACAAGCGCATCGAGGAGATGGAAGCTGCGCTGGATGCCTGGTTTGAGAATCACAAGCGCGGGGCCAATACCCGGGTGTTTATCTATCCCGGCGAACACGAGGTATGGTTTCTTATCCGACACGGCGATGCATACAAGCGGGAGAGCGTCGTGGATGGCTACAAATCCAAAGGCATCTTCTACCGCCCGGAGGCATTCGATGTCGCATGCTATACCCCGTCGCTGGGTGAGCTGAGGGTCCATACCAAGAACAAGGGCGAGCAGGATTTGTATCGCCGCGAGATAGGTAAGCTGGTCACCGGTGAATCCTCATTCTTCCCTGGCGTGGACAAGTATGATCTTGGCCCCATCATCCGCGACGGCGAGAGATGCGTGGTCACGCGCGATATCGACGGCATAGACTGAATCACGCTCACCGAAATCCGTGTCGCAAAACACAAGGCCCACTACAAGATGCTCACGACCTATACGGCCCCAGATGTGTTCCTCGCGCTCAGGGATGAGTATATTGAGCTCAGTCCCAATGAAACGATCACCAGAGCGAAGTTCAGAGTGAAGTTCACAGGCGAAGACAAGCCGCGGACAGTCACGATTACCCCGCCGAACAAGCTGGATCTGTGCAGGGACACGGATGCCACTCTCGTTGAGACGTGGTTGCGCAAGCGAAGCTTCGTAAGAAATGAGGAGGCAGACCATGGCCAAGAGTCTGAAGAGTTTCTGGTGGGCATGTGAGAAGCTCGCCTCAGCCGCTGTGATTAGGGAATGGGAGAAAGAGATCCGCGATGCCGATGTGCTTGCGGCCGCGAGAAGGCTTATTGTGCCAACCGACAAGGCGTCTCTGAGCTATCCCTGCACCCACGAACACTGGTGTGCTTGCTCGCATGAGGTGGTAATTCACAATGGCGGCAGTATGGTGGCGATCTGCACGTGCGACGATGGAGAGTGCGATCCCATCCCTGTCACCAGAGACGATCTGACCGTCTATGAAATGGATCATGCAAAGATACTCGGCGGAATCGCGCGGGCCGCTGGGCTCGCGCTTATCGAGCCGCTCCGTGTCGACATCCACGAGCCAGTCCATTTTGCTAACCTTGATACCGGAGGCACTCTTACCCCGGCGTACTTCGCTATGACCGGCTGCGGATGCCTCAATCGCGAGAGCTTTCTTCATCTGCTTATCGGCTCGTACGATCCGTTCATCCTGTTCACGCCAAGTCCTTTTGAGCTCTACATCGACCCGCCGAACCCGTGGTATCGCGACTCGCGCCTGATGATCTGCCTTGCCGATCTGTTCACGGTCGACAATGGCAGGATCCAAGTCGATAAGAGGCTTGCCCAACTAGTGACGGATTTTGCTGGCAAGGCCCAGGGGTCAGTAAGGGCACAGGCCGTTCGCGACGCGCACTACAAATCAGTGTTCGAGCCGAGTAACAACTACCGCACCATCATCTTGCGTGGCAAGCAGCTTCCGCACCTTACTCCCCTGCAGGCCGACGTAGCCAACATACTTCATCAAGCCCATCTACGCGGACAGCCCTACGTGCACTATGCTGTCATATCCTGTGAGATCGCGGATCTGCACGGCGATGAGAAGGGTTTCGAACCACCGGCCAAGATGAGCCAGATATTTCGGAGCGGAGACTCGCGCTCCGACCTGATAACCTCCACCAAGCCCGGCTACTACCGACTCAACATCTGATTCCCACCAGCTCTCCCTGCACAGCCAGCCCGGTACCCCATGGTGCCGGGCTCGTTTTCTTTGGGCTTGCAAATGCATCCCAATTGCACCCGAAATGCACCCGGATTGCACCCTCGGCACATTCCGTACAGGCTACCATATACTCACCGGAACGATGTGTTGGCCAACTATCCGTTCCCAGATTCTCTGGAGGGATAGAACACCATGTCCATGACAAACGCCGAGCGCGAACTGGTCCGGCTCATTCGCCAGACGCAGTTCGGCTGCATATCAAATATCAAGCTCGTCTCCGGGCAACCAGTGCTCGATGGCAACACCAGCGTTAGCATCGAGTTCAAGCTCTCGGGAACTGAGCCAACAAAGGAGGTGCTCTCAGAACAGGACTATGCGAGAAAACCGCAGGTGCGGACGCTCCTTGAGCGATTCCGCACTCTGGGCAACGGCACTGTCGAGTGCCTTGACGTGCGCGATGGTCTCCCGTTCAAGATGACCATCAAGCGCAAAGCGCTTATCTGATCCAGACAAACCAATACTCATACACCGAGAATAACTGACCGCCAGGCGGAGGTTGTTGTGGGTGTCGCCTTCACAGGTGATATCTCAACGCCTCCGCCTATTTGCGTGCCAGGCTCTCATCTCCGTAGGCGACACTCGCGCGATCTCCTCCCGGCCCAGGAGGAGACAATGTTTGATACCAATCCATTTGAGGGACTCGACGACTATGCCGTCAACCTCATCCGCTACAAGACCCGCCGCTTGATAGGGCAGGCGGGCTACACGAGAAGCGACCAGGAAGACATCGAGCAGGACCTATCGCTTCACCTTCGCCAGCAACTCCCCAAGTATAACCCACGCAAGGGAGCATTGAAGACATTCATCAACACCGTGCTCGACAACAAGATTCGGACGATGGTTGCCACGAGGACAACGAGTCAGTTCGACTTCCGACAGCACGGCTTCTCCCTCGACGAAACAATCGAGACCGAGACGGGTGACAGAGTGTCGAGAGGGGAGGCCATCGACTCCGAGGGGTATCTGATGGTCACTGGCCGCATCAATCGAAGAGCGCTCGACACCCTGGAGATGCGCATCGATGTGCAATGCGCGGTATCTCTTCTCCCCGCTGATCTACAGACCCTGTGCGCGCGGCTGCAGGAGCGCACAATTGTGGACATAGCCCGGGAGGATGGAGTCTCCAGGCACAAGATCGACGAGCTCAGGCGCCGGATGGCTTTCCTGTTCTTGGAACACGGACTGGACGAGTATGTGTAGATTCCCGGCACACTCAAATGTCCGCCAGTAAATATCAACTGGGGCTGCTTGAAACTCTTAGCGAAGCTCCAGGAGGTTGTTCATGCCTAAAGACTCCCATCCGAATTGGATGACCTTTGATGACCGAATGACCGAGGTGGCGGGGATTCTGGCCGCCGGAATACTGCGCAAGGCGCGACGCGAGATGAGCCAGACGAGGAAAGACCGCACGCTTGCAGACAATGGACTTGATGTTTTCGCGGAAAAGAGCGTTCATTGCAACAACAAACCGCTTCCGAAGGGGGAGAGCCGATGAGCGCGTCGAAAGTCGGTCTCGACCCAGAGTTCGCAAAGAAGCTCAACCTCTTCGAGAAGAAGCTTGCCGACAGCGGTATCAAGGTTGTCCTGACCTGGGGCTACAGGTCCATCGAGAGCCAGAACCAGCTATATGCCAAGGGGCGCACCGCACCTGGAAGCATTGTAACCAATGCGCGCGGCGGATACTCCTGGCACAACTTCGGTTTGGCGGCCGACTATGCCTTCGTCATTGACGGCAAGGTCACCTGGAACGGCCCGTGGGACGCGTTCGGACGTATCGCCCGGCAGTGCGGCCTGGAATGGGGCGGCGACTGGAAGAAGTTCACGGATCGCCCGCACGTCCAGTGGACCAAGGGCAAGACGCTTGCGCAGATGCGCGCGGCCGCCAAAGGCAAGCCTTAGCTCCCATTCGGAGGCGTAATCTGGGGGTGATGAATGAAGACAACCGATGGAACCGGCGATTCGGTTCTGAAGCAGATCGCGGACCTGCAGAACCTGTCGCATGCCCAACTACAGCAGCTCTGGCGCACGCTCTACGGCAAGGAGCCGACAGCATGCAACCGGCCGTATCTCATCAAACGGCTGGCCTACCGGATACAGGAGATAGCATACGGAGGATTGAGCGATAAGTCGCGAAAGATGATGGACGACATTCTGGACTCGCGCGGGTTCGACGAGAACGGCGGCAGTCTCGATGGACGGCGCACCGAGAGAAAGCGCAAGATGGGTGTGCCGGTCGTTGGGACAAGGCTGGTGCGAGAGTGGAACGGACGCACGTATGAGGTAACCGTGGTCTACGGCGGGTTCGAGTATGAAGGACGACGTTACAGGTCACTCACCGCCATCGCTACAGCGATTACCGGCACTCACTGGAACGGGCGCGCCTTCTTCGGCCTGAAGGAATCGCACAAGAAGAACGGCAGGTATGGCCAATGAACAAGACACAGAGCGTGACCACCCCGCGCGTTCGGTGCGCGATCTACACCAGGAAATCCACCGAGGAGGGTTTGGAGCAGGAGTTCAATAGCCTCGACGCCCAACGCGAGGCCGCCGAAGCGTTCATTGCAAGTCAACGGCACGAGGGCTGGACCGTTGCGCCGCAACGCTACGATGACGGAGGCTTCTCGGGCGGAACGATGGATCGTCCGGCCCTTGAGCGGCTGTTGGAAGACGTGGAGAACCACCGCGTGGACTGTGTGGTCGTCTACAAGGTGGACCGGCTTTCCCGGTCGCTCTTGGACTTTGCCAAGATCATCGAGGCGTTCGACCGGAACGGCGTGTCGTTCTGTTCGGTGACGCAGCAGTTCAATACCAGCACATCAATGGGCCGCCTCATCCTGAACGTGCTTCTATCGTTCGCCCAGTTCGAGCGGGAGATCATCGGGGAACGCATTCGTGACAAGGTCGCTGCCGCCAAACGGAAAGGCAAGTTCACCGGGGGCACTCCGCCGCTTGGCTATGACGTCGACCCGGAGAAGACGCGCCTTGTGGTCAATCCGGACGAAGTGCGACTGGTGCGCCACATCTTCAAGCGGTTCGCGGAGATAGGATCACCTCTGACGGTTGCCGACGAGCTCAACAAGAAGGGAATCACCACCAAAGCGTGGCTTACCAAGAACGGCACGTTCCGAGAGGGCAAACCCTGGAACAAGACGCACATCTACCGGGTGCTGTATAACAGGACCTACCTCGGTGAAGTGATCCACAAGGACAAGACCTACCCAGGTGAGCACGAGGCGATCATTACCAAGGACCTGTGGACACGGGCGCACGTGGTCATTGATGATAAACGACGCCATCGCTCCCAGCACATCCGCGCGAAGGCTCCCGCGCTTCTCAAGGGCCTCATCCGCTGCGGAGCCTGCGACAAGGCTATGAGCCCGGTATCGACCGGCACGGCTCACAAGAACTGTCGATACTACACGTGCGGCAGGGCGTCCAAGACGGGGCATAGCAACTGCCCGGTCAGATCCGTGCCTGCGGGAGACATCGAGGGTGCCGTGATTCAGCAGCTTCGCTCGATATTCAGGTCGCCTGAGATGATAGCGCAGACCTATCAGGCGACAGGTGAGCTTGAAGCGGAGGAGCTTGGGCAACTGCGTGCCGAGAGAACGGAACTGGAATCGCGGCTTACTGAACTCAAGCAAACCGCATCCAGGCTCTTGGACTCCGGCGCGTCAGACAGCGAGACCAGTGACGAGATACGTCGGACAAACGACGAGTTCATCGATACCCAGCGCAGGTTCCGCGATGTGGACGATGAGATACAGGGGATGCAGGCACGTATGGTGAGCGAGCGCGATGTCGCGGAATCTCTGCGCAGGCTCGACACGATCTGGGATGAACTCTTCCCTTTGGAGCAGTCGCGCATAGTCCAGTTGCTCGTCGAGCGCGTCACCGTAAACGTTGACGGCATGAACATCCGAATCCGTGGCAACGGCCTGCACTTGCTCGTGGCCGAGGTCCGGGACACGGCAGGACAACGCGAAGGGAGTCAAACCGAATGATATCGGGAGTCACAGTTCAGCATGATCACAACGGCATAGTGGTCAATGTGCCGCTCACATTGAAGAAGCGAGGGGGCAGGAAAGAAGTGGTCCTGCCCCAGGCGTTTGCGTCCGACAGCCCTATGCGTCCTTCGCATCAGGAAGCGCTCGTCATAGCGATTGCCCGGGCGCACAGGTGGCAGAAGCTCTTGGACGAAGGCAAGTTCAAGTCGGTCTCGGACCTTGCGCGGGAAATTGGTCTGGACCCATCCTTCGCCGCTCGGCTACTCCGCCTTACCCTGCTAGCGCCGGACATAGTCGAAGCTATCCTGACGGGCGATGAGCCGACTGGGTTGTCGCTGACGAAGCTGACGAAGCGGCTGCCTGCGTTGTGGGATGAACAACGAGGTATATTCGGCCTCACGCATTCTAACTGGTATGGGATGGCGCGATCAACTATCTAGCGAAGAAACGACTCACAGGCCGGCCACTACACCCAACGGGAGCCACACGTTGGTCGCATTGAGTGTGCGTACCAGCCATCCTACTTCGTTACCTCGAACCAATCCACTCCTTTTGTCTCCTCGTTTGGCTCTTTCACAGTAACAGCGTGACCGTCGGAGGTGGCAACCGCTAATAGTCCTTCTCGGCGGAATGTATGCCAGCCTGTCTCTGGGTCTGGCTTCTCGGTATCACCTTCCTGTACAGTCTTCAGTAATAACCATTGGCCATCTCTTGACCATATAAGGTCACTGACGCGCTGCCGCAGGGTTGTCACAACTCTATCTTCTCCAGAAGTTTTGTCGTACACGTGGAGCTTAGTCACGCCTTGAGTATTCACTGTCGGCTCGAATACCGCTACAGCTACTTTCTTACCATCTCTCGACCATCTTGGCCTAGGTGAGTATGCCGAACGCTGATCCCTTACCATCTTGAGGATGGCTTTGGGCTTACCGCCGTCCGCGTCAGCAATATACACTATGTCCGTGTCCACGTACGCAACGTTCCGTCCGTCCGGCGAGAAGGCATACCCGTATCGCCCGGCCTTTCCCCGAAGTAGGAGTCGAGACTTGCCGCCTTGACGCGGAACGGAATACAGGTTAGAGTCAGGGCCGCTCTGATAGATAATGCTGCGCCCGTCACGAGACCAGAAAGCATCATCAACACCCAACGGAACACGGGCAAGTTTCCGTCCCCGTCGGACCAGCACGTCCCACACATAGATGTCATCCGGTATGGGCTTCTCCTGGTCTAGGCTTCCTGCCTCAGTCTGATAGGTTGCGCAGACATATCGGTCATCGGGTGACCATCCGTGAACATACCAGCCGAAGTCGCCCTTCGTCAGCGGCGCGACTTTCTTTGTGACAACCTGCACTTCCCAAAGATTAAGAAACGTGTTGGGGTATGGTGCAGCACCAGTCATTGTTGTGCGTCTACCGTCGGAATACGAGTAGTCTGCAAGGAAAAGAACGCGCTTCCCACTGTGAGAGAACAGCGGTTCCCTGATAGCCCCTCCCAGTCTTAGCTTCGGAGTAGACTTATGATTGGTTAGGCGTGTGACTTTCCCTCCGGGGGTAGCCTGAAGGAACAAGTCATAGCGTCCACCATCAGCAGTATACTCCTTCGGGTCCACAAGAACGCTGGAAACGACTAAGCCCTGTGGCGGGCCTTGTTCAGCACCGCCACAGCAAAGAGCTATCGCGAACAGCAGGAAAGCGCAGAGCCACACTGCAAAGAGACTGCTCTTGACGTGCTTCTGCAACTCACATCCCTCCCTACAATTGTATGCTTATGTCATTCTCCGTGTAGTACTCCTGCCCGGCAGGGATCGTCCATGTGACGATGGAGGACGGCCACGGATATGCACCTTGATCTTGCGTCAAGCTATCAACCCATGTTACCCACTGGCCTGGCCTGTACCCGGTTGTACGGGTACTTTGTTAGGCAGCATTGGCCAGGGTAGCTGACTCGAACTGCGCCGGGGAAAGGTATCCCAGCGTCGAGTGTAGCC
>Ga0209162_1001321_pt1 | contig 24678 bp, 26 predicted proteins | sample YNPNPMetaG_FD_187121 | JGI IMG/M metagenome (GOLD analysis project Ga0209162, IMG submission 187121) | Anoxygenic and chlorotrophic microbial mat microbial communities from Yellowstone National Park, USA - YNP NP MetaG (SPAdes) (version 2) ...
CTGGGATGACCTGGTGGACTATCTTAAGGAGTTGCCCAGTGGTGATTCTGTTGTCAAAGAACTGTCAAGACTGCTTGTCGCAGCTTGATAAAACTCAGTCAAGTTGAGTTAAAAAGTGAACAGTGATGGGTGAGGAATGAACAGTACACAGTACGTTACATTCCTGAGAAACATAGGAGGCTCAAAACGGTAAAAATCAGAGGACAACGCATAGGGGTTAATCTAGAGCACAGAGCCCAAGCCGTTCAAGTGTCTCAGGCAGCGGTTTGCCGGTTGCAACATCCCAACCGCGCGCCTTGTAATATTCATCAAGCATCGCCGCAAACCTCTGCCGGTCAAGGACTGCACCCTTTCGGCTGACCAACGTGCCATCAGGACCGGGCAGCATAAAGTCGGGATTAAAGAGTTCAAAATAGTTGCTGTCGTCTTTTTCAAGCGGCACGGTGAAATTAAATTCAGGCAACCTGTCATCGTTGCGTCCTGCGTGACCTTCACGAAAATAAATCAATCGGGTAAGGTTAAAGATGCGCTCGCCGATGGTATAAAAATCTTCTTCGGTGTATGGTATGCCGGTAACCGCTGCGAGTAACCTGCTCTCAAGCGTCGGATCTCCCACATGATCCGGTGAACCTTCAGCGACAACGATCGGATAGAAAAAATCGCAGGCAACAAGCGTCTCTTTGGCATATGCTCTGTTTTGAATGCGGCAAGCAACTGCTCCCTTACCCTCATAGCGTGAAAAGTCAACCGCATCCTCGCCGAGCCAGAACCGCCGGGCAGCCTTCCTGATCGCCTCCGTGGTGACCTGCGACAGTGATCCATCAGTAGCCATCCACAGCACCCATTTAAAAAGCGGGTAGCAAACTTCATGAAGCTGCGGCATAGGGTTGGTATGGTCGGTAGCATGAAAAATCGCATTGGTGATGAAAAACCGCGGGTTATAGAGCCGGGCTGAAAAACCAGAACCTTCAAGGATCGTTGCAAGCACCTCGACAGCCTCGGTGCCGGTCTCACGTGCAGCACGCATGCTGCCGTTTGCAAGCACGTCTCCAAATCCCCTTCGGTTGAAGATACTGTTCATAAACTGAAGGAGAAACTCTTGACTGCCGAGCAGTGAGAAGGAAAACCCTGTTTGGGCTTCGGTCATAATCCCTTGTTGCACACACTGGTTCATCCACCAGAGAATTTTTGTAAGCTCCTGGGTACACATACCCATCCGGTCTGCAAGCGAGGTGGCATTAAATGACAGACCGCTGCCGGTGCCGTGGTGATAGATTTTGTCATAATCACTATAGAAATAAACCGAAGCACAGTTCTTTCGATGCTCAACCGCACCGGTAACCCCTCTGAACAAACCGCGACTGCACCCAGCAGGGCACCCTTTGCAGGGTGCACGCCGTACCAGTTCAACACCCGGCACCATGGGATCCATAAGCTGTCGTCCCCGGATAAGGCTGCGGATCTCTCTATTGATACCCTGCAGCGCTTCAGGGTGTGCAACTGCAACGGTTGCCGCAGATTCTGTGATGACAATTGCCTTGAGATTTTTTGAACCCATAACTGCGCCAAAACCATGCCCGGCGCAGGAGCCGTTGTATCCCATAATCAATGCAAATCTGACCTGCTTTTCACCGGCAGGACCGATGGTAAGCGCTTCAACCCCTGAACCGTACTGATTGCGCAGAGCACTCAGCGTTTCAGCCGTATCTTTGCCCCACAGTTCTGCGGCTGCACGCAGCCGTGCGCCTTCAGCGGTAACAAGGAGCATAGACGGCGCTGAAGCCTTCCCGGTGATCGCGATACCGTCATATCCAGCTTTTTTGAGTTGTACGGCAAATGATCCGCCCAAAGTTCCATATCCGTACTGTTCAGGAAAAAGAAGCGGCGACTTTCCGCTTACCACAAGCCGAGAACATGCGATTGCTCCGGTTCCTGCAAGCGGACCTGGCATAAAAAAAATCCAGTTCTCTGGGCTAAGGGCGTTGCTAGCAGGTGAAACTCTGTCCCAATAGAGCCGGGCAGCAATCCCTCTGCCACCGACAAACTGGGGTGCGTACTCCTCATCTGACTCAATGCTGATCGTGTCTGAGGAAAGATCTACAACAAGAATCCTGCCACACCATCCTGCGTGTTTGGATTTCATTGAATACCCTCTCGAATTTCTTGTTCCCATGTTTTCATAGTTTCCGAGGAAAAAACTTCGCCGGTGAGCGTTGTGTCAGTGAGCACCCGAAGCAGAATATCTTTTATCTCTTCCGGCTGGCGAAACAGCGCCCGCTCTTCTGGAGGCAGGTTCTCATGGTAGGACACCGCGACCATGCCAGGGCTTATGGCATTAACCCGAACTGCAGAACCCTTGCATATGAGTTCAAACGCAAGCACTTCAGTAAAACGCGAAATAGCTGCTTTTGCCGAGGCATAGGCGCTCATTCCCGGCACCACTGGGGTTTTTGTCTTTCCTGCCTTTGAGGTAATATTGATGATGACACCGCTGTTGTTTTTAAGCATGACCGGCAGAACTGCACGCGTACAGTGGTAAACGCCAAAAAAATTGGTGGCAAATATCTTCTGCCAGTCAGCATCTGCAACGTTAGAAAACATAAATCCCTCCATCAGGGAAAAAAACTCCTCCTGACTTGCAGGTGTCGGCGACAGCACGCCGGCAAGTGGACCGCCTGCGTTGTTGATGAGTACGTCAATGGTTCCAAACTCCTGCAGCGTCCGGTCAACCATTCGTTGGACATCGGTCATGTTTCCAACATCCACGGCAACGGCAATAGCTTTTTTCCCTTTTGCCCTCACACGAGAAGCTGTATCTTCAATTTTTGCTGTTGTACGAGCTGCGCACACGACATCATACCCTTCATCTGCAAGGATAAGGGCAATAGCCCTGCCGATACCCATGCTTGCACCGGTGACAATCGCTACCTGATTTTTTGAAGCCATACAACATCCTTTCTGATACCGTCATTCCGTATTTTTTATCTGCTGGATCGAATAGAGTACGTGACTGAATGCAGTGCGCTGCCCTGAAGTTTACTGCGCTTCAGTCATGCGCATAAGCTCAGTCACATACTCTGCAATTTGGGGTAGGTTCGGGACTGACTCAAGAAGCCTCTCCCAAGGTATGGTTACCGTCATTTCTTCAGGTCTGAGCCCGACAAACACGCGCCACGGAAAATCACTGGTTGAAAACGTCTGTTGTCGTGTCACAAACGCATGGCGGATATTGTAGATACACCCCCCAAGTCCGCCAAATCCTTTGGTCAGGTTGCCAATATAGGCTTGTGCACGCACCAAAATATCTGCCTGCAGAGGGGTACAAAAAACAATGACAAGTTCAGGGTTCTCAATCTCATGCAGCGGTCCTGCCACAAGACAGGCATTGGTCACGGGAGGCACGGGTATTGTTTTGATGTTTTCCTCATAAAACGCCATAGCGGTGTCCATGTCTTTGTGATACGGGCAAGTATGCATAAACTCGTCAAGCGCCGCACGGTATTCCTCACGTGAGAGCTCACACACGCCGGTTGCAATCAAGCCTTCATAGCAGACATTGTTGTCACGGGTAATATAAAAAGTTTTATTTTCCTTCAGTATCTCACCAAGCTGCGTGCATAGTCCAGGATAGGCAGTCCCTTCATAGTGGGGTATTCCAGTTGGAATCTCTGGTAAAGGTTTGAGGGCAAGAATGGGTTTGGTGAGTCTAAGGCTCTGGGTAAGTATTTGTTCAATCTCATATCGGGTCATTGTGCATCCACCTTCTGCGGGGAGAAAAATTAGCAGGATTGCAGCGACTGCTGTTTGTTGACTTCTTCGCGCAGCGCAGCAATAAGCTTTCGCTTTGCCTCGGTGAGCGTCCCCTGAAAAAGCCCACCGCCTGCATTGTAGTGGCCGCCGGCTGCAAAACCTGCGCGTCGTGCGCATATGGCAATGCTCACCTTTTTGCCACGACTGCGGGTGCGCCAGCTCAGCTTTACCGTACCATCTTGGTTATCGGTCAATATCAGTCCATAATCGTATCCCGCTACATTCCGAAGGAAAACCTCCTTGTAAATCGAGTCCAGCTCCATCCATTCCCTGCCAAGCCTCTGTTCAAAATGTCGCGCATCAGCAGCAGTAATTTGAAGAAGCGTTGTCGCGATTTCAGGATAATACTGGGTTTTACCGAGTGCCCAGACTAAAAACTCAAATTCACGCGGGTCATACATAACCTCGACTGCTTGCTCGTGATCTGCACCGAGCCGCATCAGCTCTTCAGCAAATCGGTACATGCCTTCATGTGGTTCGTTTCTGAAATTGCGGGTGTCATAGAGCAGTGCCCGATAGAGATAGTTTACCACAAAAGCGGGCGGTTGTATCGAAAACTGGCTAAGAAAAGCCTCATAAAAAAGTTGTGCTGTTGAGGAAGTCCTTTGGTTCAGACAACGGTCAGGTATAGCGGCACAAATATCGTCGGGTTCATGATGATCAATGTTGCTAAGCACTGCTGGATCAAGCCGGCTTAAAACCTCATGCCAGTGCTTGCCAAAAAACTGTATCCATGAACTGCCGTCTATGAGCATGATTGCCTGCCAGTGATCAAAAGGAAATTTTTTACTCTGCTCACAACAAATTCGCTGGCTATCAGGAAATCGCTGCATCGTTTCAGGGATTGGGGAAAAACTCACCACCTGCGACCGCTTCCCTTGCTGCTCAAGCCACCAGTGTACCGCAAGCCCCGTGCCGATACAGTCAGGATCAACAGGACGTGAGATAACTACCAATACCGACTCTGCTTTCTTGATAAGGTTTTCAATAGCGGAAACCTGTGCCACGCTCATAGCTCCGATTCTGGCTCGCTTCCTGTGTAAATAAGTGAAAAGTGCACAGTGGGCAGAAAAATGAGTGCTGAGTTCCTAATTTTTTACTCAGTACTCAGCAATTCTCCCTTCTCCCCCCTACCCTTCCCCATAAATTGCGACATATCCGCGGAGATTGGAAAATCTGTTTGATATTATAAATTATAATGACGCAAAGTATCTGTCCATCTTTTTTTGAAAGCGCTCTACCGCAGGATATTTTGATAATCTCTGTGTTTTACCTTGTGGCTTTCTTTTCCCTGCTTTTTGTGAAGACGGCTTGGGCTGTTCAACAACGATGGTAAAAACCATATCCCCGTGGTGAGAAGCCTTTTCAGCGGCAATGCCTTTGCCCTTGAGCCGTACTGTTGTTCCTGTCGTAATTCCCTTGGGAATATTTATTGTTGTAAGACCGTTCAGTGTTGGAACTTGTATACTCCTTCCCCGCTGTGCATCCGGGAATGCAACCGGCACCGTACAGTGCACGTCAAGTCCATCGCGGGTAAAAAAAGGATCCTGTTCCACATGGACAACAACAAAAAAATCACCTGATTTTCCTCCATGTTCTCCCTGCATGCCAAAACCCGGTACCCTGAGCCGGGTACCTGTCTCCACACCTGCAGGCACCTGGCAACGCAGCTCCCGGCGCGTCCAGACCTTACCCTCTCCATGGCAGACGGTGCAGACAGCCGTCACCACCGTTCCCGATCCCTTACAGACCGGACATTGTTTATAAAAACCACGAATGTCTCTGATCTTCCCTTTCTGGCGACACTCTTTGCATGCAATAATGCGAGCACCAGCCTTCATACCGGTGCCACGGCAGCTTGGGCAGCGTGTCAGGCATGGCACAAAGATAACTTTTTCTGCTCCTAATGCTGCATCCCGAAAACTTATTTTCAAATTGTGACGCAGATCCTTGCCTGCCCTGCTCTTTTCTTTATGCGCATGCTGCCCATGGTAAAAACCACGGTAAAACTCCTGCAGCACCTCGTCACCGTATAAAATATCTTCGCTACCCTTCTGTTTCTGTTTTTCATTCCGTGCCCTCTGCGCGTGCAGGCGCTGAGTATCATAGTCCTTTCTTCGTTCCTGATCTTTTAAAACCTCATAGGCTTCTGAGATTAGCTTAAACTTTTCCTCTGCCCACGGATCACCCTGATTCCTGTCAGGATGATATTTCATTGCAAGCGAACGGTACGCCTTTTTTATTTCACTGTCCGTTGCATCCTGATCAATGCCCAGTATCAGGTAGTAATCCTGCTTCATACTCTCTGCTAAAAAACCGTCCCTTTAAAAACAAAACCATGCGGTAACCATACATCTTTCGTCCCGCAGGCTGTATCACGAATCAGCATGCTCCTCAAGCATGACCGAGGGATAGTAGCACATTGTCAAACGGCACGGCCGCTGGTACGTTGTTGCATAGGTTTGCCGCACCATGTGTCGAAACTCCTGACGGGAAAGGTTTTGTTCCCGCAACGAGGTCATGAGACCAGAAAGAAAACCGACATCGCACAGTTTGCGTTCAAGAGGATTCCCCCTACCGACAATTTTTACAGATCCCACACCAATCTGTTCAAATTCATAGAGCGCGCATGCGCCGCAGGGATAATCGTCAACGTGCACCTTTTCCCACACGCGCTGCCGCTCAATGATTCGGGCTTCATCCGCAGGGTGATGCACCGCGTGGGATGCGTCATGAACCTGTATATCAAACGGCAACATGCACGCGTTGCGAAACATCGGCAAAATCTCTTTGCGTGCAAGCCCGTGCTGAAAGGTACAGAATCCGTCAACATTGATGCACCGGGAATTCATGATAAAGACCGTGGTCTCCAAAGTCGGCAGTGCTGCGATAATGTCTTCAATTTCCTCAATCGTCAGGTGCCGCGGCAGTGTTATGTTTACGGCGCCAAGCTCCTGATAAAAAGCTGCTGCACGCCAGTTGAACACTGTTCCCCCGGTACTGACGTGCACCTGCATCGGATAGCCTTGCTGACGGATATATGCCATGAGCCCGACATCAGAAACAATGCACGCATCAATTCCCGCTTCACCTGCCTGGTCAAGGTACTGGGTAATCAGAGAATATTGCGCCGGTATATAATAATGCTCATTAATCGTGAGATAAACAGGTTTACCGAGCGCATGTGCAGCAGTAACCGCCTGTTTTAAACTCTCAAAATCTTTGAAATGCCCCTTGCCTGCTGGACGACGGTTGATAGAGATAACCGGATAGCGCTCATACCACTGCTGCTCCAAGACCCCGCAGTAAAACTCATCGGCACCAGCACGGGCAAGTTTTTCTACCTCATCAACACTGTCAAGCGGCGATAATATCTTCATGGCACACCGGTTAATTTAAATCCCCTCTTTTCTGTTCACTACTCACTCTTCCCCATCACAGGGGTATTTCCGGTTCTATGACAATGCGGTCAATTTTCTGCTGCGAGACAACATCAGGTATATGCTCATTTAAAAAAAAGATCGTATTGCCTTTCCGTATCAACGGTACGGTCATGACCGGATTGAAGAGATGAAACGTATATCGCTGGCATTCGCGTCCGCAGGGGAATATCCCAATCCGGTCAGCGTATGCAGGGTTGTCGCAGTTTGCGCTCAAACAAAATCGTGTTGTTGAGACAAAGGCAAACGGCAGATAGAGCGACTTTTTTATTTCAGGGTCAGTGCCGTCAAGCGAAAGCCCCTGAAGCACATTATCATATTCAACTCGGTATATATTGTATTTTCTTATTAAATCAGTATATGCTGGGACAGCAAGGTTTGAGCCGCGGAAATAATCTTTGGCTGTTTCCGGAAGTTTTTCAAAGATATTCATGATCCGTGGTCCGCGCTTCACTTTATTTAAAAGCCTCCCCAGGACAAGCCGCAGGTGGGGATACGCTGCCCGCGCAAGATGCAGTACACCCCAGTCATTCACCACCAGCTCTGCATCAGGTCGTTCCTGGCTGAGCACGGCAAGGAGTTGCTCAACCCTTGCAAGTCCTTGATTGGTGACATAGGGGGTTACCAAGGTAAACTCCAGACAGCGTTCATGAGCAAAACGTAATGCTTCTGCAAGCTGATGCTGATCAGGAAGCAGCCGCTCGCAAAACTCCTGCCCAAAATAAAGACGGGTGACGTCATGAATCAAGTATTTAGCATTACTCAGTTTACTAATAAACAGTGCCTGTTCCACCTATCTCTTCCGCCTGCGTCCATGGTTTGGAGTAGCAATACTTTCTCTGTATACTACGATATAGAATTTTATCTGGGTTGTCAAACAACCACCCCGCATGCTCCACGGTGTACCGCTGTGCTGTCAGGTCATTTATCTTGCCATAGCAGTGCTGTTATGCTAATTGTCGGCAGTACAGAACCATACCGAATATCTACAATTTTTTATGATCGAGTTTCATCACGTTTCAAAATTGTACCATACGACGCCTGCACTCAGCGACATCAATCTCAAAATCAATAAAGGAGATTTCGCTTTTTTAACCGGTCCCAGTGGCGCAGGCAAAACAACGCTTTTGAAACTCATTTTCTCGTCTGAGCGACCAAGCAACGGTGAGATTATCGTGAACGGCGTCAATATTACGCGGCTCAAGCCTTCTGCAATACCCTACCTGCGCAGAAAAATTGGCGTTGTCTTTCAGGACTTTAAGCTCATCGCAACTAAAACCGTTTTTGAGAACGTCGCTCTCACCCTTGACATAATCGGGATGAGCAGAAAGGTCATCAAGCGCAGGGTATGGCAGGTGCTGAAGTGGGTTGGGCTTTTGCAAAAAATTGATGCCTACCCTTCGTGCCTCTCCGGCGGCGAGCAGCAACGGGTTGCTATTGCCCGTGCCATCATTAACAGCCCGCTCCTGCTGCTTGCCGATGAACCTACTGGCAATCTTGATCCGGGTCTTTCGCTTGAAATCATGAAGCTCTTTAAGGCTATCAATACCCGTGGCACAACCATTGTGGTTGCTACGCATAACCGCGCTATGGCAGAATCATTTTCACAAAACATCATTGGACTGTCGCACGGAAGGATTGAGAAAAGCGCTTAAAAGCTTTCCTCTGCCACGCAGCCTATGTTTAACAAGGTTTTCTACTGCATAAAAACAGCCCTCTCAAACACCATAGCCAACATTGGGCTGAATGCTGCTGCCATATCAACAATCGCGATAACCTTCATCATCTTCATCTCGTTTGTTGTCATCGTCGCAAACATAGGTGCGTTAAAGACACAACTGACCGAACAGGTCCAGATTATTGCCTACCTTCAGAACCCGATTACTCCTGCTGCTGTTGAAAAGACAAAACAGGCAATCCAGTCACTTCCTGAAGTGGCTTCCGTTCACTTTGTCGCAAAGGATGAAGCCCTCCGGCAGTTACGGGACATGCTGCAGGGACAGGATGGTATTCTGGAAGGGCTCAGGGAGAATCCGCTCAGTTCATTGTTTGAGGTACGCCTGAAGCCCCACCTACTCACTGATGAGCAGATAGCTGCTACCGTGCAGAAGCTCAAAAAAATTGAAACGATTGTGGATATTGAATACGGTCGTGCATGGCTGGAACGTTTTAATGCGATATTTGAGCTTGTAAAACTCTGTGGTTTTCTGCTTGCAGGATTACTGTTTCTTTTTTCGCTGATTGTGGTCAGCAATACCATTAAACTTCTTATGTATCATCGTCGTGATGAAATTGAAATCATGCGACTGGTGGGCGCGACCAATGGGTTCATAAAACTTCCGTTCTGCATTGAAGGGATGCTGCAGGGTACTCTTGGTGCAGGTGTTGGTCTTGCAGTGCTGTACCTTATTGCAGTTGCGCTCAAAAGCCCGATCATCACCGCCCTGCGACTCTTGGTCGGCAATTATCAGGTTATCGCGCTCAACCCGATGTCGTGCATGATTATCCTTGCTGCAGGTGCGGCTCTGGGACTTGCCGGCAGTCTTTTTGCGGTGAGCGCGCTCGAGGAGCTCAAAACCTGATGGGCATGCTGGTGCGGTCACGCTGGATGGGAATAGTGCTGGTAGCAGCATCAGTTGTGCAGACGGTCGCTGCAGCCCCGCCTGAGCCATCGCAGCCTCCGGAGGTGGTGCAAAAACTTGAAACGCAAAAAACTGTTGTCGAACAGGTAGCTCTGCAGGAGGCTGAGATCATCAAATCCTTAGACACTATTGAGCACCAGCTTGTGCAGCTCAACACTGAGCTTGCATCCCTGACCGCTGAGATAGAAAAAAAGCAGACAACCCTGCGCCAGCTTCAGACAGAACTTGAAACCTTGTCGCGTCGTCACGCTCAACTTGAGCAGCAGCTCATGCAGCGTCTCCGTGCTCTGTATAAATGGTATCGGCACGGTCTGCTGCCAATCGTGCTCTCCTGTCCATCCTATGGCGCATATGTGCGTCAGAGCAAGTGCATTACCGACATTCTCAGCAAAGATTACAAGCTTTTTACCTCAGCACGGCATTCCCTTCAGGAATGTGCCTTGCGGCACAGAGAACTTGCTGATCAGCAACAGGCGCTCAGTTTGGCAAAGGATGACCTTGCCTGTAAGCGTGACCAAATCATGCAGGCACGTGCGGCAAAAACCACCATCCTTGCCAAAATACAAGAGGAAAAAAACCTGCAAATTGAAGTGCTCAAAGAGCTGGAGCAGAATGCGCGTGAGCTCCAAACCGTCGTTGATAGTCTACCCCAGCAAACTGATAGTGCGCCTCCGCGAATGAGCTTTTCAGTGCTCAAGGGCAAACTGCCCCCACCGGTCACTGGCAAACTCATCAGTGCTTTTGGAAAAAAAGAACATCCTGACTTGCACACCTCAACCTTTCAAAAGGGGATAGAAATAGCCTGCCCCTATGGTACTGAAATTAAAGCAATTCATGACGGCAATGTCGTGTTTGCAGACTGGCTCAAAGGCTATGGGTTTGTCATGATCATTGACCACGGCGAAAACTACTACAGTCTTCTTGCGCATGCATCAAAACTCTTAAAAAAAATCGGCGATGCAGTCGCAGCAGGGGAAACCATCGCTCTGGTCGGTGACAGCTATTCACTGCGCGGCGCCTGCCTCTATTTTGAAATTCGTCACCACGGCAAGCCGCAGAACCCACTGGAGTGGCTCAAGCATGACTTTACATAACCGTGCAAACAAGCTATGATACCACCAGCTCGATGGTTGCTCATACCCGGTGAGACAAAGGAGACAGTGAGCTATGCATAAAAAATTTTTGTTAAGTATCGTTGCCGCCGTAGTGTGTTCGTTCATGGTGCTCTTTGACGGCAGCAGCCTCAGACTTGCTGCCCGCACCCAGGAAGTTTATGACTATCTGAAAACATTCTCTGATGTGCTCACTATTATTCAAAACAGCTATGTAGATGAGGTTGATATTAAAACCGTTGTCTATAATGCAATCAAAGGCATGGCGTCAGGACTTGATCCCCACTCAGCCTTTATGCCGCCGGATATCTATAAGGAGCTTCAGGTTGAAACCAAAGGCAGTTTTGGGGGTATTGGCATAGAAATCATTGTAAAAGATGAAGTGCTCACGGTGGTAGCGCCCATCGAAGACACCCCTGCCTTTCAGGCAGGCATCAAAACGGGCGACAAAATCATTAAGATTGATGACGAGCCGACCAAGAACATGACGCTGGTTGATGCGGTAAAAAAAATGCGCGGCAAACCGGGCACACCGGTAAAAATAACCATTGTGCGCGAGGGTTTGAAAGAACCCAAGTCGTTTTCCATTGTCCGTGACATTATCAAAATCAGAAGTGTTAAATACAAAACCCTTGAAAATACTTTTGGATACATCCGCATTACCCAGTTTCAGGAAAACACCGCTGATGATTTCAGAAAAGCACTAAAACATATTGTCACCGAGCTTCCTCAACTGCGTGGACTTGTCCTTGATATGCGCAACAATCCTGGCGGGCTGCTTGATCAGGCAGTGAAGGTTGCTGACCAGTTCCTCGACACTGGACTTATTGTGTACACTGAGGGTAGAGCTGAAAACCAGAAAATGCAATTCTATGCCCATCAGGACAATGACACGATTACCTGCCCCGTGGTGGTGCTGGTGAACAGCGGCAGTGCGAGTGCTGCTGAAATTGTGGCAGGAGCCTTGCAAGACCATGACAAAGCAATACTGGTAGGAACGCAGACGTTTGGCAAGGGAACGGTTCAGACGATCTTCCCGCTCAGCGACGGTTCAGGACTCCGTATCACAACTGCAAAATACTACACACCACGGCACCGCTCGATTCAGGAAAAAGGGATTACCCCTGACATTGTTGTTGAGGATGGTGACGGCAAGGCAAGCTCAGGCAAAAAAGTAAAACATTTCAGAGAAAAAGATCTCATCAATCATTTCAAGGGCGAAGAAAGTGCCGAGCCTGACAACGAAACAGCAGACGTGCAGTATGAGCAGCATACTGGCGACAAGTCTGAAAGCATTGACCGACCGCTGCACACTGCTTTGACTGTGCTCAAAAGCTGGGAGGTTTTCAAGAAATCTCTGGGCAAGCAGTGACGACCGCAGGGCACCCGTAATGAGTGACACATCATTGCAGGTTTCTTCCTGCTTCCCCTGCCCAGCGGGTATATAAATGGTGTTCAATGCTGAACAGGTCAAGCACTTTGCCGATGGTATGGTTCACGATATCATCAATGGTCTTCGGTTTGTGATAAAACGCTGGAACCGGCGGCAGAATAATTCCTCCCATGGTGGTAACCGCTGCCATGTTTTTGATATGCCCCAGATGAAGCGGTGTTTCTCGAACGACAAGCACAAGTTTTCTGCGTTCCTTCAGCACCACATCAGCCGCACGTGTCAGTAACGTATCGCCATAGCCATGCGCAATCGCAGCAAGGGTCTTCACACTACAGGGAATGATGATCATCCCCTCCGTGAGAAACGAGCCGCTGGCAAGCTCTGAAGCAAGATTATCACAAGCATGGCACCGGTGCGCAAGCGACTGGGCTCTGGTGAATGCAGCATCGCCAAGCTCGTAGTCAAAAATAGTCTGTGCGGTGGGACTAATAATGAGGTGTGTTTCAACCGTCTCCTGTACTGAAAGTGCTTCCAGGAGCCGAAGCCCGTACAGAGCACCGCTGGCGCCGGTAATGCCGACGATAATCCTTCGTTTCATCGCAACTGCCGTTCAATTTCCACGATGAGTTGCTCCTTGAGTTTTGCGACATTGCTCACGATATTGATTAAGTCGCGATGCGTCATCTGATCAACGTGAATTCCTGCAGTCACCACAACGTTCCTGCCAAGCCGCATCGCAACGGTTTCAGCAATCTCACGGGCAACAATTTCATCCTTATGACCGACAAAATTATACACCGATGAGGTTGCCCGCCGCCTTTTTGGTTTTTCAAGGCTTTGGCGCGGCACAGCTATCGCGACTGAACCGATATGCGGCTCAGATCCACCCCACACGGCAATACTGATGTCTTCACCAAGACACAGCGCTGCTCCTGCAAGACGATGCCGCCCTGATCCTGCGGTTGCATAAATATACTCCTTTTTTAACCGTGCAGCCATACTATCCTCCGGCAATAGGTGGAAAAACATCGAGCATGTCCCCGTCGTGCAGGACATCATCAAGGGTTTTCTGCGTCCCGTTGACAAGAATAATTTTGGGCACATCCTGCGGTAGCCCAAGTCGGTTAAGTAACTCCCCAATACGCTCATCCTCCCGGCAACGGAGGGTTACCCGTCCCTGCTTACCGTCAGGAAGATATTTTTGAAATACCGTGAACAATCGAAGGCTCACGTTCATAGATGGTGCTCTTTCCTCAGCCCTGACCGGGCATTCTGCCAACGCTGTTTCCACATCTCGAAATCACGAACCCCCGCGGTGGTAATTTCCTGCTTTTTGAGAAGCTCGTGCATCGTGATGATAGCGTGCGACTTTTTGCTGCGATACACATATTCGATAATCGAATATGCCCGTGCAAACGGATGCCCAAGCCGCACAAGGTGTATGATATCAGTTATCACATGATATGCCATTCCCGCAAGGACATACGCACACACCGGTGAGAACCATGCAAGTATGGCGACCAGTGCAAAGCATTCAAGAGTATGAAATCCGCTGAGCACCAGAAAGTTTTTGTCAAGGTTGAGCTCAGTCAGCTTTGAGTAGGTAAAGAGCCCGCGCACGTCAAGACACTTTGTGTCGCGCACGTATTCGGCAACGTGGTCAAGGTCAATCAGGACAGCAGCAATGCCAAAGGGAATCGCCTTATCACCGATGATCGGGTAGAGTGCTGCGCTGGTGAGAACGCTTTGGATGGTATGAAATTTTAAGCTGCTCATATACTACAACGTTTAACCATGAATTCAGTACACCGGGAGGGCAAGCAGTGCAGAGTCTGTGGCAGCGCAGGAACCTTGGTGAGCAGGTTATTCCTTTGCCAGCTTTTCAGCCCAGTCAAAATATTGCCAGCGGCGGCAAAATCGCTCCCAGCAGTGCGTCAGCAGGAATACCTTTCTCCAGCCCAAACCGCGTTCCCTCATCTTCAAGCAAAATCCATTGTGCCCACTGTCCATGCAGCGTAAGCATATGCCGTCGCTCGTCCTCGGTAACAGGCATCTGTCTTCGCTGTTGCACAATCTTGCCGTATGCATCAAAAAATGTTTCTGCCAGAGCACAGTAAAAGGGGAACTGTTCTTCCGCAAGCGAGAAAAAATAGATTCCTGCATGGCTGCCAACCTTTTCGCCGGTAAACTTTGACCTAAAAAAATCAGCGCGCACCTTCCGTAACGCTTCATAGTCTTGCCGATGCTCGTGGCACACCTGGGTCACACGGGATGCAAAAAGCGAAACTGGTTCATCCTCAGCAGTATAGGGGAAAAGGTCGGTGCCGCCCGCAAGAATGGTTTTGCCAATACTATGTACGCGCAATTCTATATACCCTTTGGGAATATGGGGATTGAGTGGAAAAAGGTTTATTTCAAGCACCAGCGCACGCATTCGCTCTGGCGGATTTTCCACAGTGCGTGCCAGCACAGGTGGCGTATCAATTTCAAGGTCGCAGTATATAGCACTTGCTTTTTCAAACACCTGCCCCTGCCACCGCAACACCTCAACGTTTCCGAGGGAACACTCCCATGTTTTTTGCTCAAGTGCGCCTGCTGCATCATTGGACTGGCAAAATGCCGCAAATGCACTTTTCTGTTCCGCTAAAAACCCAGCAACATCAGGTTGCATAATCATGTCTCCTTCATACGAGAGCATTTGGAGGTTGGCATGAGCAATACCTCAAGGTATGCAGCGATGACGTCATGAATTTGATAATACCGCATCGTTTCATGCTGTGCAATCCATGCAGTCAGGACTGCAAGCTCCGGCGGATCCTGCCCACTCAAAATGCACTGTCTGATTGTTGCTGCTGTGCACATCCTGTGGCGCAAATGATTTTGGAGCCCTTGGCAGAGGTTAGCGATATCAACCCCCGATAGCCACCGGCACAGATAGGAGCGCGCTTCAGGAAATGCATCGGCGACTTTCAGCTTCGCCTCAGCAAGGTCAGGAGCATTCCGGCAGACAACGTCTTGTGTTGCCGCAAGCACATCACCAAGCCTTACCACAGGTTGCCGCTGCGCGCACGCCTTACTTCGACTCAACCACAGCACATCTCGTGCTGCTAACGGTTCAATTTTCAGGCTGTCATCAGCTCTGAGCACCCGCATCGCCTCAAGAACAAGCCGTATAAATCCTTCAGGGATATACGGGACAGGCTCCTCCTGTGCAAGTTCCTGCCGAATGAGCCGCAGATCATCCTCAAGAGCGGCAATCGGTACTTTTACGGTAAGTAGCATAGTTATCACTCAGAGCAATTTTTATTATGTAGAGTCATAATTTGCATCGTGTACCTGTCTACCACACCATAAACCACTCTCAGTCCTCAGTACTTACCCTTATTTTTTTGTGTCTCTACCAAAGTGCTCCAGATTTATGGTAATGTTCCCCAAACTTCACAGATGCAAATATACGGGATAATGGTATACTGTATGTATAACCTTGAATTAGCTTTTTACCCGTTGCGCTATGAAAATGCAAACAATACTTGCAACGCTGAAAACGCACATGCCGTTTAAATCCGAAACAGTCCCCGGCGATATCGTCCTTATTGGAATGCCGACCGGTCTTTTTTATGGCGTTGTGCACAGCATCGAGCCAAACATAAAAAAGAACTGGTATAATGTGAATTTTAAGCTTCTGGTGGTACCTCCAACTGACATGACGTGGATTCTGCGTGAGCCGCAGATGACAGGAGAAATTTTCACCATCAATGGGCAGGAACACTTCATGATTGCAGTTGACACCCGACCATCAGACAAAACAACAGAGCGCCAACCACCACAGGAATCTCCCCGCCCTAAACGCAAACTCACCCTGATTAAATCCGAGGATGACGTACCTCCAGAAACAGCATAGTACAACGCTCGTGAATTTCCGAACACCATGAAATACTTTGCCATAACGCCTGATACCTGCACACCTGAGCATGTTACCACGCAGCTTCTCAAGCTCCGGGATCGCCATGTTTCTTTCCTTTACCTTCGCTCGCCGCTGCTCTATAATGATGATGTGCGAACGCTGGTGTCAGCAGTACACGCCGCTGGTATTGTTCCTCTTATACCCTATCTTGTAGCTGAACAGTACCCTGATATCCGGTGTGGCGTTCATTTCAAAAGTGGTGAACATCACGTACTGATGTCACGGAAGCCCTGGAGCGACTTGCTTATCACGGCTTCAAGCCACGAATCTGCTCAAGCCCGGATGTTGCTTGAAGGTCCTGCGCACTATGTTTTTATATCGCCGGTGTACCAGCCGTTATCAAAACCCGGGAGCAGACAAGCGCTGATTCCACTGCAACATCTTCGTGAACTTACGGCATGCTTCGGAGAGCGGGTCGTACTTTTGGGCGGTATGACCCCGCACCGGATCCAGGAGCTGCGCAAAGAGCTTGGTGATAATTTTTCAGTAGCTGGTATCAGCATGTTTTTTGGGACTGCTGATGAAAACAATACATAACGATCTGCCCCAAAATATTTTGAGCTTGCTGCATGCGCGGCAGGCGCCATCTCTTACCGCGCTGCTTTCTGCTGCATGTGTTGGTGTTGCAGGCTGCGGTGGGCTTGGCACCGTGGTTGCCGAAGAGCTTGCACGTGCCGGTGTGGGGACACTCATCCTTGTTGACTATGACGTCGTGGAACCGTCAAACTTGAATCGCCAGCGCTACACGCTCACCCAAATCGGTACACCCAAGGTTGAGGCACTTGCAGAAAATCTTGCTGCTGCATGTCCGACAGTAACGCTTTGTCCAATCAGAGAACGGGTCACCCGTGAAAATTGCAGCACCATTTTTCGTTCGTGCTCTTTTGTCGCAGAGTGTTTTGACGATCCAGCAAGCAAAGCCGCACTGGTCTATGGACTGCGCAGCATGCTGCCAAACTGCACCGTGGTTGCAGCATCAGGCGTCGCCGGTATCGGTGATGCTGAACTTATCAAAACCATAAAAGTATCAGATCGTCTTTTTGTGATTGGTGATTTGCAGACTGATGCGGATGGTAGCGACGGACTTTTTGCATCGCGCGTCGGCATTGTTGCTTCACTTCAGGCACATCTTATCATACGACTCATTGCAGGAGCACAGTCATGATCATCCGGGTCAATGGTCAAGAACGAGAGCTGCAAGAGCAGTGTGCGACGATCGGCGATCTTCTCTCATCCCTTGGGGTGCGTCGTGAAAGGGTTGCGGTTGAACTGAATGGCATTATTGTGGATCCGGTATCTTTTGCCACAACACGGGTCAGTGACGGTGATCGAATTGAAATCGTTTCGTTTGTCGGAGGAGGATAAGGTGAAGCCACTGGTGATTGCGGGTAGAACATTTACGTCGCGGCTGTTTATCGGTACGGGAAAATATCCCTCGCCCAGCGTTCTTGCTGCAGCGCTTGCAGCATCCGGCACCGAGCTGGTGACCGTTGCGCTCCGCCGGGTCAGTTTTGATGAGCCTGACCCGACGCTGAGCGCGATTGATTTTAATAAATATCTTGTTGTACCCAATACCTCAGGTGCAAAAACCGCAGAAGAAGCTGTACGGCTTGCCCGACTTGCACGGGCAGCCTCGGGTCTCACCTGGATAAAACTTGAGGTAACCCCTGATCCGGTCTATCTCCTGCCCGATCCTGCAGAAACCCTGAAGGCAGCAGAGATGCTCGTGCGTGAAGGTTTTACCGTGCTCCCCTATATCCATGCTGACCCGACACTCGCTAAACGGCTTGAAGACGTGGGATGCGCAGCGGTTATGCCGCTGGGCTCACCGATCGGTTCAGCCCGGGGAATCAAAACCGAAGAATTTGTAAAAATCATCGTTGCACAGGCAACAGTGCCGGTCGTGGTTGATGCAGGGCTCGGATTGCCGTCACACGCAGCACAGGCAATTGAACTTGGGGCTGATGCAGTACTAGTGAACACGGCTATTGCAGTAGCAGGCGATCCTGTTGCTATGGCACGGGCGTTTAAACTTGCGGTTCAAAGTGCAGAAATCGCGATGGGTGCAGGTCCGATTGAACAGCAGGAAACTGCATCAGCATCAAGCCCACTCACCGGATTTTTGGAATCATGACAGGTTGCTTCTAAGCACTGCATATCGGTTCCATCTAAAAGCAGTGAATAAAGGTTATGATAAATAACGCGCCGAGAATAATTATTATCTGTTGTTTGACTTTGACGAGAACCTGATGTCATTTTTAACCGAACTCAACCGCATTGATGTTGCAGCAATTAAAAAACTGATCTACGACACAACCACTGCTGATGTTGAACGGACCCTTTCCCGTCAATCATGGAGTGTTGCAGATCTTCCCGTCCTGTTGTCGCCTGCTGCTGTTCAGTTTCTTGAACCACTGGCAGCACATGCCCGGCGTATAACTTTTTTGCGCTTCGGAAAAGCAGTACGGCTGTATGCACCGCTGTACATCTCCAACGAATGCGTAAATGCATGTGCATACTGTGGGTTTAACCGCACCAACAGAATTGACCGAAGAACCCTGACCATTGAAGAGGTTGTGCAGGAAGCTGCGGTTCTCCACCGTCAGGGGTTCAGGCACCTGTTGCTTGTTTCCGGCGAACACCCCGAAAAAGTCCCGCGTGCATACCTTGAAGAAATTGCCGCTCGTCTGGCACGGTCTTTTGCTGCACTCAGCATTGAAGTCTATCCAATGGATGAACCTGACTATCGGCACCTTGCCAATGCGGGCATCACCGGAATTGCAATTTATCAGGAGACTTACGACCGCGAAGTCTATCAAAAATTTCATGCCGGACCAAAAGCTGATTTTGCCTACCGATTAGCTGCACTTGAGCGCGCAGGCAGTGCCGGATACCGGGAAATTGGTATTGGTGCTTTGCTCGGGCTTACCGACTTCCGGATAGATATTGCGCTTCTGGGCTTCCATGCAGCCTATCTTATGAAAAAGTTTTGGCGTGCTCAGATCGCTGTTTCCTTCCCCCGGTTGCGTGCTGCATACGGCGGATTTACCCCTCCTGCGCCGGTTTGTGACCGTGACCTTGCCCAGATTATCTTTGCACTGCGCATGGTGCTTCCTGATGCTGACCTTGTCCTGTCAACCAGAGAAAAGCCAGCATTCCGCGACGGCATGGCAGGACTTGGCATTACCCGCATGAGCGCAGGTTCCAAAACAAAACCCGGCGGTTATGCGCTCAGCGATGAGGCTCTCGAGCAGTTTGAAGTGGCAGACACCCGCTCGCCGGCTGACGTTGCTACAATGCTCGTACGAAAAAATCTTGAGCCGGTGTGGAAGGATTTTGACCAGCACTTTTTGCGCGAACATGATTGTGTTTGCTGCACAGAACAATAAACATCTTAGGAAGAAAAACTCACATGAAAACAATTTGCTCCTGCTGTATGAAGAACAAAGCTAGCCGGCAATGTCTTTTGCATAATAACGGCCGTATCTGTCCATCGTGTTGCGCCAGCCTCCGCAGCGAATCCTGTGCGTCATGCTCCTACTACAAAGTCTCACAAAATTATTGGACTGAAAAACTGCAACAAAGCGCTGATATGCTGACCGGCGATTACCTGTGGCATAAAATGAGAAAAACCGAAGGTGAACTCATGACGCGGCTACTGGATTATGCTCGTGAACGGTTCGGTGAACCCCTGATGCTTGAAGCGCTCAAAGACTTCTTTGTCTGGCCAGAAGAACCCGGTGATCCGGATGAGTATTTATCGCTCGAACACTTTTTCAATACTTGGTTTGTTTTTAACTGGAAGCCCGAGCCCAGACACCGCTCATCCGGCAGTATGACCATCCCTGATAAAAAAATTGCGCTTTGTTATCTTGATGAGCACAAGAACAGTCTCTCTGATTTCCAGCAACAATTCATCCTTCGTGCCAGTGCTTCCCCTTACAGCTTTTTTGTGATAACCAATGTAATGCCGGGACAATCCACCTCCCTCAGAGACATCTTTTTGCAAAGGGATTATGTCGTCAAAGAGCGTTCAGCCTCGCAATCCAAGTATAAAGGCTCTATTATTTATTCCCGGATCGTGACCATTGACGACACCTCTATTATGCTGGGCGCAGGTTCTCTGGTATTCCCTCCCTCATATCAGCTCCATCTCATTGATTTACGGGAGCAATGGGGGAAAAACCACCAGCAGCTTACCACCGAGTTTCTTGATAACCATGACAATGATCTGCGCGCTGTTTATTTTGAGTTCGATGCACAACTTCGCAACCCCTCATTTCCTGTATTAAAAAACACCGACGGCGATCTGTTTGAAGTCGTGGATCTGCACTATGATCTTCGCTGTACGCCCCACGAGGCTTTTGAGAAACTGAGACCGCTGCGACTTGATGACGCTGATGAAGAATTTCTTGAAAATGCTCTCTTTAATAAAGACGGCTCACTTGAAGAAATAGCTTTCCCTTGGTTAATAGCAGGTAATAAAATGAATCCTTCCTGGGACAATACGATAATGGGAAACCTGAAAATTAGAGGCGCGTCGTTGACGATTGAGGTCAACTCCCAAAACCGAGCAAAAAAAATAAAAAAACTTCTCAAAAAATATCTTGGCGACAAGGCGGTTTACAAAACAGCAGTCATCCAGTCTGCCGTATCACTTGCAAAGCAGGCGCGCCCCCAACCTTCATCAAGAAAGGATAGAGACAAAGAGCTTGAAAAACCCCCGGAAGTGCAGGCTGTGTTAAAAGAGATGGCTCGCAAGCACTGGGAATCGTGGATTGACCAAAAAATACCTGCGCTTGGCAATAAAACTCCCCGGCAAGCAGCAAAAACAGCACTGGGCAGAGAAAAACTCGAGGTGCTCCTGCGTGATATGGAAATTCACTATAAAGAAGAGACTAACCCATTACGGCCTGATTTCACCAAGCTGCGAGAAATCCTTGGGCTGTAGGGGCAGACCTCTGTGTCTGCCCTAATGTAGGGCAACCATGGGGGATTGCCTCTAACATTGTTATTGCCGGATATTGTACATCGTTTTCAGTGTTGCACAATTTGGTTTGCCTCATTTTCAAAAACTTCCATTTAATGCAATTATTACGTATCATCCGCACCAATGAATAATTGCCCTGTTAAATAAAAATATGATAAGAAAAACATAGTGTTGTTCACCTTTCACTTTTGGGTTTGCGCTAAGTTAGCACTGCATCTTGTTGCATTATTTCCCTTACCTGCTTTGGAATGATAGGTCGGCAGCCATGCTCAAAGCGCTGGTGAACAACATGTTATTCACCATATTCCATTACGGAGGTAGCTTATGAAAAAAGCAACAAGGCACCTGCACACTGGATTGATGATTTTCTCTGTTCTCCTTTGCACAGCACTGCTTGCGAGCTGCGGAGACATCGGCAAACCAATTACTGCAAAAGATGGGTCGGTCTGGACACTGGTAAACAAGCCTGGTTTTGGCAATGACGAAAATTTTTCAGTCGTCGCTATGACTGTTTTCAATGGCAAACTCTATGCCCTCACCCGTAATCAGGAGCAGGGCGCAGAGGTTTGGCGCTATGACGGATCTTCTTGGGAGCAGGTGCTATTTCCCGGCGGCGTCACCAACGGTGTGTACGGCAATCCGCGCATTAATAATGTCTGGGCACGCATGGCGATTTTTCAGGGGAAGCTCTACTGCGGCTTTTCCTCAGGTCTTCAGGGCAGTTATCTCGGTTCAACCGGTTGCGAAATCTGGCGTTATGACGGATCTGTCTGGGAGCCGGTCATCAGCGACCTGAAGGATAGTGATGAAAGCGGCACGATTACAAAAATAGATGGCTGCGCTGCAGATGATGGCGACACGACCGCTCGCATCACCGATGCAAGCAAATCATGGAATCCTGACCAGTGGAAGGGTGGTTTTTTGCAAATCACTTCGGGTAAAGGCATTTATAGAAAATTCAGAATTGTCGGCAATACGGCAGATACACTCATCATTCAGCAGAATGAATCGGCTGGCAGTTTTGATGCCGAAGGTAATGAAACAGAGTTTACAGTTTGCTCGGAAAAAACCTATAAAAACCCCTTCCCTTCCTATTCCTATACCCTCGGAAAGGTTGATGTAGGCGACAGCTATGAAATAGGCATAGGCACTGATGAGAGCGGCTTTGGAGAAATGTGGAATAAAACCATCACGGCAATGGTGGTGTTCAATAACAAACTGTATGTCAGTACAGGTCTTAATTATGAATACGGCGGTCAGGTCTGGTACACTGAAAACGGCGATGACTGGAATGTGACCGAATCATCACTGCCGGTACCCTCACCGTATGTCTATTCCAGCTTTGGTAATTTTCATACCAGCAGTAGCTACCCCGGCGGACTCAAGCCAGTCTCAAGCAGTGTGACGGATCTTGCGGTGTTTACTGTAAATGGAACCCCAATGCTCTATGCCGGCGGCACCGGCACAAGCGGCGACCGCGGCGGCTGCTCACGCATGGCACGACTCACGGACAATGGCTGGGAACTGGTTGTTGACAGCAGCATTGATGAAAACACAACCGGCACAAACGAAAACGGTTTCGGCAGCAGTCCGACCTGCGGCACCAATCAGGAAAATTTTATGCCATGGGATCTTGAGATTTTTAATAATAAACTGTTTGTCGGTGTAACCGGTGAAGGCGCGCGTGTCCTATATACTGAAAGCGGAAGCCCTGAAGACGGCTCATGGCAGTATAGCGTAGGCGGCACATCAGCCTATCCCAACGGGTTTGATAACTACCGGTACAGCGATGGCAATTATCAAAACCTTTCGGTCAACCTCTATCCTTTCAAAACTACGTTGTATGCTGGCATCGTCACCCAGTATGTCCCGGAATACAACATTCCGCCTGCAAAAAGTGAATTAAAGGGCTCACAACTGTGGCGCACTACTGACGGCGTGACATGGACACAGATAACCGATAATGGCTTTGGTGACACAGACATTATCATTTTTGAAGCATTTACTGAATACAACGGTAAGCTCTACGTTTCAGGAAGTAAAGGGGCGAGTTCAACACCCTCAGGACTTGGCGGCGCAAAGGTATTCTGCATGATCACACCGCCACCCATGTAATAGCGTTACATTACAATAGACATAAAACAGAGAAGGGAGAGCATATGGAGTTATCAAAAAAGCTTTTGTGCACTATCGGGGCTTTGGTGATCGTCGCGCTGCTTTTTCTGCCGCAGCCGGCGCATGCAAAGCGGGGGATGCCGGAGTATGTGGTTGAGAAAAGCTGCGGACAGGAGAATGCCGATGGTACAACGGTTTTGATTGCCTTTGCAACCAACTACGGCAGAACATATAAAATCGCGGAGGCGATTTCTGAAACGCTTTGCGCCGACGGCTACCGGGTTGACATCAGGTTTGCAAAAAACCTCTCAGAAGAAGAACTTACAGAATATGATGCCGTGATTTTAGGAAGCTGCATCTACATCGAGGAGTGGCATCCGGATGCTCTTGCGTTTCTTAAAAAGTATCAGGCGACACTTGCGCAGAAAAAGGTCGCCTATTATTGCGTGTGTGCGCTTATGGGCATGGATTTCGAGAATGCAGCCACGCTGGTGGATGAACACTATATTCTGCCAATGTATGAGCGGTTTCCTGACATCACGCCTCTTGACGTCACAGCTTTTGCCGGCGCGATCAATTACCGCATTCTGCTTCCCAAAGATTGGTTGATGCTCCGCCTGATGTTCATGCCCGGTGGCGACTGGACCGACTGGGATGCTGTTTTCGCATGGGCAGACAAAATCAGCACGCTTCTGAGGTAAGAGGGTAATCTGTTTAGAAAAATGAGCAGAAAGAAAAAAGCTTTTTTATTTTTTGGGTATATTGTTTTTTTGGCATTGCTGTTAGAGCTTTTTGCACGGTTAATTTTTTCCATTCCTCAAATTTTTAATCGCCTTCAAGCTGATGAAAATTATACCTATCGCCGCAACTGGGTACAACGACATCAAAAGAGCGGCATTGAAATTTCATATGCATTTGACATTTATGACCAAACCAAGGGCTGGATAGCAAAACCGAATCTCAGGGATGTAACGGTGTTTTATGACAAAGTTTTAAATACCAATTCCAAAGGGCTCAGAGGGAAAAAAGACTTTCAGTATTCAAAAAAAACAAAGGCACAAAAAGGATACTCATTCTCGGTGATTCGTTTACCTTCGGCGATGAAGTCAGCGACAACCAGACCTATGCGTCTTATTTGCAGGAAATGCTCCCTAATACTGAAGTCATCAATGCAGGGGTGCATGGCTACGGACATGATCAGATGCTGCTCCT
>Ga0209162_1001322_pt1 | contig 24675 bp, 34 predicted proteins | sample YNPNPMetaG_FD_187121 | JGI IMG/M metagenome (GOLD analysis project Ga0209162, IMG submission 187121) | Anoxygenic and chlorotrophic microbial mat microbial communities from Yellowstone National Park, USA - YNP NP MetaG (SPAdes) (version 2) ...
CGCTTCCAGGTCGTCCAGCAGGCCGCGCAGCTCCACCGCGCGCTGTTCCGCGCCCAGCCGCGCCACCTGCAGCTCGCCCACCTGGGCCATGAGTGCCTCGAGCTTGGCGGTGCTCACCCGCACCGACTCCTCGGCCAGGGCCGCCGCCGATGCGCCGGTCGGGGGCGGCGGCGCGGGCGCCGGCGCGGCCGGCGCCGGGGCGGCGGGGGACGCAGAGGGGATCGCGGTCGAGGATGAGGGCGCAGGCGTCGACGCGGGAGGCGGTGGCGGCGCGGCGGGCTCCTCGGGCACCTGAGACAGGTCTTGCACGGCGTCCAGTCGCGCCAACAGATCGCTCACCTCGGCCCCGGCCGCCGCAGAATGGGCGCCGGCCTGTTGCACCAGCTCGCCGAGCGCGTCGAGGCTGCGATAGGCCAGGTCGAAGAAGGCGGGGGTCGCCGCAAGCTGGCCATCGCGCGCCCGGCCGAAGACCGTCTCCAGGCGATGCGCGAGCTGTTCGATGGGCTCCAGGTTCATGGCGCGCGCGGCGCCCTTCAGGCTGTGCATCTCGCGAAAGACCGTGGCCCAAAGCTGTCCGGCGCGCGCACCTTCTACGCCCTGTTCCAGCTCCAACAGATGTTTGGCCGTGGCGTCCAGATGCTCTTTGGCCTCCGCGACAAAGGTCGAAAGCAGCTCGCGCAGAAATTCCTCGTCAAAGCCCATAGCCCTTCTCCGGCTCGCGTCACACCTTGTAGCGTTCGGTAAGAGTACGCAGTTGGAGCGCCAGGTTGTTCAGCCCCTCGGCCGCCGCCTGGCTCTGCCGCGCACCCGCCACAAACTGCACCGTCGCCTGGTTCACGTCCCGCATCGCCGCCGCAATCTGATCCATCGCCGTGCTCTGCTGCTGCGCCGACGCCGCAATCTGCTGCACCGCCTGCGCCGCCCCCCGAATCGTCTCCCCCAACTCCCCAATCACCTCCCCGGCCCGCTGCGCCAACCCCATCCCCCGCTCCACCTTCTGGCTCCCCTGCTCCGTCGCCAACACCGCCGCATTCGTCGCCTTCTGTATCTCCCCCAGAATCGCCCGCACCTTCCCCGTCGCCGCCTTCGACTGCGTCGCCAGATTGCGCACCTCCGCCGCCACCACCGCAAAACCCTTCCCCTGCTCCCCCGCCTTCGCCGCCTCGATCGCCGCATTCAACGCCAACAGGTTCGACTGATCCGCTATCTCGTTCACCACCGCTATGATCTCCCCGATCTGCTGGCTCCGCTCCGATAACGCCAACACCTCCCCCGCAATCCCGTTCACCCGCTCCTGAATCTCCCCCATCGCACTCAAGATCGCCTCCACGCTCTCCGTCCCCTCTTGCCCCACCCGCACCGACGCCTCCGCCAGCTCCACCACCTGCCCCGCCTTCTGCGCCGTCTGCTCAGCCGCCGCACGCACCTCGTTCACCGTCGCCGTCACCTCGTTCACCGCCGCCGATTGCTCGTTCGCACTCGCCGTGTGCTCGCTCACCGTTGCCAAAATCTCCGCCGCCGCCGCACTCATGCGCTGCACCCCATCGCGCACCTGCCTGGTGATCTCGCGCAAGCTGCCCGCCATCTGATTCAGGTGATCGCCCAACCGGCCGAGCTCATCACGGCCGCGCACGGCCAGGTTGCCGGTCAGGTCCCCGGCGGCGACCTGGCCGGCGAACTGTACATATGCATCCAAAAAGCGTCGAATACGTTGCGCGATCCACAAGGAAATCGCTGCGCCAGCCACAAAGGCGACGACCATGATGCTCAGAATGAGCTGCCAGGACCGGGCATAAACACCTTCGTTCGCGGACCTGATCTGAGCCGCGGAATCCGTCTTCTCTTGCACCATCTTTGTCAGGGCCTGCTCCACCTGGCTCAGCCGCGGATCCAGGTCCGAGCGAATATATTGCGCGGCCTCTTCCAGCTTGCCGGAACGACTGACCGGCAGGACCAGGGCATCGCGCACCTGTTTATAGGCCGCCCAGGCTCGGGCGAATTCCTCAATCACTTCAAGCCGCGCTTGATGGATTTCTCCTTTACGGATTGTCTCAACAGTGGCCTCGATGACGCGGTCTGTTGAAGTGATGGTCGCTTCGACTTCGGCTCGCCGCGCTGGATCGGCCGCCAGTAGGTGATCCATCACGGCATCTTGAGCCAACAGCATGTTCTGCGCCAGAGTAGCCACCTGGCCGGTGCCGATCAGCTCATCGGCATACAGCTCTTCCATGCGCTGATTGAGATGGTTCGCCTGAATGAGGCCGGTCGCGCCTACCGCGACCATACAGAGCAAAACGAAGCCAGCCGCCAGAAGAAGTTGAGAACGAATGCCAAGAGTCATGGGTATACCTCCAGAAATATCACGTCTCCTGTACCACCAGACGCGCATCGGCCAGGAGCGCCTCGACATTGAGCACCGTCAACAGATCCGGGGTGACGCCGGCCGTGAAGCTGCGGCCGGCGCCGGTCGCCTCGACCAGCGAAGCGCCGATCTCGCGGCACGGCACCTGGCGCACCTGCGGCACATCATCCACCAGCAGCCCCACCTCCAGGCCCGAGGCGGTCACCAACACCACCTTGGCGGCGTCGCGGCCCTTTTTTTCTCCATTGGCCGCCGGCAGAGGGGCAAGTCCGAGAAAGCGCCGCAGGTCGAGCAAGGGGTAAAGATGGCCGCGCAGGTTGACCAGCCCGGCCCAAAAATCGGGCACCTGCGGCACAGGGGTCACCTCGTCGAGCGGCAACACCTCCTGGACGAAACCGGCTTCCACGCCATAGGTTTCGGGGCCGAGCATCAACACGACCAGGTCCACGGTCTCGCCGCTCACCGGCGCTTCCGGGGGTTGGGCCAATCGCCGGGCGCGCTCGGCCAGGATGCGCCGGCCGGCCTCGGAGAGGAGATCGGTTTCGGGTACAGATGTCATGAGGATGCTCCTGATCATTGCACTGCGCGCAGCAGCTCACCGACGGTCATGCCGTCCCCCTCGGGCACCGGTTCGGCCGGAGAGGCGGCCGCCAGCAGTCGGACGATCTGCTCGCGATGGCGTCGGCTGCGCTCGACCTGGCCGGCGCGCGCGTAGAGATTGGCCAGCGCGAAGTGGCCCATCACAAAGCCGGCGTCCACGTAGACGCAGCGCCGCAGTGCGTTCACCGCGGCCTCGATGTCGCCCAGCTCCTGCAAGATCAACCCTTGCAGATAGTACGCGGGCGCAAAGAGCGGCGCCTGGCGGATCAGCGCCTCGACCGAGCGGAGGGCCGCCGCAAGCTGCGACCGATCGGCCAGAGCCTTCGCCTCCTGATACTGCGCGATGAGATCCTCCCCGGGCCGGGCCGGCGTCGGCGCCGCGCCGGTAGAGGGCACCGCGGCCGGCCGGCGACTGCCGTGCGGCCGCACACGGCCGGCCGCATGCTTCTCCGGCGCCGTCGCCCGAGCTGGGGGCCGGCGGACCTGATCCCCCGACGACAGAGCTGCGGCCGCCGGCAATGCGGCCGTGGCCGGCGCGAGCGCCGCGCCCCCTTTCTGATAGACGATCGCACCCGCAAGGTGATGCTCGACAAACCGCTCGAACAACGTGATGGACGGCTCGGCATGGCCCACGAGCAACCAGCCGCCGTCGGCCAGCGCCCGGTAAAGCCGATCCACCACACGGCGGGCTACCTCGGCATTGAAGTAGATCAGCACGTTGCGGAAAAGGATCAGGTCCATCTCGTGCGTGTTGGTGAGCGGCGAGGGATAGGTATCCTCGGCCAGATTCAGGTAGGCGAAAGTCACCTGACGCCGCACCTCGGCCGCCAGTTCGAAGCGCGCACCGCGCGGAGTGAAATAGAGCTCCCGGATCTCGGCGGGCATCTCGCGAAACGACCAGGCGGAATAGAGGCCGGCCTGCGCCCTCTCCAACAGGCCGCGATTGAGATCGGTCGCCAGAATCAACACGTCCCACGAGGCCAGATCGGGGAGCAGTCGGCGCAACAGGATGGCCACCGAATACGGCTCCTCGCCCGAGGCGCAGCCGGCACTCCAGATGCGCAGCCGGCGCTGGTCGCGGCGCCGGGCGATCAGCTCGGGAAGGATGTGCTGCTCGAGCGCGTCGAACTGCGGCCGGTTGCGGAAGAAGTAAGTTTCGGGGATGGTCAGAGAGGCGACAAACGATTCGAGGAACGCCTGATCGTTGACCAGGCGCTCGTACAGCGCTCTGGGCGAGGAGAGGCCCGTCTCTTCGAGTGCCCGGCCGATGGCGCGCTGCAAATCGCCGGCGCGCGGGCCGTTGAACTCCATGCCGCTGCGCTCGCGCACGAGATCGCAGAAGCGCTGGAAATCGGCCCCGGCGAGCGCGGAGAGGCCAGGATGTTGAGCAAGCGCGCCGTTGCCGAACGCCTCGCTGCTCATGCCTCCGCTCCCGCGGCCGCCGGAACAGCGGCCGGCGCGCCCGCACAGATGCGATCGAGATCCAGGAGCATGATCAGGCGATCGTCGAGCCGCGCAATGGCACGCACGGCATGATCGGGGCCGGCCAGCGCATCGGGGGCGGCCAACGCCTGCTCCGACAACGTCAACACCTCGACCGCCTCATCCACGATCAGGCCCACCGGCCGGTCGGCCTGGCGGACCACGATGATCGGCGTATCGAGGCCGTAGGGTCGGGGCGTCAGGCCGAGCCGTCGGCGCAGATCTATCACCGGCATCACGCGGCCGCGCAGATTCAACATGCCGGCGAGCCACGGCTGCGCCTGCGGCATCGGCGCCAGCGCCACCATGCTCAACACCTCGATCACGTCCCGGATGCCCAGAGCATATTCGCCCGCCTCCAGGCGAAAGGTGAGCCATTGTATCGGTTGCGCTCGCTTGGAATGCATCATTCCTCTTTATCTGTGTTGATCCGCGTTCATCCGCGGCCTATTCTCAAGTCTCAGTAGATCACAGATTCAGGCTCAGAGGGGGTCTGTGACCCCCGACCGCCGGTCACAGACCGGCTTGGAGCATCGAAATTGTGATCTACTGAGTCTCTGGGTTCATCCGCGTCCATCCGCGGCCCACTCTCAAGACAACTGGGCGGCCAGTGCCAGCGGCAGCTTCACGACGAAGGTGCTTCCCTTGCCGGGAACGCCTTCCGATTCGGCCCACACCGCGCCGCCGTGCGCCTCGACCGTCTGCTTGACGATGAAGAGCCCCAGCCCGGTGCCGCGAATGCGCCGGGTCGTCTCGCCGGGCAGACGCTGATACTTGGTGAACAACACCTCCATCTGCGCCTTCGAGATGCCCTGTCCCGTGTCCGAGACGCGCAAGACGGCAAACTTGTCTTCGGCGCGCAGCCGAACCGTGATCTGCCCGCCTTCGGGCGTGTACTTCACCGCGTTGGAAAACAGGTTGTCCACCACCTGTCTGATGCGCTCCGGGTCCACCGACGCGTAGACCGGCTGCGGCGGCAGATCGACCGTGACCGTCTGGTTCTTGGACTGCGCCTGGACCTGGCCGAGCCTGATGCCCTCTTCGACGACCCCGCGCAAGTCCACGTTCTGGCGCTCCAATTTCAGGTAGCCGGCCTCGATCTTGGCGAAATCCAGGTAATCGTTGATCAGATTCAGGAGCTTGCGCGCCGCGTCGCGCGCCATATTCAGCAGCTCGACCTGCTGCGGCGTCAGCGACTCGGCGTAGTCGCTCAACAGCAGATCGAGGGCCATGAGCGTGGCCGCGGCCGGATTGCGCATATCGTGCGTCACCATCGAGTAGAAATCGGCGCGCACCTGGCTCAACTGTTTCTGGGCCACCAGGCCGGCGCGGCGCTGCAACGCCTGCGTCAGAGCGTAGAAGAACTCGGCATGGTCGCCGCCGACGTTGAGATCGTGCTTCTCCAGATAGCCGTCCGCGCCGTGCTGCACCGCGGTGATGGCCGACTTGACGCCGCCCACGCCGGTCAACATGACGATGGCCGTCTCATCGTTCGTCTGGCGGATCTCGCGCAACACCTCGATGCCGTCGGTGTCGGGCAGGAGCAGATCGAGGATGATCAAGTCGTACTTGTGGCCGAGGCGGCAATACGCCAGCGCTTCCTCGCCGGTGGTTGCCGCGTCCACCGTCGCGCCCTGCTCGCTGAGCAGGCGCTGCAAAAAGGCGCGGATCGTGATCGAATCGTCTACCGTCAGGATGCGTTTGCCCTGAAACATGCCTTTTCCTCCCTCGCGGCACCATGCCGGCACACACGTGCCCCATGATGTTTCCAATATAACGTATATGCCGTGAAGAAATCGTGAAGGGCGCTGCGGTTTCTCACGTATAGCGAAACGTCAGCCCGGCCGCGTCTACATCCACGGCCACGGTTGCGCCACGGGCCGGCGCGGCCGTCAACAACCAGTCGGCCAGGGGTTCGCGCAGATTCTTCTGGATGATGCGGCGCAGCGGCCGCGCGCCCCATTCGGGATGGTCGTTCTGCGCCAACAGCCATTCCCTGGCCGCGGGGCTGATCGTCAACGTGATCCCCTGCGCCGCCAGCATCTTGCTCTCCTTCTTGAGCATCAGATCGAGGATCTGGCGCAACTGATCCTGGGTGAGCGGCAGGAACAGAATGATATCGTCCAATCGGTTGAGGAATTCGGGCCGGAAGAAGGAGCGCACGGTGGCCATCACCACCGCGCGCATCTCGTCGGTGAGCATCGGCTTGTCCAGATATTCCGACCCCAGGTTGCTGGTCAAGATGATCACCGTCTCGCTGAAAGAGGTGAGGCGGCCCTGCGCGTCGGTCAACCGCCCCTCTTCCATGATCTGAAGGAGCACATCGAGGACGCGCGGATGCGCCTTTTCCACCTCGTCGAACAGCACGACCGCGCTCGGCCGCTGGCGCACCTTCTCGGTGAGCTGGCCGCCCCCCTCGTAGCCCACGTAGCCCGGCGGCGCGCCGATCAACCGGTTGACGGTATGATCCTGCTGATACTCGCTCATGTCCAGCGCGATCATGGCTTCCTCGCTGCCGTAGAGGAACTCGGCCAGGGCGCGCGCCAGCTCGGTCTTGCCGACGCCGGTCGGCCCCAGGAAGAGGAAGGAACCGATCGGCCGCTTCGGATCCTTCAGCCCGACGCGGGCGATCTTCACCGCCCGGCTGACCGCCAGCACGGCCTCGTCCTGGCCGATGATGCGCTGATGGAGCGCCTCCACCATGCCCGCATAGCGCGTGCGTTCGTCCGCGCCGAGCTTGCTGACCGGAATGCCGGTCATCGCGCTCACCGCGGCCGCCACATCGTCTTCGTCGAGCACGGCGTCGGGCTTGAGGTCGGGCCGAAACGCGGCCTGCGACTGGCCGGCCAGCTTGAGCATGGCGCACGCCCGATGAAGCGCGGCGAGCGCCGATGCCGGCAACGGCATACCGGCCACGTAGCGCCTGGCCATGTTCACCGCGGCCGGCAGCGCCGCCTCTGCGATGCGCAACCCGTAGTCGTGCTCGAGCGCGGGCCGATGCACCTGCAAGATGGCGAGCGTCTCGTCGGCCGAGGGCTCCGGCACGCGCAGGGTATGGCTGTAGCGGCCGACGATCGAATCGGCCGCCAGGCGTTCCTTCCAGGCCGCGTCGGTCGCGGTGGCGACGACCACCGGCTGCGGCTCCAGGAAGGCGCGTTGGACGCTGCGCGTGCCTTTGGGGAACTCGGGCGAGCTCAACGCGCTGCCGAAGAAACGCTCCACGTTCGGGATGAAGAGGATGCCGCCGGCGGCCTGGCGCCGGGCCGTTTCGATGGCCTGCTCGGCGTCGGCCAACAGCGCGTTTTCCGACACCTGCACCACGCCGGCAAGGTCGGCCGGCCCCTTGCCTTCGGCGATCAGGAGCGCCAGGCCCTGCACCAGCGAGCGCTTGCCCACGCCGTTCTCGCCGACGAGCACCACGTGGCGATGGTTGGCCAGGGTCAACAGGCCGAGCAGATCGCGCATCAGGTCCCCGCGCATGTAGACGGGCTTTGCCTCGCCCGCCCTGGCCAGCGCCACGAGATCCTGGCTGGCGACGCGCTTGGTCTGCGCCTGTTGCACCAGGCGGTTCGTCATCGTCTCGGGCGAGATGCCGTAGCGTCGCAGGAGCGCGGCCGTGCTCACCCCGTGCTCGGCCAGCGCGGCCAGGGCGTGCTCTGTGCCGATGCGCGGCTCCTCGGCCGCCTGCGCGATGGCGCGACCTTCGTCGAGCACGATCACCATCTCGGTGGACATGCGCACGGTCGCGCCGGTCTCATCCACAAAGGTGAAGTCGGCGTCGCGGCCGGGATTGGCGCGCGCCAGCACCTCGGCCGACGCAGCCAACTCGTCGAGCCGAAAGCTGCGCTCGGCCGCCATCTGCACCAGCAGGCGATGGGCCGCGCCGATGTCATCGCGCGCAAAGGTGAGGAGCAGCAGGCCGGGCGTCAGGAAGGGCAGGTTCATCCCCTTCATGCGCCGGCCGGCGGCGTTCAAAGCTTTGACGAGATCAGGCGATAGAAGGTTGAGGTTGAGAACGGTCATGGTTGGGTATCAGTTCCTCTTTACGTGCCAGGCACCTGGAAAGGTGCCTGGCACGTCCGGCAGCCCGTTTTCAGGCCAGGTATCAGGTATTGGCTGGTATTCTAGCACGAGAGAGGAAGAGCCGCAACGTGACGTGTGCGGAGAGAGGTGAGGGGGAATGAAAGATCAGTAGAAATACGGATAGCTTGCGAGGGGCAAGTCATTTATAGTCAAAGGCGACACGGCGGGCGCCTTGCTCGTTCAGGCTCAAATCCTCTCCGCGCACGACAAGGCGCCTCGCGTATTTTTCCCGCCTTATCGTTCGCTACCTGCCCTCGGCCGCTCGCGCGTCCTCAAACCGGTGGTGCGCTTCGGCCGCGGGCGCCTCGCGCAACAGCTCCACCGCGTGCGGCAACACCGGCAGGATGATGATCAGGTTTTCGACCGCGGCCTTGGGACTGCCGGGGAGATTGACGATCAGCGTGCGGCCGCGCATGCCCGCCACCGCCCGGCTGAGCATGGCGTGCGGCGTCACGCGCAGGCTCTCGCTGCGCATCGCCTCGGCCAAACCGGGCGCCTCGCGCTCGATGACGCTGCGGGTCGCCTCGGGCGTCACATCGCGCGGCGCGAAGCCGGTGCCGCCGGTCGTCAGGATGAGATCGAGGCCCAGGTCGTCGGCGCCGGCCTTCAACCAGGCCGCGATCTCCTCCTGCTCGTCGGGCACGATGCCGGTAGCAACGATCTCCGCGCCGGCCAGGCGCTCGACCACGGCCTGCGCCAGCGCCGGGCCGCTGAGATCGGCGCGCTCTCCCCGCGCGCTGCGATCGCTGACCGTGAGGATGCCCACGCGAATCATCCGTCACACATCCACGTGCCTGGCACTTTCAGAAGTGCCAGGCACGTACGCAATTAACGCTTGGTGTATTGCGGCGCCTTGCGTGCGCGCTTGAGGCCGTACTTCTTGCGCTCCTTCGCGCGCGCGTCGCGCGCCAGGAGGCCGTTCGCCTTGAGCACCGAACGCAGGTTCTCGTCCACGAGACAGAGCGCGCGGGCGATCCCCAACGCCGTCGCGCCCGCCTGGCCCGAAAGGCCGCCCCCCTCCACGTGCACGCTGATGTTGAAGCTGTTCAACGTGTCGGTCACCTGCAGGGGCCGGTTGATCGCGATCACATCGGTGCTGCGCGGAAAGTACTCCTGCAAGGGCCGATCGTTCACCATGATGGTGCCGGTGCCGGGGTACAGGCGCACCCGGGCGGAGGCCGTCTTGCGACGTCCCACTGCTTCGTAATACTTGACTGTCATCTACCTTCGATCCTCCTCATGCGAACGGAAACGGCTTCGGTTGCTGGGCCTGATGCGGATGCTCCGGCCCCGCGTAGACCTTCAGCTTCGCCATCAACTGCCGGCGCTGGCGATTCCGATTGAGCATGCCCTTGACGGCCGCCTGGATCACCCGCTCGGGGTGGGTCGCCAGTTGCTCGCGCAGCGGGATCTCCCGCAAGCCGCTCGGATAGCCCGACCAGCGATAATACATCTTCTGTTCCAGCTTGCGGCCGGTGACCTGGATCTTCTCCGCATTGATCACGATGACGTAATCGCCGCAGTCCATGCCAGGGGTATAGATCGGCTTGTGCTTGCCTTTGAGCACCGCCGCGATCTGCGTGGCGAGCCGGCCCAGGGTCTTCCCCGTGGCATCCACCACATACCACTGGCGTTCCTTCTCGGCATCGCGTGCTGTCGCACTATAAGTTCTCACGTTGCTTACTCCCGTACTGATTCGTACTCAACTCTCATCAGGCAGAGGCCGCACGCCGGGACGGGCGCTGCCGCCAGGGCCCGATCGCGGCCGGCCAGGATCTCGCTCACCCGGGCCACGGGCCAACGACCGGCGCCCACCTGCAACAGCGTGCCCACGATGCTGCGCACCATGCCGCGCAGGAATGCGTTCCCCGTGATGTCAAAAGTGAACCAGGCGCCGTCCCGTTGCCAGGTCGCCTCGTACACCACCCGCACCGTGCTCTCGCCCTGGGTCGGCCGGCCGAAGCTGGCGAAGTCGTGTTCGCCCACCAACAGCCCGGCCGCGGCGCGCAGCGCCGCCAGGTCGAGCGGCTCGGTGACCAGACAGGCGTAGCGCCGGGCCAGCGGCGACCGCACCGGCTGGTTCAACACCGTGTAGCGATAAGATCGCCGCCGGGCGCTGAACCGGGGATGCCAGTCGGCCTCGGCCGGGCCAAGCTCCAAGATCGCCACGTCCTGGGGCAACACCGCATTGAGCGCCCGCTGCAAGTCGGCCAGGGAATGGCGCCACTCGACCCGAAAGCCGATCACCTGGCCCTGCGCATGGACCCCGGCATCGGTGCGACCGGCGCCGATCACGCGCACCTGTTGCTGCGTCACCTGCGCGACGGCCGCCTCCAACACGCCCTGCACCGTCCGGCCCCGCGACTGCCACTGGAACCCCAGGAAATCGGTCCCATCATAAGCCACCGTGGCCCGGACATCATACCGCTGTAAGCCGAAACTCATTTCGGCCCCAATCTCAGACGCCATGTAAGCCGAAATAAATTTCGGCTTACATGAACATCGCTACGCGCGTTCCACAAGCTCAAGGATCGCCATCTGCGCGCCGTCGCCCAGCCGCGGCCCCACCTTGACGATGCGGGTATAACCGCCCGGCCGGTCCGCGAAGCGCGGGGCCACCACGTCGAACAGGCGCTTCGTCACCTCGGGATCGGTGATCACGCGCGCGGCCTGCCGACGGGCATGCACGGCATTGCCGCCCGCTGCGATGCCCCGCTTGGCCACGGTGATCAGGTGCTCGACATCGCCCTGCACCGAACGCGCCTTCGCTTCGGTCGTGCTGATCCGCTCGTGGCGCAAGAGATCGGTGATCAGATTGCGCCACAGCGCTTTGCGTTGGCTGGTGTTCCGCCCCAGCTTACGTCCTGCAACTCGATGTTTCATCGCGAGATCACTCCGTTCACAGGTCCTCGTCCTCTTCATCGGCCTCTTCGAGCACGGCCGGTTCGCCGGGCTGATAGGCGATGGCGGAGAGGTAACCCTTCGCATCCAATTTGCTCACCAACTCGGTCAGCGACTTGCGGCCGAAGTTGCGGATGGCCAGGATCTCCGACTCACCCTTTTCCAGCCGCTCCAACACCTCGCCGACCTTGGCGATGCCGGCGCGCTTCAAGCAGTTGTACGCGCGCACGCTCAGCTCCAGCTCTTCGATCGGCACGTCGTAGATCCGGCTGGGGATGGTGCGCACCGCGCCGGTCACCTCCTCGGCCGGCAGGGCCTCCGCGCCGGCGATCAGCGTGAAATGCCGGATCAACAGTCGCGAGGCCTCGCGCAACGCCGTCTCGGGCGTGATCGTGCCATCCGTCCAGATCTCCAGCGCCAGCCGGTCGTAATTCGTCTGCTGGCCGATGCGGGCGCGCGAGACGGTGTAATTGACCTTGCGCACCGGGCTGAAGATCGCATCCACCGGGATCTCGCCCAGCGGCAGCTTGCCCCGCTCTTCGGCCGGCGAATAGCCGCGGCCGCGTTGCACCGTCAGCTCCAGGTCCAGGTCTACATCGGACGAATCGGCCGTCAACAGCAGCAGCTCGGGATTGACCACCTGCACTTCGGGCGGGCAGATCAGGTCGCCGGCCGTGACCGGACCCTCGCTGCGCACCTCCACGTGCAGGCGCACCGGCTCATCCACCTCGCATTTCAGGCGCAACTGCTTCAGGTTGAGCAGCAGCGCGGTCGTGTCTTCCTTGACATGCGGAATGGCCGAGAACTCATGGTGAACGCCGCTGATCCGGACCGACGTGACCGCCGCGCCGGGCAACGATGAGAGCAACACGCGACGCAGCGCATTGCCCAGGGTGACACCATAGCCACTTTCCAACGGGCCGATGATAAACCGCCCGTAGTTGCGCGCACTGGCATCGCGCTCGATCTTGGGCAGTACGAAATTCAACAAGACGCCCCCCTTTCAAATGCAGAATCTACCTGCACCGTCTCGTATTCTGCATTTTTAGCGGCTATAGTATTCGACGATCAACTGTTCCTGCAACGGCAGGTCCACCGATTGGCGATCGGGCAGGCTCAGCACGCGACCGGCCATGCGGTTGGCGTCGAACTCCAGCCAGGTCGGCGTCGTGCGTTGGCCCAGGCGATCGGCCACGGCCTTGAAGAAGCCGTTGCCGCGGCTGGTCGGCCGCACCTCGATCACGTCGCCCACCTCGACCAGATAGGACGGGATGTCGTGATTGTGGCCGTTGAGCAGGAAGTGGCCATGCCGCACCAACTGCCGCGCCTGGGCGCGCGAATCGGCCAGGCCCAGGCGATACACCACGTTATCCAGCCGGCGCTCCAGCATCTGCAACAGGGTGACGCCGGTCATGCCCTTCACCCGCAACGCGGTGCGGAAGTAGCGGCGGAACTGGCGTTCCTGCACGCCGTAGATGCGCCGCGCCTTCTGCTTCTCGCGCAACTGGAGCGCGAAATCGGACTCCTTGCGCTTGAACGCGGCCTTCTTGCCGTGCATGCCCGGACCGTAATTGCGCTTCTCGAACGAGCACTTGGGCGAGAAACAGCGTTCGCCCTTCAAAAACAGTTTCATTCCCTCGCGGCGACAAAGCCGACAAACGGGATCAGTACGTCGTGCCAATGGAATCCTCCTGTACAGTTTTCAGACGACGAGGGGTTTACGGCTTGGCGACCTTCATCCCCCTCCTCAAAAAATCGCGTTAGACCCGGCGGCGCTTGGGCGGCCGGCAACCGTTGTGCGGAATGGGCGTCACATCGGTGATCGAGCGCACCTTCAGGCCGGTGGCCTGGATGGCCCGAATGGCCGATTCGCGGCCCGGGCCGGGGCCCTTCAGGAACACATCGGCCTCGCGCATGCCCTGATCCATCGCCGTGCGCGCCGCCTGCTGGGCGGCCATCTGCGCGGCGTAGGGCGTGCTCTTGCGCGAGCCCTTGAAGCCCACCGAACCCGTGCTCGTCCAGGCCAGGGTGTTGCCCTGGTTGTCGGTCACCGTCACGATGGTGTTGTTGAAGGTGGACTGGATATGGATCTGGCCCTGCGGCACCATCCGCTTTTCACGGCGCGGCCCGGTGCGCCGGCCGCGCCTGGCAGGAGTTCCCGCTGCTGCTGTTGGTTTTGCCATTCCTCAACTCCTCATTACTTGCGGGCGCGCTTCTTCCCGGGCACCGTCTTGCGGGCGCCGCGCTTCGTGCGGGCGTTCGTCCGGGTGCGCTGACCGTGGACCGGCAGGTTGTGGCGATGGCGCAACCCGCGGTAGCTGCCGATCTCCTGCAAGCGCTTGATGTTCATGCTGATCTCGCGGCGCAGATCGCCCTCTACCTTGTAGTTGCGCTCGATCACCTCGCGCAACTTAGCCACCTGGGCTTCGTCCAGATCGCGAACCCGCGTGTCGGGGTTGATCCCGGTCATCTTCAAGATTTCCCGGCTGGACGTGAGGCCGATCCCAAAAATGTACGTCAGGCCGATTTCGACCCGCTTATCGCGCGGCAGGTCTACACCAGCAATACGAGCCATGCGCTCCTCCCACTCTTACCCTTGTCGTTGCTTATGTTTCGGGTTATCGCAAATCACGTGAACCACGCCATGGCGCCGGATGATCCGGCACTTGGCGCAGATCCGCTTGACCGACGGTCGTACTTTCATGAACGTCTCCTCCGTTTACAACTGCGTCAAAACTAACGGCCCCTCTTCGGTAATCGCAATCGAATGCTCGAAGTGGGCGCTGCGCTTGCCGTCGAGCGTCACGACGGTCCAGCCATCTTCCAGGGTCCGGGTGCGCCAGGTGCCGGCGTTGACCATCGGTTCGATGGCCAGCGTCATGCCCACCCGCAGCCGCGGCCCCCGGCCCGCCCCGCGCGGCACATAGTTCAGCACCTGCGGGTCCTCATGCATCTTGCGGCCCACGCCGTGGCCGGTATATTCCCGTACCACGGCAAACCCATGCCGCGTCACATACGATTCCACGGCCGCCGAAATATCGGCCAGATGGTTGCCCGGCCGGGCCTTGGCGATGCCGGCCCACAGCCCGCCTTCGGTGGCGGCCAGCAGGCGCCGGCTCTCCTCATCTATCTCGCCGACCGGATACGTCCACGCGGAATCGCCCACCCAACCGCGATAGGTCGCGCCGACGTCAATGCTGATGATGTCGCCGGCCTCCAGCCAACGCTCGTGACTGGGGATGCCGTGCACCAGCACCTCGTTGATCGAAGTGCAGATGCTCGCCGGAAAGTCGTTCTTGCCGGTATGCGGATAGCCGAGAAACGTCGGGATCGCGCCATGCGCCCGAATGATCTCATCGGCCCGCTGGTTCAGGGCCGCCGTGGTCACCCCCGGCCTGATCATCTCGCGCAACGCATCGTGCACACGGGCCACGATGCGGCCGGCCTCGCGCATCAGCGCGATCTCGGCTTTGGTCTTGAGGATGATCATGCCAAAGCTGCCGTCCGCTATAGCGCGGCCACGGCCGCCATCAGATCGGCCTGCACCGCCTCGATCGGCCGATCGCCGTCCAACGTCTTCAACACGCCGTGGGCGAAGTAATACCCCACCAGCGGCGCGGTCTGCTTGTAGTACACGAAGAGCCGGTTGCGCACCGTCTCCGGGTCGTCGTCGGCCCGGCGATACAGCTCGCCCCCGCACTTGTCGCAGCGGTTCGGGTCGCCCGTCGGCGGGTTGAACTCCACGTGATACATGGCCCCGCACTCGCGACACACGCGGCGTCCGGCCAGGCGATGGATCACCGCCTCGTCGCTCACTTCCAGGAGCGGCACCAGGCGCACGCGACGCCCCTGATCGGCCAGCGCCCGATCGAGCGCCGCGGCCTGTGCCAGCGTGCGCGGAAAGCCGTCCAGGATCGCGCCGCGGGTGCAATCGGGCCGGCCCAGGCGTTCCATCACCATGTTGATCGTCACGTCGTCGGGCACCAGCTCCCCGCGGTCCATGTACTGTTTGGCCAACAGGCCCAACGGCGTCTGATTCTTCAGGTTCTCCCGGAAGATATCGCCGGAAGAGATCTGCGGCAGGTCCAACGCCTCGGAAAGCAGGCGGGCCTGCGTGCCCTTGCCCGCGCCGGGCGCGCCCAACATCACGATGAAAAGCCCATCGGATGGTATTGCCATGTCCCGACCCCCTACGACATCCGACGGATGAAGCCTTCGTAATGCCGCATGAGCAACTGCGCTTCGAGCTGCTTCATCGTATCCAGCACCACGCCGACCACGATCAGCAGGCCCGTGCTGGAGATCAACAGCGTACTGGTGGAAGCCCGGCTGGCGGCCGTGCTGCCGAAGCCCAGATGCACCAGCCACGGCAAGATCGCCACGAAGCCCAGGAACAGCGCGCCGACCAGCGTGATGCGCGTCATCACCGCGTTCAGATAGCGCTCGGTATTCGGCCCGGGCCGGATGCCCGGGATGAAGCCGCCCTGCTTCTGCAACGTCTCGGGCAGGTTCTGCTGGCGGAACACGACATCCGTGTAAAAGTACGTGAACGCAATGACCAGCAGGAAATACATGATCCAGTAGCCGTTGTACTGCGGGCTGAAGATCCGATAGATGAAATTCGCCACCGACGCCACCCAGGCCGTCCCCGAGCTCACGAAGTAGCTCGCGATCGTGCTCGGAAAGATCAGGAAGCTGGAGGCGAAGATCAACGGGATCATGCCTGCCGAGTTGACCCGCAACGGCACATGCGTGCTCTGCCCGCCGACCACCACCAGGCGATTGCCGCGCACCGCGCGCACCCGCTTGCCGTATTGCACCGGAATGCGGCGCTGGCCCTCCTGCACCACGACGATCAGCGCCACGGTGAAGACCGTCACCAGGACGAAGACCACCAGCTCGATGAAGCCGCCCTGGATGGCCGTCCGCTGCACGTTCTGCGGCATGGCCGCGATGATGCCGCCGAAGATGATGATCGAAATGCCGTTGCCGATCCCCTCTTCGGTGATGATCTGGCCGAGCCACATGGCCAACATCGTGCCGGCCGTCAACGTCGCGATGATGGCGAGCGTGGCGAGGGGCGCGGTGGCAAAGCCGAACTCGGCCAAAATGCCCGCGCCGCCGACCGTGGTCGGCTGGGCCAACAGGGACGACTGGCCGAAGGCTTGCAGCGCGGCCAACGGGATCGTCAGGTAGACGGTGTACCGGTTCAGCTTCTGGCGGCCCGCGTCGCCTTCCTTCGTCAATGCTTCCAGTTGCGGGATGATCGGCTGCAACAACTGCAAGATGATGGAAGCCGTGATGTAGGGATACACCCCCATCGCCATCACCGAGAAGTTCTGCAGCGCGCCGCCGGAAAGCAGGTTGAGCATGCCCAGGAGCGCGTTCGACTCGAAGACCCGGGCCAACGCCACCCGGTCCACGCCGGGCACCGGCACATGCGAGATGAACCGGTAGATCACCAGGATGCCGAGCGTGACCAGGAGCTTGCGCCGCAGGTCGGGCAGCCGAAACGCATTGCGAACGGCTTCAAGCATTGTCCAGTTCTCCTCTTCCCTCGCCGCCGAGCGGGAGGGGCGCACGGCCGTGCGCCCCTATGACTCTGTGTCTCGGCGGTGCCAAATCGGGCCGATCTGGCCGGCGCTTACAGGGCCAGCTCTTCCACCGCGCCGCCCGCGGCCAGGATCTTCTCGCGCGCGGAGGCCGAGAATTTGTGCGCCTTGACCGTCAGCGGCCGATCTACCGCGCCATCGCCGAGCACCTTGATGGGCAGCGACAGCGAGCGCACCAGGCCGGCCATCAGCATCATCTCGGGCGTCACCTCGGTGCCGGCCTCGAAGACGTTCAGCCGTTCCACGTTGACCGGCGCGTATTCGATCCGCCAGATATTGGTGAAGCCGGCCAGGTGCGGCAGCCGACGCACCAGCGGCAACTGCCCGCCCTCGAAATAGGGGCGCTTGGTGCCGCCGGAACGCGCGTTCTGGCCCTTCTGGCCGCGGCCGGCCGTCTTGCCGCGGCCGGCCGAGATGCCGCGGCCGGCGCGCACGCGTTTCTTATGGGCGCCCTCAGCGGGCCACAGTTCATTCAATTTCATGGTTCCTCCGACGACGGACGAACGACCGCCGACCCACCGCCGCAGAACGCGCGGCGCGCGGCGGGCCTCATTCGTCCACTTCTGTCACCGACACAAGATGGCGCACCTTGTGGATCATGCCCCGAATGACCGGCGTGTCGGGATGTTCGACCGTCTGGCCGAGCCGGGTGAAGCCCAGGCGCCGGATGGTGTCCTTCTGTTCCGAGTTCACGCCGATAAAGCTGGTGCGATACGTGATGCGCAGCTTCTTCGCCTCATTCGACATCCTGGCCTCCTCGGCCACCGCGCAGCCAGAAGGGGGTCACCGCTTCCACCGGCTTGCCGCGGCGTCGGGCCTCTTCTTCGGGATCCTTGAGCGATTCGAGCGCCTTGAAAGTGGCGGCCACGACGTTCAAGATGTTGGAGCTGCCCTGCGACTTGGTCAAGATATCGCGGATGCCCGCGGCCTCCAACACGGCGCGCACGCCGCCGCCCGCGATGACGCCGGTGCCCGGCGAAGCGGGGCGCAGCAACACCCGCGCCGCGCTGGCCGTGCCGATCGCCGGATGCGGGATCGTCGAGCCCACCAGCGGGATCGGCCGCATCATCTTGCGGGCGCGATCGGAGGCCTTGCGCACGGCATCGGGCACCTCGCGGGCCTTGCCCACGCCGAAGCCCACCTGGCCATGATTGTCGCCGACCACCACGACCGCGCGGAAGGCGAAGCGCCGGCCGCCCTTCAACACCTTGGCGGTGCGGGCGATGTGCACGACCCGCTCATCGAGCTGTTCGCGCTCTTCTTCGCGTTGTTCTTGCTCGCGCGGCTTGCGCGGCTTATCCTTGCTCTGCTCGCGCTCTTTCTTCTCTTTGCCAGGCATCCGTCCTCCTAGAATTCCAGTCCGGCCTCGCGTGCGCTTTCGGCCAACGCTTTGACCCGGCCATGGTAGGGGTAGCCGCCCCGGTCGAACACGACCTGCTTCAGCCCCTGGGCCAGGGCGCGCTCCGCAATCAGCTTGCCCACCCGCGCCGCCTCTTGGGACTTCGAGAGGCCGTCCAGCTTTCCGCGCAATTCGGGATCGAGGGTCGAGGCCGAAACCAGCGTATGGCCTCGATCATCGTCGATGACCTGCGCGTAGATATGTTGCAGGCTGCGAAATACATTCAAACGAGGGCGCTCGGCCGTGCCATGAATGCGCTTGCGGATGCGCTCATGCCGGCGTTCGCGAGCTTCCCGACTCGTGTCTTTGGCCATTGCCTGTGATCCTCCTATCCGGTTGGGGGGCTTGCTCGCTGACAAGATCGGGCAGTCCATGCCACCCGCAGCCCCAACTCGGAGATAGCCCCGCGGCGCCCGGCCGACGGGGAAAAAAGCCCTACTTCTTGCCACCCTTGCCGCCGACCTTGCCGCTCTTGCCGGCCTTCTGGCGGACCTTCTCGCCGTGATAGCGCACGCCCTTGCCCTTGTACGGCTCCGGCGGACGCAGCGCGCGCACCTGCGCGGCCATCTCGCCGACGAGCTGCTTGTCAATGCCGGTAATCGTGATCTGGCGGCCGGTCTTATCCACGTCGAACGTGATGCCCGGCGGCGGAACGATCTCGACCGGATGGGAATAGCCGACGAACACGACCAGGTTCTTCCCCAGCATCGCCGCGCGGTAGCCCACCCCCTCGACGTCCAGCACGCGCGTAAAGCCGCTGCTCACGCCGATCACCATATTGTTCAACAATGCGCGCGCCAGACCGTGCAAGGCCCGATGGCGGTCCGCATCGGTCGGCCGCGTCACCCGCACTTCGCTGCCGGTCACCTGCACGCCGATCTCCGGGGGGAGCTGCTGCACGAGCTGGCCCTTCGGCCCCTTGACCGTGACCGCATTCCCCGCAGCGACCGCCACGCTAACGCCCTTCGGCAGCGCAATAGGCATTTTTCCTATACGAGACACCTTATTCTACCTCCTGCCGGATACCGGTAACTGGTAGCTGGATGCTGGATGCTGGCTTCCAGCCCCCAGCCCCCAGCCCCTAGCTTCCAGCCCCCAGCTACCAGATGTAGCAGAGCACCTCGCCGCCGAGGCCGAGGCGCCGCGCCTTTTGGCCGGTCATGATCCCTTGCGGCGTGCTCAACACGGCCGTGCCCAGCCCGCTGAGGACCCAGGGGATCTCGTCGCGCTTGACATACACCCGGCGGCCCGGCTTGCTGATGCGCTGCAGGCCCGTGATTACCGACTTGCGGTCGCGATCGTACTTCAAGACGATGCGCAGTTGCGGCTGCGGCACATCCCGGGTGACCTCGAAGTCCTTGATATAGCCCTCTTCCTTCAAGATGCGCGCCAGGGCAATCTTCACCTTCGACCCCGGCACGACCACCTGCTTCTGGCGCACCATGCAGCCGTTGCGGATCCGCGTCAGCATGTCGGCAATTGGATCGTTGATCATCTCGTCTCTCGCTCCTCTTACCAGCTCGACTTCACGACACCCGGCAAATTGCCCTTGAGCGCCTGATCGCGGAAGCAGATGCGGCACAGATCGAACCGGCGCATATACCCGCGCGGCCGGCCGCAGATGCTGCACCGGTTGCGCACGCGCACGGCATACTTGCGACGTTGTTCGCGATACATCATACAAGTTTTGGCCACAGATTTCCTCCCTCGTTCGTCTGGCCGATGTGCTACTTGCGGAACGGCATGCCCAACAGCGCCAACAGACGCCGACCTTCCTCGTCGGTCTTGGCCGTGGTGACGATCGTGACCGCCATGCCCCGCACCTTGTCTATCTTGTCATAATTGATTTCGGGCCAGATCAGTTGCTCGCGCAGGCCCAGGCTATAATTCCCCCGGCCATCGAATGAATCCGGTGAAACGCCGTGAAAGTCGCGTTGCCGCGGCAGGGCGATGTTCATCAGCCGATCCAGAAAGCTCCACATCCGTTCGCTGCGCAACGTCACCGTCACGCCGATCGTATTGCCCTCGCGCAGCTTGAACGCCGCGATGGAGCGCTTCGCCTTCGTGAAGACGGGCTTCTGGCCGGTGATGGTCGCCAGATCGCTCGCCGCCGCATCCAGTGCCTTGGCGTTCTGCAGCGCCTCGCCCATCCCGATGTTCAAGACGACCTTCTCGATGCGCGGCACCTGCATGATGTTCTTGTAACCGAATTCCTTCTGCAGCGCCGGCACCACTTCCTTGCGATACCGTTCCAACAATCTCGGAGTTGCCATTCTCTCAGCTCCCATCCGTGTACAGGGTCGCCTCGGCGCCCTGAGCGGCGGACTGATAGTAAGAGGCCATACGCCGTACCGTGGGCATCGGTGTATTGGCCTTACTCGTCAATAGACTCGCCGCACTTCTTGCACATGCGCGAGCGGGTGCCGTCGGCATGTTGCTTGTGCGCCACGCGGGTCGGCTGGCCGCAGCGCGGGCAGATCAACATCACGTTGGAGATGTGGATCGGCGCCTCGCGCTCGATGATGCCGAACTGGGTGCGAATATCGCCCGTGCGACGCTGATGCTTCTTGACAAGGTTCACGCCGGCCACGATGACGCGATCGCCTTCGGGCTTGCGCTCGCCGGCGCGGCGGCCCTTGCCCCACTTGGCCCGCAGCACCCGATGCACCTCGCCCTGTGCGCCCCGGTCATCGCCCGCGATGATCATCACCTTATCGCCTTTGCGAATGTTCATGCTCTCACTCCCGCCACAGATCAGCAGCCGCTTGCGCCCTTCGGCCGGGCCCTTTTCGGACTGCTCTCTGCTCTTCTCACAACACTTCCGGCGCCAACGAAACGATGCGCATGAAGCCGCGGTCGCGCAGCTCGCGCGCCACCGGGCCGAAGATGCGCGTGCCGCGCGGGGCCCGGCCCTGATCGATGATCACGGCCGCATTATCGTCGAAACGAATGTGCGAACCATCGGGCCGCGCCTGCGGATAGGTCGTGCGCACCACCACCGCCCGCACGATCTCGCCTTCCTTCACAGCGCCGTTCGGCGCCGCCTGCTTCACCGACGCGATGATGATATCGCCCAAATGCGCATACCGACGAGTGGAGCCGCCCATCACGCGAATGCACAGGATCTCCTTGGCGCCCGTGTTATCGGCCACCTTAAGCCTGGTTTCCTGTTGGATCATTGCTACACCTCACTCGGCCTGCAACGGCGTGACGTCCACCGGCGTGGCCCGCTGAAGGATCGCCTCGACCCGCCAGTGCTTTTCCTTGCTATACGGCCGCGACTCGACGATGCGCACCTGGTCGCCGGGTTGACATTCGTTGTTCTCATCGTGCGCCTTGTAGCGCTTGGTCACCCGGATCACCTTCCCGTACAGCGGATGCCGACGAGTGCGGCGTACGGCCACGACCACGGTCTTATCCATTTTATTGCTCACCACCTGACCGATCAGCCGCTTGCGTTGTGCTTCCACTTCATCCCTCCTTCGCCGCCGCCAGCTCGCGCTCGCGCAGGATCGTCCGCAGCCGGGCGATCTCGCGTCGGACCTGGCCCAAACGGGCCGTATGCTTTAGCTGGCCGGTGGCATACTGGAAGCGCAGATTGAACAGCTCATGATACGCCTCGTCCAGATGCCGGCTCAGCTCCGCCTGTGACAGGTTACGAATCTCATGCGGTCGCATCAGCCTTCCTCCCCGGCGCCGATCTCCCGGCGCACAAACTGCGTCGCAATCGGCAACTTGTGGGAGGCCAGCCGCATGGCGGCCCTGGCCTCTTCCTCGGTCACGCCGGCGACCTCAAACAACATGAGCCCCGGCCGCACGACCGCCGCCCAATATTCGACCGCGCCCTTGCCGCCGCCCATGCGCGTCTCGGCCGGCCGCTTGGTCACGGCATGATCCGGAAAGACGCGGATCCACAACTTGCCGCCTCGCCGCAAGTAACGCACGATGGCGCGCCGCGCGGCCTCGATCTGTCGGCTGCTCAACCAGGCCGGAGCCAGCGCCTGCAGCCCGTAATCGCCGAACGACACTTGATTGCCGCGGCTGGCGAGCCCACGCCGACGCCCCCGATGGACCTTGCGATACTTCACGCGTTTTGGCATCAACATACCCAACACTCCTCATCTCGAACCGATGCCGGCCGACCCGCGAGCGCCCTGCGCCCGGCCGGCCGTCCATCGTTCAGATCGTGATCACTCTTCGCCCGGCAGATGCTCGCCTTTGTAGATCCAGACCTTGATGCCGATGCGGCCATAGGTCGTCAGAGCCTCGCTGCGCGCGTAATCTATCTCCGCGCGCAACGTATGCCGCGGCACCTGGCCCTCGCGCACCGTTTCCACGCGGGCCATCTCGGCCCCGGCCAGGCGGCCGCCGCAACGGATCATGCACCCCTTGGCGCCGCTCTTGAGCGCCCGCTGCACCGCCTGCTTCATGGCCCGCTTGTGCGAGATGCGGCGCTCGATCTGTTCGGCAATGCTCTCGGCCACCAGGAAGGCATCCATCTCCGGATGTTCGATCTCGGCGATGTCCAGCTTCACCCGCTTGTTGGTGATCTGCTGCAGGCGATTGCGCAGCTCGTTCACGGTCGCGCCCTTGCGGCCGATGATCACGCCCGGCTTGGCCGAGTGCACGGTCACGCGCACCTGGTTGGGCGGAAAGCGCTCGATCTCGACCTTGGAGATCGCGGCCTCCGGCAATTCCTTCAAGACCAGCTCGCGGATCTTGCGATCTTCGCCGACCAGGTTCTTATACTCATCGCCCTCGGCAAACCAGCGCGAGCGATGCTGTTCCACCAAACCCAGACGAAAACCAATGGGATGAACTTTTCGGCCCAAAGCAGCCTCCTGACTAGCGTTCCTCTAACTCGACCGTGATATGCGAAGACCGCCGGATGATCGGCTTGAACCGGCCGCGTGCGCCGAACCGGCGCCACTTGCGCAGGGGCGCGGGATCGGCCGTGATCTTGGCGATGAACATATCTTCGCGGGCCAGGCCCTCGTTCTCATCGGCGTTCGCCAGCGCCGAGGCGATCGTCTTGGCCACCGGCTGCGCGGCCGCCTGCGGCATATGGCGCAACAGCGCCAGCGCCTGCTCGGCCTGCATGCCGCGCACCTGGTCGATCACCTGGCGGACCTTCTGAGGCGAGACGCCTACAAACTTTGTTACCGCCCGAGTTGCCATTCTCTCACCTCTCGACTAGCGCGAGCTCTTCTTCTCGCTCTTGACGTGCCCGCGGAAGAAGCGGGTCGGCGCAAACTCGCCCAGCTTGTGGCCCACCATATTCTCGGCGATGTAGATCGGCACATGGCGACGGCCATCGTGCACGGCGATCGTGTGGCCGACCATCTGCGGGAAGATCGTCGAAGCGCGCGACCAGGTCTTGATCACCTGCTTCTTGCCGGAGCGATTCATCGCTTCGATCTTCTTCAGCAGCTTAGGCTGAACATACGGGCCTTTCTTCAAAGATCGCGACATACCTCATCCCCTATCACTTGCTGCGGCGCCGCACGATGAACTTCTCGGTGCGTTTGTTCTTGCGCGTCTTATATCCCAAAGCCGGCTTGCCCCACGGCGTCTTGGGACCGGGCATGCCGACCGGCGTGCGGCCCTCGCCGCCGCCGTGCGGATGCGAGTTCGGATCCATGGCCACGCCGCGCACGGCCGGCCGCCAGCCCAACCACCGCTTGCGTCCCGCCTTGCCCAGGCTGATGTTGCTGTGCTCCACGTTGCCCACCTGGCCGATGGTCGCCATGCATGCCAGCGACACGCGGCGCAGCTCGCCGCTCGGCAGGCGCAACAGGGCGTAATCGCCTTCCTTCGCCATCAACTGGGCGCCGACGCCGGCGGAACGGGCCAGTTGCCCCCCGCGGCCCGGCTGCAACTCGACGTTGTGCACCACCGTGCCCAACGGGATGTTCTTCAGCGGCAGCGCATTGCCGACGCGCACCTCGGCCTCGGGGCCCGACATCACCTGGCTGTTCACCTGCAGGCCCAACGGCGCCACGATGTAGCGTTTCTCCCCGTCCGCGTACACCACCAGGGCGATGCGGGCCGAGCGATTGGGATCGTACTCGATGGAGGCCACCCGGCCGGGCACGCCTATCTTATCGCGGCGGAAATCTATCACGCGATATTGTCGTTTGTGCCCACCCCCGCGATGCCGCACCGTGACGCGGCCCTGATTGTTGCGGCCCGAGATCTTGCGGGCCGGCCGCAGGAGCGAACGCTCAGGCCGATCA
>Ga0209162_1001324_pt1 | contig 24635 bp, 22 predicted proteins | sample YNPNPMetaG_FD_187121 | JGI IMG/M metagenome (GOLD analysis project Ga0209162, IMG submission 187121) | Anoxygenic and chlorotrophic microbial mat microbial communities from Yellowstone National Park, USA - YNP NP MetaG (SPAdes) (version 2) ...
CCGCTGCCGCCCACGGGCGGTATTTTGCCGATTTTCTGGCCGAACGGCAGGCGGCGCTGCGCCTGGGGCGGCCGGATGCCCTGGCTCAGGTCGCCGAGGAAATGGAAAATATCCGCGCCGCCTGGCAATGGGCCATCCGGCAGGGCGACCTGGACCTTTTGGCGCGCGCGGCTGAGGGGCTGGGTTGCTTTCTGGAAACGCGCAGTTGGCTGCAGGAGGGAGTGGAGGCCTTTGGCGACGCGCATGACCTGGCCCTGCGCGCCGGCGGGAGGCGCAGGGCGCTGCTGCTGGCCTGGGAAGGGCTGTTTGCGTTTCGTCTGGCCGACTATCCCCGCGCTCAGGCGCTGCTGGAAACCGCTCGCACGCTGCTGCAGACAGACCCCACGCCCGAACTGGAGGCGTTTGTGCTCAACAACCTGGGGCTGGTCGCGGACCGACTGGGCCGGCATGAAGAGGCACGGGTCTGGTTCGAGTCCAGCGCCCAGAGGGCGCGCGCAGCCGGGGACGATTGGGCTTTGGCGCGTGCGTTGAACAATTTGGGACACCTCCACTATCTCGCCGGCGAGCTGACGGCGGCCCAGGAGGCATTGAGCCAGGCGCTGGCCCTGCGCCGCCCCCTGGACGACCGCCCCGGCGTCGCCAAAACGCTCCTCAATCTGGCCATGGTCTGGCAGGCGTTGCAGCGCGACGATCAGGCCCATGCGGCGGAGCAGGAGAGCCTGGCGATTTTCCGCGAACTGGACAATCGGCTGGGCGCGGCGATCTGTCTGAACAACCTGGGGTTTCTGGCCTTCCGGCAGGGGCAATACATCCAGGCGCGAGAGTTGTACGCAGAGGCGCTGCGCCTGCGCCGCGAACTGGGCGACGATTGGGGGATCGTCGTGGCGCTGGACAACCTGGGCGCGGTGGCGTGCGAGATGGGCGAATATGCAACCGCCTGCGCGCACTATGCCGAGGCGCTCGCGCTGGCGCAGAGCATCCACGCCACCCGCATGATGGTCGAAGTGCTGGCGGGGCTGGGCCGCCTGGCCGCGCGGGAGGGGCAACCGACGCGCGCGGTGGAACTGCTGGCCTTTGCGCTGGGACATCCGGCCATGGGGAGCGAGGCCCGCGAACCGGCGGCCAGGGCGCTGGCGGACCTGGAGACGCAGATGCCGCGCGCCGAATTCGATGCTGCTGTGGAACGCGGCCGGACGTTGGAGTTGGAGGCGTTGGTGAGCCAGGCGCTGATGCCAACGGGCAATGGCGTCCCAAAACCCCCGTGCTGGCCTTGAGCGGCCTGCGCCCCGGCGGTGAGCGAGGGTATGCCCTTGCCCCCCAGCGTGAGGTCGGCGATTTCTCGCCATCAGTCGGGCGGGGTCTATCGCTGTCGCGCCGTTCAGCGGTATCGAATGACGAGGTGGGGCCGGCGGGTCGGGTCGGGGTGCTCCACGGTGTCCATCCAGTAGGGCGAACAGCCGGCCGGGGCTTCGGCGACCATCAGCACGAGGCCGTAGTTCTGGCCGCTCTGCCAGGAGGCCATGGCCGCCGTCAGGTCGAGGGTCAGCGGGCCGGGGCCCAAGACCGGCTGCCGGTCTAGCGGCGAGGGGTCGTAATCGCTGCCGGGGCGCAGGCCCGGCTCGGCCCACGGCTGGCTGAACGTGGCCGTGTCCGCCTCCCACGCGCGCAGCAGGCGATAGGCGGCCAGGGTGACGGGCGGCCAGCCCTGCCGACTGGTACACAGATTGTCCGCTTCGAGGTACAGGTTCAGTCGCGCGCTTTCCACGCGGCCATGCGCAGGGAGCCGGCCCAGGTCGAAACGGAGCAGGGCGTCGCTGACGATGACGTTGGCCAGGTTCAGCCGGGCGCCGGGATAGCGGGCAAACGGGGCGCGCGGATTGACCAGGCCGCGCCCGTCGTGCAGGTCCACGTACAGCCACGGCGCGTCGAGGTCGCCTGCGCCGGTCGCGTCGGGCACGGAAGACAAAATCCACGTATCCTGGACAAGCTGCGGGCCGGCGAGGGTCAACGTCTGGCGTGGATGGAACGGCCGCTCGATCCAGATCACCGCCCCGGCCAGCGCGAACAACGCGGCCAGAGCCAGAGCCGTCGGGCGGAATCCCCGGCGGGCGGGGCGGTCTGGCGCGTCGGGCGATAGAGGCACGTCGGGCTGAACGGCGGGGGGCGATTTGCGGGCCAGCGGCGGCAGTTCGGCGCCGGCGACGATGCGTTCGCGCAACGCCGCCGTCTCCGGCGAGATCTGGCCGGCCTGCTCCAGGCGCGCCGTGAACTCGTTGTACTGGCGCAGGGCGGCGGCGCGGTCGCCGGCCAGATAGCGCAGGCGCATATACCAGCGCAGCGCCGCCTCGCTGTAGGGCTGTTGGCGGAACAACTCTTGAGCAGCGGTCAGGGCCGCCGCATAGTCGCCGTCCGCCGCCTGGAGCGCGATCAGTCGCTCCAGCGCCTCCAGATACTCCAGGCGCAGGCGGGCGCGCTCCGCCGGCAGCCAGTCGCCCGCCACGCCGGGCAGCAGGTCGCCGCGATAGAGCGCCAGGCCCTGCGTCAGCGGCGCGATGGCATCGGCCGCGCAATCGTGATGGAACTGGTCCACATCCAGCCAGGCGTCGGCGTCCGGGTTCCAGCTCAGCGTGCGGCCCTCGATCAGCAGCCACGGGTGGTTGGCGGGAGCGGGCGGCAGCAGTTGTTGCAGGTGGTAGAGACAGCGCCGCAGGTGCGCCAGGGCTTTGTCTTCGCTGACGTCAGGCCACAGGGTGAACGCCACCTGACTGCGATGGATCGGGCGGCGCGGGTGCAGCAACAGAAAAGCCCATAGTCCCACCAGGCCGGGGCTATCTGGAATCGAGAGTGGATGGTCATCCACGGTGGCGCGCAGGCCGCCCAGCAGATAGATGCGCAGCATGTCAATGCCCCGTGATGCGCAACACAGGCCGCAGATGGGGAGCGCCCGCGTCGGTCATATCTACCCAATAGTGCGCCATGTCTTCCGGCGCTGCGGTCATCATCAAAACCAGCCCGTAATTTCTATCGGGATGGCGTTGCCATTCCGAGACGGCCTGCCGGACGTCAAAGACCAGCCAGGCCGTGCCGTTGATGGGTTGCGTGTCCAGCGGCGGCGAGATGAAATCCGCGCCCGGCGCCAGGCCGGGTTGCGCCCACGCCTGCCCCAAGGCTGCCCCGTTGAAAGTGGCCTGTTCGGGTTGCCAGGCGCGCGTGACCTGGAACACACTGACCGCGGCGGGGAACGGCCGGGTGACCGGCTGGCTGCTTTCCAGCGCCAGCCAGGTCTCCAGGTGGATCTCGAACGTGGCCGCCTGGATCTGGACGTCGGGCGGCAAGGCACTCAGGTCGAAGCGGATCAGGATGCGATCCAGCGCGTGGCGGTCATAGTATTGCAGGTGCGCGCGGGTGTAGCGATGATGCGGCGTGCGGTCGGGGTCGTCGGGCCAGAAGGTGTCGTTGGGAAAGGCTTCGGTGATCCACGTATCCTGGACCGCGGCCGGCCCGCTGATGACCAGGGGGGCGGGGGGGAGACGCTGCGGCGGGCGCAGTGCAAGCCAGAGGATGGCCGTGAGGAGGACCGCCGCTGCGCCGATCAGCGCCAGCAGCCGGCGGCGGCGCGGCGCCCGGGCGGACGGAATCAGGAGGACCGGCGCAGCGGTCGCTGCCGACTCAGGGGCGGGGACCACGAGCGCCGTGTCGGGCGGCTCTTGGGCCGGCCAGGTGGCCGGCTGACCTTCCAGGATGGCGCGCTGCAATTCCCGCGTGGCCGGCATGGGGTCCACATCCAGTTCGCGGCGCAACAGGTCTCGACATTCCTCGAACTGGCGCAGCGCGGCCTGGCGGTCGCCGGCCAGGTAGGCCAGGCGCATGGCCAGGCGGTGGGTCTCTTCGTGCAGGGGATCGTACACCAGCAGCCGTTGCGCGTACCGCAGCGCCCCGGCATAGTCCCCCTGCCCGGCGCACTGCTCGACGGCGCGCTGAAGGGCCTGCAGGAGCAAAGCGGCCAGCTTTTCGCGTTCGGGGATGAGCCAGTCGTCGTACAGCTCGGGCAGCAGGTCGCCCTGATAGAGTGCCAGGCATGGCTCGCACTCTCCGCCGGCCTGGGCGCAGCGCGTGAACGCCTCCACGTCGAGCCAGAGATCGGCGGCGGGGTTCCACTGCACCGTCTCGCGGTCGGTCAGAATCCATTCGCCTTCTGGCAAAGCCTGCCGCAACAGGTGAAGATGACGACGCAGATTGGCGCGCGCTTCAACTTTGGGCTTATCCGGCCACAAACGTTCTGCCAGCTCATCGCGGGAGATGGGCTGTTGGCGGTGCAGCAGCAAAAAGGCCAGCAGCGAGGCCAGCCGGGGCGACGATGGAACGGGCCAGGGTTGCTCTCCCCACGACAAACGCAATCCACCCAAGAGCGATATCTTCAGCGTGGTCATGGTTGATAACCTATTTTCCCGGGCTTGACCTCGCTGGTGATTGCCCACATTTGCAAGAATTCATCAAGCCCTTGCCGGACCTCCCTCGAAAATAGCCCCCCGGCCTGGCTCGCGGCGGCGACCACCGGGAGTGTAACCCGCCGTGCGAAGCACGCGGGGTCGCAGACCCCGCGCGAGCACACCGGCGTATTTTCGTGCCACGGGGTGCGCCCCGCGCGTGGGTAGCTCCTCCCGGATAAACGGCTGATACGGGTGGTTATCCTGGCGATCCGGGGCATCCTGGCCCAGGATCGCCCGGTGATCTATGGCCCGCCTGAAGGCTCGACTCAATTGTCCAAAGTCCGATGTACAAGAGCACGCCTCCAAAGACGGGAAGTGAACCGCACCTGAGGGGCGTAAATCGCCGGCCGACCGCCTACGCAGTCGGTTTGAGCGTCCCCGCAGGTGGGATGGATTTGACCTGGCGCGCCCAGTAGGCGAGCTGCCCCCCGCGTTCCTGGTAGCCCTGGCTGATCGCCGCCAGGTCCATGTCTATCGTCAGAACATCTAACACTGGCATACTGAGCGGCCCGGCTAACTCGCGATAGTCCACGGTCTTGAGATAGCCCCGGCACGATTCGCAGACATATAGACGATAAATGTTGTCCGCGCTGGGGTAGTAGCCCAGGCGCGCGGGATTATCCTCGCCGCAGAAAGGGCACATCACCCTGGAAAACGGCCATTGCGCCCAACAGCGCGGGCATAGCAAGGCCCGTTCCCCACTTGGCGGCCTGAGCGCCGCAAACGAAGGCAACCCGCCGCAGATAGGACACCAGCCACGCCACCATTGGCTCAGGTCCACGTCCGGCGCGTCGAGCCGCTCGCGCTCCAGGAATGGATGCAGGGCCAGTTGCATCACCAACGAGAGCGTCCGCTCCGGCAACCCACCCCGGCGATACCATTCGCCCACCAGGGCCAGGGGCGGAATATCCGTGGCGATGGCCCACTGGGGCCGGCGTTCCGCCACCAGGGTAGCTATCCGCTCAAACGCCTGGTCGAACAACATCGGTTCAAGGCGCAGGCGGTCCACCGGCAACAGGGGCACGCCGTTGGCGAAGGCCGGGCCGGGCTGAAGCACCTCCTGACGCGGCGGCAGGTGAGCCGCCACGTCCAACTGAACCTGGCGCACAGCGATGTGAAAAGCCACCACTTCAACCTGTTCCGGGTCACACTCACAGGCTTGCAGTTCCGCCAGAAAAGTATCTTGCTGTTCGGCCATATAGTATGGTCACTCCGTTCGGTAGGGATGATGTAAAATGTCGCTCCAGGTGGCGCCCCCCCAGCCCACCCAGCCCGGCCTGCCTGCTACCCAGTCCGGCCTGGGCCGTGGGTCGCAGACGTGAGGCCGGGGGCTGGACCGGGTGGCAAGCCGTAGGGAGTATGACCCGCCGCTTCGCGCCAGGTTCTCAGGGTTTGGCGACGGCTCTGCCATCGCCAAACCCCTGGGGATAAGGAGCGAGTGGTTACTATTCTACTCCAAATAACTGGCGAGCGCAAGCGACAATATCCACATGATTATTTGCAGTCGCCAGGTAGTCGCAAGCCCATTGGCATTGCGTGTCTGGGCTTGACATCCGTGTGTGATTAAACGCATTAGGGCCCTGCCCCACTCCCCACTTTGCGTCCCTTCGCCGCTACGCGATGTGAGGAGGGGAAAGAATGCCTGGTGGGGGTTTTTGTTGGGCGTTCTACACTGCACGAAAAGCCACGGTCTCCAGCCAGAAACCTGGTTTCTGAGCCTCATCGTAGAAAGTGTCCGGTAGTGAATGCACGGATGTCAGTCTGGGCTGGTAGCATCCAGGCGGCGGGTATGCTATAATAAGCTCGTAAGTGCAGATGAGGATGGGAGGTGACCATGAGTCTGTTAGCCGATCTCAGCCCGACCCTGGCCGTGCAGGTGGAGCTTTTCACTTCTGAGCATGTGGCCCAAGGTCTCCTGGAAGTGCCCCGGGGTCAGCGCGTAACTGACGTGCTGAATAACCCCCACGAATCCATCGTCGAGCTGACCCAGGTCAGGCTCAACCGGCTCTTGCTCCCCTTGCCTGCCCCCCTGCCCGCTACCACCCTGCGCGTGACCAAGAGCACCATCCTGTGCGTGATCCCATTTAACGAACCGGAACCAGAGACGATCCGGGACCGCAGCAGCAAATTCGTCCCCAAACAACGCTACAATGTGATCGCCACCCTGCCCGGCTTTGAGATCCATGGGAATATGCACCTGAGCCGGGGCACCAAACTGCGCAGCATCCTGGATGTTATCTCTTATGCCTTTGTGCCCATCACCAACCCACAGATCTGCTATCTGTATGATCCCCGGCGTCGTTTTGATACCCCGGTGGTGATCGTGAACAAGCCTCGGATTCAGCTTTTCCTGACCATCGAGGAGGGGTAGCGACAGCGGTGGTGGGCGTGGTCGGACTGCAGGTTTTGGATTTCATCAGCCACAGCGTGGCGCAGACCCGGCGCCTGGGAACGCGTCTGGGCCAGTTGCTGCGTCCTGGTGACGTGATCCTGCTGGCCGGCGAGTTTGGGGCTGGCAAGACGTGTCTGACCCAGGGTATTGCTCAGGGGCTGGGGATCACCCGCCGGGTCACCAGCCCCTCTTTCACCCTGGTCAATGAGTATCCAGGGGGTCGGCTGCCGCTCTATCATATTGACCTGTATCGGGTAACCGGGGTTCAGGAGGTCCTGGACCTGGGACTGGACGAGTATTTTTACGGGGCCGGCGTCTCCGTGGTCGAGTGGCCCGGCCAGGCCCTGGCCGCCCTGCCCCCCGAACATCTCTTGATCGAGCTATCCGTGATCGGCAAGACCAAACGGGAGCTGCACATTACTGCTGTTGGTTCTCGATACGACGACCTGGTAGATCGGCTTCTGGCCCAGGCTTCTGGGTCTGAGTCGCTTCCCCCTGGGGAACTTCCCAGGGAGGTTTTTCGGTGCAGCCAGATCTAATAAACGCCCCAACCTGCGGGAGGGTAGACAGTTACGCGACGGAGGTAAGAATCCCATGAAAACCACGATCAACGAATCCACCCTGGAATTGGTGGAGGGCGACATCACGATGCAAGATACCGAGGCCATCGTTAACGCGGCCAACAACTCCCTGCTGGGCGGCGGTGGGGTGGACGGGGCCATCCATCGAGCTGCCGGACCGGAGCTACTGGCAGAGTGCCGCACCCTGGGCGGTTGCCCCACCGGCGAGGCCCGCCTCACCAAAGGCTATCGCCTGCGCGCCAGATACGTCATCCACACCGTCGGCCCGGTCTACCGGGACGGCCAACACGGCGAAGCGCTGCTCCTGGCCTCCGCCTACCGCAGTAGCCTGGAACTGGCCTCCCAGCACGGCATCCGCAGCCTGGCCTTCCCGTCCATCAGCACCGGGGCCTATGGTTACCCCCTGGACCAGGCCGCCCGCATCGCCTTGCGTACCATTGTTGACTACCTGAGCGAGCATCCGGAGATCGAACTGGTGCGCTTTGTCCTCTTTGGTCGGTCTGCCTATGAGGTTTACGAGCGCGCTCTCCTGGAAACCCTGGCTGCCTGAATTGGCGATGTGCGTCTGGAGAGAGAGGTTATGAACATCCATCAACGACTGGCCCGCGTCGTGCCCACCACGCTGACCTTTGACGAGACGCCCCTGACCCCGGGCGATAGACAGGCCCTCAAACGCCTCATTGCCGCTTCAGACCTGATCAACCAGGTCTATTTACGGCAGATGGGGCCGGATGTGCCGGCCCTCCGTGACCGGCTGGCCGCCGCCACGGATGATGAGGGCCGGGCGGTCTATCGCTACTTCCAGATCATGAACACTGCCTGGGACCGGCTGGACGACCACGCGCCATTCGCCGGGAACGCACCATGGCCCCTGGGGGCCGGTTTCTATCCGCCGGACCTGACCCGGGAGGAGTTCATCGCCTGGCTCGCCGCTCACCCGGCCGACCGCGACGCCCTGGAGAGCTATTTCACCGTGATCCGGCGTGACGGAGACAGGCTGATGGCTGTACCCTACAGCGTGGCTTATGCCGAATGGCTGGAACCAGCCGCGTGCCTTCTGGAAGAGGCCGCCACTTTCATAGACAACGAGTCGGAAGCGCGCTACCTGCGCTCCCGGGCCGCCGCCTTTCGCTCCAACGATTATATCCAGTCCGACATAGACTGGATGGATGTCCATGACAATCGTATCGAGGTGGTCATCGGCCCCTATGAGGTTTATGCCGACAGACTCTTCGGCTACAAGGCAGCGTTCCAGAGCTATCTGACCGTGCGCGACGCGGCCGCCAGCGCGGCCCTGGCCGATTGGACCGCACGCCTCCCGGCCCTGGAAGAACACCTGGCCACACTGGCCGCTTATCCGCGACCCCAACGGGGTGCGGCCTCGCCTATCGTGGTGGTGAACCAGGTTTACGCTGCCGGCTGGGGTCGCAAGTGCCCGCCGGCCACTGCCTTTGCCCTGCCCAACGATGAGCGTGTACGCGCGCTGAAGGGATCCAAAAAAGTAATGCTACGAAATGTGGGTCAGGCCAAGTTCGAGCATCTCACCCGGCCCCTGGCCGAGCGGTTGCTGGCCCCGGACCAGTTGCCCCTTCTCAACTTTGACGCCTCTTTCGAGACCGTGCTCCTGCACGAGCTGGCTCACGGTCTGGGACCGGCCCAGGTGACAGGGCCTGATGGTCGGGCTGTGGCCGTGAGCGTGGCCCTGCGCGACCTGTACTCGCCGTTGGAAGAGGCCAAGGCCACCGTGGTGGGCCTCTACTGTGCTCAGGTACTGGCGGAACAAGGGGTGCTGGCCCCGGATCAGGACCTGGCCCGGGCTATCGCCTCGCTGGTGGGCGCGTTCCGGGCTATTCGCGTGGGGGCCACCTATGTCTATGCCATCGCCAGTGCAGTCGAGTACAACTTTTTGAGCGAGGCCGGCGTCTTGCGCCAGGATGCCCCCACCGGCCGGTTTCGGGTGGACCCGGACCGCCTCCGCACCGGCTACCGCAACCTGGCCCGTGAGTTGCTGGCGGTGGAGGCCGCCGGCGACTATGACCGCGCCCAGGCGTTTCTGGCCCGCTATGGTCAGTTACCCCCGGCTGTTATGCAGGCCCTGGAGGGCGTGGAAGTGCCGGTAGACATCGCGCCGTCCTTTCCCATCGAGGAAGCGGCGAGAGGTTGGTAGAGGCTGAAAGCTCTGACAAGCCCGGCGTCAAGCCTTTATCGAGAGGGGCAAATGAAGCCCCCCTCACCGGTGTTGGACTTGCAATTCTGGAGTCGAGCCTTCAGGTCTTGTGGCCACGACCGGCTAAAGCCTCTACTCCTTGTGGTGTGCGACCCGTTGTCAAGCAGTGGGGGCTGGCTTATCTCCATAACAGGGGCAGGTACAGGTAAAAGGGCGCGACAACCTCAACCATGATGGTGTCGCTGATCGGGGAGTGTGGATCGCAGTTCCAGGCTTCAAAACCGATGATGTGGGTGCCGGTGGAACTGAAGGTATAGCTGAAAGTCAGGGGATCATCATTGCTGACCTGGGCTACCCCGACTGCCTCCCCGTCGGCATAAATGGTGTACGTGTAAGGTTTGGTGGCCTGGTCTGGCCCAAGATCGGCGCGGAATGGGACCGGCTCACCCGTCCATGGCGGGCCAGGGTTTGGCCCGGCCAGCGTTACCTGGGTCAGTGGCTCGCAGGTGGTGGTGATCAGACAGTCGGTCAGGTGGACAAAGGTGCCCACGGCGGCTTTGGTCCAGGCGGTCAGGTAGGGCAGATTAAGATACATGAGCCGGTCGCCAGTGGTATGATAGTAGAAGTTAAAGTCGCCGCCTGAATAGTATTCGATCCCCAGCAGGGCCGGGTAGCCGTAATCCCAGAAGGAAGCCTGGTCACTGGCCCGGATGCCATTGGGTATGACATGGGGCACGAGGGGCAGGTCATAAGCTGTCACTACCTCCACCACGAGTTGCGCCAGTTGCAACGAGGCGGGCACGCCAGCCTGATCGGCATGGAGGTCCAGGTCTGGCCCGCCGATGGAATCCCAGGCGATCATGTCCAGGTTGAGGACACCCCGGATATTCTCGCCGCGCTGGTAGCAGCGTTTGGCGTAGGCAGCGCTGCCCTTCAAGCCCTGTTCTTCGCCGGTCCACAGGGCAAAACGCAGGGTGCAACCCCACTGATAGGGGGCGAGGATGTCTGCTGCCACCAGGACAGCCGCCGCACCGCTGGCATTGTCGTCGGCGCCGGGGGCCACCGTGCCGCCGGGCATGTCATCCAGGTGGGCACAGATGATATAGATGTCGGTGGGGTTGATTGCCCCTCGCCGTTCGCCGATGATGTTGGGATAGGTGGAACCACCCCACTGGTGGTACTCCACGGTCAATCCCAGGTCGGCCAGGTGCTGCCCGGCGAATTGGAGGGCCTTCTGGATCGGCTCGCCGCTGTAGGTATGCCGGGTACGAATGATGTAGGGGTTGCCGCCGATCTGGACGGCCCACTCGCCGCTGAGGTCCCCCACATACTGGTAGAGAGTGCTGCTTTGGACCTGATCCAGCAGGGTCTGGACCAGCGGGTCCGGCGCGCTGACCCGGGGCAGGGCGGCGACCGGCCTGGGGCGGAGAGGTTTGGGGTCCAGAGTGAGCAGCCGCAACGCGATGCCGGATCGGGCCAGAGAGGCGGCTTGCTGGGGAATGGCCCGCATGATCACGGCGTGACCATCGTCCAGGAGCACGCGCCCATAGAGGGCCAGGTTCGGCCGGGGTTGGCCGGGCCGGGGATAGACCAGATAGTAAGTGGCCCCGGCTGTGTCAGGGTCGAGGAGGCGGGGGGAGAGGCCAACCTCGTTCAGGCGACGCAGGCCAGGCGGGTCAGCGCCGGCCAGCAGGTAAGCCCCTTCTGCCCCGTACAGGCGGGCATAAGCCGGCAGGCCGGTGTCTTCAAAGTGGACCAGCGCTGCGGCGGTGGGCAGGGGCACATAGACCAGGGCCGGACTGCCTGCCGTCGGCGCGGGCTGGCCTGAGGCCAGGCCGGGCAGGGTGACCAAAAAGACTACCAGCAGGAACCGGGATAGCCGATAATGTCTCAAGGTCAGCTCCTTGTCCAGGCCGTTCTGGCAAAAGCGAGATGTCTATGCTCGTGGCGGCGACCGTAGGGAGTGCGACCCGCGTCTCCAGGCGGTCGCAGACCACCGAGGAGCACAAATTTCCATCTGCTGATTCTAGCAAAAGGGGAGGTTACTGTCAATTATGGACCTGTGCAATAGTCATGCCATCATCACTGGCGGCTCCAGCGGCATCGGCCGGGCCACGGCCCGGCTGCTGGCCCGGCGCGGCGCTCACGTGTCCCTCATCGCCCGCCGCCCGGCGCTGCTGGAGGAGACCGTCGCCGAGTTGGAGGGCCTGCGCACGGATCCGGCCCAACGTTTCCTGGCCTATGCAGCAGACGTGACCGATTGGGACCAGACCCAGGCGGCCATCGCCACCCTCACCGCTGACGATCACTCGCCGGACATCCTGATCAACTCGGCCGGCATGGCCCACCCCGGCTACTTTGAGGAACTGCCCCTGGACATCTTTCGGCAGACCCTGGATACGGATTTCATGGGCACTGTCCAGCCCATCAAGGCCGTCGTGCCCCTGATGATGGCCCGGCGCAGCGGGCATATCGTCAACATCTCCTCGGTAGCCGGGTTCCTGGGCGTCTTTGGTTATACCGCCTACAGTGCGGCCAAGTTCGCCGTGCGCGGTTTTTCCGACGCGTTGCGCCAGGAACTGAAGCCTTACGGCATCTATGTCTCGGTGCTGTTTCCGCCGGACACGGACACGCCGCAACTCCACTATGAGGACCAGTTCAAGCCCCTGGAGACGCGGCGCATCGCCGGGGCAGCCAAAGCCATGACTGCCGACGCCGTCGCGGCAGCCCTGGTGCGGGGCATCGAGCGGCGACAGCCGTACATCCTGCCCGGCTTTGACGCCTGGCTGTACTTCTGGCTGTCCAATCCCCTGGCTGGCTTTATCCGCTGGTATATGGACCGCGCCGTGGCCCAGGCGCGTCGGGAGCGAGGACTGGCGGGGAACTGAAGGATATGCTCAACCCGGCGTGAGCACATATCATACGCTGGAGACCAAAGGCCACCTGTACATCGTGGCCGGGGGCATGGGCCGCGATGGCAACGGCACGGTCGCCAGTCACCTGGCCATCAGGTGAGTGCTGGAAACCTGCTATTGGTATGAAAGGAGGTGATCCAGAGGTTTTGGTGCCGAGGGCGGGGCTCGAACCCGCACGGACCCTGCGGTCCAAGGGATTTTAAGTCCCTCGCGTCTGCCTGTTCCGCCACCCCGGCCCCATAAAAATGGAGGCGACGACCGGATTCGAACCGGTGATGGGGGTTTTGCAGACCCCTGCCTTGCCACTTGGCTACGTCGCCTCGATCAGAAGAGGTTTCTGGAGCGGAAGATGGGATTCGAACCCACGACCCTCTCCTTGGCAAGGAGATGCTCTACCGCTGAGCCACTTCCGCGTATTTGGTCCCCTGGTCCGATAGCCCTGTGGTCAAACAGTCCGAGGTGACAATCGGGCTATTTGCGACCATTTCAGCCTTTCGATCAATTGACTATCTGACCATCCGGCTATCTTGACCATCTGGTGCCGAGGCCCAGAATCGAACTGGGGACACCGCAATTTTCAGTCGCGTGCTCTACCAACTGAGCTACCTCGGCAGCCATTTTTATTCTACAATATCTTCCCCTCCTTGTCAACCTGGCAGCCCAGCCCGCGATTGTGGGCGGTCGCCCGGCTGCCAGCCCCTCAGATGGGTCGCTAAAGCTCACTACCCAGTTGGGGACCCCCCAAGCCCACCGAGGCTTGACAGTTCTGCGAATCTGGTCTATCATGCACGAAAAGCAGGTTCAGCTCTGAACGACACTGGCAGGAGAAGATATGAATCACCCGGAGGCCCTGACAATCCACCAACAGGCGCTGATCATTGACGGCCACTGCGATACCCTGGGCGAGGTGGTGAGCAACGGGATTGACCTGGGCCAACGACGGACCGAGGGCCATGTGGACCTGCCCCGGCTCCGCGCTGGCGGCGTGTCAGCCCAGATCTTTGCCGTCTTCACCGCCCGCACCCGGGAGCTGACGGCCCACGATCCGCTAGACCTGGCCCTGCGCATGATAGATGCCCTTTACCAGCAGATAGAGGCTCACCCGGATCAACTCGTCCTCGCCACCACGGTCCGAGAGATCGAACAGGCCCGCGATACCGGCCGGCTGGCGGCGATCCTGGGCCTGGAAGGTGGAGAACCATTGGGCGAGGACCGGCGACTGCTGAAAAGCATGGATCAACCCCTGCTGGACCGATTGCGCATCTTTTATCGCCTGGGGGTACGAAATATCGGCCTCACCTGGAGCACGCGCAACGCCCTGGCCGATGGCGTCTTTGAGGCCCAGACCGGCGGGGGCTTGTCCAACTACGGCCGGGCTGTGGTCCAGGAGATGAACCGGCTGGGCATCGTGATAGATGTGGCCCACCTGGCCCCGGCCGGCGTCCGCGACGTGCTGACGCTGAGCGCAGCCCCGGTCATCGCCAGCCATGCCAATGCCCGCGCTATCTGCGACCACCCGCGCAACCTCACCGACGAGCAACTGGAAGGTATCGCCCGCAATGGCGGCGTGGTAGGAGTGACCTTTGTGCCCGCCTTTATCGTCGCGACCGGACAGCCCACCCTGGACCACCTCCTGGACCATGTGGACCATATCGTCCGCGTGGCCGGTATAGACCATGTGGGCCTGGGTTCCGACTTTGATGGCTACGGCGGAGACAACCAGATGCCAGAGATCCGCGATGCCGCCGATCTACCGGCCATCACCGCCGGCCTGCTGAGTCGAGGCTATACGGAAACCGAGATACGCCAGGTCCTGGGAGAGAATTACCGCCGGGTGTTTCGCCAGGTATGGGGAGGATGAACCCCCCGCCGGCTGCTGGTAGCCCATAAACCGACCCGCAGGGGCCCATGATTGACCGATTGTTGCACAACAAGACTGCCTTGCTGGTGCTGGCCGGCCTTCTGGTGTTGTTCATCGGCGCCGAAGGGGTCTTCCTGTGCTACCTGGTGGGCCGGCAACCGGTGACCCCGGTGGCGCAGGCCCCCTCGCCCGGCGGTCCGCTGCCCACCGACGCACCCACGATCATCGTGATCACGCCGGTGCCACCATCGCCTGCCAGCACCCCGCTTCTCATCCAGTCGCCCACGCTTGCCATTCCCACCACCACGGTCGGCACCTCGCCCACTGCCCCTCCTACTCCCCGGCCGACTGTGACCCCTTTGCCTCCGGTCCCCACCCCCACCCCCGGCGCGTTCCGCATGAACAGCCCCGAGTACGGCGTCCACGTGTTGCTCTGGGGCAATGCCGAGCGAGTCCGTGACCTGAACCTGGCCCGGAACGCCGGGTTCACCTGGGTTAAACAATTGTTCCAATGGAACTATATCGAACCGGCCAGGGGGCAATTCGAGTGGGAAGAGTCCGACCGCATCGTGCGGTTGTGCAATGAGCGTGGACTGCGGATCGTGGCCCGGCTGGATGCCACACCCCGTTGGGCGCGGGACCCCAACACGAACCTGGATACCGATGGTCCCCCACGCAAGGTGGAAGACTATGCCCGCTTCGTGGAGACCTTTGTACGACGCTACGCTGTCGGCTCACCGCACGGCCGGGTCCATGCCGTGGAACTGTGGAACGAGCCGAACCTGGCCCGGGCCTGGGGTGACCGGCGGCCGGACGTGGCTGGCTATGTGGCGCTGCTCAAAGCCGGCTACCAGGCCGCCAGGCGCGCGGACCCGAACGTGATCGTGGTCAGCGCCGGGCTATCGCCCACTACGGCCTCTGGCGACATCGCCATGCCGGATGTGGAGTACCTGCGACAGATGTACGCCCACGGGGCCAAATCCTATTTCGACGTGCTGGGCGCGCACGGGGCCGGCTTCAAAGCCCCACCAGAGATGAGTCCCGACGAGGTAGCCAATAACCCAACCTACAACAACGGCGAGATGGGCACCGGCCGGGTCTATTGCTTCCGCCATGTGGAAGACCTGCGACAGGTGATGGTGGAAAACGGCGACGCGGATAAGCAGGTGATGATCCTGGAGTTCGGCTGGACCAGCGATGAGGTAAACCCCAATTACTCGTGGTTCCGCGTCTCGGAGCAGGAAAAGGCCGACTATATCGTGCGCGCCTACCAGTGGGCCAGGACCCACTGGCAACCCTGGATCGGGGCCATGTGCGTGATCTATATCGCCCCCCACTGGTGGACGCCCCAGGACGAGCAATACTGGTGGGCCATCACCAACCCCGATGGCTCCACCCGCCCGGCCTACGAGGCGATCAAGGCCTGGCCCAGGTAGGGGCTGGGCTGGCCCCGGCCCAATTTTCCCCAACCCGCAGGGTCTACGCCTATGGTGGGGTTATCGCATCTCGCCCCACACCCTTTGCTCCACGAACTCGGCCAGAACGATCTCATAGGGCAGGCCGATGGCCCCCTGGGGGCAACTGGCCTCGCAATCGCCGCAGTAGACGCAATCCGCCGGCCGCACGATGCACGCCTTTCCGTCAATCAGGGCCACTGCCTGCGTGGGGCAGGTGTTCACGCACGTCCCGCAGCCGGTGCAGCGCGCGCCATCAATGATCGGTAGCACGATGTCCATGATGCTTACTCCGTTGGGCAGACCATGCCCAGGGAAATCCCTGCTTTTTGAGGGGATGGTTCAATTTTCTGGGGAAATTGGTTTACACTTTTTTTGAACCATCCCTTTTTGAACCAGGAAATAAGGGATGGTTCCCTCGCTCACGGCGGCGACCACGTCTGCGACCTCACAACGTCCGGCGGACCTTGCCGGGCGCTGGCGCCTGACTTCGTGGCAGGCCGTAAGTGTGCCGCCCGCCGTGCTCGCGCGGGGTCGCAGACCCCGCGCGAGCACACCGGCGTATTTTCGTGCCACGGGGTGCGCCCCGCGCGCCAGGCTTGACTGGGTGGGAAACTTAGTTTCCTTCGGCCAGCCTGGCATTGATCTCGTCTGTCTGAAGGTGATCCTGCACGATCACTTCCACCCTGGCCACACCTGGCACCTGGGAGACCTTTTCCCGGATCTCCCGCCCGATATGCAGGGCAAAGGGCTGAGGGCAGAAGGGCACCGTCAGATGATAGCGCACCCGCACGGTGTCGCCCGCCACCTCTATCCCGTCCACCAGCTCGCGCTCCATGATGGACCTGCCAAACTCGGGGTCGCGCACTTCCCACAGCTTTTCTCGAATCTGCTGCTCCAGCTCGCTCATGGTGTTTCCCTCCCTAACCGCTCTTGTAGCTGATCCGCAAAATACGCCATCTGGCTGCCGATCTGGGCCGCAGCCAGCGGCTCGATGATGGTGCCCACGATGCCCTGGCCCACCATCTCCAGGGTGAAATCCACTACTGTCGTATCTGGTTCCCCATCGGTCAGGACCAGGTGGCCCCGGGTCTCCAGGTGCGCGCCGCGCCCGTGCCAGCGCACCTCGTCCCCTGCGGCCTGGAACTCTAGCTCAAAGTGGGTGGTCTGAGTGATGGTGGACATGGGCGATTTGACTCGCCAGCGTGTGCCGGCCGGCCCCGGCCCGGTCTCTTGCACAAAGGCCAGGCACGATCCCACCCGGGCCGGGTCGCTCAGAAAGGCCCCCACCATCGGCCGGGGATGGGCTAAGGTGAAACGCAGCGTTCCCTGGGCCATGTTTACCCCCCAACCACTATGATCTGGTCGCGGGGAGCGGCCGTCAACACTTCTACCCCCGCGTCGGTCAGGTATATCGTGTCCTCCACGCGCACCCCGCCCACGTCAGGCAACGTCAGGATGGGATGCCCTACGGCCAGGGTCATCCCGGCTGCCAGGGGATGCAGTACCTCTTCGGGAAAGATGGTGGGAAACGGCGTCTCTTCGAAGGACAGCCCCACGCCGTGGAGGAACCCCCGCACATAGTGGTCTTGCAACCCCTCGTCTTTGAGTACCGCCTCGACCCGCGCCTCCACCTGGTGCAGGGGAATGCCGGGCCGGGCTGTCGCCAGGGCCGCCTCCTGCATCCGCCGGTAGAGGCCATAGAGTCGTTGCGCCTCCGCTGTCGGCTGCCCCACGGAAAAGGTACGGCAAATGTCAGCATGATAGCCATAGTAGACCGGGCCAATATCCACGATGATCAGGTCACCCGGCTCGATGACCTTGCGGGTGGCCCCGCCATGCAGCCAGAGAGAGCGTGCCCCGGAGTTGACGAACATGGGAAAGCCCAGGCCATCAGCACCGTTCTTCTTGAGGACGTATTCCACCTCAGCCGCCACCTCGCGCTCGGTAATACCGGGGCGGATAACCTGGCACGCCGTGGCGATGCCCAAATCGGCCAGCCGGGCGGCCTCCCGGATCAACGCCACCTCGTCGGCCGACTTGATCTGCCGCAGGGGACTGACCAGCGGCCCGGCATTGACCAGTTCCACGTTGGGATTCGCCATCTTGAAACGTTCGATGAGGAAATGCGGGGTGTAGAACTCCATGCGGATGGCGACCCGGGGCCGGGGCACGCCCAGCCCCTTGAAATGGCCGATGATGTTCAGCATCATCTCGTGCAGGCCGCGATAGGGATAGATATTCGTCAGGCCGGTGTTACGGCGAGCTTCTTCCACCTCGCTGGCAAAGACCAGCAAGAGGGGCTCGCCCTGGCGCGGGATGATGGCCCGGGGCTGGCGACGCACCTCGCCGATGAAATACATATAATCATCGCCGGTAAAGGCCAGGAAGGCATCCACCCCCTGGGCTGCCATATTCTCCTGCAAACGCGCGATGCGTTCTCGATGTATCTGGTCCATTTGGTAAACCTCCCCTGCGTAAATCTTGGTCTTACATCGGTATGGCTTCCACGCGCGCGATCTCGGGGACCTGGCGTTTGAGGATACGCTCCACCCCCATCTTGAGGGTCATGAGAGCGCCAGGGCAACCCCGGCAGGCGCCGGCCAGCCGTACCGACACCACGCCATCGTTACTCACGTCTACCAACTCGATGTCGCCGCCATCGGCTTGCAGGTGGGGCCGGATGGTCTCCAGTGCCTTTGCCACTTGTTCCCGCAGGTTCTCGTTGCTCATGCCGTCACCCCCTCCGTTGCTCTGTTCTTCAATCGTTCGTATTTCTCCGCCCCGATGCACTCTTTGGCATAGGAGCACCAGTCAATGCAAGATGGCCCCATGGCCTGGGCGCGATGCAGGGGCGCGCGGCACAGGTGGCAGCGGCCCACCACCTCGTCGGACCAGATCTCGGTTTCCTGACCACAGGCCGGGCAGATGATCGGCTCTGGCTCCGCCTCGCGGAACGTGATGGCGCCAGGACACCCTTTGTACAAGGACATGGTGAACACCTCCCTTCCGAGCATCAAACCAGTAAACCTGTACCCTGAACCCTCCCGCCGGTTAGAATGGGGACGGCAACAGATGCAGGCAGTCATTGATCCTGGTCTGGTCATTGTGTCCAAACCTGCGGCAGGGTGGGCAGTCTCGCTTTTTCTGCCCCAATTATAACCCGGAATCAGTGAAGTTGCTGTGACAAAAGTCGCGTTCTTGACATCCGCGTTGGCCTGGTGTATAATCCCCCCGGATTAATTTTTCCCTTTGATTAATTAATTCGACCCGCTCAGCGGGCCGATGAGCTGAGACGATGACCGACCTGCCCGCCCTCGGCGGCAATGTCAGCACGGTCAAGGCCCAGAACCGGCGCGCGGTGTTGCTCATGCTGCGCCAGCACGAGCCGGTCTCGCGCACGCGCCTGGCCCAGCTCACCGGCCTCTCCTCCACTACCATCACCAACCTCATCGCCGAATTGCTGGAGCAGGGCCTGGTTACCACAGACGGGGACTCGACCTCCACGCAACCCAGGGGTGTGGGGCGGCCCCAGACCGCGCTGCGACTGGTCCCAAACGCCCGTCACGCCGTGGGCATCCACATCGGCGTGGGCCGTATCCGGGTCGCTCTGGCCGACCTGCACGCCAATCTCTCACCCACCCTCGACCTGGCCCATCCGCTGGAGCGACCGCCGCAGGAGATCCTGGTGGAAACCGCCACCCTGGTGCGCCAGGCCATCACCCGGAGCGGGGTGAACCCCCAGACCGTGGTGGGCGTGGGGATCGGCGCTTCTGGCCTGGTCAACCCGCACACCGGGGTCAACGTCCTGGCCCCCAACCTGGGCTGGCGCGATCTGCCCCTGCGGGATTGGTTCACCGACTGGCTGGGGCTGCCGGTCTGCGTGGATAACAATGCCCGGGCCATGGCCCTGGGCGAGGCCATGTTCGGGGCCGGGCGGGAAGTGCGCACCCTGGCCTTCGTCTATGCCCGTATCGGGGTCGGCGCGGGGATCGTGGTGGACGGCCGGTTGTACCGGGGTAGCGCAGCCGGGGCCGGCGAGATCGGTCACACGACCATCATCCCCCACGACGGCCCCCCGTGTCGCTGCGGCAACAGTGGCTGCCTGGAAACCCTGGTGTCGGAGCCGGCCATCATACGCCTGGCGGAGGAACTGGCGACGCAGAACCCTGCCGGTCTTCTGGCCGACCAGTTGCAGAACGGAGGGGGGACACCTATCGAACGGGTCTTTGCGGCGGCGCGCGCCGGGGACGCGGCCACCAATGCCATGCTCAGCGAACGCGCCCGCTATCTGGGCCTTGCCCTGGCCAACCTGGTGAACGTCTTGAACCCGGACCTGATCGTGCTGGGGGGCATCTACGCCCAGGGGGCTGACCTGCTGGTGCCGACCATCGAGGCGACGATCCGCCAGCGGGCTTTTGCCGGCCTGGGCGAACAGGTGCGCGTACAGACGGCGCACTTCGGCCCCTATGCCGGTGTGGTCGGGGCGGCCGCTCTGGCCCTGAACGCCTTTTTCTATCAGCAGCCGGAGACGGCATGATGACGTTCCCTGACCTGACCCTGGGCCTGGTCCCCCTGGCCCGCACGACCTTTGACATATCCCTGGCGACGGAAGTCGTAGCCGGGGTGCGATCTCGTTTGACGGAGGCCGGCTTCGCGTTGACCGGCCCGGCGTCGCTGGTCACCACGCTGGACGAGGCCCGGGGCGCGGCCCAGGCATTGGCTGCCCGCCCGCCGGACCTGCTGCTGGTCTTGCAGGCCACCTTTGCCGATAGCACAATGGTGATGAGCCTGGCCGAGAAGGTGGACGCTCCCTTGCTCCTGTGGGCCATCCCGGAGGGCCGCACCGGCGGCCGGTTGCGGCTGAACTCGCTGTGCGGCGTCAACCTGGGCGCGTATGCCCTGAAACGCGCCGGGCATCGCTATCACCACCTCTACGCGCCGCCGGACGACGATCAGGCGGTGGAAACGATCCGCACGCTGGCCCGCGCCGGCCGGGCCAGGCGGCGTCTGCGGCAGGCCCGCATCGGCCGGATCGGCGAGCACCCGGCGGGCTTTGAACCCTGCGCCGGGGATCAGGCAGCGTTGCAGGCCCGGCTGGGCCTCGAGGTCGTCCCGGTGGCGCTGCCGGACCTCTTTCAGCGCATCCGGGCCGTCACGCCTCACCAGGTTGACGAGAGCCTGGCCTGCTTGAGCCAGCGGGTAGATGGCCTGGCCGAACTGGACCAGCCCGCGCTGCGCGGGACCATGGCCACTTACCAGGCCCTGCGCGAACTGGCGACGCAGGAGCAGTTGGACGGCCTGGCCGTGCGCTGCTGGCCGGAGTTCTTTACCGGGCTGGGCTGCGCCGCCTGTGGGGCCATGTCCATGCTGAGCGACGAACTGACGCCGTGCGGCTGCGAGGCCGATGTCAACGGCACGATCACCCAGCTCATCCTCCAGTGGATCAGCGGCGAGCCGGCCTTTGGCACCGACCTGGTATCGGTGGACGTGGCCGAGGATGTGGCCGTGCTCTGGCATTGCGGGCTGGCCCCCTTGAGTATGGCGGACCCGGGCGTGCGGCCCCGGGGCACAGTGCATTCCAACCGCTGTCTGCCCCTGCTGATGGAGTTTCCGCTCAAGCCCGGCCGGGTGACGCTGGCCCGGCTGAGCGAGTCGGCCAGCGGCTATCGCCTGGTGGTGGGGACTGGGGAGATGCTGCGCGCGCCGCTGAGCTTCTCCGGCACTTCCGGCGTCCTGCGCTTTGACCGACCAGCAGTTCAGGTGCTGGACACCATCTTGAGCGAGGGGCTGGAGCATCACCTGGCGTTGACTTATGGGAGCCACGAGCCGGCTCTGCTGGCCCTGGCCGCGATGTTGGACTTACCTGTTCTGCGACTATAGACCCCCTGCGCTTGAGCGCGCCGACCGTCTTGTTATCGCGCAGGGCAGGTTTCCACACCTGCCGATGGTGCGGCGGCTATGGAAAGCTGCCCTACTGATGTGATGGCCAGTCAGGGCTTGAGCGTGCCTGTACGCTTTCGTGTTCCTGGTCGTCGTAGCGCTGCTGGCCGTGCAATGCCCACCGCCGGCCACGCCGACGACGGCCCCGCAACCCACCAAAGCCCCGGAGCCGACCAAGGCCCCGGAACCGACCAAGGCTCCTGAACCCACCAGGCCCGTCGAGCCAATCGAGTTGCGCATGATGTGGTACAACGACGGCAACGAGGGCGAGGTCATGCGCAAGCTGCTGGACCGGTATGAGGCTGCCAACCCCGGCATCAAGATACAGGATGTACGATCAAATCCTGTGAATTCTGTCCTGTCTGAAATCCCTTTGGTTTCGACTGGTCCGAGTTAGGGGGAAAGAGAGCATGGGGCAAAGGGTATTGGCTGTATACTCGCACCGGTGCACCGGCTGCCGGCTCTGCGAGCAGTGGTGCTCGTGGCAGCATCACGGCGCGGCCGGCGGCCCGGCCCGGTCCCGGGTCAGCGTCCACCGGGACCATCACCGGCAGCGCAACATCCCGGTGACGTGCTCCCAGTGTGTCAAAACCCCGTGCATCGCCGTCTGCCCGGCGAACGCTATCACCCGCGACCCGGCCACCGGCGGCCTGCTGCTGGACGCCGAGGCGTGCATCGGGTGCCGGCTGTGCCTGGAAAGCTGCCCGCGCGGCTGCATCAAGATGGATGCGGAAGCCGGCGTGCCCCTCTTGTGCGACCTGTGCGGCGGCGACCCGCAGTGCGTCAGGCATTGCCCGGAGGCGGCCATCATGTTCCTGGAACTGGACGCCGTGGACCGGGGCTACCGGGAACATCGCCTGGCCCAGGCAGAGGAGGCGGCCCGATGACCGGAAGCGATGGCCTGGCCGGCCGCATCCTGCGCGTGGACCTGACGCGCGGCGAGGTGGAGCACGAGCCGACGCCGCGCGCGTTGTTCGAGCGGTTTCTGGGCGGGCGCGGCGTGGGGGCGCACCTGCTCTTCCACGAGCTGGCGCGCGACACCGACCCGCTGGGGCCAGAGAACAAGCTCATCTTCCTGACCGGCCCGCTGGTGGGCACGCTGGCCCCGGGTGCGAACAAGATCACGGTCACGTTTCGCTCGCCGCTCACGAACACGTACTCGTTCTCGCTGTGCGGCGGGCACCTGGCCCCGGAACTGAAATTCGCCGGCTATGACGGCGTGATCGTGGAGGGACAGTCGGAGCGGCCGGTCTATCTGTGGATTGACCACGGCCGCGCGGAGCTGCGCGACGCCGGGCACCTGTGGGGCCGGCTCACCCACGACACGGAGGACGCCATCCGCGCCGAATTGCGCGACCCGGCCGTGCGCGTGGCCGTCATCGGCCCGGCCGGCGAAAAGCTGGCCCGCTTTGCCGGCATCCAGGCCGACTACCACCGCGAGTTCGGGCGCGGCGGGGCCGGCGCGGTGATGGGGGCCAAGCGGCTCAAGGCCATCGCCGTGCGCGGCGCCGGGGCAGTAGGTGTGGCCGACCCGGCCGGCCTGGCCCGGCTGGCGGAGTCCATCTACGCGGCCCTGGCCGAACACCCCAAGGCTCGCATCCGGCGACGCTACGGCACGCCGGAGATGGTGGAGAGCACCAACGCCCTGGGCTACTGGGCCACGCGCAACTTTTCCACCGGCTATTTTGAGGACGCCGACCGGCTCCAGGGCGTGCGGCTCCGGGAGCAGGTCTACATCGGCGACAACTCATGCTACGGCTGTCCCATCGCCTGCGGCAAGATCTCGCCAGTCACGGCCGGGCCGTTCGCCGGGACCGCCATCGAGGGGTCCGAGTTCGAGACCATCGGCCTGCTGGGTCCCAACTGCGGCGTCGCGGACCCGGCGGTCATCGTGGCCGCCACCGCCATCTGCGACGCCTATGGCCTGGACACCATGTCGGCCGGCGCGGTCGTCTCGATGGCGATGGAGTGCTTCGAGCGCGGCGTCATCGGCCCGGCGGAGACCGACGGCCTGGATCTGCGCTTCGGCAACGGCGAGGTGTTGCTCGCCCTCGTGCAGGCCATCGCCGAACGCCGGGGCCTGGGCGACCTGCTGGCCGAGGGGTCGCGCCGGGCGGCAGAGAAACTGAGCGCGCCGGACCTCGCCATGCACGTCAAGGGACAAGAGCTGGCGACCTACGAGCCGCGCGGCGTGGTGGGCATGGGGCTGTCGTATGCCATCTCGCCCAAAGGCGGCCACCACATGATCGCCCCCACCATGGCCGCCGAGACCGCCGGCGACCCGACCCGGCGCTGGCGGCCCGACGGCAAGGCCCAACTGGTACGCGATACCCAACTGATCATGGCCGTGGTGGATTCGCTGACCCTGTGCTCGTCCATGCGCTTCGTGCTGGGGCTGGATGACATGCTGGCCCTGTATCGAGCCGTGACCGGCCAGGCGGTGGACGAGCCGGCCGCGCTCCAGGCCGCCGGGCAGATCGTCAACCTGGAACGGCTGTTCAACGTGCGCGAGGGTTTCCGTCGCCGGGACGACACCCTGCCCCGGCGTCTGCTGGAGGAACCCATGCCCACCGGCCCCAGCGCCGGCCACGTGGTGCCCCTCGAGGTCATGCTGGACGAATACTACGCGCTCATGGGCTGGGACTCGGACGGCGTGCCTACCCTGGAGCGGGCGCAAGAACTGGGGCTGGAGGCTGAGTGGCGGCAGGCCATTGCGGGGCGTGAGTGATTGGTAAAACCACAAAGTAACTGTGTTGTTTGTCAAGAAGTACTGGTAGGATTCCAATGAGTGCGGTGACGCAAAATGGCGTTCAAAATGGTGAGAAGTTTGCG
>Ga0209162_1001326_pt1 | contig 24629 bp, 16 predicted proteins | sample YNPNPMetaG_FD_187121 | JGI IMG/M metagenome (GOLD analysis project Ga0209162, IMG submission 187121) | Anoxygenic and chlorotrophic microbial mat microbial communities from Yellowstone National Park, USA - YNP NP MetaG (SPAdes) (version 2) ...
GGCGGCGCGGTGGGGACACCGGTTTCCGGCAGGCCAAGGAGGTGCACGTGATCAAGTGCCAGAACTGCGGGACGGAGAACAAGGACCAGTGGAAGTTCTGCCTGGGCTGCGGCAGCGAGTTGCCGCGGGAGGCGGTGGCGGCGGCGAAGCGTCTTGCCACACCCACCCCTCCGGCCGGCGTTCGCGTTCCGGCGGGGGAAGCGGCCCCGGCGCCTCCCGCGCCCGCACCCGCCCCGGCGCCGGCCCCGGCTCCCGTCCAGGCCCCGGCCCCCGCCCCGGCCCCCGCCCCGGCCCCCGCCCCGGCGCCGGCTCGGCCGGCGGCTCCGGCAGCGGGTTCGCGGGTGTGTCCGTCGTGCGGAAACAGCGTGCCGGCGGAGAACATGTTCTGCGGCCGCTGCGGCTACAAGCTGGGCGCCGGGGCGGCACCGGCCCCGGCGCCGGCCCCGGCGCCGGCCCCGGCCGCACCGATGGCCCGCGGACGGCTCGTGCTTCTGCAGCCCGACGGATCCGAGGGCGCTTCGATTCCCCTGGGGGACGGGCCGACCACCGTTGGCCGGGCCACCCACGAGGTTCTTGCCGGGGACCTGTTCCTCTCGCCACGGCACATGTCGTTCTCCTTCCGCGACGGACACCTCGTCGTGCGGGACGAGAACAGCATCAACGGGTTGTTCTTCCGCCTGGCCCCCAACGTTCCGGTCGAGATCGAGCCCGGCGACGCCTTCCGCTTCGGCCAGGAGTACCTCCAGTTCAACGCCCTTGCCCCCATCGTGCCCGACGCTTCCGGAACGGTCGTGGCGGGCACGGAGCGCGGAGACGCCTGGGGCCGCCTGGACCAGGTGCTCGGGCCGGGCATCATCGGCAATTCGTACACCTGTCGCGGCGAACGGGTGGTTTGCGGGCGCGAGCGAGGCCACGTCCTCTATCCGTTCGACGGGTACGTTTCCGGCGCGCACCTCGAGCTGCGCCGGCAGGACGGCCGGACGTACATCACCGACCTGCAGTCCTCGAACGGAACCTACCTGCGCGTCCGCGGCGAGAAGACGCTGGTGCCGAACGAGATCCTGCTGGTCGGGCAGTACCTGTACCGGATCGACTACTAAGGGGCGCGCCGCGCGGGGCGGGGATCGCCGCGCGGGTGCGGTCGGGGGCGATTCCGCGGATCGGGTGCGCGTCGTGGGCTCGTGGCGCCGAGGACGGCCCCGAGGTTTCGCGGTGCCGGGCCGGGTCGCCGGCCGTGAGGTGTCTTCGGCCGCGGGGACGTTGCGGCCACCGCCCGATGGGAGGCGTCGTTGACCGTGTGCGAACCGTCGCGCGGCTGGCGCGAGGTGCTGGAGACCTGGGGCGGATCGATCGCGGGCGCCGGAGCGGCGTTGACCGTGTTCGCCGCCGCCCTGTGGATGCTCGACAGCGGCCCGGGCGGCGGTCTCGGCGGCGATGTCGCCGCCGCGTCGCTCGAGCTGCGACCTTCGCACGCGCCAGGTCACGCGGTGCATCTGGCGCTGGCCAAGGCGGCGACCCTGCTGCCCGTGGGCTCGATCGCCTTCCGCGCACGGCTGCTCTCCGCCCTGCTGTTGGCCGTCGCCGCGGCGTTTGTGGCGGGGGCGGCGCGACGCATCGTCTGCGCCATCGGGGGCGGCGGCGGACCGGCCCCGCCCCTGGCCGGACTGGCCTGCGGCATCGCCGCCGGGCTGGCCGGCCCCGCCCTGGCCGCCGTCGCCTCGGCCGACGTCTATGCCCTCCAGGCGGTCCTGGGCGCCGCCGTGCTGTGGAGCTGCGTGAAGGCGACGGTCGCCGGCCCCGGCGAGCCGGCCGCGGCCACCCCGCTCCTCGTCGTTGCCGCCCTGGGGGTGGGCCTGGCCGTGGCCGACCATCCCCCGACCGGCCTGCCGCTTGTCCCGCCGTTCGTCCTGGCGGCGGCCATGGCGTTCGCGCGCGCACCGAGGCTCGTCGCCGAGGCGGGCGAATCGCCGCTTGCCCTGCGGCTCTCGTGGATGGTGCTCGCCTTCGCGGCCGGGTGCCTGCCGCTGCTGGCGCTTCCGTTGCGCGCCGCGGAGCTGGGCGATCCCGCGACCCTGCTGACGACCCTGTTCGGACGAGCACCGGAATCCGCGATGCGGGCGGATGCGGTCCCCGCGGCCTGGTTGCCGGAAGGCAGCGCCTGGGACCTCCTTGTCGGCGCGCTCGGCCGGCCGGCCCTGGGGGTCGCGCTGGTCTGCCTGGCGGCGATGGCTTCGTATCGCCCCCTCCGGCCCTGCGGCATCGCGCTCGCCGGGTTCGTCTTCGGGCCGTCGATCGTCCGCCCGGGCACCGGAGCGGACCGGTTTCCGGAGGAGGCGGCCGCCTACCTGGCGGTGCCGGCCTTCGCCCTCGCCGCGGCCCTCGCGGCACCGGCCGGCCTGGCTCTGGCGTTGGCCCGTCGGGACGACAGCTGGCGGCGCCGGGTGGGCTGGGCGTCCGCCGGGGTGTTGCTCGCCGCGGCCCTGTTGCGTCACGAAGCGCGCCGGATCGACCCCGGGGCGGCCCTGGAGGACGGCCGGGCGCGGGCGGCGGCGACCGATCTGCTCTGCGAGGCGCCGACGCCGGGGGCGGTGCTGGTGGTGGCGCGCCCGCACACCGCGGCCCTGGTCCGGTACGACGAGGCGGCGGCGCGGCGACGCCCCGACCTGACGACGATCCTCGTGCCGCGCCTGGCCGAGCCCGGATACGCGCGGGAACGGATGGCGCGGCATCCGGAGACGGCTCCGCTCGTGTCGGCCTACCTCGGACCGACAGCCCGGCCGCCGGGACTCGAAACGGCGGCGGAACGGCTGGCAGCGGAGCGTCCCGTGTTCGTCGAGCCGGGGCGCCTCACGATCGCGCTCGCACCGCGCACGACGCTGCCCCGCGGCCCGCTGCTCGAGCTGCTACCGCAGCCCGCCGGCCGATCCGACCTCGCCCTCCGACTCGCCGACTACGGCCGGCGTCCCATACGGCTGGGCGACCGCGGAACACGCCTCGCCGGCTCCACCCTCGGCGGCTCCCTCGCCTGGAACCACCTTCACGCCGCCCTGACGGCGGCGCGGATCGGGCTGGAGTCGAGCGACCGGAGCGAGGAGGGAGGATCGATCCGGGCCGCCTTGCTGACGGAGGCGGTGCGGCTGGCCCGCGAGGCCGAGACGCTCGGTGCCCCTGACGCGCCCCTCGAGCGACTGCTGTCGGTGCTCGGCACGGTCCCGACGCCCGACCCCTCCCGCCTCGATCGCGTGCTCGGCCCCTAGCCCTCCGCGTTCGCCTTGCGTCGCCGGGAAGGCCCGTCCTAGAATGCCTTCATGCGTTCGAGATCGTCGTGGCGGGTGGGCTGGTCGATCCTCACGGCATGCCTGGGTTGCTCGGGGGGGGAAGGCGGTCCGGGATCGGTCGTCCGCTTCTCGCTCGACAACGAGGCCCTTCGCGACGAGATTCGCCAGATCAACCTGGTCGGATACCGGAACCAGGGATTGGCGTGCGCGGGGCACGCCCTGTCCGGGACGCCGACGGGCGAGCCGGAGGTGGATCTTCCGATCGCGGTGTCGAGCTTCGGGACCTCGTTTCCGGCCGCCGCGGGCGACTGGGTGTTCCACGTCGTGGCGGGCAACGACCTCTTCGCGGTGGGGAGTCCCAAGCCGCTGGCCGAGGGGTGTGCGGCGGCTCGCATCGAAGCCGCGACGACACCCGAGATCGAGATCGCGCTCCACGATCGGCGCCCCGACTACTGCCAGGACGGAACGCTCGATCCCGGCGAGCAGTGCGATCGGGGACCGGACGTCGTGGGCGACGACTGCGCGCCGGACTGCACCTTCGAGGCGGGCGTCTGCGGCAACGGCGTGCTGGACGCGCCGGAGACCTGCGACGACGGCGGCACGGTGTCTGGCGACGGCTGCGATGAGCATTGCCAGACCGAGCCATTCCTTGTGGCGCGTCGGTTCCTGGAGGAGGAGCAGCTCATGCCGCGCATCGCGGCGGGGGTGGACGCCTCCCACCGGGACGGCTTCGTGGTGACCTGGACCGACAACTCGGGACGGTCCGGTTCCGACCCCCGGCCGCCCGGCGTCGTGTTCGGCTTCTACGATGCGCAGGGGAACTCAACACCGAACCCGGTGGGCGGTCCCACGGAGTACCAGGTCAACCAGCACTTGATTCTCGGAAGCCAGAGCCAGGCGTCGGTTGGCTGGTCGCGCGGCGGCGGCACCCTGGTCACCTTCCTCCACTCGCAGGCAGGCGACTTCGACATCTACATGATGGGGTACGGCTCGAACCGTGCTTTGCTGTGGACCGACGAGCGGCACGTGCCGTCGTCCTGGAGCGGCGTGAACGAGCAGTACGGCACGGTGGGGTCGCATCCCGAATACGACGGCTACGTGGTCGCCTGGACGACGGGAGACTCGCCGGCCCGGCGCGGCATGGTGCGCGTGTTCGACGACCAGGCCGAGCCGTTGACGGGCGACATCCCGTTCGAGGAGACCGCGCTGGGGGACGACTTCTTGCCGGCCGTGGCGGTCCGGCCGGACGGTTCCTTCGCGGTGGCGTGGGCGCAGGGAACCGCGGCCGACGCAAACATCCGGCTGGCCCGATTCACGGCGGCGGGCGTGCCGGCCGATGCGGCCGACACCGTCACCTCTGCCCCCGGCTTGCAGACCGAACCGTCGCTGGCGTTCGACGCCGCAGGTCGGCTGCTCGTCGTATGGGTCGATGTCCCCACCTCCTCCATCCGGGGACGGCTGTATCCGGCGGCGGGGGCCCCCGAGGCGGAGTTTGCCATTTCCACCGGCGGATTCACGACCGGGGCGGCCGAGGCGGGCCGGGTCACGACCTCGGTGGCGGCCGCCGAGGGGGTCTTCCTCGTCGTGTGGGCGGCGCAGAACGACGCGTTCGTCCGGGGCCGGCTGGTCACCGGCACGGAGGCCTTCGCGCGCAACCGCGTCACCGCCGAGGAGGGGGAGTTCCCGATCGTCGCCGGGCCTCCGAGCCAGCCGAGCCGGGCGCGGGTCGCGATCACGCCCGGCGGCGTCGCGATGGTGGTCTGGCAGGACCGGGACGACTTCGGCGGCCGGGACCCGGCCGGCGGCATCCGCGGCCGCCTGCTGCCCGTTCCGTAGGCGCGGGCTCGCGGAGCGGGGGGGACCCTGTGGGCGGGCACGGGCCATCCGGGCCCGGCCGGCGGAACCGGCCGCGCCCGTCGACGCGGCGGTCCCGAGGCGGGGCGGCGCGGGCGGGACGCGGTTCAGAAACGGCCCGGCTCCGCCGCCAGCCGCACGCCATCCCACCGATCGACCAGCGTGTCCCGAGCCCACTCGTCGCGGGGTTCCGGATAATCGATGGTGTAGTGCAGTCCGCGGCTCTCCTTGCGGAACTGGGCACAGCGGATCACCAGGTCCGCCACCACCGCGATGTTGCGCAGCTCGCACAGGTCCGCCGTGACCTGGTAGTTCCAGTAGTACTCGCGGATCTCCTCGCGCAGCAGGGCGATTCGCCGCGCGGCCCGGGCAAGACGGCGATCCGAACGAACGATGCCGACGTAGTTCCAGAGAAAGCGTCGGATCTCGTCCCAGTCCTGGCTCACCACCACCCGCTCGCTCGGCGGCTCGGCTCCCCCGGGATCCCACGCCGGAACTTCGGACAAGGGCCGCGGCGGTTCGGCGGCGGCCCGCACCGCGGCGCGATGGGCGAGCACCAGGCCCTCGAGGAGCGAGTTGGAAGCGAGGCGGTTGGCCCCGTGCAGCCCCGTGCAGGCCACCTCCCCCACCGCAAGCAGGCCGGGCAGGGTGGTGCGGCCGTCCAGGTCGGCGACGACGCCGCCGCAGAAGTAATGGGCCGCGGGAACAACCGGCAAGGGTTGCCGGGTCAGGTCCAGGCCGTACTCCCGACAACGCTCGGCGATGCCGGGGAAGCGCCGGAGGACGAACGCGGGATCGAGGTGCGTGAGGTCGAGCAGCACGTGGTCGTCGCCCGTGCGCTTCATCTCGGCGTCGATCGCGCGGGCCACCACGTCGCGCGGGGCGAGCGCCCCGCGCGGGTCGTACGCTTCGAGGAACGTGCCGCCGTCGAGACGCCGGATCACCGCCCCCTCGCCCCGCAGCGCCTCCGAGAGCAGGAAATTCTTCGCGGCGGGATGGTACAGGCACGTGGGATGGAACTGGACGAACTCGAGATTCGCCAGCAGAGCGCCCGCCCGGTAGGCCATCGCGATCCCGTCCCCCGTCGCCACGTCGGGGTTCGACGTGTACAGGTACGCCTTGCCCGCCCCCCCCGTGGCCAGCACCGTGGTGCGTGCGGCGATCGTGCGCACCCGGCCGGTGGCCTTCTCGAGGACGAACGCCCCGACGACCGGCGAGCCGCGCTCGTGCCGGCGCTCGAGCACCAGATCGATCGCCATCTGGTGTTCCAGGAACCGGATGCGGGGGTGGGCGGAGGCCGCCCGCACCAGCACGTCCTCCACCTCGCGACCGGTCATGTCCCCGGCGTGCACGATGCGCCGGGCCGAATGCCCTCCCTCGCGACCCAGGTCGAACTCCGCTCCGTCGTCGGTGCGCGAGAACCGCACGCCCAGCGCCTCGAGCGCCGCGATGCGGGATGGACCCTCGGTCGCGCAGGCTCGCACCACCTCGGGGTGGCACAGACCCGCGCCCGTCGCCAGCGTGTCGCGCACGTGGGCCTCGATCGAATCCCCCGGGCCGAACGCCGAGGCGATCCCGCCCTGCGCCCACCGCGTGGCCGTGTCCTCGCGCGAACCCTTGGTCAGCACGAGCACGTCGGCGGTGCGGGCCGCCTCGAGTGCGTAGCACAGGCCCGAGATCCCCGACCCGATCACGAGGTGGTCCGTCCACAGCGGTTCCGATGGGTTCGACGTGTCCCCGCTCCTTCCGCCCCCGGTGCCGCTCCGACCCGGAAACTTGGCCCTCCTGCGGGCCGGCTAGTACAATCGATGCGGACCGATGTGCAAGCGTGCCCCCGTGGTCCTGGCCCTCTTCCTGCTCGCCGCCGGCGCCGTCCGCGCGGATATCTACGTCTACGTCGATGACCAGGGTGTGCTGCACATCACCAACCAGCCGGACGGCCGCCGGCCCTGGCGCCGCTACCTGGAAACGGCCGACCCGGAGATCCGGCGCCCGCGCGAAGGGGTCGTGCCGGTGCCGGCGCGGGACGCGAGCCCCGACCGCTATTCCCGCTACGACGCCTACATCCTGGAAGCGTCGCTCCTGTACCAGATTCCCGAGGCGTTCATCCGGGCGGTGATCAAGGTCGAGTCGGACTACGACCCGAACGTGGTCTCCTGGGCCGGGGCCCAGGGCCTGATGCAACTGATGCCCGAGACGGCGGCGCGCATGGAGGTCACCGACCCGTTCGACCCCCGGCAGAACATCCTGGGCGGCACCCGCTACCTGCGCTATCTTGCGAACCTGTTCCAGGGCGACCTGGTGCTGACGATCGCCGGCTACCACGCCGGCGAGGCCGCAGTCCTGCGCTACCGGGGCGTGCCGCCCTACTCCACCACGCACGACTACATCCGGCGGGTGATCGAGCACTACTACCGCTTTCTCCAGGCGTCGGGCGGCTGAGACACGCGGCGTTCCGCGGTCGCGCGCGCGATCGCGAGGGCCCGGGCGCCCGGCGCGCGCTTGCCGGTTGCGCCGACCCCCCGATCCGTGGGATAGGATGCAGTGTCCCGGACGTGGGCAGCCGGGACCCGGGGAGGCGACGATGGACGCGACGGTCGAGAAGACGATCCAGGCACTGATCGCCACCGCCTGGGCCGACGGACGGGTCGGGGACGACGAGCGGGAAGTGATCGAGACGCTGCTCGATGCCTACGGCGTGACAGGCGACGACGCGGAGCGGATCCGCGCCTGGGCGAAGACCCGCCGCACGCTGGACCAGATCGATTTCGCCGGAATGGCGGACGTCGACAAGGTGCTGCTGCTCCAGCAGGCGGTGTTCGTGACGTACATCGACGGCGTCCAGACCGAGCAGGAACGGGCCCTGCTGCACGACCTGGCCCGCCGGCTGGGGATCGAACCGAGCCGGGCCAACGAGCTGATCGCGGCGACGACCGCGCGCGCCCGGGCGCGCTACGAGGAAGAGCGCGCGGCGGCGCACTGACGACCGCGCGCGATTCGCGACCGCCGTCCGACCGGGCGAGAGGACGCACCCGCCCCGGCAGGTCCTTTGCGAGGCGAGCAAACGCCCGGACTTTTGTTCTTCGCGCTTCGGCGGTCCCGCCCTCCCCCAACTCGACAACAGGACGGCGTCGGCGTGGTCGTCGATTCCCCCCTGGGCGCGAGCGTCGGCGGGTGCGCGCGGACTCAGTCGCGGGGATAGCCGAGGTCGATTGCCAGGTCTTCGGGCTCCCGTCTCCCCTCCGGCGGACGCTCGTCCCAGCGCCGCAGCAGCGCGGGGGAAGCCTGGATGCCGGACTCGCGCCGGATCCGTTCGCATTCCTCCTCGGTCAACCGCTTCGGTCCGTCGACCGCCCCGAGCGACGCGTCGGCGTCCATCAGCATCCAGGGCCGGTCAGGACCGGAGTTGTCCGGGTGGTACGGGTCGTCAAGCAGCACGTGGCCGGCCTCGTGCGACTGGGTCCAGGCCTGGCGGGTTTGCCGGATGCCGGTGCGGTCCAGGATCAGGGCGTTGCGCACCATGCCGCGGTCGTGCTCGATGAACGCCTCCCCCTGGCGTCCCCCACCGGCGAAGCGGTTGACGACGAACAGATCGATCGTCGTCGGGTCGTCGTCGGCGAGCACCTTGTACAGGGTCCGTTCCTCGAGCGTGCCGGCGGCGGCGGTCGCGTTGTTGAATTCGGACAGACGGTCGGTCAGATCGACGGCGCCGATGGCGAGGGTCTGGCGGCTGTCGGTGGTCAGGGGTCGTTCGCCGTCGGCGGTAATCGTGACGGGGTGACCGGCGCGGTCGCGGATCAGGACGTCGGCCGAGGGGCCGGCGCCGTGGTCGACCGGCGCGTTCTCGGAAACCTCGGCGACGAATCCGGCGGCCTCGACGGCCAGTGCGATCGCCCCGGCCGTCTGGTGCGGCGGCCAGCCGACGCCGACGGCGATCGGGCCGACGGGCACGCCGTTGACGCGGAAGCGGATCTCGCCGCCCGAGCTGAGCAGCCCTTCGACGTCGGACACGGCGAGCAGCGTCGGGCCGGGCGGGTCCTCGATTGCGATCGGGGTTTCCGCAGGGTCGCCGAAGGTGATGTTGCACGCGGCGTAGATCTCGTTCGAGGCGACGACCTGGTCGCGGGCGATCTTGCGCGCCGTTTCCTCGTCGACACCGAGCGCCACCGGGCCGCCGGCGACGAGGCGGAGGAGGTGGATGTTCCAGCGGGCGCGGCGGACCGCCTGCGGGCCGTCCTCGTCGCCCGGGCGGCCGACGCGCAGGTCGGTGCCGACCTCCTGGCCGTCCGGCGCGCGGACCACGGCGCGGATCCGGTCGCGCAGCGCGGCAAGCAGCGTCTGGCGGACGACCCCCGGGGCCGTCCAGTCGATCGTGTCCGTCACCAGGCGGACGAACGGCGAGCGGGCGGGGCGGTGGTCGTCGGCGCCCGCCATCGCCAGATCCAGTTCGGAGCGCACGGTCGCGCCGTCGGCGGAGGTGGCGCGCAGCCGGACCGCGGCGCCTTCCAGCGGCGCCAGCCACGCCTCGACCCGCAGGTTGTCCGGGTCTCGACTTTGAGCGCCCCATTCGTTGCCCCGTGGCAGCGTGTCGTTGTTCGTGACCTCGTTGGAGATCTGCGCCGAGGCACGCGTTGGATCGAGAATCCGGTTCGCGGCGTCGAGCAGCGCGACGCCGACGACGGTGATCGGCAGCTCGGCCTGCCCCCGCACGGCGCCGGCGGCGTCGAGGAACCGGGCGCGCAGCACCACGTCGGCGGCGGTGCGGGAGGCGGCGACGCCGTCGAGCCGCAGGTCGGCGGCGTCGGCGGCGGGGAGCGTGCCGGGGAGCGCGACCCGCCGGCCGGCGGCGTGCACGCGGATGCGTCCGGCCCCGTCCGCCTCGAGCGCCACGGTCGCGGTGCCGTCGGGAAGCGACGGCAGCACCCGGCGCACGTCGTCGTCCTGCGGTGCCGGAGGACTCTGGCGGTTGTCGAGCCGCCGGTCCTCGTCGTCGTCGTCGTAGTTCACCGACAGCAGCAGGCCCCACGGCCCGAAGCCCCCGGCGGGAGCATCCGCCGCGACCAGCGTACCGGACCCCGCCGCGGCGGGACGGACCGGCCCGGCGAACAGCCCGGCGAGAAGTGGGAAGAGGACGTTGCGCGGCATGGCCAACCTCACGTCTCGGGAAGGGCGACCGTGATCCGGGCGAAGCGGCGCTTGCCGACCCGGACCAGGTAGGTTCGGCCGGGTTCGAGGGTGGCGTCCTTGTCCGCGACGCGGCGGCCGTCCACCTCGACGCCGCCTGCCACGATCAGTCGTTGCGCCTCCGAGCCGGACGAGACGAGCCCGGCCCGGGCGCAGGCACGCGACAGGCGCAGCGGCTCGGCGGAAAACAGCCGGCGTTCCTCGACGTCGCCCGGGGTCTCGTGCGACCGGTGCACCCGGTCGAACCGCTCGGCGGCGGCCCGCGCGGCCTCCGTCGAATGAAACCGCTCGGTCAGCTCGAAGGCCAGCCGCGCCTTCGCCTCCCGCGGGTGCACGCGGCCGGCGGCGACGTCGTCGCGGAGCGTCCGGATCGCCTCCGCCTCCAGCGCCGACAGCAGCTCGTAGTAGCGCCACATCAGCGGGTCGGAAACCGACATCAGCTTGCCGTACATCTCCTCCGGCGGATCGTCGAGCGCGACGCAGTTGCCGAGCGACTTGGACATCTTCTCGCCGATGATCCGGCCGTCGACCTCGCGGGCGTCGGTGCCTTCCAGGACCGGGACGGTCAGGATGCACTGCGGCTCCAGCCCGTAGCCCTTCATCACCTCGCGGCCGACCACCAGGTTGAAGAGCTGGTCCCGGCCCCCCATCTCCAGGTCACAGCGGAGGGCGACCGAGTCGTAGGCCTGGAACAGCGGATAGAGGAACTCGTGGATCGAGATGGGCCGGTTCTCGCGCAGGCGGCGGGCGAAATCCTCGCGTTCGAGCATCCGCGCGACGGTGTACTGGGCGGCGAGACGGACCACGTCGGCGCCCGACAACGCCGCAAGCCACTCGGAGTTGCGCCGCAGCACCGTCCGGGCGGGGTCGAGAATCTTGAGCGCCTGCGTCTTGTAGGTCTCGGCGTTGCGCACCACCTCCTCTTCGGAGAGCGGCGGGCGGGTCCTGGTGCGGCCGGTCGGATCGCCGATCCGGCCGGTGAAGTCGCCGATCAGGAACACCACGGTGTGGCCGAGGTCCTGAAGCTGGCGCATCTTGCGCATCACGACGGTATGGCCGAGGTGCAGATCTGGGGCGGTGGGGTCGAAGCCGACCTTGACGACCAGCGGCCGGCCGCGGCGGAGCTTCTCGACCAGCTCCCGCTCGTCGATCAGGTCGACCGCGCCGCGGCGGATGGTCTCGAGCTGTCGTTCCGGGGGCAACGACATGGACGGCACTATGCCATGCGGATCGTCCAGGCGGCAAGGCAGCGGCCGGTGTTCGGGTCGAGGTCGACCACGGCCCCCTCGGCGCGGCCGGGGCCTTCGGCGGGGACGTAGGGGTGGGGACGCAGCGTAAGGTACCGGGCCAGCACCGGCGGTGGGTCGAATCCGATCACGGACGGCCAGGCGCCGCAGCAGCCGATGTCGGTGACGTAGCCGGTGCCGCGCGGCGTGACCTCGGCGTCGGAGGTCTGGACGTGGGTGTGGGTCCCCAGCACCGCGGTGACGCGACCGTCGAGGTACCAGCGCAGGGCGTGCTTTTCGGCGGTGGCGTCGGCGTGGAAATCGACGAGCACCGCCGGTCGCGGCGCCCGGTCGTCGGCCGGCGGGTCGGGACCCGGCCCGCCCGCCTCGGCCAGCAGCGCGTCCATCGCGCGGAACGGGCAGGCGACCGGTTCGAGGTGCGTGCGGCCGAGGAGGTTGACGACGAGCAACCGGGCGCCGCCGGGAAGATCGAAGGTACCGTGCCCACGCCCCGGGGTGCCCGGGGGGAAGTTGACGGGGCGCAGGACGCGGAGGTCGGCCTCCAGCACCGGCAGCAGGTCCTTGTGCTTCCAGACGTGGTTGCCCATCGTCAGGACGTCGAAGCCGGCATCGAGCAGCTCGCGGGCCTCGCGGGCGGCGCAGCCGTTGCCTCCCGAGGCGTTCTCGGCGTTGGCGGCGAGCAGGACGACGCCGGCGCGGCGGAGCGGTTCGACGGCCGACCGGGCGGCCCGGCGGCCGGTCCGGCCGACGATGTCGCCCAGCCAGGCGACGCGCACCGCGCTCTGGGGAACCGGCGGAAGGAGGTCGAGGCGGTCGATCGTCACGAGACGTCCTCCGGGACGGGGTGGCCTACTTGGCGTATTGCACGGCGCGAGTCTCGCGGATCACCGTGACCTTGATCTGACCCGGATAGGTCAGGGAGGACTCGATCTTCTTCGCGATCTCCTGGGACAGCAGCGCCGCCATCGCGTCGTCGACCTGGTCGGCCTTGACCATCACCCGCACCTCGCGCCCCGCCTGCAGCGCGTACGACTTGTCGACGCCCGGGAACGACTGGCAGATTCGTTCGAGGTCCTCCAGGCGCTTGACGTAGCGTTCGAACGACTCGCGGCGGGCACCGGGGCGGGCGCCGGAGACCGCGTCGGCGGCGGCCACCAGGTGGGCCAGCAGCGACTGGGGCGCCTCGTCCTCGTGGTGCGCGGCAATCGCGTTCACGATCATCGGTTCCTCGCCGCACTTGCGCGCCATCTGCGCGCCGACCACGGCGTGCGACCCCTCCACTTCGTGCGACACCGCCTTGCCGATGTCGTGCAGCAGACCGGCGCGTCGGGCGGGCTTGACGGGCAGGCCGAGCTCGGCGGCCATCAGGCCGGCGATGAAGGAGGTTTCCAGCGAATGCTGCAGCACGTTCTGGGCGTAGCTGTAGCGGTACTTCAGCGCTCCGATTGTCCGGACCAGCTCCGGGTGGATGCGACCGATGCCGGCCTCCAGCACCGCGCGTTCCCCGGCGTCCTTGACCGCCTTGTCGACCTCCTCCTGGGCCTTGGCGACCACCTCCTCGATCCGCGTGGGGTGGATCCGGCCATCGGCGATCAGCCGCTCGAGCGCCAGGCGGGCGACCTCGCGGCGCAGCGGGTCGAAGCCGGAAATGACCACCGTCTCGGGCGTGTCGTCGACCACCAGCTCCGTGCCGGTGGCCGCCTCGATCGCGCGGATGTTCCGGCCCTCGCGCCCGATGATCCGGCCCTTCATCTCGTCGTTGGGCAGCGTGACCGTCGTCACCGCCCGCTCGGCCACATGTTCGCCGGCGTAGCGCTGGATCGCGATGCCGAGGATGCGCCGCGCCGCCTTCTCGGCCTCCTCCTTCGCCTGGTCCTCGGCCGCCTTGACCTCCTTCGCCGCCAGCCGACGCGCCTCGTCCACGATCTTCTCGATGACCTGCTTCTTCGCCTCGTCGGCCGACAACCCGGCCACCTGCTCGAGCTTCTTCCTCTGCTCACCGATGAGCCGGTCGATCTCCTTCGCCCGCTCCGCGCTCGCCTGGTCCCGCCGGGCGACCTCCTTCTCCCGGCGCGACAGCTCGTTCTCCCGCTGGGCCAACAGCTCGTTCTTCTTCTCGAGGTTCTCCTCCCGCTTGAGCAGCCGTTCCTCAAACCGCTGCAGCTCCTCGCGGGTGACCCGCGTCTTCTCCTCGAACTCGGCCTGCAGTCGCAGCCGGTGCTCCTTCGCGTCGAGCTCCGCCTTGCGCTTCAGCTCCTCCCCCTCCCGCCGCGCCTCCGCCAGGAGCCGCTCCGCCTCCTGGCGCGCCTCGTCCCGGGCCCGATCCCGGTCGCGCTTGTACACGACCGAAGCAACTGCCCAGGCGATCGCGGCGGCGACGAGGGCGGCCAACAGGTACGCCCACCACATCGATCGCCTCCCGTCTGTCAGCGCCCGGTCCCGACGCCGCAGCATCCGGGACCCCGCGCGCGCAACCGGTCGGGACGAGCCATCCCGGCCGGAAACCACGGTGGGGCCGTCCGCGTCGCGCGAACGACCCGTCCCCGGAACCCGGGAGGCACCGGAACGACCGGCGTCTCGTCCCTACCGCCGTGGAATTGCTCGCCTGTGTTCTGCCCGCCGAGGGGATCCGCCGCGCTCTATCGCAGGGGCGGTCGCGGGGCGGCAACCCGCAAGCGATCCCGCTGGTGCCCGACCGGCATCGGAAACAGCCGCCGTTGCCGGCGACCGGCACTTCCTTCGGTGGTGGTATCCGCGAACGTCCATGGCGGATGGGTCCCGAGGTTCTCGCGGCACGGAGTATGCTTGCCCGGGTCCGACCTGGCAAGAAAAATCGAGACGCACGAGTTCGGTGGCAAGCGGGGGCGTCGCCGACCGCTTGCCTCGTTCGTCAGTCCTTCCCGTCGGGCCGCGCGGCGGCTTCGATCCACCGGTCGAGGCCGGCGATGCCTTTTTCGAGGACGCCGGCGACCCGCCGGATCTCGGCCGCCACCTCGCGCCGTTCGCGCACCGCGAAGTCCTCCAGCTCGCACAGGTCGTCGGCGATCTGGATCGCCGCCAGCGCCAGCGCGGTCGGCAAGGGAACGGAGGGAGCGCCGGCCCGCACCGCCCGGACGCGCCCGTTGACCAGGTCGGTCAAGCGCCGCATGTGCGACTCGGTGGCCGTGCTCCGGATCGACAGCTTCATTCCTCCGATGTCGACCGAATGGCTCTTCACCGGAACCCCTCCTCCGCCGCCGGGAGGCCGCTCGGGCAGCGACACGCGCGATCCCGATGGGACCACCCCGTGGGGAGCGTGTCAACGGTGGGGCGAGGCGAGGACGACGACGAAGAGCAGGGATCCGCCCGAGGCGGCGGCGGCGACGCCGAACCGGGTGTAGCCCGGATCGAGGAGGTTGGCGCGATGCGCGGGGCTCTCCAGCAACGTGGCGAAGGCCGCCTCGGCCGACGGGGCGAAGGCGAGGTTCTCCGCGGCCCGCGGAAAGGAATGACCGGCGGCGTGCAGCCGCTGGGCGAGGTCGCCGTGCGTCGGCGAACGATGGCCGAAGAAGCCGTGGGCCGCCATGTCAAGCGCGTGGGCGCGGGCCACCGCGTCCAGCCGCGCGTCGCGGGTCGGCACCGGCATCCCCTGCTCGGCGCGGTAGGCCGCGATCCGTTCCGCCAACACCCGCTCGGCCTCCGCCGGGTCGGTCGTCCCCGGCGACGACGCGCCGTTCGTCGTCGCCGCCGCCGGCGGTTCGAACGACAGCTCGATCGGCAGGAGATACGCCACCTGCGGCCCCAGCGGCGTCTCCTCGGCCACCAGCTCGAACACGTAGCGCCCGGGCGCGGGCCCGACGTGCATCGAGGCGCGGAAGGATCCGTCGATCGCGGCGGCCACCGCGCCGGAACGGATTCCCCCCGCCGGGTCGGACAGCAGGACGCGTAGGCCCCCCGCTCCGGGAAGCAGTCGGCCGCGAAACTCGACGTCCGCCTCCTGCGGCAGCCAGCGGGGCGGCGGCTCCATCTCGACCAGCGGTTCGGCCGCCACGAACACCAGCATGCCGTCGCGCGGCGCGTCGGCGGGCCCCTCCGCGCCGGGTGCCCGGGACGCCTCCGCCCGCCCCCCCGAACCCTGCTCGACCACGCCGAACGCCCGCGCCCGGAACGGCCACTCGACCGCGTCCACGCGGGCCGCCAGCTCGGCATCGTCCGGCGGCCGACCGGCGTAGAACAGCGCCGCCGCCGCAACGTTCGGGTGCCCGATGCCGACCCGCTGGAGCGTCGTGCGGACGGCCGACTCGTCCCGCAGCGCCGCGCGCCCCTCGCGCTCGAGCAGCCCGGCGAGCGCCTCGGCGCCGACCCGCAGCTCGTCGGACCACGCGCAAGGAGGCCCCGACGTCGCCAGGCAGCGGTCCTCGAGCATCACCCAGGCGCGGCGCTCCAGCTCGGTCTGCGGTCCGCGCTGCGCCGGCGACGGCACCGCACCGCCCGGCGGCGCCGTCGTTGCCGTCCGCGGGCAGCCCCCGAGGCCCAGGCCCAGCAGCACCGATGCCGCGCAGGGGGCCGCCAGACGACGGAGTGGGCGCCCGCGGCGGGTTGCGCCGATCCGGCCCCCTCCCGCCGCACCGCTTTCGGCGGTCGTTCCGCACGGGCAGATCCGCCGTTTCCGATCGCGCTCCCTCGTGCTGGACCCCGTTCGGGTCGGCATGGTACACGAGACCGGCATCGGGTGCGGGACGTAGCATGGCGGGCCGGGGAAGTCACGGAACGAGCGGGCGGCAGGACGGGGGGGAACGCGGCGACGGTGTCCCGACGTACGACCGGCTCTCCATCGAAGACCGGACCGGGAGCTCGTACCGCGGCCTCGGCCTCCGCCCCCAGATCGTCCTCAGCCTCGCCGTGCTGATGGGCGCGATCCTCGGGCTCCTCGCCCTGGGCATCCACGTCCTTGTACCGGTGGGCGTTCGTCGGGAGGTTTCCGAGGCGCGGCTGGCAATGGCCGAGGCGCTGGCACGGGACCTGGCGGGGCGGCACGGCGACCCCGCGTCCGCGCGGGCGGGTCTGCGGGAGGCGCTGGCGGCGCCCGAGGTCGACGGGGTCGCGGTGTGGGACCGCGACAGCGGGCTGGCGGCCTCCGGCGCGCCGCCCGGGGCGCAGCCCTTTCCCGGAGGGCGCGGCCCGAGCTTTCACGCGGCGCGCCGCGAGCCGGAGGGGACGGCGACGGTGGTATTCGAGGCGTCGCCGGACCGCTCCGGGAGCGCGGCGGTCCGCGTCCACGCCGAGCGCGTCGGAGGCCCCCTGCGGTCGCTCGAAGCCCTCCTGCTGGGCTACCTCGGCCTCACCGCCCTGGCCGTCGTCGTCTTCGGCTACATCTCCCTCACTCGCCTCATCGTCCGCCCCCTCGATCGCCTCACCCGCGCCGCCCGGCGGCTCGGCGGCGGCCGCGAGGTCGAGCCGGTGGTGGCCGCCGGCGGTCGGGAAATCGTGGAGCTGACCGAGACGTTCAACGCGATGGCGCGGGAGGTGGTCGGGCACCGCCGCGAACTGGAAGCCCAGGTCGCACACCTCGAACGGCTCAACCGCGAGCTGGCCCGCGCCCAGGAACAGGTCGTCCGCGCCGCCAAGCTCGCCTCGGTCGGACGCCTCGCCGCCGGCGTGGCCCACGAGATCGGAAACCCCCTCACCGTGATGCTCGGCTTCTTCGACGTGCTCGAAACGATCGAACCGATGGCGCCCGCCGCGCGCGAACACCTGCGGACGATGCGCCAGGAGGCCGAGCGGGTGAACCGCACGATCCGGGACCTGCTCGATTACGCACGGGCCAACCCGGAGCCGGTGGAGGCGCTGGCGGTGGGCGAAATCATCGACGGGACGGTCGCGCTGCTGGCCCCCCAGAAGCCGTTCCGATCGATCGAGATCCAGGTCGCCGTGCCGTCCGATCTGCCACCCGTCCGGGGCAACCGCGACCGGTTGCGGCAGGTGCTCGTCAACCTGCTGCTCAACGCCGCCGACGCCATCGGGCCGGACCGGCCGGGCACCGTGGAGCTGCGGGCCGACGGCGCCGTGCTTCCCGACGGCCGATCCGCGGTGCGAATCCGCGTGACCGACAGCGGCCCGGGCATCCCCCCCGATCTGCTCGACGCGATCTTCGACCCGTTCGTCACGACCAAGGCTCCCGGCGCCGGCACCGGCCTCGGCCTGTCGGTGTGCGAGGGAATCGTCGAGGGGCTGGGGGGCACGATCCGGGCTTCCAACCGCGCCGACGGCGGAGCCTGCTTCGAAGTCGTGCTGCCGACGGCCGACGGGACGACGCCTCGCGCAGCGGGGACTGCGACGCGCCGGGCCGGATCGCAGCTTCCCGGACCTTGCGGGGAAAGGGCGGATCGGCTCAGGGACAGGCGGCGACGGAGGTATGGACGACACCGGGGAGCGGGTCCACCGTGCCGGGGGCGGTGAAGGCGGGGGAATCGATGCGAATGCGGCCGGGCGCACCGGCACCGCCGTACTGGTCGGTCGCGCCGCCCTCCGGTCCGCCCGCGCCGCCCCGCGCGGTGACGGAACCGGTGACCGTGATGGTGGGAGCGCTGAGCCAGACGGTGCCGCCGGCGCCGCCGCCCCCCGCCCCGCTCGTGCACCAGCCGGAGATCTTCACGCCGCCAGCGCCACCGTCCGCGCGGATGACGCCAGCGACCGAGATCGAGGCGGCGAAAACGCGCACCGCCCCTCCGCCGCCTCCGCCGCCCCCGCCGTTGGCGCCTCCGCCGCCCCCGCCGCCTCCGCCCTGGAGGACGGAAAGCGCCGCATCGCCGTACGGCTGGCCGCCCGTGCCGTAAATCCCTTCGACCCGCTCGCCGTCCTGGCCGGCGGTGGCGTGGCCCCCTCCGCCGCCTCCGCCGCCGGGGCCGAAAGCTCCGCCGTAAGCCGGCGGCACCGTCGCGTACCTCGCCGTTCCACCGTTGCCGCCGGGCGCACCGGCCGGGCCACCGTCGCCACCTCGCGGGTAACCGCCGCTGCCGGCACCGTTGCCGCAGTCCCCGCCCCCGCCTCCGCCCCCTCCCCCGGGGCCGGCGTTGCCTCCGTTGGGCCGGCTGCCTGGACCCGAATCGGCCCCGCGCGAGCCGGACAGTTCGAGCCTCCCATCGATCCGCACGGGGCCACGGACATCGAGCTCCAGCGGTGCGTCGCCCACCGGAACGACGGTGACCTGCGCCCCCGCCGCGATCGTGAACGACCGGAACTGGTGCCGACCCGCCGGCAGCGAAGTGTCCCCGAACGCCACGAAATCCCCCTCGGACCCGTCGCCGCAACCGACTCCGCGCCCGGAGCAGTCCGCGACACAGTACCCGGGCATACCGTTGTACACGCCGTCGTCGCACGACTCGCCGGAGTCGACCACGCCGTCGCCGCAGCGCGGGCGCCGGCAATCGGTGCGGCAGGCGTCGGGGACGACGTCGGAGTTGCCGGGGCCGTCGTCGCACGACTCGCCGGAGTCGACCACGCCGTCGCCGCAGCGCGGGCGCCGGCAATCGGTGCGGCAGGCGTCGGGGACGACGTCGGAGTTGCCGGGGCCGTCGTCGCACGCTTCCCCCGGCTCCAGGACGCCGTTGCCGCAGGCGGGACCCGAATCGTCGTGGATCGGCGCGTCCTCCGTTTCGACGGGGACATCTACCTCGGGCGCGACGACTTCGGCGTCCGGCAGCGGCACGTCGGCCTCCGGAAGCTCCACGTCCTCGGCCAATACGTCGGCATCGGCGTCCGTTCCCGCCTCTGCCGGCGCACGGCACGTCCCGCCAATGCAGAACCAGCCCCCGGGACAGTCCCGGGACACAACGCACTCGGACGTCGACGCCGTCTCCGCGCATGCGCCGAGCTGATGCGCGGCAAGAACGGCAGCGGAGAGAACGAACGGACGAGCGGTACGGCGCATGGAGACTCCCGTCGGTCCGGCGCCACTTCCGATGGCACGACCGCAAGAGGAGGATAGTCCGGGAACGACCAAGCGTCCACCGTTCGCGGGTCGTTGACCGTGCCGTCCGCGTTGCGGTCGAGGTCCGAGCCGTCGAAACGAGCGCCGAACAGCGTCTGCAAGATCGCCGCCACCGTGAGCGAACCGTAGTTCGAGCGGATCACCGTCTGGCCGGGTTCCGCGGCCCGGACCGGCGTGGCGGCGGCGAGGCTACCGGCGAGAACGAGAGCGGGGATCGAGCGCCTCATGGTTCTGTTCCTCCTTCCCGGGCGGATTCCACCCGCCGGAGGCGAGCCTTCGCGCTAGAGGCGCAGGAGCTCCTCCGGCCGGATCCGTTCGAGGTCGGTCACGTACCAGCGATGGGCGGTCCTGCGGAGCCGGACGCGGATCGGCTGGCGGTACGGCCGCCCGGCCTCCTCGAACCGCAACTCGGCCGAGGCTCGCGCCCGGTCGCCCTCCACGGTCACGTCGTCCTCCTCGATGCGGAGCCGCAGCGTGGGCGCGCCGGACCAGCCGGACCATTGCCGGGCCAGCGCGCGCAGCCGGTCCTCCTCCCCGGCGCCGAACGAGTACAACTCGCCCCAACCCCGGGCCTGAAAGCCGAACTCCGCCAGCCGCACCTCTCCGAGCATCGCCTCGACGTCGCGCTCGCGGGCCCGCGCAGCGAGCCGTTCGAGGAGCTCGACGATCCGTTCCTCGTCGGAGACGATCAGCCGATCGGCGACGCGGCAGACCAGGTAGCCGAGGCCGGAGACCGCGACGGCGATGCCGAGGTAGTGCCAGCGGGAGAGCCGGAAGTCCCACACGGGACGGTCCCCCGCCGGCGACCGGCGGGGCGGCGCGATGACCCGACCCGGCGCGGCGGCTCGCGGCGGCACGTACGCCTCTCCCCTGGTTCCCGCGAGGGCCGCTCAGACCGTCACCACCTCGCGATACTCGCCAAACACCTTGCGCAGCACGCCGGAGATCTCGCCGATCGAGGCCAGCGCCTCCACGGCCCCCAGCACCTGCGGCATCAGCTCGCCCTTCGGGTCGCGGGCCGCCGCCTCCAACCGCTCCAGGGCCGCGGCCCAGGCGCGCGCGTCGCGCCGGGCGCGGACGGCCCGCAACCGCTCGACCTGCTCGCACTCGACCCTCGGGTCGATCCGCAACGTCTTCGGCGTCGGCGCGTCGGAGACGAAATCGTTGACGCCGACGACGGTCCGCAGACCGCTCTCCACCTGGAGCTGGAACGCGTAGCTCGTGTTCTGGATCTCCCGCTGGACGTAGCCGGCCTCGATCGCGGCCACCATCCCGCCCAGCTCGTCGATCTTCCGCAAGTACTCCCGCGCCCCGCGCTCGATCCGATCGGTCAGGACCTCGACGACGTAGCTGCCGGCGAGCGGATCGACGACGTCGGCGACGCCGGTCTCGTAGGCGATGATCTGCTGGGTGCGCAGGGCGAGGGTGACGGCCTCCTGGGTCGGGAGCGAGAGCGCCTCGTCGAAGGAGTTGGTGTGCAGCGACTGGGTGCCGCCGAGGACGGCGGCGAGGGCCTGGAAGGCGACGCGGACCGCGTTGTTGAGCGGCTGCTGGGCGGTCAGCGTGCAGCCGCCGGTCTGGGTGTGGAAACGCAGCGCCAACGCGCGCGGGTTCGTCACGCCGAACCGCTCGACGAGCAGCCGGGCCCAGAGACGACGGGCGGCGCGAAACTTCGCCACTTCCTCGAGCAGGTTGTTGTGCGCGGCGAAGAAGAAGGAAAGCCGCTCGCCGAACGCATCGACCTCCAACCCGGCGTCGATCGCCGCCTGGACGTAGGCCAGGCCGTTCGCCAGCGTGAAGGCGACCTCCTGGATCGCGTTGCAGCCCGCCTCGCGCATGTGATAGCCACTGATCGAAATCACGTTCCATTTCGGCACGTGGCGGCCGCACCAGGCGAAGATGTCGGTGATGAGGCGCATTGAGGGCCGGGGCGGGTGGATGTATGTGCCCCGCGCAATGTACTCCTTGAGCACGTCGTTCTGGATCGTGCCGCCGAGCGCCGCGGGGTCGATCCCGCGGCGCCTGGCCACCGCGACGTACATCGCCAGCAACACGGCGGCGGTGGAGTTGATCGTCATCGAGGTGGTGACCTTGTCGAGCGGAATCCCTTCGAACAGCAGCTCGAGGTCCTCCAGCGTATCGATGGCGACCCCCACCCGGCCGACTTCACCCTCGGCGTGCGGATCGTCGGAGTCGTACCCGGTCTGCGTCGGCAGGTCGAAGGCCACCGACAGGCCGGTCTGGCCCTGTTCCAGCAGGTAGCGGAAACGCTCGTTGGTCTCGCGGGCCGTGCCGAAACCGGCGTACTGTCGCATCGTCCACAGGCGGCCCCGGTACATGTTGGGCTGCACGCCGCGGGTGAACGGCGGCTCGCCCGGCAACCCGAGGTCCCGGAGGGGATCGAGCCCGGCGACGTCGAGGTGCGTGTACAGCGGCGCGGCATCCGAGCCGTCGGAAAACGCCGGCGCGCGCTTGCGCGGCCTCGCCTTGGCCTCGATCGTCCCCAGCCGCTCGTTCCACGCCTCCCACCGCTTCGGGAAGTCCTCGTGCTCCGTCATCTCGCGCTCCTGTTCGCGGACGCGGCATGCGTCCGCGGCACCCCCGGGACCCTCACCGAGGAGTTGGCATCGCCTTCTTCTTGCGCAGGATCGCCAGCAGCCGCTCCGAAACCGCGGCGGCCACGACGCGGCAGCGCGCCAGCTCGCCCCACACCACCTCCGCCGCCTTCTCCGTCAGCGCCACGAAGACGCCGGCCACCCGGCCGGCAAGCGGCACGGGGAGCAGCACAAGCCGCGGCGGAGGCGTCCGGCCGCCTTGCGGCTTCCACGGGAGCGCCCCGACGTCCAAGACCCGCGCCTCGCCGTCCGCCAGCGACCGGTCGAGCGCCTCGAAGGCGCCGGGCCGCAACTCCCCCCCCTCCCCGTACAACGCCTGCCAGTGCATCCCCGCCCGGTGGACACGGAGCACCGCCTCGTGCCGCGTCACGAACGCGGTGGGGCCGAGAACCTCCTCGAGCGCGGACAGCGCGGAGGCCGTGACGGCGTCGCGGTCCTCCAGCTTCGCGATCCGCTCTCGCAGCCGCTGGATCGCCTGCTCGGAAACGGGCAGGAGACCCGGGAGGCCGGGCGCGGAAGGCGAAAACGGGCGGGAAACGACCAGCCGCGGCGTACGGACGCGCTGCCGGCCGGCTTCGGGCGGCGGCTGCGAGGGGGCGTGCGCCGACGGCCCGACGGCGGGCCCCGCGGGTGGCGGGATCGCCGGGCCAAGCGCCGGAGTCGCGGCGCCGATCGGCAGCGTCGTCGCCGCCCTTCGCGCCGCCGCGGCGGGCCCCACGGGCGGCGGGATCGCCGGGCCAGCCTTCGCCGTCGCCGCGGGAACGGCGGGCGGCGGGATCGCCGGGCTGCATGGTCGGGGCGGAGGCGACACCGCCGTCGCATCGTCGGTCGAGACCGGCGGCGCCGGAACCCCCGGCCGCGGGCGCGCCGCGGCGGGCGCGCGATACGGGAACGCCGTGCCGCTTCCGGGCCGTGCGGCCTCGGGGATCGGCGGCGGCAGGAACGGAACGGGCTCCGGCGCCGGCGTCCCCTCCCGCGTGGACCTCGGAGCCGATCGGTCCGGGGATGCACCCGGAGACTCCGCCGCCGTGGCCTCGGCCGCCGCGGGCGCTCCGGTCCGGGGTGGCGGGGCCGCCGCGGGCGCCAGCGTCGTGTGCAGGCGGGCCGACGGAGGTTTCGCCTCCGCGACCGTCCCTTCCGCGGGTGCCGGCCGGGTCGCGGGCGGCGTCGCGACGACCGTCGGCTCCTGCGCCGCGGGCCGAGCCTCCGCCGCGCTCGGCGCGCCAACCGCCGGCGTCGTGCGCCTCGCCTGCCGTTCGAGGCGCGCCAGGGCCGCCTCGATCTTCGCCAGCTCACCGGAGCCGGGCGCCTGCGACTTGCGGCGTCCGACGGTCAGATCGACCGGCACCTGGCTCAGATCGTCGGGCGAATCGCCGATCGGGGCGCGCCGGCGACGCAGCAGAGGAATCGCCGAGTCGACGTCCGCCTCCCCCGGAGCCAGCGAGACGGTCGCCGCGGTCGATGCGGCGCCGGCACCGCCCGCGTAGCTCGGGGTCAGGATGTTGAAATACCGGAGCAGCGCCCAGGAAATCACGCTTTCCGGGGTCGCCAGCGGCGTCACCTTGCAGCGCGTGTGCCGTTCGATCGCCGCGATCGCCTCCGCATCCAGCGGATTGGCCATCGCGACGGTGAGCTGCGTCCCCTGCAGCGCCACCGGGATCGCTCGGTGCCGCTCCATCAGCGCCGCGGGGAGGAGGCCGAGAGCGAACGAGGAAGCCTTGGCGAGCAGGGCCTGGTCGGCGACGCCAATGCCCGGCACGGCCCGACGGCACGCCTCGACGATCTCCTCCTCCTTGACGTACTTCAGCCGGACGAGGTTGAGGCCCAGGCCCCCGTGCAGCTCCCGCTCGAGCTGCCGGGCTTCCGCGATCTGTGCGGGGGTGGCGATCCCCTGGGCGACCAGCGCCTGTTCGAGGGTCTGCATTCGTTCGTCCGGCCGTGCGGGCGATGCCACCCGCCGGGTACGGCTACTTTGGCCCCAGCGGGCGCCGGGTGTCAACGAGCGGTGCGCCCGCGTCGGGTGGCCGAGCCGGGACATCGTCCCAGGGGGAAGGAGGTTGGCTGGCAGTTCGAGAGGGCCCCGACCCGCGCCGAGGCATGGAAGGCGATCCAGGTCGTGCTCCGGTTGAGCGGGGTCCAGGGGCTGCGCGCCCTCCGGGAGTTGTCCCGGGTGGACCCGTAGCCTGCGGCCCGTTCCATCCCGGAGGGAAGCGCGGGGCGGGAAACGCGCTCCCGCCCCCGATGGGGCCGGGCGGGGGGCGGGGGCTTGACCCTTCGGACCGAGCGGTCGGAGAGGTGGAGAGGGCGGCGGCGCCGGACGTGTTCTCGCAGGCCCTGACACACCGCCGCCCCGGGGCGAATCGTCGGCGTGGCGGGTGGGGTCCGTCAAGACCCGGGAGATGCGCGAATTGGGCTGAAAACAGGGCCTGCCGTGAGATGTCGGCTTGGCGGCCTGGCTCTGGTGCGCTGTTTGCGGTTGGTC
>Ga0209162_1001328_pt1 | contig 24606 bp, 17 predicted proteins | sample YNPNPMetaG_FD_187121 | JGI IMG/M metagenome (GOLD analysis project Ga0209162, IMG submission 187121) | Anoxygenic and chlorotrophic microbial mat microbial communities from Yellowstone National Park, USA - YNP NP MetaG (SPAdes) (version 2) ...
CACTTTTCTTAGTGCCTCTAATGCATCCTGTATCGTGGTTGGGAAAAGATATTCTTTCCAGATCATGATCGGCGGGCTCCTTTCACGGCGGCACTTTTCGACAGGATATTTCCTGACGCCGGCGTATGGGCTGAACACCGACCGCCGATCTTATTTTAATTATAAAATATTTTCGACTTTTGAGGTAGAATTTGCGAACTGTTTGTCTAAGGTTTTGATGATGATACAAGATCAGCTCAGGAAACTGCGCATAGCCATACAATTTCTCACCCTGTTTCCCACCCACCTCACAAAACCACCTCAACCAAAAGAGTTAGGACAAGCAGCAGTGTGGTTTCCACTGGTAGGACTTCTCATTGGAGGATTGGTATGTGGGATGGGGTGGGTGTTACAATTTATTCTTTCGCCGCTGGTTGTTGCTGTGACAATGACGGCATTATGGGCAGCGCTGACTGGCGGGCTGCACCTGGACGGGCTGGCGGATTGTTTTGACGCGCTCTTTCTGGCAGCTACACCGCAGCGACGTCTGGAAATCCTGCGTGATCCGCATCTTGGTACATTTGGCGCCGTTGGGTTGATTTTGCATTTGCTTCTCAAGACGTCTTTTTTGGTTTCCCTCATGCCTTTGCCTTCTGTTGCGCTTTTGCTATCGCCCATGCTGGCGCGCTGGTTATTGCTACTGGCAGCGCGTCAGCGGCAGGCGCGTTTACAGGGGCTGGGTGCAGATTTTGCACTCGGGCTTTCGCAAAACACAATATGGATAGCATCCTTGTTGCCATTAGCATTCATCGCCATCAGTGGATTACGGGCGATTCTTGCAGCCGGATTGGCGTTTCTGGTACTGGTGGGCGTAATTTGGCTGGCACGCGCTCGTCTTGGCGGCGTAACAGGCGATGTGCTGGGAATGTCCGTTGAGCTCACCGAATTGGCAGTGTTATTGGGCTTTATGATTCATTCTTGAGTTTGAGCTGTTCATGTGTTGGATTGATCAGTTGCCTTTTCGGCTTGGTACTACCTCGTACATCATTCCTGATGACATTTTGCCTAATGTTCGTTGGCTGGCAGGTCAGGTGCGGGATATTGAGTTGGTGCTGTTTGAGTTGGATGATGGTTTGAGCAATTTACCTGCGCGGCAGGTGGTAGATGAGTTGTTTATCTTGGCGCAGATCAATGACTTGAGTTTTACCGTTCATTTGCCGCTGGATTTGCGGCTTGGCGCAGAGGGCGAGCCGCAGCACGTCTCATTGCAGAAGGCGCAGAAAGTCATTGCACGTACATTACTGCTCCAACCGAAGGCTTATGTTTTGCATTTGGACGGGAAAGAAGTACGTGCAGGAGTGTCCGACGAAGAGCTGCGGCACTGGCAAATGCAGTCTGTGCAAGCGCTGGAGATTGTTGCTTCCTGGGTGGGCGGGGCGGAACGGTTGGCAGTGGAAAATCTGGAAGGGTATCCTCTGGATTTTCTAGATGAGGTTCTGGAACAGACCAGTGTCAGTTGTTGTGTGGATATTGGTCATCTTTGGCTGGACAACCACGATCCTTTACCCTTCCTCAATCACTGGCTGAACAGGACAACAGTTGTTCATCTGCACGGTCAAGCAGAGCGCGATCATCGCTCACTGTCTTTTATACCACCACATAAACTGGACGAGGTGTTGGAGTTGCTCTGTAAAGCAGAATATCGAGGTGTAGTGACGGTGGAGGTCTTTACTCAGGAGGATTTCCATCTCTCGATGGAGGCACTGCAAGCTTCTTTTGAAAGGTTACGAACAGGCGGTAGAATAACCGGAGCTGAACATGGGAGAAAGGCTGATCTTGATTCTGGGTGGGGCGCGCAGTGGAAAAAGTGATTATGCCCAAAAGCTAGCTCAAGAACGGGGCGGGAGTGTTTTATATGTAGCAACCGCAGAAGCAGGCGATGAGGAGATGAAGCAGCGAATTGCTGCTCATCAGGAACAGCGACCTTCGAATTGGATCACATTGGAAGCACCTCGTCAGGCAGGACAACGGATACGCACTTGCAAGATTCCGGTCCAGACGGTGCTGTTAGATTGTATCACCCTCTTGACCAGCAATGTTTTACTGGCATTGCCGGAAGGGTTCTCTGCAAATGAAGCACAAGAAGCCTTGGATGCCGAAGTGAACGGTTTGCTGGCAGCATATGCAGAAAGTTCTGCGCTTTGGGTAATTGTTTCCAACGAGGTTGGGCTTGGGTTAGTGCCGCCTTACCCTCTAGGTCGAGTGTATCGCGACGTGCTGGGGCGGGTTAATCAACATTTGGCGCAGGCGGCAAACGAGGTGATTTTTATGCTCGCAGGATTGCCGATGCGCTTAAAGGGGTAGAAGAATAGGCGTTACGTTACCCTGTTCACTCACTACGTGTGCCTGCCTAGTTCAGGTTGTCGGGCGCTCCGCTAACAGTCACGGTTATCGCAAGTTATACGAATGAGGGTGGATAGGACGAAGCGCTTAAATTCCCAGAACGACCATCCTTGTCACAAAGGATTATCAATCTGGTACAATATCTATAGAAACACCAGATGAGCCTGCAAGGGTGAATTGCCAACCGGTTGGGTTTGTTGCTTTTGTGGTAGCTCAAAACTGGGAGGAATAATCCTGTTAGGTTATTTGGTGATGATTTATGGTTGCTGAGAAACACCATTTTGTCTTTCTGGAAGCGATTGAAAAACTTGTCGAACAGATACGTTCTGATGATACGGAGACAGGTGAATCACTCCGTATTTTTGTCGTTCTGAATCCGGTCGCAGGTTTCACAAATGCATCTGCTTTCCGCCGCAGGTTGAGGCGCTTTTGCAAATATTATCACTGTCTGTATGAGGTGCATGAGACCTGTGAGGACGAGGACTTGAAGCCGATCATCGAACAAGCGATTCGCGATGGATATCAGGTTTTTGTTGCTGCCGGAGGCGATGGGACGATTTCACAGGTGGCTTCCTGTCTGGCATATACTGACCTGCCGCTGGGCATCATACCGGTTGGTACAGGGAACGCTCTGGCACGCGGATTAGGTTTGCCCCAGGACTTTGCTTCTGCTTTCCGTTTGATTGTTGGTAAGCATCAATATCGTATGCTGGATGCTCTGCGTATTAATGGACAGTATCATGTTCTTAACGCCGGTGTTGGTGTGACCTCCAAAGTAGTCTTGAATACTCCCCGTCCAGTCAAACGTCGTTATGGAATGCTGGCTTATATATGGGAAGCGATCAAAGCCCTGTTTGGTATTCAACCTCATTCCTTCCGGCTGACGATAGATGGGCGTAAGTATCGCCTGCGCGCTTCGGAGGTGTTTATTGCCTGCGGCGGCTGGTTGGGAATTCAGCTCCCCTTTACTGATTTGGATATTCAGCCAGATGATGGACGAGTGGATGTGTTTGTGGTTAAAGCTCGCAATCTAGGGGGATACATTCGTTTAGCGTTTAGCCTGCTTTTTGGGAGGCGACAGCAGGCTTTGCCCATGAAACATATCCCAGCATATCATGAAATTCTTATCGAAACACGCCACCCATTGCCAGTGCAATCGGATGGTGACTGGATTGGTAAAACTCCTGTCAAAATTGAGGTCTGTCCAAAAGCAATACGCCTGATCGTGCCTTCCAAGGATAGCGTTGTGTGGTCACGCCTTTTATCACCTTTGCCGACGCTATCGCAGTTGCGCAGCAAATAGCAAATGTTACTGTTCATCAGGACTACTACAGCCGGTTTTATAGGTCAATCTGTAAACTGTCCAGCACAGTTTGGATCGGATTGTAGATGGTCACCTGATTAGAGCCGGCAAAGAGCAATCCAACTGCCCGCGGCGGATTGTTGGCGGTGACCAGTAATGAGCCGGAGTCACCACCGCTTGACATGGCATTGGTGATAATCTGGTTATCAAAACGGGCAGTACGCCCGCCGCTGTAGCTAACCGTTACTGTGGAATCCAGGATGGTTATTTGCCCAGTGGTCAGATCAGTTGTTCGTCCGGACTTACGCACAGTCATTCCCAGTTCAGCGGCAACTAGACCGTTAACCCGACCAATACCGAGAATCTCATCCCAGATGTCGCCATCATTAAGAGGCAGGGCGACAGCGGCATCCACCAGATTATTGACCGCTTTAGCAGGTTTTTGCAGCAAGTCCACCAGTCCTTTGAATCCAAGCACCTGAGCCAACCGCAACAACCAGCTTATTGGCAGGCAAGAGGGTGGGGAAGTTTCTCCTTCAAAATGCAGAGGGACAAAGCGCAGCAATGTGGCGAGTTGGTCCTGTGGATTGTGCCCATTATCAGCCGGACCAGGCTGCAGAATAGCGTCGCCGATTTGAGCATTATTTTCATTTGCCAGTACATGATTGTTGGAAAGGATAAGTCTCGCGCCGCTGTTGCGGTCGCGCACGACGCAGCCAAATGTACCAGCGGTAATACGGTAATGTCCTATGCTGACACCCGGTGGAGCGGGCCGCCAGCGATCGGTAGGGCTTTGGAACGCTGTCAGATCACCGACTTCCAGCACATCCGTAGGGATGCCTTCCAGCATGTGTGGCACACGGCTTTCAACCGCAAGCTCGGTGAGGCAAACCTTGCGGCGCACCAGTGCAACCACACAAACATTGCAGGTTAGTTGCCCAGCCGTTGTTTTGAAACCAGTACCAATACCCACCACGTTCGGGCGTGAAAGAAGATGCTGCTTGTAACGATTTTTAACGCTCTGAATTTCAGCAAATGTAGCCACTATTTCCTCACAGATATCTACGCAGAATAACGATAGGTTTATTGTATATCACGTTAGGAAGTGGGAGTCGGAATCTGTTTTATAATCAGGGCATAAGAAACTTCAAAACCGACTACACGAGGAAAAAAATGAATAACTTGCGTGAGAAAGCGTTGAACTATCACCGCAAAGGGGGAGCACCAGGCAAAATCTGCGTGATGCCAACGAAACCGCTGCAAACTCAGGAAGACCTTGCGCTGGCTTATACGCCGGGCGTGGCTCAGCCTGTGTTGGAAATTGCCAAAAACCCTTTAGATGCCTATGAATATACAGCAAAAGGCAACCTGGTGGCAGTGATCTCAAATGGCACAGCGATTTTAGGATTGGGGGATCGCGGTGCATTAGCTTCAAAGCCAGTTATGGAAGGCAAAGCTGTGTTGTTTAAGCGATTTGCCGATATTGATGTCTTTGATATTGAAGTAGATAGCCGCGACCCTGATGAAGTGATTCGTGTGGTGCAGCTGATCGCTCCTACCTTTGGCGGAATCAACCTGGAAGATATCAAAGCTCCAGAGTGTTTTTATATTGAAGAGACACTCAGGCGCACCCTAGACATTCCGGTATTTCATGATGACCAGCATGGTACGGCGATTATTGTTGGTGCTGCGTTGTTGAATGGGCTGGAATTGGTTGGCAAGCGAATTGATGAGATCAGACTGGTTGTTTGCGGTGCAGGGGCGGCGGGTATCGCCTGTGCCAGGATGGCGGTTCTGTTGGGGGTCAGAAAGGAAAACATCGTTCTGGTTGACATCAAGGGTGTGGTGTATAAAGGGCGCATGGAAGAGATGGATATGCACAAGGAAGCATTTGCAGTGGAGACTGATGCACGCACACTGGCGGATGTAATTGACGGGGCGGATGTGTTTTATGGTCTTTCGGCTGCCAATGTTTTGAGTGCAGATATGGTGAAACGCATGGCGAAAAATCCACTGATTTTTGCCATGGCAAATCCTGACCCGGAAATTCGTTACGAGCTGGCAAAAGAAGCGCGTCCAGATGCAATTATTGGCACAGGGCGATCAGACTATCCCAATCAAATTAACAACGTGCTGGGCTTTCCTTTTATCTTTCGCGGCGCGTTAGATGTACGCGCGCAAACAATCAATGACGAAATGAAAGTAGCAGCAGCGCGCGCTTTGGCTGCTCTGGCAAAAGAGCCGGTTCCGGAGGATGTTTTGCGGGCATACGGACTGAGTGAATTGAAGTTCGGGCCTGATTACATTGTCCCAAAGCCGCTGGACAAGCGCTTGTTGCTCTGGGAAGCGCCGGCGGTTGCGCAGGCAGCCATGCAAAGCGGCGCAGCACGGCGCAGGATTGATCTGGAGGAATACCGTCAACAATTGGAACTTCGCCAGCAAAGGCGTAGTGAGAGTCTACATTGGAAAAGTTGACAATCTAAGCGACTATTACGTCTGATCTATCGTTAGTCTGTATGACTTACAATTTTGTTAGGTTATTATACAAACTTGTATAACCCATTGACTTAAAAAAGGTCCCCAATAATATTAAGTTCAAAACTCTTACAAATTTTATAGGATTTACAGGTTTTCAAATTTGTATACCTAAAATTGAGAAAGGAGGTGATAGAAGGGGGCTTTTCTGTTGAATCAAGGCAATGGTCCCTATGGTCGAGATGCTTTGGTAGTGTAAATTTTCGTACAGATGACTTTGTTCAAGCTTGGTAGGATGAGTAATTGTTTGGGATTTACTGGAATTTACTTGGGGAGTTGTGACAATGAAAGAAATATCTTTGTTAAAGTTCATTGTTATCGTTTGTTTATTCTCCTTGTTAACCTTAACACTTGCGCCAAAGGATTCATCGCTTGTTGAACAAGTTGTTTACGCGCAGTCTGGTGGAGCTTCATTGCGCTTCTATGGTCATGGAACAGGGGATATTGACCGAGTCAAAATTCCTCTTGTTACACCTAACAATCGTCCAATCAATATTGGCGAGACTTTCACTATAGAGTTCTGGGTAAAAGCCTCAACCAGCGAAAATACATCCCAGTCATGTACAGAAGGACAAGATACTTGGACACAAGGTAACATCATCATTGACCGTGATATTTTTGGTGATGGAGATTACGGTGATTACGGTATTTCTCTGGCGGGCGGTGTGATCGCCTTTGGCATTGCGCAAGGAAGTAACAAGTTAACCATTTGCGGTAACACCCCTGTTGGCAATAGCGTTTGGCATCATGTTGCTGTTACGCGTAATCACTCTAGCGGGATCATGAGCATCTTCGTTGACGGCAATTTGGATCGCCAAGCTAATGGACCAACTGGAAATATTTCATACCGTGCGGGACGGACTACCAGTTATCCGAATGATCCATACCTTGTAATCGGCGCTGAGAAGCATGACTATGATCCCTCTAATTACCCTCCTTTCAGCGGCTGGATTGACGAATTACGCATCTCGAATGTTGAACGCTATACAGCGAATTTCACTCCACCTCAAACACCATTTAGTTCGGACGGTAATACAATTGCTTTATACCATTTCGATGAAGCAACTTCCGGAGAGTGCACCGGCACGGTAATTGACTCCGCTGGCAATCCCACCAACGGACAGTGCCGCTACGGCGGCAGCTCACCTTCAGGCCCGATTTACACTACGGATGTTCCTTTTCAACCTGCCAGCTCACCGCCATCGGTTGTTTCGATTACCCGCCTCAATCCCAGCCCCACCAATGCTGATACTGTATCGTTTCGTGTTCGCTTTTCAGAGCCGGTTCAGAATGTAGATACCAATGACTTTGATGCAGTCGTTTTGACTGGAACCCTAAGCGGGAGCGCGGTCACTAACGTTTCTGGAGATGGGACAGAATATACAGTTCAAGTTATTTCTGGGAACGGTAGCGGTGAGTTACGATTGAATATCAAGGATTCGGCGGATATTGTTGATGCAGATAACAATTTTCTTAGCAATATTCCATTTACTGCGGGGGAGGTTTATCTTATTGACCGTGACCCGCCTCAAGTGGTTTCAATTACTCGGGTTAATCCCAATCCCACGTTTCAGTCCACCGTGCAATTCCGTGTGCTCTTCTCTGAGCCAGTCAGTGGTGTGGATACGAATGATTTTACTCTCGCTGCTGGCGGAAATCTTATTGATGCCGCAGTGCAAACGATAAGCGGCGGTCCAAGTGAGTATATAGTGCAAGTCAACACTGGCTATCGCAGTGGCAGCCTGCGTTTGGACGTAGTGGATGATGATACGATTTTAGACACCGCAAACAATCCTCTAAACGGCACTGGAAATAACGGCGGCTTTTCATCCGGTGAAGAGTACACAGTTAATAAAGTGGAACTCATTGCGCCTGCAAACAACACTGGCTTGACTTTCAATTTGATTTCGTTTGATTGGGCTGATTTTGCTGGCGCGGGCAGTTACCAGTTTCAGGCAGCCAGAATGTCCACGTTTGTCTCTAGCTCATTGGTGATTAATGTGACTGCAACGAGTTCGGGCTATACCTTGAGTACACCACTGCCGGCGAATAGTACCTTGTATTGGCGCGTTCGCGCCCGCGTGGGCAGAGCTTTCACTCCGTGGTCAGAAGTGTGGGCGTTGACTACCGCGCGTCCTCCGTCAACGCCTATTCCGCTTGTTCCTCGCAATCGCAGTCTCTTAACAAATTATCAGCCAACGTTTAGTTGGCGGGGATCCGTTTTACCAGCAGGGACAACTCTGGCTTATTATCAGATTCAAGTTGACAATAACGGTGATTTTTCCAGTCCGGAAATCGATCAAAATATTACCGACGGTACGACATTCGTTCCTGCTACTCAATTGAGTCCCAATACTCTTTACTACTGGCGCGTGCGCGCGTTCAACACCGATGGACATTACAGTTTTTGGTCCACCAGAGTTTACTTTAAGACTGCTATAACACCGCCAATCCTCGCTGCCCCTGATCATCTTCAGGCTTTGCCAAACAAGCGTCCAACTCTGGACTGGGATGACTCGCCGAACGCGGCTTCGTACACAATACAAATCTCTGCAAATCCAAATTTTAGACGCGCATTAACTCAAACGGTAAGGGTAAGCACTTTCACCTTACAAAGGGACTTACTGGCAAATACAACCTACTATTGGAGAGTTCGCGCTAACCCGCAAAGCGGTGCTTTTGGACCGAGTGGATGGTCAGAAGTTCGTTCCTTTATAACTGGCAATCCACCCTCAGTTCCAATTTTACTCTCGCCAGCGAATAATGCCCTCCTGAGCCGAATGTATCCGCTATTGGATTGGAGTGACTCGGTTGCACCACCAGGGGGAACATTGGCTTCCTATTTGCTTCAAATTGCCACTGATATTCAATTCACAAATATTGTTTACAGCAGCACGCCGGCGAATTCGCAAGATAGCGGCGCTGTTCTTGATCAGGGGATGACGTACTATTGGCGTGTGCGATCAGTAAGCGCTGATGGACATTACAGCGCATGGTCGCAGGTGCGTAGTTTTCGCACAAAGCTTCAAGCCAGCGGCACGGTCGGTGAATGGACACAATTTGCCCATGACGCGCAAAGGACAAGTTTCTATCCCGCCTCAGTTGAACCACCCTGGCGTCTAAAATGGATTTGGAATGGTTCAAATGCCAGTGGTGGTATTGTATCCGGTAAGTTTGGCTTACCGCGTAACAGCCAGCCTGTCACTGGCAATGGTAAAGTTTATGTCGCTGCGGGTTCGCGCGGCGTCTACGCCTTGAATAACACAAATGGAGCAGTGGCTTGGAATTTTCGACGCAGCGGCGCTCTAGCAAATTCCACGCCGGCTTATGACTACGATACCGACGCCGTATTTTGCCTATTCTCAAACGGAGTCCTGTATAAACTGGATGCTCTCAATGGAGCAATTCTCGGTCAAGTTAATGCCAACGCGCAGAGCAGCTTGCCGCTTCCACCTGCGATTAGCGGCGATACGGTGTTTTTCAGTATGGGGAGCCGGGTATTCGCCGTCAACAAATACTCGCTTCAAATCTTGTGGAGCTATGATGCAGGCTCACAGGTTCAAACCCCTCCTGCTTATTCTCAAAGTGCTAATCGTGTTGTTGTCGTTTCAGAGGACCTGTATGTTCATGCGATCAATGCTGATAACGGCGGGAAAGTCTGGAGAGTCAAACCCACACCCAACATTCCTGGCGAACCTCTGCCAGGGTCTGAGTACTCGAACCGTGCGCAGTCAAAATACGGATGGCCTGTGATCGCCGAGGGACATAATATTGTGTTTGTGCGCTATCGACTCCATTGGCAGACGCTCTGGGACTGGAATTATCCCGGCATGAACAGTAATAGCGCCATGCGCACATATTTGGAAAATAATCCTGAGGATCAGCCTTTGTTTGCTCTCAATCTCTCGGATGGAAGTTCTGCGTTTATTCCTAATGTGGGCAACGGAGGGTTCGGCGATGGCGGTTATTTGCCGATGGGGCCTATGCCCGCTATCAAGCGTTTTGAAGACAATACTGAAGTAGCTTATATACCCGTGCGAGGATATCCCTCTCTGCTCTCTCCACCTGAAACTAGAGACAACAGAGATGACTCGCGTCTTGGCGAGTTGCTGCTAGATAATACGACAGTGTCTGGCTTTCAGGCTGGATATATACGTTTTATGCAGAACACTTACTTTCCATCAGATGAGCAGGCTTTTATGTCAGTAGCTGGAGACCAAGTCTTTGCTGCCCATTGGGAAGTTGGCATTGCTCATAAAATCGAAGACCGCTCGCCCGAGCGTGGAGAACCCGGGGCGACTCCAATTAGTACAAGTGATCTGCCACACGTGGTTGTTTCTCAAGATCGAGATGTTTGCGGCTCAGGATTTCGGCGAAGTCACTATTGCGCGACTGGATTGTTTAATACCCGGGGATATACGGGCGGTTTCTATATTTACTGGAGACAGGGAGCAGTATACGATCGCTATTGGTCGGAGTACGCCCAATGGGTGATCAGCAACAACATGTTGTACTTTGTCAGCACTGACGGCGCAATTATAGCCCTTGAACAAGGAGACCCATTGAGTGGTTTTTCTGCTTTTGCCCAGTCCACTGGGGATGAGGTTTTGGCTGGTAGTTCCTCGTTGCAAAACGTTTCCCTTTCATTGGAGCAAAAGGTTATTTCACCTGAGCAAACGTGGAACTATGTTGGGCGTAACGTAAGCGTTCAGGGTAGACTCAAAGAGGTCTTCAACAATCGTCAAGCGGTTTACCTCACTTTCAATGTGCCGCATCAAGGACATTTCATTGTACGCATTCCCAAATCCGTTTGGCAAAACTTTTCTGAGCCTCCAGAAGGACTATATAAGGTCGGTCAAACAGTACAAATTTCAGGTACCTTAACTTGGTATCAGGGTGCACCTCAGATGATTGTTGAAACGCCGCAACAAATTAGCATTATTTCAGACCCGTGAATGGAATGATTTTGCTAGCTAATTGATTTTGAGCTTCGGGCAACCATTTTTGATGTTGCCCGATTTTTTGGTCATTCATAACTTCTGATTTGTATAAATAATCGGAAGTTATGATATAATTATGATGTGACCGAGGAAAATACTCTCCTTTCTTCTGAAAATACTTCATGGCAACCGCTGCTACCCGGTGAACTGCGACAGGCTGCAGAAGTTGCCAATCAACTTGCAGCGCGCAGCCGGTTTACGGATTATCAGGCGCGCCGCGCTGATGAGACTTTGCGCCGCCAGCAGGCTGATCTGAGATTGTTTCAGGATTTTCTGGCACAGCTTGGTATCCAGCCCGGTGACCTGATGTGTAATCCGCAAGCCTGGCTAGGCATGAGCTGGGGATTGGTCGAGGCGTTCATCCAGTGGCAATTGCGTGAGGGCTATGCCATTCCTTCTATTAACGTGAGACTTTCCACTATTAAGACTTACGCCCGTCTGGCAATGCAGGCAGGTGTTCTCTCGCCACAAGATTATGCCCTGATCCGCGCAGTGCAGGGTTACAGTCAACAGGAAAAGCGGCGGTTGGACAACCGTCGTCCCCGCCAGCGTATCGGCTTGAAGAAAGCCGCGCCCGTGCTATTGACCCCTGAACAGGCAGTTGCGCTTAAGATGCAGCCAGACACACCACGAGGCCGCCGTGACCGTTTGATGATGTGCTTGTTGCTGGACCATGGGCTGCGTGTTGGTGAGCTGGCAGCGTTAGCGATTGAAGAATTTGACCTGTCACAGGGTATCCTGCGTTTCTTTCGCCCTAAGGTGGGCAAGGAACAAATTCACCGCCTGACAGCGGATACGTTTAGCGCGTTGCAAGCCTGTGCTGCGGCAGGTGAACTACCGCAAGCAGGCCCCCTGCTCCGCCGTAGTCACAAGAATGGCAAACTCGGACGAGCGGGGATGAGTGAACGCGCTATAACGCAGCGCGTCAAAGAATTGGGACATGCTCTGGGAATCATTGGTCTCTCAGCACACGACTGCCGCCATTATTGGGCGACATCGGCAGCGAGACATGGTACCGACCCATTCAGTCTGCAGCAAGCTGGCGGCTGGTCTTCTCTGGCAATGCCTAGACGCTATGTAGAGGATAACCAGATTGCTAACGATGGGGTGAAGCTAGAATAAAAAAGAAAGAGAGAGCCTTTCAAACGCCTATTCCGAACGTGCTTGAGCGTGGATTGCTCCAAGAAGGCTCCGGCATTAACTTAACGTCAGACTCGCTCGAAAACAGAGAGCTTTTTTCTGCACAAGACATCTCACGATTGCTTGTGATTGGAATCTCAAAATCTTATGCGGCGTTCAATGCCTGATCCAAATCCCAAAGGATATCCTCAATATCCTCAATACCGATGCTTAGGCGAATGAAATCAGGGGTGACGCCGGCGCTGCGCTGCTCTTCTTCGTTCAACTGGCTATGCGTAGTGCTGGCAGGATGAATAGCTAGGCTTTTGGCATCCCCGACATTAGCCAGATGACTGAATAACTTCAGGTTGTTGATGAATCGCTGCCCAGCTTCCACACCACCCTGCACGCCAAAACCGAGAATGGCTCCGCTGCCTTTGGGTAGGTATTTCTTCGCACGTTCGTAGTCAGGGTGATTGGGCAGCCTGGGTAAGAGACCCATGCCACTTTTGGATGGCTGAGGAGAAACTCAGCTACCTTTTGGGCATTGAAGACATGCCGGTCCATGCGCAGACTAAGTGTTTCCAGTCCTTGCAGGAACAACCACGAATTAAACGGTGACTGACAAGCACCCACATCCCGCAAAATTTGCACGCGCGCTTTAAGGATGAAAGCCAACTCGCCCATATCGGCATACACCAGCCCGTGGTAGCTTGGATCAGGGGTGTTGAAATTAGGAAAGCGCGGGTTGCCCGCCCACTGAAAATTGCCGCCATCCACGATGACTCCGCCGATGCTGGTGCCATGACCGCCGATGAACTTGGTAGCCGAATGGACAACGATGTTCGCTCCCCACTCCAATGGGCGGCAGAGATACGGCGTGGCAAAGGTATTATCAATCATCAACGGAATGGCGTACTCCTTAGCAATGCCAGCAATCTCTTCAAATGGGAATACGTTGATCAAAGGGTTACCGAGTGTTTCGCCGTATAGAATTTTAGTGTTTTCGCGGATGGCGCGGCGGAAATTCTCCGGGTCAGAAGGGTCCACAAAGGTTACTTCAATGCCCAGGTTGCGCAGGGTGTAGGCAAACTGATTGTACGTTCCGCCGTACAGCGTTGAAGCGGAAACGATATGGTCGCCTTGCCCGCAGAGAGTCATAATTGCCATCATCTGCGCGGCATGTCCGGAGCTGGCTGCCAGCGCCCCTACCCCGCCTTCCAGATTAGCCATTCGCCGTTCAAACACATCGCTGGTGGGGTTCATGATGCGAGTGTAAATGTTACCAAATTCCTGCAAAGCAAACAACCGCGCTGCGTGTTCGGTATCTTTGAACACATAGGATGTGGTCTGATAAATTGGTACAGCACGGGCGTTGGTAGCCGGGTCAGGCGTTTGACCGGCGTGAACCTGCCGGGTGGTAAAGCCTAACGAGCGTTGAATAGAGTCAGCGGTCATAATGAAAGTCCTTCTATTGAATTTCGTCTAAATTGTATGGAGTTTCCTGATAAACATAGTAATTCAGCCAGTTAGCAAACAACAGGCTGGAATGAGCCCGCCAGCGCACTACTGGAAGACAGGTTGGGTCATCGTTGGGATAGTAATTTTCGGGAATTTGAATGGGCAGCCCCAGCGCCACGTCGCGATCGTACTCGTACTTCAAGGTGAGCGGGTCATACTCCGAATGACCGGTGACGAAAATCTGCCGTCCGTCGCGTCGAATGACAATATACACGCCGGCGCGTGGCGATTCAGAAATGATTTCCAGTTCGTCAACCTTGAGGATATCCTCGCGACGGATTTCGGTATGGCGGGAGTGCGGGGCATAAAATACATCGTCAAAGCCGCGCAATAGCGGAATGTTGCGCCGGCTGAAAGTATGCTCAAAAACGCCGAACATCTTTTGGGGAAGCGGATACTTTGGGATACCGTACTGATGGTACAGTGCCGCCTGCGCTCCCCAGCAAATGAAGAAGGTAGAAAAGACATTGTGCTTGCTCCACTCGATGATTTCCTGCAGCTCACTCCAATAATCCACCTCCTCAAAGGAGAGAAGTTCCACCGGCGCACCAGTGACAATGAAACCATCGTATTTCTCGTTCTTCATCTCATCAAAGGTACGGTAAAAGGTCAGCAGATGCTCTTCAGGGGTGTTTTTGCTATGATGCGAAGCTGTGCGCATGAAGGCAATTTCTACCTGTAAAGCTGTGTTGCCGAGCAGGCGTAGTAATTGTGTCTCGGTAGCAATTTTGGTTGGCATTAAGTTTAAGATGGCTATACGAAGCGGACGAATATCCTGATGGATAGCGCGCTCCTCATCCATGACAAAGATATTCTCGCTTGCCAGGATTTCTCTAGCGGGCAGTGCATTAGGAATCTTGATTGGCACCGTGTACCTCCTTTCAGTCAGTCGCTTGATCACAAGGCATTATAGTGAAGTAACACTTCCGCCGTTGCGGGGTTTTTTGACGAAAAGCCCTTTGGATTGTTTTCGAGCAAATTTGCCACTCAACATAATGGCGTAATGATAACAATTTCGGTGAGAAAAATCAATACCGCTATCCGAGAGGGTGTTGAAAAAGTCATATATGGCGCATATCTATACAAAAAATAGGCTGTTGAACTTTAAAAAGCCCTAAGATTGACCGCCAAGACCCTGTTTTTCGCTCTTCTCTGTATCTTTGCGCTTTGCACCTGCCGCGCCAGCTGACGTAACCGCACCCGCTCATCATAAAGGCGCTGATACCCGCCCGAACACGCTTCGGCTAAATCGTCCAGCCGTTGGAGCAACGCGTCGACTACCACTTCAAGACATTTACACCACCAGCCAGCGGCGGGCAAATGTGCGCACCGAGCGGGCAATTTCAACCGCCTAGCGGGCATCCGTTTTATGCAGTTATTCCTCACGGGAATGTGACTACGCCGTTGCCCTTGACCGTGTCCTTGCCGACCTGAACAATTTCAGCCTAGGCAAGCCACTCGCGGCAATTTTCAATATCCCAACTGTCAAATTGAAAATAGCGCAAAAAGGCTTCCAAATCCTGAAAAAATCGGCGGCGTGTACCTAACGTTTGACGGATGGCACGGTATTACGGTATTGCTCGTCCACGAGGTCTAAAACCGTGTGAAACAAGAATGCAAGTAAGTTGAGTAAGAGCAACAGAGATGCCAAAAATTGCTTGCCATGTCCAAAATTGTGTTGAAGATGATACCCTTTTGAGAATTGCTGGAGAAATCCATAAGCCAAGTCAAGGGCTTCTTAAGGAACTAATCTGGATAAAAACACGCTGGTCGAGGAGGAGCATAGATTTGCAAGAAAACAGTTACGTGCCATTTCGCTATCCGTTACGGATACTTACGGGGCTTGGATATTCAAGCCAGGGCTGCCGTCAACCAGCCTATAGTCTCGGATGCGGTTCTACCTCAGAGCCAGGAACAAGCTATCGGCTTTAGCCAACAGTTGTTGACTCATCCACTAAATGATCACTAAGATAATGCATTAAGGACTTCGTTCGCTTGTAAAGACCGCGGAAAACCGGATAGTAAACGTCGTAAACCGCCTTATTTTGAGGGTTTGGTTTGATAATTTCTTTAACCCTAACCCAGCGCTTGATCTCCGAAAGGTTCTGAAACAATCCGATTCCTGTAGCAGCCAGAAAGGCATCCCCATAGCTGGCGCCAATTTGTTGTTCTGGAACCTCAAGCTCGATATTGCCTACATCCGAGATAATTTGCAGCCAGAGCGGATTTTTTGTTCCTCCCCCAACTGCTATAACCCGTTTTGGCTGGACTCCTTCTTCTTTCATCACTTCAAAGTTATGGCGGATTCCATAAGCGACCCCTTCGAGAAGAGCGCGATATATATCGCCTTTGGAGTGTTTAAGGGTCAAACCGAACCAGACTCCTTTTGCTTTGGGATCATGAATTGGGGTACGCTCTCCCTCGAAATACGGGAGCGCAACCAGGCCTCGCGCGCCAACCGGTGAAGCGGCAGCCAATTTTGCCAGTTTGGCATAGGCATCTTCGCCGCCCTTGTTTTCATCCGCAATTTCCATCTGAGCAAACTGATCACGGAACCAGGTGGTCAAACTTCCACTAGTAGACATTCCACCCAGGAACGAAAATGCGCCGTCTTCAAGAAAATTTGCGGTCCAGAAATTGTGTGTTTTATATAATTCGGCTGTTTTCATGATAAAAAATACGCTACTGCCCAGCATCAGCATCATATCGCCAAACTCTGCCACACCTGCACTGATTGCTTCTGCAGCTGCATCGGTCGTACCTGCCACAACTGGGGTGCCCGCGGCTAATCCAGTTTCGCGCGCTGCTTCATCTGTTACCCTCCCAACCACTTCGTAACTCCAGTATGCCTCTGGCAGGCGCTCCAGAGGCGTAATCCAATCTGCCGCTTGTTTATCCCACTTCTGCATGGTGGTGTTGTAAAGAGGGGCATAACTGGCAGCGGTATAAATATCTATTGAAGTTTTACCAGTCAATTTGTATACCAGATAGGCTTCACTGGTAAGAAACCAACGAGCTCTTTTGTATACCTCTGGCTCATGATTGCGTATCCAGAGAATTTTAGGACCGGAAGCCTGGGAGCTTAAGTTCAATCCACTGATTTTGAAAATGGTATCCCTACCCAACTGCCGTTCAAGATATTTAATCTCCCGAGTAGCTCGAGTATCAATACCATAAAGGATTGCCGGACGTAGTGGATTGCCATGGTCATCAATGGGTAAGACACAAGGACCAATGGCACTTGTGCCAATTGCAAGAATCTCTTTTGGTTTTACACCAGTTTTCTGTAACAAATTTCGAACAATTGTGACAAAATCATGCCACCACACTTTATCCGCGTTATGCTCCACAAAGCCTGGTCTGGGCATATCCAGTCCATGAGGCTGCGTATCACTTGCAATAACACTACCATCCGGTCTTACAATGACACCTTTGGAAGAATATGTGCCAATATCAACACCAATCAGATAACCTTGCGACATGTCAACCTCCTCCTGGGATCGGGAATGATTAAAAAGCTCTCTAGAGGATCAGTTAGCTTCAAGTAGTTTCCGTCCAGTAATGGGATCAGTAATCAAGATATTAATAAGCCGACCGCGCACTGCACCTAAGACGGCAGCAAATTTACTGTTACCACCCGCAACTCCAACCACTCGAGGTAAAGACCGTAGTGTATCAAGGCTGATACCAATCACTCGATCGTCAATTTCGGAATGAACGGGATTCCCATTTACATCGTAGAAGTGAATGCTAATTTCACCAACGGCGCCAGCTTTTTTCAACAAATCAACTTCCTGCTGGGTAATAATTTTTCCCCTGCGTACAAGCAACGAATTCGATGTCATTGTTCCAATACCGACGAAAGCAATATTAACTTTGGCAGCACTTTCCAATGCTTGGGCAATATAAGGATCAGAACGGAGCAATTGAGCCGATTCGGCCGATTTAACGATACCGGGGGCAGGCAACAAGCGTAGTGTAGCGCCTAATGCCACTGAAAGCCGTCTGACCATCTCTGTAACATAAACCTCTGAGTCCGGTTCACCAAGCCCACCTACCAATTGCACTACTACTGCATCCTTTCTTTTTACGTCCGTCACATGGTCAACCATCGCCGAGAGCGTAGTTCCCCAAGTCAAACCTATCGTATCACCATCCAAGACAACACGGTTAAGATACTTTGCCGCAACAATGCCTAATTCTCTTGAAACCACTTGTGGAGAATCTGGTTCACTCACATGCCCGATCACCACCTCCAGCAGTCCAAAACGAGCCTCCAGCGCTTGCTCCAACTCTGAGAAATCTCCCGGCTCTTGAATGACTGAAATTTTTACTACACCTTTTTGACGCGCTTCCTGCAATAATCGCGAAACTTTTGGACGAGAAAGACGCATATGTTCTGCTATGGTTTCCTGCGTCAATCCGCTCTCATAATAGAGCTTGGCTATCTTGATCATTAGGTGCAGATTTTCATCCATTCTGTTTTCCAGTGCCTTTCAGCTCGCTATAGCGCTGACAACACTCTTCCCAGGGAGAAGAATTTTCGGGAGTAAAAAACTCCAGTTCAAAAGAATCTCGAACAACCTGTCGCAAGTCTTCCAAAGAAGATAGGTGTCCCAGTCCCATTGCTTGGACCAACAAGTTACCAGTCGCAGTCGCCTCAACAGGGCCGGCAATGACCAGACGATTTGTTGCATCAGCAGTCATTTGGTTAAGTAAGCGATTGCGAGAGCCTCCGCCGATGATATGAATGACTTCAAGATGCTTCCCAAGAAGGTTCTCTAAGACAAGTAATAATCCACGATACTGACAAGCAAGGCTTTCAAGTACACAGCGAACAATTTCGCCCTCAGTTTGTGGAATTCGTTGTCCGGTTTTCTGACAATATGCCTGAATACGTGCAGGCATGTCTCCAGGGTCAAGGAAATCTGGTGCAGCTACCCAAACGAGCGGGCCAAACGCAGGAGCTTCTACTGCCATTGCCGTGAGTTCATCATAGGTGTAAAGACGTCCACGCCGCGCCCACTCGCTACGACATTGTTGCAACAGCCACATTCCGGGAACAATCTTCAGAAAGCGTGTCTGATTGCCAATGCCGCCTTCATTGGTCAGGTTGTTAGCCAATGCCTCAGCAGTGATCATGGGCTTTTCAAGCTCCACTCCTACCAGTGACCATGTCCCAGAGCTGATATACATGTAGTGAGGAGTACGCACCGGAATTGAAGCTACCGCACTACCTGTGTCATGACAAACTGGAGCCACAACTGGAATCTCACCGCAATCACTTTGCTTCGCCAGCCAGCCATGCAGCTTACCGATCACCGTTCCCGACGGCACCACACGCTGGAAAAGATGAAGAGGAATATCTAGGCGCTTCAAAAGATCCCACGCCCAATCATGATGCACAGGATCATAACATTGCGAGGTTGTAGCAATGGAGAACTCACTAACTTTTTCGCCGGATAACCAAAAGTGAAATAGATCAGGCAGCATCAAGAGCGAATGAGCAGCATCCAATAGTGGCTTTTCCTGTTGGACAAATGCTAGAAGCTGATACAGGGTGTTGTACTGCACGAAAAGATTGCCGGTATACGAATAGATCTCTTCACATGGTACACGCGAAAAAGCTACTTCGATCATGCCATCAGTACGCCGATCACGGTAATGGTAAGGATTAGTAATCAAGCGATCATTAACATCGAGCAAAGCACAGTCAACACCCCACGTATCCACCCCAACACTAGTTAATGCCATGCCATATTGCGCCCCTGCTTTTTGTAATCCATTTTGGAGCTCACTCCAGATATGAAGGACGTCGCTGTAAAGGTTATTCCCAACCCGAATTGGACTATTCGGAATCCGATGAATTTCTTCTACCTTCAACTGTCTACCATCAAAGTGCCCAATAATGACTCGAACGCTCTCTGCACCGAGGTCAAATGCAAGCAGGTGAAGACAATTTTTTCTTTTCATCATCCACAAAAATCACAGATCATTACGCGGTTAATTCGGCAGAGCGGCGAAACATGGGCTTAAGGCGCTCATATAACTCTAAAAAGAGAGGATATTGTCTTTCATATACCGCTTCCCCTTCTGGGTAATATACCTGCCTGTCCGTTGCAACCATTCGGTCAATAACCTCATCCACTGAGGAATATATTCCCAATGCCTTACCACATAACAGAATATTACCCAGGTTTGCTGTGTCCCGTACGCTTACAGTGGTCACCATTTTACGTAAAATCTTACCCAATATATTCAGCCAATGCTGACTTTTCAAACCGCCACCCACAGCACGAACCTCATCAACTTTGATTCCTAATGCCTCTACAGTCTCAATGTTGTTACGCAAAGCGAATGAGACTCCTTCCATGATTGCTTTAATAAAATCAGCCTTTTCAGATTGCAAGCCGATACCGTAAAAAACGCCTCGCGCTACAGGGTCCCAGTATGGCGTTCGCTCGCCATTGAGGTAGGGCAAGAAAATCAGTCCTCTACAGCCATCTGGTACATTGGTTATTACCTCGTTATAGCGGTTAAAGATATCTTCAGAAGCTGCAAACGGCTTATCCGCTTGATCAAAAGCGTTCTTAAACCAGTGCAGAGACTCACCCGCGGTTTGCATAATTCCTAAAGTTACCCATCGGTTCCGAAGACAGTAGTGCCAGCACAAGGTGCGATTTTGAACATCGGGCAGCGGCCGGTCAGAACAAACTGTAATCACTCCGGCCGTGCCAATAATCAAAGTTACCTGGCCAGGTCTAACCATGCCGGCGCCAAGCGCTGAGGCTGAATTATCTGAACTGCCATTAGCGACGGGGATTCCCTCTTTCAGTCCAGTGATCTGCGCTGCAGTCTTAGTCACGCGTCCAATAATCTCATCCGAAGGGAGGGCGACAGGGAACAGTTCTTGAGGAATATCAAAGAATTTAAAGGCTGCTTCAGACCAGGCTTCCTTCTGAACATCGAATAACAGCGTCCCGCTGGCTTCAGCGAAGTCAATTGCCTTCTGACCTGTTAACAAGTACTTTAGATAATCTTTCGCAATCAAAACGCTCTTCAACTGCGTCCAAACTTCGGGTTCGTTTTCCTGCACCCATTTTAGATGTAACGCAGTGTAAGTAGTTGAGGCAAAATTGGAGGTTTCTCGGAAGATTAACTCATGCGCTGCCGTGTCCTGACGAATCCGCTCCACAATGTTGCCCGATCGTTGATCCATCCAGGTAATAGCCGGTCGTAGTAGTTGATCATCACTGCCTAGATAGACTTGGGTATGCATCTGTCCACAAAGACCAATGCCTGCAACCCGATCAAATTCTTGCGGAAAACGCTGCTTTAGGTTTTGAACAGCACTGACGAACCCTTTCCACCATTCCTGCGGATCCTGTTCAGCAAATCCCGACCGGGGGACTAAAATGGGATACTCCCGACTTTCACTTCCTAGAAGTTGCCCTTCCTCGGTAAAAAGCGCAACTTTAAGGCTCGTGGTACCTAAATCCACTCCCAACAAGTAGTTCATGTCATGTATCTCCGTTCCTGATAGCGTTCAATCAGATACTTCACGACCATCACGAAGATCAGAACCATGCCCCACAGGGCAATTGTCAAAAAATTACTCACACCCATAAGATTCAAACCACTAGAGATCATCTGTAAGATGATGAGAGCCAAAACCAGACCCGAAACCCGGCCAAAACCACCCGCGGCGCTGACCCCGCCTAACACAGAAGCAAGCACTGTCAAAAGCAAATAAGACTCACCGTAATCAGCTTTTGCCGAGTTAAAGCGGGAAATCATAACCACAGAGGCAATTCCAGAATACAATCCGGAAATTAGATAAGTGCGCAAGATAACTGAGCGATTGTTGACACCTGAATAATGACAGGCAACGGGATTGGAACCAATCAGGTAAATTCTCATGCCCAAAGGGGTATGCTGTAATATGACACCCATGATAGATGCGCAAGCCAAAAAAATCAGAATAGGCACTGGAATTCCACCAACGTTGCCATTACCGATAACCTGCATTGCCACTGGAAAACCGGAAATCACATATCCCTTCGTCAACACGATCGCAATACCGCTGACCATGATCATGGTACCTAAAGTTGCCAGGATGGGGGACATGTCAACAAAAGCAATCAGTGCACCGTTCAGCACCCCAACCAACGTGGATACGAAAAGTCCCGCTATTATTGCTATCAGCACCAACCCGACACCGCCTGGTCCAGTAGTCTCCGGCGCAATGCCCGACGTCATAATCATTGCCATAATAATTCCTGCAAGGTTTGCAGTGGCTATTATGGAAAGGTTGATACCAGAAGTGAGCATGGTGATCATCATAGCCAGGGAGAGTATTCCCAATTCAGGCATTTGAAATGCCATGGATTGGAAATTGTTAAGACTCAGGAAATTTGAGCCGTTGAGCAGGCTCATCAGTACCAAAACACCGATAAGAACTAGCAATAAGACAGAGAATTCAGATGCCTTGCTCATCTCACTTCCTCCTCGATAATGACACGTTGTCGTGAGAATAGCCTGCGCCGGTATGTGCTTGCGCCAACACTGAGCAAAATGGTCAGTCCGATAAATACCTTATACCAGAATGAAGGCACGTGCATCAGAGTCAATCCGTTTCCTAGAATAGCGATCAGCGAGACACCCAGAAAAGTTCCAAACATGCTGCCTGTACCCCCACTCAGGCTGGCACCACCCAATACAACAGCAGCAATCACATCCAATTCTTTTCCTACTAGTGCATTCGGCGCAACTGTTTGAACAAGAAGCGCTTGTATTACACTGGCAATCCCAGCCATGAACCCCATAGACGAATACACAAATAAATGTAGTCCCATCAAGTTGAAGCCAGCCCGGTGTGCAGAAGCCATATTGCCCCCCATGGCATAAACACTACGACCGATAATCGTGTAACGCAAAATAAACCATCCCAACAACATTGCAGCAAACCAAATCAAGGTGATTAAAGAAAACCCATAAGGTGTCCCACCGCGATTAGTCAGGGTAAATACATTAATCTCGGCAAAGTCGCTAAACCATTGCGGAAAGCCGTATAGCCATTTTCCTTGAGAAAGAACCGTAAGTATGCCGTAGTAAATGTTCATGGTCGCAATGGTGGTGATAATACTGGGAATTCGAAAGAAATAGATAATGGCAGCGTTGATCATGCCCAGTGCAACGCCTATAAGTCCGGCAATTAAGAAGATCAAAACAATATTCAGCTTGTCACCCGCCTTCAATAAAAGAACCGCAACGGTATACCCTGTAATTGTGGCAATGGCTGTAAAAGAAATATCAATTCCACCTGATATCAAAACAAACAATACGCCAACAGCAAATGTCCCCATCAGTGCATAGCTTCTCAAGAGTCCAAAGAGATTTTCGAGCGTAAGAAAATCTGGATTGACCAAAGTGATCACAATCGAAAGAATAACGACTGCAATCAAGACATAGGTTTCATGGTAAGAGAAAATTTTCTTCATCCGTATGATGCCTTACTCGATGGTATCCATAAAATTTTGTAACTCATCTGGTGACGTGTTTGAAGGATCAAATTCAGCAACTAACCTACCCTTATGCATTACCAAAACGCGGTTTGCGTTGTTAAGAACTTCGGGGATTTCGTCAGAAATCAGAATAATAGCGATCCCCTGTTTCACCAGATTACGAATGATTTCGTGAATGGCAAATTTTGCAGCAACATCAATGCCAATTGTCGGACCATCCAGAATTAATACCTTCGGATTAGTGGCAATCCATTTTGAAAGCACAACGCGTTGTTGATTACCTCCAGACAGGGTCTGCACGGGAGATTCCACAGACGGCACCTTGATCGCCAAGTTCTCGACCCAACGGTGAATAGTGTTCCTCAATTTATTTCGATCAATCAATCCAAAATGATTCACCAAGTTATCCAGCGTTGTTATGGCAATATTCTTTCCAACGGATTGATTCATGATCAAACCCTGAACTAGGCGATCTTCAGGCACATAACCAATTCCCATTCCCATAGCATCCCGATTTGAGCGAAACTTAACTGGTTGCCCTTCAAACAAAATTTCGCCGGAATCGGGTGAGGTCACCCCGAACAACGACAAAGCTAACTCAGTACGTCCGGAACCCAACAAACCAGTAATACCTAAAATCTCACCCGGATATAACTTAAAACTGATATCTCTATACTGGCTTCGTTTGGATAGTTGGTGGACTTCCAGAACCGGTTTCTCCTGATTGACTATCCGGACGAAAGGCTTGTATTCAAGTTTTTTACCTGTCATCAAATGAGTAAGTTTTTCAGTGTTAAGTTCGGTGCTGGGGTATGTGCCGACCATCTTCCCATCCCGAATAACAGAAACCCGATCAGCAATTTGCAAAACCTCGTTCAGCTTGTGACTGACAAAAATAATCGAGATTCCTTTGGAACGCATATCTAATGCTACGGAAAGCAAGGCGTTGACCTCTTTTCTGGTCAATGAGGCGGTTGGCTCATCCATGATAAGCAGCTTAACACCATGAACTAACGCCCGGCAAATCGCTACCAATTGTTGATCGGCAATCGAGATTTCTCCAACCAACGCGTCTAGCGGCAATCTGATATTAATGCGCGCCATTGCCCTTTCAGCGATCTGGCGCAGCTCCTTCCAGTTAATCATTTTGCTACCCGCGGCAACAAACTGCCCGAGGGCAATATTTTCAGCAACCGTTAGACTGGGGAAAAGAGAAAGGTCC